>Ga0055584_100000894_pt1 | contig 28725 bp, 31 predicted proteins | sample OSDHelmetaG_FD_58716 | JGI IMG/M metagenome (GOLD analysis project Ga0055584, IMG submission 58716) | Pelagic marine sediment microbial communities from the LTER site Helgoland, North Sea, for post-phytoplankton bloom and carbon turnover... | ecosystem: Environmental > Aquatic > Marine >... | reverse complement strand
CAGTTGCGCGACGTCGTGTGGGCGGCGTGGGAGGCGGTCTCCCGCGCGTAGTCGCGCTGCAACGCGGCCCACCGAAGCCACGCGACGCCGCCGCACGTCGCCCTACAGTGGGCGCATGTCATCACCTGTTCTCGTGGTCATGGATGGGGACGAGACCGGCCAGGAGCTGCTGGAGCAGGCCCTGCGCGTGCTGGCCCCTGACGTCATCGGCATGCCCCTGGCCCTCGAGCGGGTTGACCTGTCGCTGGAGTCCCGTCGCGCGAGCGCGAACGGGGTGGTGCAGGAGGCCGCCGATGCCCTGAAGCGCACCGGCTATGGCCTGAAGGCCGCCACCGTCACCCCGGAGGGCGCCGGCGACGTGGGTAGCCCCAACGCGCTCCTGCGCACGGCCATCGATGGCCGGGTCATCATCCGCACCGGACGGCGCATCCCCGGCGTGCGGCCCATCGGTGGCGTGCACGCTCCCATCTCGGTGGTGCGCATGGCGGTGGACGACGCCTACGGCGCACGCGAGTGGCGCGAGGGGGACGGACTGGACGAGGTGGCCTACCGCGAGGAGCACATCTCGCGGCGGGTCTGCCGCGCTGTTGCCGAGTTCTCGTTCCTCCAGGCGCGCCGCATGAACGCCACGGTCATCGGCGGGCCGAAGTGGACGGTGTCGCCGGTGTATGAGGGGATGCTGAAGGAGGAGCTCGACGAGGCTGCCGCCCGGTACCCGGGCATTCCGTATCGGCCCACGCTCATCGACGCCCTCTACGCGGTGCTGGTGGGCCACACGGGGGAGGCCCTCGTGGTGCCGTCCCTCAACCGCGACGGGGACCTGCTCTCCGACATGGTGCTGCAGCTTTTCGGCACCATCGCCGGCGCCGAGTCGCTGCTGCTGGCCTTCGCGGATGACTTCACGCCATCGGTGGTGATGGCCGAGGCCCCGCACGGCACGGCGCCCACGCTGCTGGGGAAGGACGTCGCGAACCCGCTGGCGATGATCCTGGCCGGTGCTGCCGTGCTGGGCTACATGCGGTCCGAACCCGCGCGCCGGGCATCGCGCGCCATCTACGAGGGCGCGCTCGAGGCCGTGGCCGATGGCTTCCGCACGCCCGACCTGGGCGGCGAGTGCGGCACCACGGCGTTCACTGATGAGGTCATCCGCCGGGTGCGGTCGAAGCTGGATGTGTGGGAGGCCCTGGGCGACGCCGTGGGCCAGGGCGCCTAGGCGCCCGTCAGGTCGCGAGCCGCAGGCCGGGGCGCCGCCCCTGCCAACCGCACCACAGCGCGAACAGCACCAGTGCGATGACCGATCCGGTCCAGTGCAGCCCGGTCGCCACGCCCACCAGGCTCACCAGCCCGGCGACGATCGCCCCGAATAGCGTGGGCCATGCGGGAAGCGACCAGATGGCGATGGTCACCAGCGTGGCGGCCAGCCATGCGAGGGGTCCGATTGCCCAGCCCCACGATTCGAAGAACTCATGGGAGAACGCCAGGCCCGTGGCGGCGCCGAGCACCGCCACCACGATCGCCTGTGACAGCGCCGCCCGCCAGGTGATTCCCCAATCCATGCGCGCGAGAGTAGCCCACCGGGGGTGCCGGTAACGTCATGGGGGCCGTCCCCCTCCCGACCCAGGAGATACCCCATGACCAGGCGATGGATCGCCATCGGCGTCGCGGCCATCGCGGCCCTCGCGGTAACCGCCGCCCCTGCCCTGTCCGGCGGGGCCATCAGCAAGCAGAAGAGCCCGACGGCCGCCCAGAAGCGGGCCATCATGAAGGCCGCGAAGCTCAAGGGGCCGGCCCGCTGCTACACGGTGCAGCTCTCCGCCCGCACGCAGACGATCGCCGGTGCGAAGTTCAACCGCCGGGCGTCGAACTGCCGGAAGTACGCGTTCGACGGCGCGGCCATCTATTACGCACCGCGGTCGAAGAAGGTGTGGTACCTGCTGCAGTCGGGTTCGGCGCTCGATGGCAACGAGTGCGATGCGGTGCAGGTCCTCATCGGGGGTGCCGCCTGGCAGGACATGATCCCGTACATCGAGACCATGGGCTGCCGGAACTTCGACTGATCAGGCGCCCAGCGCATCGAGCAGGTCGGGCAGGTAGGGGATGTTCCCCCGCGCGTCGCCCGGCGGCGCGCCGATCATGATGTCGGCGTCGACATCGTCCACCTTGGCCTCGGCGGGGGGCTCGCCTCCGCTGAGGTCACGGACGGGCCCGCCCTCACCGGCACGGGCCATCCACTGCTCGATGTACGCGGCCTCACCCTCGTAGCCGAGTGTCCGGAAGGCGGCCGCCGCGCGCGGCTGGTCATCCATCCACGCCAGGCGGCCGTCGGCCAGCGGGCCGTCGCCGTAGGACGTCGTGGCCGCGCGCAGCATCGCGCCGGTGGGGTGGTACATCATCCCCTTCAAGAGCACGGCGTTCGGGTCGTGGTCGCATTCGGCTCCCCATGCGCGCCAGAACCGCGCCGTGTCCTCCACGGTGACGCGGAGGTCGGTTCCCTTGGCCTGCGGGTCCTGCCAGCGCAGCGCCATCACCCGTCGCTCGCCCTCGGGCAGAGTGGTGGTGCCGCCCAGGTCGACGCCGTAGGCGCGGGGCGGGATCTCGCTCTGCAGCTCGATGGTGAGGCCGGGCCCGTAGCCGATGATCTTGCGACCTTCGCCGCGCCAGCGCGGGGGGTTGCGGCCGTAGGCGTAGCGCAGGCGCGTGACCAGGCCGATCTCCACCTCGCCCTTCAGTACCAGCACCTGTCGCACGAACATGCCGGGCCACGCCGCCTGCACGGGGCCGCGCGGCGGGATGGCCAACGCGTCGATCACGCGCACGGCGCCCGTGGGGCCCTCCAGGTCGGTCTCCACGATCAGCGTGCCCTCGCGGTGGCGATGCGCGACGGGCTCCGAGTCGGGGAACACCAGCTCGATGCCGCCACCGCGCTCGGGATCGATGAGACCGCTCACGATGCTGGGCTGGTCGATGCGGGGCGCCACCAGCCACGAAAGCCTGGCGCGGTCGTCGACCAGGCCCATGGCCCGGCCGTCGGAGATGAGGAGAGGTTCTGCCATGGGCGCAGGCTACCCGAGCCCCAGCGCCTACGATCATGGCTATGGACATCGAGATCACCTTCATCTCCGACCCCGGCTGCCCGTGGGGCTACTCGGCGTCGCCCTCGCTCGCTGCCCTCCAGTGGCGCTACGGGCCGCGGCTGCAGTGGCGGCTGGTCACCATCGGCATCGCCGAGGACGCCTCCATGTACGAGCAGCGCGGCTACGACCCCATCATGATGGGCCAGCGCATGGAGATGTTCCGGCAGTTCGGGATGCCGTTCACGCAGGGCCCCCGGGCCCGCCTGACGGGAACAGGCCGGGCATGCCGCGCGCTCCACGCGGTGCGGCTTCTCGCACCCGGGCAGGAGATCACGGCATTCCGCGCCCTGCAGCTGGGCTGGTTCACCACGCGCATGCTCATGGACGAGGACGCGAACATCGCCACGGCCCTGCGCCGCGTGCCGGGGCTGGACGTGGAGCGGGTGATGGCGACGATCGACGCGCCCGAGGTCGAGCAGGCCTACCAGGCCGATAAGGCCGAGGCGCGCACGGCGGCGGGCAGCCCCACGGCATTCCAGGGCAAGGCCGCCGACACCGACGGGGCCGTGCGCTACACGGCCCCGTCCCTGATCTTCCGCGCGGGCGACCGGGTGCTGGAGGCCGGTGGGTTCCAGCCCATGGAGGCATACGACGTGGTGGTGGCCAACCTCGACCCCGCCGGGTCGCGGCGCGCGGTGCCCGATGATCGGCCCGAGGATGTGCTGGCCGAGTTCCCACTGGGGCTCACCACCCAGGAGGTGGCCGAAGTGATGCGCACCGACATCGAGCAGCCCATCAACCGCCGCGCGGCGGCGCAGTCGCTCATCCGTGCGGCGGGCCGGGGCACCGTGACCGTGGAGCCGATCGGCGACGACGGACTCTGGACGGCCGCCTAGGGGGCAGTCCCCCTACTCGAGCGGGCTCAGGTGATCCCGGCAGGCGGCTTCGTGGCCGTCGCGGGAGATGCCCTGCAGGGTCACCTCGGTGGGCCAACCGCCGGGGTCGGGGCCGTCATCACCCGCAGGCCGGGTGATCACTGCCAGCCAGCGATCGGCGGAGCATGCCCAGCCGTCCTCGGCGAAGTCGTTCAGCAGGTCGTGGAGGATGTCCGGGGGGCCGAGGAGCAGGTAGCTGCGCGTGCTCGCGGTCATGCGCCGGAGGATAGAGTGCGCGGCCGTGACGTCGCCGCGCCATAGGTCATTCACCGGTGAGATCGCCCTCCTGTTCGAGGACGACGACCGCTATCGCGGGCGGCTGCTTCTCATCACCCTCGACACCGAGATCCCCCTCGAGCTGAATACGTTCGAGGTCGAGGGCGAGTTGGCCGAGGCCCTCTCGCCGGTGCTGGAGGAGGGGCAGGTGGTGCGTATCGACTGCCGCGGCGAAACGCAGGAGGTCGTGTCGCCCGAGTCGCTCGAGACCTCGGACAAGACCGTGGCCCGGGTGCTGCACGTCGAGGTGCTGGAGCAGGCGTGATCTCCGAGCGCGTCACCATCGGCGGCGATGGTCCCGCGCTCGCCGCCGACCTGATGCGCCCCGATTCCGGCGTTGCCCTGGGTGGCGTGGTGGTGTGCCACCCGCATCCCATGTACGGCGGGACACGCGAGAGCCACGTGGTGCGCGCGCTGTCGCGGGCCATCGTGGCCGACGGCATGGCGGCGCTGGCATTCGACTTCCGGGGCGCAGGGGAGAGCGCCGGCGAGTCGGTGGCGGACCACACCGAGTGGATGGACGCCGTGCGCGCGCTCGACCTGCTGGAGGACTCCCTGCCCCCGGCCACCCCGCTCGCCATCTGCGGATACTCGTTCGGCGCGTGGGTGGCGCTCCACGTGGGCGCCATGGACCCCCGCGTGCGCGCAGTGGCGGCCGTGGCCCCCGGCGCATCACTGCCCGACGACATGGGGGAGCGCCCCGTGTGCGTTGCGCATCCGGAGAACGACCACATCACCCCGGTCGAGGTGATCGCCGCGTGGATGGCGGGCATCGGCGGCGGCGAGCTCGCGGTCGTCCATGGCGCCGACCACTACCTGCAGCGCGAGGCCGGTGACGTTGCGCGCCAGATCGCGGGATTCCTGGCCCGCGCGCTGACCGGCTGGTCGCCGTTAGAGTCCGGCGCATGACGAACCCCAACCCGTACCAGCAGCCCACCGACCCCGCGAAGCGGAAGAGCGCCGTCATGACCGACGGTCCCGACCGCGCGCCGGCCCGGGCCATGCTCAAGGCCATCGGCTTCGACGACGAAGCCCTGGCGAAGCCCATCGTGGGCGTCGCCACCACGTGGATCGAGACCATGCCGTGCAACATCAACCAGCGTGATCTCGCGAAGCATGTGAAGGTCGGCATCCAGAAGGCCGGCGGCACGCCGATGGAGTTCAACACGGTGTCGGTATCGGACGGCGTGTCCATGGGCACCGAGGGCATGAAGTCCTCGCTCATCAGCCGCGAAGTGATCGCCGACAGCATCGAGTTGGTGTGCCGCGGGCATTCGTTCGACGCCGTGGTGTGCCTCGTGGGGTGCGACAAGACCATTCCCGGTGCCGTCATGGCCCTGGGCCGCCTCGGCATCCCCGGCATCGTGCTCTACAACGGGTCCATCGCGGCCGGCGTCCACAAGGGCCGCGACATGACGGTGCAGGACGTGTTCGAGGGCGTCGGCGCGCACGCCGCCGGGAAGATCGACGACGACGAGTTGCTCGAGATCGAGAACGCCGCCTGCCCGGGCGCGGGGGCCTGCGGGGGCCAGTTCACCGCCAACACCATGGCCATGGTGTGCGAGTTCCTCGGGCTCGCCCCTGCCGACCTCAACGGCATTCCCGCCACCGACCCCGGTAAGGGCGCGGCGGCCGAGGAGGCCGGGAAGATGATCATGCGCCTCGTGCGCGAGAACATCACGCCCGCCGACATCGTCGACCGCCGTGCCATCGACAACGCCGTGGCATCGGTGGCCGCCACGGGTGGCTCCACGAACGCCGTGATGCACCTGGTGGCCATCGCCCGCGAGTTCGGCATCCCGTTCACCATCGATGAGTTCGACACCATCGCCGAGCGCACGCCCATCGTCGCCGACATCAAGCCCGGCGGCCAGTACGTGGCGGTGGATCTCCACAACGCGGGCGGCCCCGGCCTGGTGATGCGCGAACTCCTGAAGCAGGGGAAGATCGACGGCACCGCGCCCACCGTGGATGGCCGCACCCTGCAGCAGATCGCCGGCGACGTCACGGAGGCGCCGGGACAGAAGGTGGTGGTGCCGATCGAATCACCACTCAAGGCCACCGGTGGCCTGGCCATCCTGCGCGGCAACCTCGCGCCCGAGGGCAGCGTGGTGAAGCTGGCCGGTCATGAGCGACTGCTGCACCGCGGCCCCGCCCGCATCTTCGATCGCGAGGAGGAGGCGTTCGCCGCGGTCAAGGCGGGCGGCATCAACCCGGGAGACGTGGTGGTCATCCGCTACGAGGGCCCTGCCGGCGGCCCGGGCATGCGCGAGATGCTGCACGTGACCGCCGCGATCGTGGGGGAGGGGCTGGGCGAGGACGTCGCGCTCATCACCGACGGCCGCTTCAGCGGCGCCACCCATGGGCTGATGGTGGGCCATGTGGCGCCCGAGGCCTTCCGGGGCGGGCCCATCGCCGCGCTGCGCGAAGGCGACACCATCGTGCTGGACGTCGCGAAGCGCGAACTCAACGTCGAGTTGACTGACGACGAGATCGCCGAGCGCATGCGCGGCTGGACACCGCCGCCGCCGAACTACACCACTGGCGTGCTGGCCAAGTACGCCGCGCTGGTGTCGTCGGCCAGCGAGGGCGCCATCACGCGGCCGGATCTCTAGGCACCCCCCGCCACGGGCACGTCGGGCCGCGCTGGTATGGTCCGGCGTGCCGTGCCGGGAGGCGCGCTGGGGCGTAGCCAAGTGGTAAGGCAGCGGGTTTTGGTCCCGCGATCGGGGGTTCGAATCCTCCCGCCCCAACCAGGCAACCAGGTGAGCCCAGCGAGATGAGCGTCGGCGCAATCGTCCTTGCCGCGGGTCATGGAACCCGCATGCGGTCCCGGCTCCCAAAGGTGCTGCACCCGCTGGCCGGCAGGCCCATGATCCTCTGGGCCCTCGATGCGCTGGGCGGCATCGACCCCGCATCGGTGGTCGTGGTGCTGGGCCCCGAGGGCGATGAGGTGAAGCCCGCGCTGCCCGCGGGCATGCGCACCGGTCTGCAGGAGGTGCGCGACGGCACCGGTGGTGCCACGCGGATCGGGCTGGAGGTGCTCGATCCTGCGGTGTCCACGGTGATCGTGATGTGCGGCGACACCCCGCTGGTGGACCCGGCGCTGGTGGATGCGCTGGTGGCCGACCACCAGCGCAGCGCGCGCGCCGCCACCATGGTCACCGCCATCCTCGACGACGGCGGGTCATATGGGCGGGTCATCCGCGACCACCGTGGCGTGCGCGTGGTGGAGGCCCGCGACGCGGACCAGGACCAGCTCGCGGTGCGCGAGATCAACGCGGGGCTGTTCGCGTTCGACCGCGCAGCACTGGCCGAGGCCATCGTGCAGGTGGGCTCCGACAACGCCCAGGGCGAGGTCTACCTGCCGGATGTGCTGCCGATCATCCGGGGCCAGGTGGGCGCCATGGTGGCGCCCGACGCCACCGTCGTGCAGGGCATCAACACACGCGCCGACCTCGCGGAGTGCGAGGCCGTCATGCAGGACCGCCTGCGCCACGACCTGATGATCGGAGGCGTCACCATGCCCGACCCCTCGCGCGTGCTGGTGGATGCCGGGGTGCGGGTGGGGCAGGACACCACCCTGTGGCCCGGCACCGTGCTGCGCGGCTCCACGGTGATCGGGGAAGGCTGTGACATCGGCCCCGACGTGCTGGTGCACGACTCCGCCATTGGCGACGGCACACGCGTGGTGAGCGCCCACGTGCTGTCGTCGCAGGTCGGGCGGGGGTGCACCGTCGGCCCGTTCGCCTACCTGCGGCCCGGCGTCACCATGGAGGACGGCAGCAAGGCCGGCACCTACGTGGAGATGAAGAACACCCGCCTGGGCGAGCGCTCCAAGGTGCCGCACCTGTCGTACATGGGCGATGCGGACATCGGCAGCGACACCAACATCGGCGCCGGCAACATCACCGCCAACTACGACGGCTTCCGCAAGCACTCCACATCGGTAGGGTCCGGCGTGAAGACCGGCAGCGATTGCGTGCTGGTGGCCCCCGTCACCATCGGCGACCGCGCCATGACCGGCGCCGGATCCATCATCACCGGCGACGTGCCCGAGGGCGCGCTGGGCATCGCCCGCGCGCGCCAGCAGAACATCGAGGGATTCACGGCAAAGGCCGAGGCGCGTGCCAAGCGGGCCGCGGACAGCGACTCCGAGGCAGGGACGGGCTAGTGGGAACCAAGAGCATCGACCGCGACGACAGCAAGCGGCTCATGGTGTTCGCCGGCACCTCCAGCAAGGCCCTCGGGGCGCGCATCGCCGACCGCCTGGGCATCGAGTTGGGCGACGTGCAGATCAACCGCTTCCAGGACGGCGAGGTCTACGTCCGGTTCGACGAGAGCATCCGCGGCGCCGACATCTTCCTCGTGCAGTCCACAAGCACGCCGGTGAACGAGTCGCTCATGGAGCTGCTCATCATGATCAACGCCGCAAAGCTGGCGTCGGCACACCGCATCACGGCAGTCATGCCCTGGTACGGCTACTCGCGGCAGGACAAGAAGAGCAGCCCCCGCGAGCCCATCACCGCGCGCCTGGTGGCCCAACTGCTCGAGGCCGCGGGGGTCGACCGGGTGCTGACCATGGATCTCCACGCCGGCCAGATCCAGGGCTTCTTCCAGATCCCCGTGGATCACATGACGGCCACGCCCATCCTCGCCGACCACTTCAGCGAGCGCCTGTACGCGGGCGACTTCCCCGAGGGCCTGGTGGTGGTGTCACCCGACGCCGGGCGCGCCAAGCTGGCCAACCACTTCGCCGAGAAGCTGGGCGCGCGCCTCGCCGTGCTGGCCAAGCAGCGCCCCGAGCACAACACCGCCGAGATCACCTTCCTCATCGGTGACGTGAACGGCAAGGCCGCGCTGCTCATCGACGACATGATCGACACCGCGGGCACGCTGTGCGCCGGTGCCGCCGTGGTGAAGAAGGCCGGTGCCACCAAGGTGCTGGCCGCCGCCACGCACGGCATCTTCTCGGGCCAGGCCTACGAGCGGCTTGCCGAGTCGGTCATCGAGGAGATCGTGGTCACCGACACCATCGACATCATCGACGGCACCGCTGGCGGCAAGATCCAGGTGCTGTCCGTGGACCGCATCCTCGCCGACACCGTCCACAACGTGTTCTGTGACGAGTCGGTGTCGGAGATCTTCGCGGGCGAGAACCAGCTCTTCTAGGCGCTGCCCGCCAGCCGGGCGTCCAGCGACCAGCGGGTGCCGCCGCTCCATACGAGCACCAGCATCAGCACCAGCAGCGCCGGCGCCACACCCAGGTGAAAGGCACCGCCCTGCACGCGACCGGCAGTGCCGATGGCGAGCGCCATGGTCACGGCCAGCGCCAGCGCCGCCGGCCGCACCAGCAGGCCCAGCGCCAGGAGCACGCCGCCGACGATCTCGACGATGGCGGCGAGCACGACCGCGGCGGTGGGCAGGGGGATCCCGAAGTCGGCGAAATGGTCGACCTCGGCCTGGAAGGTGACGAACTTGCCCACGCCAGTCGTGATGAACAGCAGGCCTGCCGCCACCCGCAGCACAAGCAGCGCCGTGGCCCACCCGGTGTCGCCCCCGCGGGGTGAGAGGATCGCGCGCGCCATGCCGTTCCGTGCCATGGGGTGAGCGTACGCGCCCCGGGCGGGCATCCCGCCGGGAACGGGAGCGGTTTGCGCTAGGCGGTTCCCGCCCGCTCGCGGCAGGCGTGGATGATGTCCAGAGCCTCCTGGCGATCGCCGTACCCACGCACGCTCGTGTCTCCCGCCTCGAGGTCCTTGTAGACCGTGAAGAAGTGCTCGATCTCGTTGAGCAGGTTGGGGTTGACATCACCGATGTCCTGCACGCCCGACCACTGCGGGTCCTTCAGTGGCACCAGGATCACCTTCTCGTCGGACCCCTTCTCATCGCTCATGTGGAAGACGGCCACGGGGCGGGCGCGGATCCAGCATCCGGGGAAGGTGGGCTCACCCACCAGCACCAGGGCATCGAGCGGGTCGCCGTCCTCGGCGAGTGTGCCCTCGATGAATCCGTAGTCGGCCGGGTACCGCATGGCGGTGAACAGCATGCGGTCCAGCATGATGCGGCCGGACTCCTCATCCAGTTCGTACTTGTTGCGGGACCCACCGGGGATCTCGATGAGCACCATCACATCGTCGTCTCGTTGCATGGGGCGGCACTGTGCCACACCGGGGTGGGTGTCCTAGCCTGCCCACATGAGGCGCCATGGCCCACGCATCCGCATCGTGCTCGCGGCGCTGGTCGCCGCCGCCGCCGGGGCGCTCGGGGTGGTCGTGGCCGCTGTCGCCGGCGGGCAGGTGACCGGCTCCGAGCTCCTCCCGGACCTCCGCCAGGAGGTTCCGTCGCAGGTCGCGGTGCGCCGCGACCGGGGACGTGCCGTGCTGGTCTTCCGCTCGGCCGTGCAGAACGTGGGCGCGGGGCCCCTGGTGGTGGATGGCCGGCGCACGCGCGGCACGCGCACCATGACCGTGCGGCAGCGGGTCACGCGCGCCGACGGCTCCGTCGCGGAGATACCCCTCGACGCCCGCATGCGTTTCCAGCCCGGGTGGCACGACCACTGGCACCTGCTGGGGTTCGACCGCTTCGACCTGCGCGATCCGGCCACGGGACGCCGCGTGGCGCGCTCCAAGAAGGTGGGCTTCTGCCTGGGCAGCCGCTACCGGGTGGACACCGAGGTGGCGGGGGCCCCTGCCGAGCCGGTCTTCAACCACAACTGCGGTCGCTCCCTGCCGGGGCTCATGCGCATGAGGATGGGCATCGATGTGGGGTATGCGGACGACTACGCGGCGTTCGTGGAGTTCCAGTACATCGACATCTCCCGCGTGCGACCGGGGCGCTACCTGCTCACCCATGTCGCGGATCCGGATCATCGCCTGCTGGTGGGCGATCGCTCGGACGACTCCGCCCATGCGCTGATCGTCCTGTCGCGTGCGGCGCGCCGGGGCGGCCTGCCGAGGGTGCGGGTGCTCGCCACGTGCGTGGGCGAGTCCTCGGGGTGCGTGGTCCAGGCGGCGCCCTGATCCCCAGGCGGGTGGTGGCGGAACCGCCGGGCCCGCACGCAATTCGGTGATGCTTCTGTAAGGAAACGCCGAAGTCCGTGTTCCCGTGCACGGGAATGCCCCCCGGACGGGTGGGCATGCGCGACACTCGGGGAGTGACCCGCCCCCGCCTTGCGCCAGTCATCACCACGTCCGTTGTCATGCTCGCCGCATGCGCGGGGACGGCGGTCGCCGGCACCCCCGGAGCGGCATGCGACGCCCGGGCGGTGGCGTTCGCGGCGGAGGACACCGGGCGCTTCACATGGCGCCTCACCCGCAGCCTCACCTACTACGCGAGCGCCAAGGTCCAGGTGCGGCGCACCGGAGACGCCGGGGAATTCACCACCCTCGCCAGCACGCCGGTGGCAGCGGCGGGCACCTATACGCAGCAGGCCGACATCGGGGATCCGCGCCTGGAGGCAGGCGCCTGGGACTGGCGGATGTTCCTCACCGAATGGGACGGCACCACCTTCTCGTGCGATGGACCCGCGTTCCAGGTGACCCGCCTCCCCGCTCCGGAGATCGCGTTCACGGGGCCCGGCATCACCGCCGATGGCTGGCGCTCCATCGGTGATGACCAGATCGTGTCGGTGGCCCCGGGGCCGGGAGACGCGTCCGTTGGTGCCACGGCGCGCGTGCGGTTCCAGTACTCCGGGCGGTGGTGGAGCAGCACCCGGTCGGCGCCCGCCGAGATCCCGTTCCGTGAGGTGACGGCCATCACGGCGTACCGTCGTACGGCTGATGGCCTCACCGGCGAGGCCCGCACGGTCACCCTGCGCCGTGACTCCTGGGCGCCCACCGAGCCCCGTCCGCATGCCGATGCCGTGGCAGTCGGCCCCGATGGCGCCACGGTCCGGTTCAGCGCGTCCACCGACTGGGCGTCCGGTGTGGCCGGCTACCAGGCGCGGGTCACGGGCGCGGAGCGGAGGGAGGGAGCGTGGGCACCCGTGCAGGGGTTGAGCGTGCGCGTGTCTCCCGGTGCCGCCACCGGAACGCTGGAGATCCGTGCCTGCGACCGCGTGGGCAATTGCTCGGACCCTGCGGAGGTCGCCCTGCGCACTGCCGAGGCACCTGCTCCCGCTCCCGGATCCGGGGATGATGAGGGCGCCGCCCCGGTAGCCCCGTCGCCCCCGGCCCGGTCTGCGGCCCGGCAGCCCGCGCGAACGGGGGCGGCCGCACGGAGCCCGCGCCGCGCGGCAGCAGCGCCGGCGATCTCCCGGCTGCGCGCGTCATCGCCCCGTGGCGGTGCCGGGCGCGTGTCCGTGGATCTCACCCGTCCCGCAGAGGTGACCTTCACGTTCGGCGGGTCCACCATCGCACGGGAGTGGCTGGGCGCCGGCCGCACGCTCGTGCGCCTGCCCGCCCAGTCCGCGCGCCGCCGTGGGACGCTGACGGCGCAGCCGTTCGCCGGTACGAGCAGGGGCGAGGCCGTCACGGCCACCATCACCCTGCCCGGTGGCGCACGCCGTCGCGAGTCGTCGCGCCGCCGCACGACATCCATGCATCCCGGCGCCCGGGCGGTGCTGTACGACCTCGACGCCGCCGTTCGCGAGGTGGTGGACCCGCTGGATGGCGCTGCCGGGCTCAGTCATCGCACGGGCGCGCTGCGACAGGAGCCGTCCACCAGCGGGTTGTTCGCCGGTGATGACGATGCCGCGCGCATCGCGAAGGTGACCGAGGAGGACCTGCGGGGCCTGTCAGCGCCGCAGATCGCTGACGTGCTGCGGGGGGCCATCGAGGGCTCCGACAGCCACGTGGTGGCCTTCGACGAACTCACGCCGTATGAGGCCGATCCGAAGGGGCCGGTGGTCAAGGGCGGCCGGATTCCGCCTGCCGACCCGTCGTCGCCCGGCGCCCAGCTGGCGCAGGCACTCCTCGCCCTGGACGTGCCCTCGCCGTACGGCGGCACATGGGCCAGCCGTGTGCACGTCTACATCGCCCCGGCGGTCACATCGGCCATGGCTGCCGGTCGGGGGCCCGATCGGAATCTTGGGCGTGATGGCAAGGCGCGCTTTCGCACCTACCGCACCGTGATGACCGGGCTGGCCCGTGCGGGAGCCGTGTGGATCGAGATGTACCACGGCATCACCGCGCGGCCGTCACCCTTCACCGTCACGGAGTGGCGGCGCGCGCCGGCGGCCTTCCGCGCCGAGTACCGCCGGGCGGGGGGCGACCCCTCGCGCCTGCACTTCCTGCTGACGGGCACGGATCGCTACCCGCGCGGCCGCCTCCCCGCGGGCTGCGTCACGCCACAGGCGTGCCAGTGGGAGCTGGCGGAGGCCACGTCGGCGGGGCGCGCCATCCTCGCCAACGGGGTCGGCGGGTACCGGCTGGGTGCCCAGGCCCGCCCGTTTCTGGCCGAATGGCAGGTACGCGTGCCCTAGGATCCGGGCGTGCTCGACCGCATCGCGCGCGTCTCCGACGCCCACCCCGTACGCGTGATCCTGATCGCCCTGGCGGTCGCCGCCGCGGCGCTCGGCATCGGCATCTCCCTTATCGGTGGCCTCTCGGCCAGCGGGTTCAACGACCCCGCGTCCAACGCCGTGGTGGCGCAGGACGAGATCGTCGCCGCCACCGGCGCCTCCGCGGTCCCGTCGCTGATCGCGGTGGTGGATCCCGGCGCACCCATCGCCTCGCCCGAGGGGCAGGCCGCGGTGGCGCGCGTGGTGGCGGCCATGGACGACGACCCGGACGTGGCACGGGTGCTCGCCCCCTCGCCCCAGGCACCGCAGCTCACGTCCACCGATGGTGAAAAGGCCAGCGTGGTCGCCTACTTCGGCGACATCGACGAGGACCAGTCGCAGGCCGCCGCTGCGCGACTGGAGGATGACCTCAGCGCCATCCCGGACGTCACGGTGGGCGGCCCGTGGACCGCCGCGGCGGAGACCAGCAGCATCGTGGGCGAGGACCTCCTGCGCGCCGAGCTGATCGCGTTCCCGCTCCTGTTCCTGGTGTCGCTGTGGGTGTTCCGCGGCCTCGTCGCGGCGATGCTGCCCCCGCTGATGGGGGCCCTGGTCATCTTCGGAGGCTTCTTCTTCCTGGGGGTCGGCAACGAGGCCTTCGGCCTGTCCGTCTACGCCCTCAACCTTGTCACCGGGCTCGGCCTGGGGCTGGCCATCGACTACAGCCTGCTGATGGTGTCGCGCTATCGGGAGGAGATCGCGCGAGCGGGCCCCGGTCGCGAGGCACTCGCCGTCACCATGCGCACCGCGGGCCGCAGCGTGATCTTCAGCGCCATCACGGTGGGCGCGGCACTCGCGGCGCTCATGATCTTCCCGCAGGACTTCCTGTTCTCCATGGGCTTCGGCGGCCTGGTGGTGGCATTGGTGGCTGCGGTGGTGGCGGTGGGCGTGCTGCCCGCGGTTCTCGCGCTGCTGGGCGCCCGCGTCAACGCCCTCGCCCCGCGCCGGTGGCGCGAGCGCACCGAGGCCGCAGACCGCATGGAGCAGTCCGGCGGCTGGTACCGGTTGTCGCACCTGGTGATGCGCCGGCCGGTCATCGTCGCCGTCGCGAGCGGCGCTTTCATGGTGCTGCTCGCCCTCCCGGCCCTGGGAGTGAAGTTCACCACGACCGACTCCGGTGTGCTGCCCCAGACCGCGAGCGCCCGGCAGGTCGACGACGTCCTCACCCGCGAGTTCCCCGGCAGCAACGTCACGCCCATCTTCGTCGCCGCCCGGGCCCCGGACACGCCCGAGGCCGCACGGCGCCTCGCCGGCGTCTCCCGCGAGATCCGTGCAATGCCCGACGCGGCAACGACCACTCCGCCGCGCTACGTCGGCAGTGGCACGTGGCAGATCGATGCCACCTCCGAGTACCGGGCGCTGGACGACCGCACCTTGGCGCTGGTGCAGGACATCCAGGCACTCGACACGCCGTACCCATCGAAGGTCGGCGGCTTCACCGCACTGTTCGTGGACCAGCGCGCCAGCCTGGCGGCCCACCTGCCGTGGGCCGCTCTCATCATCGTGGCCGTCACGATCATCGCGCTCTTCGTGATGACCGGATCGGTGCTGCTGCCGATCAAGGCCGTCATCATGAACCTGCTGACCCTCGGGGCCACGCTGGGGGTCCTGGTGCTCATCTTCCAGGATGGCCGCCTGGAGGGCTTCCTGCGCTACGACAGCCAGGGTGCGGTGGATCTCACGCAGCCCATCCTCATCGGTGCGCTGGCCTTCGGGCTCTCCACCGACTACGCGGTGTTCCTGCTCTCCCGCATCAAGGAGATCCGCGACGCGGGCGGGGGGGAGCGCGAATCGGTGGCGCTGGGCCTGCAGCGCACCGGGCGCGTGGTCACGGCCGCGGCACTGCTCTTCTGCATCGCCATGGGCGCATTCGCCACATCGCGCATCGTCATCATCAAGGAGCTCGGCATCGGCACGGCACTGGCCGTTGCCCTCGATGCCACCATCGTGCGCGCCCTGCTCGTCCCGTCCCTCATGGCCCTCCTCGGCAAGTGGAACTGGTGGGCGCCGGGGCCGCTTCGCAGGCTGCATGAACGCATCGGGGTGAGAGAGGGCGGCTGAGCCGCTATTGTCCCGCGTCGGTCCGGACCAGCCCTCGGAGGATTCACCCGATGTCGCAGCACGTTCCCCTTATCGTCAGCATGCGCGAGGCGCGTGGGAGCGCGGCGACCCGCCGCCTGCGGAACGCCGGTCGCGTACCGGGCGTCCTCTACCGCCCCGGCGGTGACTCGCTGGCGTTCGACGCCGATGAGTACGAGGTGCGCCGCCTCATCCGGCGCGGTGGCATCCGCTCGGCGGTGGTCGACCTGACCGTGGATGCGGACTCCCCGCGCACCGTGCTGTTCAAGGAGTGGGACACCGATCCCGTGCGCGACCAGATCACGCACCTCGACCTGCAGGAAGTGGATCTCACCATCGAGGCCGAGGCCGACGTGCCGGTCATCCTCGAGGGCAACGCCGTTGGCGTGCGTGAGGGCGGCATCCTCGACCAGACCGCGCTGACCGTGCGCGTCAGGGCGCTGCCGGACGCCCTGCCCCGCGCCATCGAGTTCGACGTGACGGAGATCGCACTCGGCGAGTCGGTGCATGCCGGCGACCTGCAGATGCCCCCGGGCGTCACCATGGTCACCGAGCCCGAGTTCGGCATCGCATCGGTCACGGCCACCCGTGCCAGCCTCGTGGACGAGGACGAGCTCGCCGAGGGCGCCGAGGGTGTCGAGGGCGAGGAGGGTGGCGCGCCGTCCGAGGGCGGCGAGGCCGCGGAGACCGAGGGCGAGTAGCTGCCGGTGGCGGATGCGGCAGCCGAGGCGCCGCCGGTCCGCCTGGTGGTCGGCCTGGGGAACCCGGGCCCCCGGTACGCGCGCACGCGGCACAACGCCGGTCAGCGCGTGGTGGAGGATCTCGCGCGCCGGTTGGGGGCGCCGCGCATGGCGGCGCGCTATGCGGGCATGTTCGCCGACGCCCGGGGTCCGCACGGGTCCGTGGGCCTGCTCGTGCCCACGACCTTCATGAACGAGTCGGGGGGCTCCGTGGGGCCGGCGGCCGGCGCCCTGCACGCGTCGCCCGCGCAGGTGCTGGTGGTGCATGACGAGATCGACCTGCCGTTCGGCGCGGTGCGCGGCAAGGCCGGCGGCGGGCACGGTGGGCACAACGGGTTGAGGTCGGTGGCCCGAGGCCTCGGCAGCACGGACTTCCTTCGCATCCGCGTGGGAGTGGGGCGCCCGGGCCCCGGCTTCCGCGGGGACGAGGCGGCCTGGGTTCTCCGTGCCTTCGACGAGCCCACCGCAGAGGTGGATGCCCTCCTCGCCCGTGCGCTCGCGATGACCGAGGCGGTCCTCGAGGACGGCATGGCCGCGGCCATCGCGCGCTTCCATGCACGTCCTGCTGGGGAGCGTGCCCGCGCACGCGCCGCGCAGCGTGAGGCGCCGGATTCCCCGGCCGAACAGGATGGTGAGCCCGCGTGAGCGAGGGCCTGCACCCCATCGATCGCATGGTGCTGGAGTCCGCTGCCGTGGCGGAGGCTGCCGATCGCCTGCTCGCGGGTCATGCGGCGGGCGAGGTCCGCGTGGGGCGGGCCGCCTGGGCCGTGGTGCTCGCGGCCATCGCGCGGCGGGCGGGCCATCCGCTGCTGGTGGTGCCCGCGCGCGATGAAGAGGCCCGTGATCTCTCGGCCGACCTCGCGGCCCTGCTCGGCGATGACCGCGTGGCCCTCTGGCCCTCGCGGGGCGCCGTCGCCGGTGGCACGGTGGGTATCTCGCCGCACATCACCGGCCAGCGCGCGCGGGCGGTTGGCATGCTGGGCGCGCCCGGGCAGGTCGTCGTGGCCTCGGTGCCGGCGCTGGCCGAGCGGGTGCCCGCGGCGTCCGCGCGGCGCGGGGCCGTGCGGGTGGAGGTCGGCGATCGCCTGGACCTCGACGCGCTCGTCGACCGGCTTGCCGCCATGGGCTACGAACGCGTGCCGCAGGTGGAGGAGCGCGGCGAGATGGCAGTGCGCGGTGGCCTGGTGGACCTGTATCCATCCACTGCCGACGGCCCCGTGCGCATCGATTGGTTCGGCGATGAGGTCGAGCAGATCCGGGCGTTCTCATCGTTCACCCAGAAGACGATCCGGCCGCTGCGTGCCATCGAGGCCTGGGCGGCCACTGAGGCCACCGGGGCCCCGCTGGTGGATGTGCTGGATGACCCCGGGCCCGGCGCCGCGCGCATCGTGCGCCTCGGCCCCTCCGACTATGGGCGCGCCATGCGCGACGCCCTGGAGCGCTTCGAGGACGAGGCCGCGGCCGGGGCGCTTGCCGATTCCGACCGTACCCTCGAGCGCCTCGCCGCGGCATCGGCGCTTGACCTCGTGGTTCCGGCCGGGGCGGCTGAGGCCGCCTTCGATGCGGTCGAGGCGCGCTTCCCCACGCGGGGCATGGCGGAGGCGGAGGCCGAGATGGCGCGGCTCTCGTCCGGGGCCTCGCGTCTGGTGGTGTGCTTCGCGCGCCGCGGTGACATGGAGCGCACGCAGGGTCTCGTGAGCCGGGTATCGCCGGTCATCCTGGACAAGGGGGGGCGGGTGCCCGGCCCCGGCACGGTCGCGTTCACCCATCTGGGACTGCGCAGCGGATTCGTCTCGCGCAGCCTGGGCCTGTCGGTGGTGCCCGAGGCCGCGCTCATCCGGCGCCGTCGCGCGGCCCCCCGCGCGCCGCTCGCGGCGGGTCGCCGCATCCAGTCGTTCCTGGACCTGCGGGTGGGCGATCACGTGGTGCACGAGGACCACGGCATCGGCCGGCTCGAGGGGTTCGAGACCCGCACGGTCGCGAACGTCACGCGTGACTACCTGGCGCTGGTGTTCGCAGGGGATGACCGGCTCTACGTGCCCCATGATCACCTGGACAAGGTGTCGCGCTACGTCGGGGCCGACGGCGGCGACCCCGCCCTCTCGAAGCTGGGCGGCAAGTCGTGGTCCACCATGAAGGCCCGTGCGCGCGAGTCGGTGCGCGAACTGGCCGGCGAGCTGATCGCCCTGTACGAGGCCCGCGGCCGGGCCGAGGGCTTCGCGTTCCCGCCCGATGACGACCTGTCGCGCGAGCTCGAGCGCCGGTTCCCCCATCAGGAGACGCCCGACCAGCTGCGCGCCATCGATGAGGTCACCGACGACATGGAGCGCGGCATGCCCATGGACCGCCTTGTGTGCGGTGACGTCGGGTTCGGCAAGACCGAGGTCGCGATGCGCGCGGCGTTCAAGGCGACGGCCGGGGGCAAGCAGGTGATGGTGCTCGTGCCCACCACGCTTCTTGCCCAGCAGCACATGGCCACCTTCCGCGAGCGCTTCGGCGACCTGCCGGTGAGCGTGGACATGGTCAACCGGTTCCGCAGCGCGGGCGAGGTCAAGGAGGTCCTCGCCCGCTTCCGCGACGGCGACCTCGATGTTCTCATCGGCACGCACCGGCTGCTCTCGATGGACGTGCAGCCGAAGGATCTCGGCCTCGTGATCCTCGACGAGGAGCAGCGCTTCGGCGTGGCGCAGAAGGAGGCCCTGCGCCAGCTGCGACTGAAGGTGGATGTGCTGGCCATGAGCGCCACGCCCATCCCGCGCACCCTTCAGATGTCGATGTCGGGCCTGCGCGACATATCGGTCATCGAGACGCCGCCGCCCGGGCGCCGTCCCATCGCGACGCACGTGGGGGAGTTCGATGAGCCGCTGATCACCCAGGCGCTGGTGCGCGAGAAGGAGCGCGGGGGGCAGGCCTTCTATCTCCACAACCGCGTGGAGACCATCGAGGACGCCGCAGAGCGCGTGCGCCAGATGGCCCCGGACCTCACGGTGCTGGTGGCCCATGGCCAGATGCCGGAGTCGGCGCTGGAGGAGGTCATGATGGCCTTCGTGCGCGGCGAGGGCGATGTGCTGGTGGCCACCAGCATCATCGAATCGGGCATCGACATCCCCCGTGCCAACACGCTCATCGTGGAGCGCGCGGACCAGCTGGGCCTGAGCCAGCTGCACCAGATCCGCGGCCGGGTGGGCCGTGCGGACGTGACGGCACATGCGTACCTGCTGTACCCGGATGCGGCGAGCATCACGCGCGATGCGGCTGCACGGCTGCGGGCGGTGTCGGACTACACCGACCTGGGCAGTGGCCTGCGCATCGCCATGCGCGACCTGGAGATCCGCGGCGCCGGCAACCTCCTGGGAGACGAGCAGAGCGGGCATGTCGCCGCCGTCGGATTCGAGATGTACGTGGAGATGCTGCAGGAGGCCATCGCCGAGGGCCGCGGCGAGCCGCCGCCCGAGGAGGAGGTGCGCGTGGACATCCCGGTATCGGCGTACATCCCGGCCGACTACGTTCCGCTCGAGTCCGCGAAGATCGACCTGCACCGGCGCATCGCCCTGGCGCCGGACGCGGATGCCCTCGCCCGCGTGGGCGCGGAGGTGGAGGACCGGTTCGGGGAGCCGCCCTCGCCGGTTGCCGCCCTGCTCGAGGTGCAGCGGCTGCGGCTGCTCATGCGTGCCGCGGGGGCCCGGCAGGCCGCCGCGCGCTCGGGACTCGTGGTCATCGGGCCGATCCCGCTTGACTCGACCGGCATGCGCGCGCTTCGCGACGGCGTCGACGGGGCCCTGTTCTCCACTGCCGACAACCTCATCAGCGTCCCGGCCCCGGCGGAGCCGGCGGAGCGAATCGCGGCGGCCATCGCCGCGCTCGAGGCCGTCGCCGCCCCGGCGGCGCAGGTGGCGTGAACTACCTCATCCTCTTCCTCGTCACGGCGGGGTTCGCGGTGGTGCCGCTGCCGCTCTTCCCGTCGTGGGTCGTTGTGGCATACATGGTGGTGGAGTTCGACCTTCGCCTGTGGCTGGCCATACTCATCGGAGCACTCGGCACAACCCTGGGGCGCGTGGTGCTCGTGGCGTTCTCGCGCGTGGCGGGGCACCGCATGCTGGGGCGCTGGTCGCAGCAGAACCTGGAGTACCTGCACGGCCGTCTGGAGGGTGCCGCGGGTGATCTGGGCATCGGGGTGCTGCTCGCGGCCTCGCCGCCGCCCGCCGGGGTGCTGTTCGTCCTCGCGGGCCTCATGCGCATTCAGCTCTGGCTGGTCGCGGTATCGGTGTTCATCGGTCGCACGATCGGGTACTGGATCAGCGTGGGCGGAACCAGCCTGGCGGCCGAGGCGCTGGCCGACCGGCTGCGGGGCGTCGTCGGACCGTGGTCGGTGGTGCTGGCCGTCGCGATCGTCGCGGGAGTCCTGGTGCTGGCGCTGCGAATCGACTACCGGGCGTTGATCGAGGACCGGAAGTTCCGGCTGCATCGCGGCCGACGCTAGAGTTCCCCGCCGTGACCCGACCCCGCCGCATCGCCGCCATCGCTCTCTCGGCCCTCGTCCTGGCCGGTACCGGCCTCGCCGGGTGCGGGGGAAGCAGCCTGCCCGACGGCGTGGTGGCCCAGGTGGGGGGGCAGGACATCTCCCGCGCCGAACTCACCCAGCTCGTGAACCAGCAGAAGTCCGCTGCAGAGCAGCAGGGGCAGGATTTTCCCGAACCGGGCGCGGACGAGTACGTGGCGCTGGAGCGCCAGGCACTCGAGGGGCTCGTGTTCCAGCGCATCGTCGCGCTCGAGGCCAAGGAGTGCGGAAAGCCCTGCGTGGCCACGGCAAAGCAGATCGCGGCCGAGCGGAAGAAGGTGATCACCGACAACTTCTCGGGGGACGCGAAGAAGTTCACGGAGTTCCTGAAGGAGCAGGATCTCACCAGCGCGGATGCCGACCGCATCCTGCGCGCGGGGATCGAGGAACCGCGCGTGACCGCGCGGGTCACCAAGGGCATCACGTTCACCCCGGCCCAGGCACGGAAGTACTGCGCGGCCAACCCCGATGAGTTCAGGCAATCCGCCAGCCGGGAGGCATCGCATATCCTGGTGAAGACCAGGGCCGATGCCGATCGCATCCGTGCGCAGGCGACCACGGGGAACTTCGCCGACCTCGCCCGCCAGTACTCGACCGATCCGGGATCGAAGGACCAGGGCGGCGACCTCGGCACCGTGCAGAAGGGGGCACTGGTCCCCGAGTTCGAGAAGGTCGCGCTGGCCCTTGGCGACGGCGAGATCTCCGACCCGGTCAAGACGCAGTTCGGATGGCACATCATCACGGCGCGCCTCACCCCGGCCCGTGACATCCCGTGCGATGAGGCCGAGGCCGGGATCATCCGCACCCAGACGCAGGCGAAGAAGGACTCCGCCATCGCGAAGTGGCGCGACGAGGTCATCGCCAAGTGGGGGCCCAAGACGGTGTACGCCGACTCCGCGCTGGAGCCGGTGCAGACCAGCACCACCGGGTAGGGCTGCCCTGATCCGCATCGTCGCCCTGGGCCCCGGCGACCCCGACGCCGTCCCCGCCGCGGCCCTCGCCGCCATCGACGCGGCGCCACCCGGGGCCATCGTCGCCCCACCCCTCGACGATGCCCTGCGGGAGGCAATCGGAGTCGCGCCCGCCCCCCTTGGCCACCCGGTGCCGGCCGGCGTGGTGATCCTCGCCCCCGATGCCGAGGCCCATGCCATCGCCCGTGACCTGCCGGGGGCCATCACGCTTCCGTCGCGCGATGCCCTTCGTGCCCGGGCCATCGGCGCCCGCGTGGCGGAGCTCGCCGTGGTGGCCACGCGCCTCCGGGCCGAGTGCCCGTGGGATCGCGTGCAGACGGCCGTCACCATCGTCCCCCACACGGTCGAGGAGGCCTTCGAGGTGGCGGAGGCCGTGGCATCGGGCGATCCGGCACACCAGGCCGATGAGATCGGCGACCTGCTCTTCCAGTCGGTGTTCCTCGCGGCCCTTCTCGAGGAGGACGGCCACGCCGATCTCGCCACCGTGGCCCGCGGACAGGCCGACAAGCTGATCAGCCGTCATCCCCACGTATACGGGGACCGGGCGGCCGCTGATGCGGGCGCGGTCGTCGACATCTGGGAGCAGCGCAAGCGCGCCGAGCGCCCCGACCAGGGGATCTTCCACGAGCTCCCGCCCGGGCTCCCGGCGCTGGCCTATGCCGCGAAGGCCCAGAAGCGCGCGGCCAGTGCCGGCTTCGCATTCCCGGATGTGGCGGCTGCACTCGAGAAGCTCGATGAGGAGGTCGGCGAGGTGCGCGCCGACCCGGGGCAGCACGAGGTGGGCGACGTCATCTTCGCCGCCGTCGCCGTCGCGCGCGCCGCGGGGGTGGACCCCGAGATCGCCGTGCGGGCAGCAGCCGCTCGCTTCCGCGAGCGCGTCGAGGGCGCCGCCCGGATGGCCGCCGAGGCCGGGGAGGACTTCGAGTCGCTGCCGCCCGGGGCGCAGCTCGAGTGGTACGCGAGGTCTCGCGCGCGTCCGTAGTATCGGGACGTCACCCAACCTTGACCCGGAAAGGTCCCATGGCCCAGATCACGCGCGTCCACGCCCGCCAGATCCTCGACTCCCGCGGGCAGCCCACCGTCGAGGTGGAGGTGGACCTGAGCAGCGGTGCCACCGGGCGCGCGGCCGTGCCGTCGGGCGCGAGCACCGGCATGCACGAGGCCGTGGAACTCCGGGATGGCGAGGCCTCGGCCTATGGGGGCAAGGGAGTGCTGAAGGCGGTCGCCAACGTGGAGGATGAGCTCTTCGGGGCGCTCGTCGGGCTCGACGGCGATGACCAGGCCACGGTCGACCGCACCATGACCCAGTTGGACGGCACGCCCAATAAGGGCCGCCTCGGGGCCAACGCCATCCTCGGGTGCTCGCTGGCCGTCGCCCAGGCCGCGGCGAATGACGCCGGCCTGCCCCTGTACCGCTACATCGGCGGCGCCCGTGCGCACCGGATGCCGGTGCCGCTCATGAACATCCTCAACGGCGGCGCGCATGCCGACAACTCCGTGGACTTCCAGGAGTTCATGATCGCGCCGGTGGGCGCCCGCACCTTCGCCCAGGCCCTGCGCATGGGGTCCGAGGTGTACCAGGCGCTGAAGGGTGTCCTGCGCGACCGCGGACTGTTCACGGGCGTGGGCGACGAGGGCGGGTTCGCGCCCGATCTCCCCAGCAACCGCGCCGCGCTCGACGTGGTGATGGAGGCCATCGCCGCCGCCGGCTACCGCCCCGGCGAGGACATCGCCATCGCCCTCGACCCGGCCACCACCGAGCTGTACCGCGACGGCGCCTACCACCTCGACGGTGAGGGCCGGGTGCTGTCGTCGGACGAGATGGCCGCGCACTGGGCCGAACTGTGCGGGGCATTCCCCATCGTCTCGATCGAGGATGGCATGGCCGAGGATGACTGGGACGGCTGGAAGCTGCTCACCGACGCCGTGGGCCAGGACGTGCAACTGGTGGGGGACGACCTGTTCGTCACCAACACCGCCCGTCTGCAGATGGGCATCGATCGCGGCGTCGCCAACGCCATCCTGATCAAGGTCAACCAGATCGGAACGCTGTCGGAGACCCTTGCGGCGATCGAGCTGGCGGCCCGCCACGGCTACCGGTCCATCATCTCCCACCGGTCGGGCGAGACCGAGGACACCTTCATCGCCGACCTCGCAGTGGCCACCGGCGCGGGCCAGATCAAGACCGGCGCTCCGTCGCGCAGCGAGCGCACCGCCAAGTACAACCAGCTGCTGCGTATCGAGGAGCAGCTGGGGCCGGCGGCGTCATACCCCGGCACGTCGGCCTTCTCGCATCACTGATGGCAGGAAGTCGCACGCGCAGCGCGTACCCCGGAGGGGAAGGGGCCCATCGGGGGCCCTGCATCGCGCGGGAACGGCACGCTGCTCAAGCGACTGCTCATCATCGGACTCATCGGCGGCCTGGTGTTCGCCTACGTGGGGCCGGTGCGGGACTACCTGCGCCAGAAGGACCAGTTGCGTGCAGAGCAACTGGAGCTGATCGACGCCCGTACGGTGCGCGACGGGCTGGCGCGGCAGATCAAGGCCCTCGGCCGCGACGACGTGCTGGAGGCCCGAGCCCGCGAGCTCGGCATGGTGCGGCCGGGCGAGACGCCGTACGCGGTCCGCGGCATCCGGAAGCCCGATCCCCTGCCGAAGGCCTCGCCCGATGAGCCGACCGGGGTGTGGGGCTTCGTCAGTGGCCTCATCGGCTGACGCCGATGCACAGGCCATCCGCCGCCTGATCGGCCGCGATCCCCACGCGGGCTTCCGCGTGGCGGTCCGGTGCCCGTTCGGTGCGCCCGCGGTGATCGAAAACGACCCCCGCGATGCGCGCGGGTATCCGTTTCCCACGCGCGAGTGGCTGGCATGCCGGGCGCTCGTCACCGCCGTCAGCCGGCTGGAGGCGCGTGGCGGGGTGCGCATGCTCGAGCAGGACCCGGACATGGCCGGACCCCTCGCCGATGCCCACGCGCGCCATCAGGCGCTCCACGAGGGCCACCGCGTTGCCGGGGCGGGTGACCCCGACCACGTCAAGTGCCTTCACGCCCACCTGGCGTTCGCGTTGGCGCAGGGCGGGAGCCCGGTCGGGGATTGGATCATGGAGCGCAGCGGGGCGGCGTGGCCTGAGCAGTGCTGCGCGGAGGAGACCACGTGAGGGGAGTGCCGCCCGGCATCGCGAGCGCCCTGATCGAGTGGGACGACGGTGAGCGGCGCCTCGACGAACCCGGCCCCGCCCGCGACGCCCGCCTGCGCGTGGCGGGGGCAGTGGACGATGAGCTCCGCCGCCGCGTGGGCGCCACCTATGCGCTCGCGGACCTCGTGCAGGCGTACGGGGAGTCGTCGCGCTGGTTCCTGGAGGTCGCCGAGCGCACGGCCCCCTCCGTGCCCGCCGCCTGGGACCCCGCATGCACGCTCGATGCGGTCTTCGCCCGGTGGGCCCGCAATGCCCGTGACGCGGTGGCGCGGTGAGCACCGCCCGTGCCCGTGGCGAGACGCCCGGTGGCCGCACCCCGGGGTCGGTCAGCCGACGGGTCGCGATCATCGCCGCCGTGGTGGCGCTGGTTGTCGGCGGCGTGCTCGGCTACGTGGCCCGCGGTGGGCCGGATCCGCCCGCGGAGATCCAGGTGACCACCCCGGTCCCCGTGGTCACCGTCACCGTGCGGCAGTAGGTGCCGGGGCCGTCCACTCCGCAGCGAGCCCGGTGTCGGATGTCTCGCCGCGATCGATGAGGGAGTGGATGGCGGGCAGGGCGTCACGCCGCAGGTACACGTGCCGCTGGCCGACCGATGGCTTCTCGCCCAGGAGGCCTGCCCGCACCAGCGCCTCGCCCACGGCGAGGGCGTCGCGACGGTCCTCGGGTGCGGCGCCGCGGTACAGGTGGTCGAATTCCGTGTGGTACTGCGCGCCCACCTTGCCCATCCGCAGGAGGCGGCGCAGCACCGTGCGGGCGTGGCGCCGGCGGGGGCACGGATCGTCCTCCACCTCCAGGCTCGGCGCATCAGGCGGGGGCGGCGCGCCATCCAGGCCCCAGCGCCGCAGTTGGCCGATGATCTCGGGCGGGTAGTCCGCGGCGTCCATGGCCTGTCCGTGGGCGGCGAGCATGAGCGCCACGCGCACGGGGTGCGACCACGTGGCTGCGGCGGGTGCGCTCAGGGGCTGGTCGGGATCGAGGTGCGCCGGGGGGCCGGACAGCAGCACCTCGGGGCCATCGGGCCGCACGTCGGGCGGCAACCGGGCCAGCACGCCGCGCGCCGGGGGCGTGAACGCCTCGGCGAATGCCAGGCCCGCGATCTCCTCATCCAGCCCGGGCAGCGTGAGCAGCGCCAGCCCATTCCAGTCGAGCACCGTGATGGCCCCGGCCACCGCGCCGGCCTCCACCGCCGCGCCCAGGCACCGCATCAGCACCTCGGCCGCCCGCCGGGGCGCCATGTCGCGGGCCTGCTGGGCCGAGACCGGCAGGATCCAGGCGGCACACCGGTCGGGGGTCTCGCCTGCCCACGCCCACGCGACGTGTGCGCGGTCGTGCAGGTGCTTCTTGGAGAGCCCGAGCGCCTCGCGCACGGCCTCGTCGTGGTCACCGCGCCGCCACGCCGAAAGCCCGCGCACCACCTCGCCGGGGTCCCGCGCCAGGTCCTGTACGCCCAGCGGCGTCACGGGACCGGCGCGGCTGCCCCCGCGCTACTCGGCGTCGTCGGGCTCCGCGCCTGCGTCGGCGTCGTCATCGTCGATGTCGTCGGCGGACTCGCCGTCCACGATGCTCGCGTCGGTGGCGCCCTCCACCGTCTCGGCCTCCCCCGAGGCCACGGCCTCGAGCGCCTCGACCAGCGTGGTCGCCACACCGGCCGCGGCGGCGTCCTCGGCCTCCATGGCCTCTTCGTCCTCCAGCTCCAGCAGAAGGGGGTCTGCCTCGAACGCCGTTGCGTTCGGCAGTTCGCGCTCCTCGGGGCTGCCATCAGGGTTCCAGTGCACGTCCACCTCACCGGCGAGGATCTCGGCCTCGGACAGCGCGACCGGGTCGCGCGACGACAACTCGCCGGGCGCGGGGGGCGGGGCGTCCTCCGAGCGCAACTCGGCGGGGTCGGCCGTCAGCCAGAGGGTGATCTGGCGCGCGCGCTTCGACACGGCGTGGACCAGCGCGTAGCGGCTGCCATCCACGTGCTCGAGTGCGTCATCCAGCCGGCGTCCGTAGAGCATCAACCCTCCAAGGTCTTTCCAAAGATCAGCCGAGAAGTGTAGCGACCCGCGCGCGCGTGCGGGTTGACCTGGCTCCGGGCGATTGACACAATCCGCACATGAAACAGGTCAGAGACGCCATGAGCGCGCTGAACGCGATGGTCGGCCCAACGCACACGTTGCGCCAGGCGTCGGAGAAGATGGTGCAGCACCGCACCGGTGCCGCAGTGGTGATGGACCACGACCTGCCCGGGCCGTGCGTGATCACCGAGCGCGACCTGCTGAAGGCCCTCGCGTCGGGGATGGACGTGGACAGCGAGGTCGTGGGCGACCACATGACGGGGTCGCTCATCACCGCCGCACCCGAGTGGCCCCTGCAGGCGGCGGCTGATCAGATGGTGCGCCATGGCATCCGCCACGTCCTCGTGTTCGAGGGGCCGGAACTCGTGGGCATCCTTTCGATGCGAGATGTCATCCGCGTCGGTGGCCTGGCGGACGGCGCCGGCTCCGGCGACGCGTAGGCCCGCCGCTCCCCCGTGCCCGTGGGCGTTCCTGATCTGGTCTTCGAGACGCCGCTGTGGCTGGCGCTGCTCACGGTTGGGGTCTCCGCGATGGAGGGCGCGGTCATCGGGCGGGAGTCCCGCACGCCCCGGTACGACCTGGTGGGGGTGTTCGTGCTGGCCGTCGTGCTGGGTCTGGCGGGTGGAATCGCCCGTGACGTGCTGATCGGGAATCTGCCCGTGGTTGCCGTGCGCACGCCGTGGTACCTGGCCACGGTCGCCGGCGTCACCGTCCTTGTGCTGCTCGGGAGACGGTTCATTCCGCCGCTCACGAGTCTGTGGTTCGTCGTGCTCGACGCCCTTTCGCTGGGGCTCTACACGGCCGTCGGCATCGGCTACGCCCTGCAGGCCGGTGTGTCGGTGGTGGGCGCCCTGTTCGTCGGGGTGATCGCGGGCGTGACCGGCGGGGTGCTGGTGGCGCTGCTGCGTGGCGTGACCCCCGAAGTGCTGGTGCCCAGCGTGTTCTACGCGCTCATCGCCCTCGCGGGAGCGGGCCTCTACGTGGCAGTCGAGCCCCGCAGCCCGGCGATCGCATCGATCAGTTGCGTGGCGCTGGTCGTGACCCTGCGCATCGTTGCGGTCCGCTGGCGCCTCGGTACGCGCCCGCTGCCGCTGGTGGGCGACCGCTCCGGTGGTGGTGCGGCCTAGGCGGCCTGGTCGAGGTCCACGCGGATGCGCGTGGCGTGCTCGCCGTCGCGCTCCACGGTTACCCGGTCGACCAGTTGGCGCACGATCCAGAGGCCGCGCCCACGGCGCGAGTCCGGACGGGGCGGGTGCTCGCGCACGGCCTCGGACCAGTCGAAGCCGCATCCGGCATCCCGTACCTCGACGTGTACGCCCTCGCCCGCCTCCGCC
>Ga0055584_100000893_pt1 | contig 28730 bp, 32 predicted proteins | sample OSDHelmetaG_FD_58716 | JGI IMG/M metagenome (GOLD analysis project Ga0055584, IMG submission 58716) | Pelagic marine sediment microbial communities from the LTER site Helgoland, North Sea, for post-phytoplankton bloom and carbon turnover... | ecosystem: Environmental > Aquatic > Marine >... | reverse complement strand
GGGGTTATCGGCGCCACGTTGGACTTCTGCAACTTACGCCAGTGCCGTTCGAGTGAACGCTTTAGCTCTGGTGTGAGTGCGGAATCTGCGTGTGGTTTAGCCATAACGACCACGTCGATGGACCCGAGATCAGGTTTGGCATGTCGAAATGTTTCGCGCGCGATTCGTTTCAAACGATTGCGCGAGACCGCACGTTTAGCAACCTTTTTCGATATGGCTAAGCCAAGTCGAGGCGGGGTATGCTCACTTGCACGGATTAACAAGGTCCAATAGCGATCACTCAGGCGTTCAGCTCGCTGAAACACACGCTTAAACGCGTCGGCTTGCAGCAAACGTGACGTACGGGGAAAAGACTGATCTGTCTTCACCTATGTAGATAACCAATGCGGCATCGGAGGTTGCCCTCCGAGTAGGCACCAGCTACGGCTGTCAGGCTGACAGTCGTTTGCGCCCTTTGGCGCGTCTCGCACTAATCGTCGCACGACCATTACGAGTGCGCATACGTACGCGAAAACCGCCGCGGCGCGCGCGTTTCAAATTACTGGGTTGAAACGTTCGTTTCATTATATCCGTTCCGGGTGAGGTGCTGGCTTCCATGTCGTGTTACCCATGTTTGGGCTTCGCGACAACGGCTTTGCAGCTTTGTTCTTGAATTAAACGGCGAAGTGTATTGGCTTGAGCTTAGCTATGTCAATTCGGTGCAAGCATTGTGGCTGTGGATAACTGATCGCGGACGGGTATAGACTGATTGGCCGAGCGGTCGCTAGCCTTGTTTGCGACCGGGTACGATTGGATGCACGCCTTGGATGGGCGGGTCTGATCGAGAAAGAATTATAATTAGGGCGGCTTGCCGTCACCGTCACGCGTAATCCTGGTTTTAGAGGTCTCCGATGGGTCAGCCAATCTGGGCTAAGTGCCTCGCCCAGTTGGAGGGCGAGTTGTCCCCCCAACAATTCAATACATGGATCCGTCCGCTGCATGCGGTCACGGATGGTGCGGAATGTACGTTACTCGCACCGAACCACTTTGTACGCGACTGGGTGCAACAGCACTTTGTTGCGCGCATCACTGAGGTATTGGGGGAACTGGGCGAGTTAGATAGTTACCACGTTTCTATTCAGGTAGGTAGTCGGCCGGAGGCGCCACGGCGTGCAGCGCCATCAGCGCCACGTCCAAACAATGGCAACAGCCAACCAGAACGCCGGCCGACGCGTTCTGTGACGGGAGTTCGTCCCGAGTTTACTTTTGATAATTTTGTTGAAGGGAAATCGAATCAGCTGGCGCGTGCTGCGTCGTTTCAGGTCGCAGAGAACCCAGGTGAAGCCTACAACCCGCTGTTCTTATATGGCGGCGTGGGTTTGGGTAAGACCCATTTGATGCACGGTATAGGCAACGCCATTGCAGCGGCTCGCCCCAATGCGAAGGTAGCTTATTTACATTCTGAGCGCTTTGTGGCTGACATGGTGAAAGCGCTGCAACACAACGCGATAGATGAATTCAAGCGCTATTACCGCTCGGTTGATGCCTTACTTATTGATGATATTCAGTTTTTTGCTCGTAAAGAGCGGTCACAAGAAGAATTCTTCCATACTTTCAACGCGCTGTTAGAAGACCATCAACAAGTCGTGTTGACCTGCGATCGTTATCCTAAAGAGGTCGATGGCCTTGAAGAACGATTGAAGAGTCGGTTTGGCTGGGGCTTAACGGTAGCAATCGAGCCGCCTGAGCTGGAAACACGGGTGGCTATATTGATGCATAAAGCCGAGTCTACGGGAGTTGAGCTTGATGAAAACGTAGCGTTTTTCATCGGTCAACGCATTCGCTCTAACGTGCGCGAACTCGAAGGTGCGTTGCGTCGCGTAGTAGCCAGCTCGCAATTTATGGCACAGCCGATAACCTTGGAGCTTGCTAAGGATGCGCTGAAAGACTTGCTCGCGCTGCAAGATAGATTGGTTACGATCGAGAACATTCAAAAGACCGTTGCACAGTATTTCAAGGTGCGCTTGTCTGATTTGAGTTCGAAACGGCGTAATCGATCGATCGCGCGTCCACGTCAAATTGCGATGGCTTTAGCGAAGGAGCTCACCAGTCACAGCCTTCCTGAGATTGGTGAGGCGTTTGGTGGGCGTGACCATACGACCGTGCTACACGCTTGTCGTAAGGTCACAGAGCTAAAAGAGCATGATAATGTCATCTCTGAAGACTATAGAATTCTGTTGAGAACCCTCAGTAGCTAAGCTGTATAGCTTGTGGATAAGTAGTTCGGTGATGTGGTGAACGCGGTTGTTAACATTTTGTCCACAGGCGCTCCATAGGTCGTTACCAGGCAAGGTAGACCTGTTATTAGAGGAGTTAAGTATTTGTTCTATAAGGTTTAATTTCACTTATGAACAGATCTAACTCGAGCTAATTATAATAGTAAGAGATATAAATATTATGCGTTTTTCTATTAAGCGCGACGATTTGCTTAAACCGTTGCAGGCTGTGCACGGCGTAGTAGAAAGACGTCAGGCCTTACCAATTCTGTCGAATGTTTTGATCCGAGCTAAAGATGGTGTGCTGTCACTAACTGGTACGGATAACGAGGTTGAACTGGTAGCACGATGTTCTGTTGATGATATGGACAATGGCGAGATCACGGTCCCTGCGCGTAAATTTTTGGATATCTGTCGATCATTACCAGGGGATGGCAAAGTTGAATTTGCAGTGGAAGGCGATCGTGTGTCGGTTAAATGTGGTCGAAGCCGGTTTGCGTTAACCAGTTTGCCTGCTCCTGACTATCCATCGACGGATGAGTTGGTCGATGCTTCTCGTATTCGTATTAGCCCAACCGTGCTTAAGCGCTTGATTGATCTAACGCAGTTTGGGATGGCGCAGCAGGATGTCCGGTATTACCTCAATGGCATGTTGTTTGAGGTGGATGGCAATGTTTTGCGTACGGTCGCAACCGATGGGCATCGCTTGGCGTTGGCTGAGGGTGAGATTGAGCCGGTCGGATCGATCGAGGCTCGGCAACTTATCCTGCCTCGGAAAGCTGTGCTTGAACTCGCTAAGATCGTTGGGTCGGCCGGTGATACGCTGGAGTTGGCGATAGGCTCTAATGCGGTTCAGTTGGTTGCTGGTGATATTGTGTTCACTTCTAAACTCATTGACGGCAAGTTTCCAGACTATCAGCGCGTTATTCCGGATAGGAATGCGAGCGATAAGGTGGTTATTGCTGATCGGGAGTCATTGCGCCAGAGCTTACAGCGTGCGGCAATTCTTTCGAATGAAAAATATCGTGCGGTGCGCTTGTGCTTGGTTCCTGACCAATTAACTGTGGTTGCGAGTAATCCGGAACAGGAAGAGGCGGAGGATGCGGTTGAGGTGAACTATTCTGGTGAAGCAATAGAAATTGGCTTTAATGTCTCGTATTTGATCGATGCTTTGTCTACGGTGCCGTCGGATAGTGTGCGGATTCTATTGACTGATGCGAGTAGCAGTTGCTTGATCCTGCCGGGTGATGGTGAGGGCTGTGAGTACGTTGTTATGCCTATGCGGTTATAACGTCGGCGGTGTGGTTAGAGTCTTTTGTTGGTGAGAATCTCCGGGCGGTAGCCCGCGTAGAGTTGCATGGTCTGCAGCGTGTCAATTTTTTTTGCGGGCGCAATGGTGCCGGTAAGACTAGTGTTCTTGAAGGGATCCACTTACTCGGGCTTGCCCGTTCGTTTCGGACTCGTAGATTGCGTGATTTGATGAGCGAGGGTGCATCGTTCTTACGCGCTGTCGGGCGGGGAGAGAGCGGTGGAGATCAATCTAAACGCTTAGTCATTGGGGTTGAACGGACTGGGTTGGGGACCAGTCTTAGAATGAATGGTGCGAGTATCGAGCGGTCGTCGCTCCTCGCACGGCAAGTTCCATTGTTTGTCATGCGTCCTGAGAGCCAAGAGTTGATTGCTGGCCCGAGTGAAGAGCGGCGGCGTCTGATGGATTGGGCATTGTTTCACGTGGAACATGGTTACGCTGAGGTCCATGCTCGTTATCGCAGGGTCCTGGCGCAGCGTAACGCGTCCTTGCGCCAACGCCACAGTGTTCGAGAAATTCGTAGCTGGGATGACGAGCTTATTGATTCGGGCCAGACGCTCGATCTCGTAAGAGCGAACTTCTATTACGAAAACTCAGTCCACCTAAGTCAATTAGCTCAAGAACTGGTTGGTATGTCGATCGTTGTCAGCTACCTGAATGGAATACCAGGGAAGTCTAGCTACGCCGACGCACTACGGGATGCGTTTGATACTGATAGACAGCGTGGCTTTACGAGTGTTGGTGCACATCGCGCAGATCTATCTTTTTTTCGTGGCAAGTCGCGCGCGAGAGACGTTCTTTCTAGAGGTGAGACTAAACTATTGGTACTCGGAGTTCTGCTCGCCCACGCGGCCTATGTAAACGCCAATGCGCAGACCTCGCCGATTCTATTGGTAGACGACTTAGCATCGGAACTGGATGAATTTTCGCGCGCCAGATTCTTCGCTGCGCTGTCGGTCTTGGGCTGCCAAAGCTTTGTTACGGCGGTTGATACCAGTTTGATCCCTGAACCTCACCGAAGCGACTCAGCGATGTTTCACGTGGAACAAGGGACAGTCCAGCGCGTGTTATAGTAGCGCGCTACCGCCGCCACAGAGTTACTCCATTTGAGCGACTACGATTCCACTAATATCAAGGTTCTGAAAGGCCTAGATGCCGTACGCAAACGCCCTGGCATGTACATTGGTGACACCGATGATGGCACCGGCTTACATCACATGGTGTTCGAAGCCGTCGATAACTCCATTGACGAATCCCTGGCCGGCTACTGCAAAGAGATTGAAGTAGTCATCCATGAAGACAGTTCAATAAGCGTAACCGACGATGGACGCGGAATACCTGTAGACTATCATGAAGAAGAGGGTCGCTCTGCCGCGGAAGTCATCATGACTGTTCTTCACGCAGGCGGTAAATTCGACGACAACTCATACAAAGTCTCGGGTGGGCTGCACGGTGTCGGGGTCTCTGTTGTTAATGCACTATCTGCTTGGCTAAAGCTCACTATATGGCGCGACGGCAAGACCCACGAGCAAAGCTATACACATGGCGAACCGGACGCTCCATTAATAGAAACCACGGGTACTGAACGCACCGGCACACGGATTCATTTCACACCCAGTACCAAGACATTCACGAATATCGAATTTCACTACGAAATACTTGCCAAAAGATTGCGCGAGTTGTCCTTTTTGAACTCCGGTGTACGAATCAAACTTCTAGATGAACGCGTCGGAAAACAAGATATTTATCAGTATGAAGGCGGCATTTCGGCGTTCGTTGGATACCTGAACAAGAATAAAACGCCAATCCATCCGACCATCATGAACTTCACCACGCACCGCGACGACGTAACTGTTGAGGTCGCCATGCAGTGGAATGATTCATACCAGGAACATATCTACTGTTACACCAATAACATCCCGCAACGCGACGGTGGTACTCATCTAGCCGGATTTCGTTCCGCCCTGACGCGCACCATGAACCAGTATATGGAACAACACGGCATCACCCAGAAAGCCAAGGTGGACACAACGGGTGACGATGTCCGAGAGGGACTAACTGCCGTTCTTTCGGTCAAAGTACCAGACCCGAAATTCTCATCCCAAACTAAAGACAAACTAGTTTCGTCGGAAGTAAAAGCGATCGTCGAATCCGCGCAGAACGAAAAACTGTCTGAATTCTTGCTCGAGAACCCGCAAGAAGCTCGCAGTGTTACTTCGAAAGTCATAGAAGCGAGTCGGGCTCGCGAAGCCGCGCGCAAAGCTCGCGAAATGACGCGCCGCAAGACTGCTTTGGATATAGCTGGCTTGCCCGGGAAACTCGCAGACTGCCAGGAAAAAGATCCAGCTTTGTCTGAGTTGTTCCTGGTCGAGGGTGACTCTGCTGGTGGATCTGCGAAGCAAGGCCGCGATCGAAAAAACCAAGCTATTTTGCCGCTCAAAGGCAAGATTTTGAACGTCGAAAAAGCGCGTTTCGACAAAATGTTGCAGTCCCAAGAAGTTGGTACATTGATTACTGCGCTTGGGTGTGGCATTGGCAAAGATGAATACAATCCAGAGAAGCTACGTTATCACCGCCTTATATTGATGACTGATGCTGACGTAGACGGATCTCACATTCGCACATTATTACTCACCTTCTTGTATCGACAAATGCCAGAAATCATAGAAGGGGGACACGTCTACATCGCGCAGCCACCACTGTATAAAGCGAAGAAGGGCAAGAGCGAGCGCTATGTGAAGGATGATACCGAGCTCGATGCATATTTTATGGATCTCGCGCTTGATAGTGCGAGCCTAGTGCTTGCAGATGGTAGAACCCTGCAAGCGGAAGAAATTCAAGAAATCGCCAATGCTTATTTAACCTCTATGGCTATACGATTGCGACTCGGTGCACGTTTGTTTCCGGAAGTACTAGACGCATTTACAAACTTACCGAGATTGCACGGGCCTGCGCTCGATTCCATGGATGAGGTGTGCGCTTGGATGCTTCAGCTTGAGATCGAACTCAACCGTGGAGATGAAATGACGGGAGAATTCGAAGTAACCGTCCAAGCTCGGGATAGCGGCGGCTTTGCTGCCCGAATTCGCACCATTCAACATGGCGTAGAAGCTGACCGCATGATCGGCGATGAAACATTCCGATCTCCTGAGTATCGGCAATTGTTGCAACACGCAGAAATTTTGTACGCCGTGGACGGTGCTCCGATCGTCGCTGCTCGTGGGGAACGCAGCACAACTGTGGCTACAGTTCGTCAAGCACTCGAATGGATGCTCAATGACTCGCGCCGCGGTGTCATGGTGCAGCGCTACAAAGGTCTCGGCGAGATGAATCCCGACCAGCTGTGGGACACAACAATGAATCCGCTGACCCGTCGCCTGCTACAAGTACGTATCGAAGATGCTGTTTCCGCCGACAACTTGTTCACAACCCTTATGGGCGATCAGGTTGAGCCGCGGCGTGAGTTCATTGAGACAAACGCACTATCGGTTTCACATCTCGATGCCTGAGCAAGCGCCCAAACCGCTGTAAACATGCGGTTTGGGCCAAATACAAGCAAGCGCCGAGGGCGCTATGACCGCCTTGCTCTATTGTGCGGTGCTCAGCCAGCGCGCGCAGCGACCCATATGCTTACGGATTCAGCGCCGCTCGCTAACAGCGCAACAGCGAGCGCATCCGCTGTAGCGCCTGTCGTCAAAACATCGTCAATGACAACCACAGTCTTGGGTGCTTTTCTAATTGATTTAAACACGCCCCGAACGTTGTCTCGACGCGCAGCGCGCGAAGACAAGCCCGATTGAGCTGGTCGTGCTCCAAGCCGTGATGTGATATCGGTGCGTACGGACACACCGGCAAGCTTTGCAATACAGCGCGCGATTTCCGCTGCCGGACTAAATCCACGGTCTCGCAACCTATCGCGTTGTGCCGGCACCGGTATCAACGCCACATTCGGCCTAGCAAGCATGCCTTCGTCAGCAGCGCCGAGTCTAAGCCACATCAGCTCAGCTAGCGTCTGTGCTACCCATAATGAATGACCAAATTTGAGCGATGTGACCAGTCGTTGAACGTGACCCGAGTAGTGCAGTGGACATATTACGCGGTCAAATCCCGGACGATGTTTAATACAATCACCACAGTAAATAGTCGAGGTAATTTGCGGGCGAGCACAACACGCGCACACACCTTGTAACCAAGGCAAGTGCGCACAACACGACTCACACAATCCATTTACGCTGTCAGCTGCCAAGCCACAGCCATCACAGATACCGTTTACAACGCGCTGAATATTCAAATAAAATCCATATATATCAATAAGTTGAGAGTTCTACCTTGCAGTGAAGGATGCTCGGGCTCTACAAATTATGTTCCTAAGGGACTACCTTAAATATGCCCCCATACCTCGACTCATCGTCGCTCCAAGCGCGTATGCAGTCAGCTCGCAACCTACACCGACGACTGCAGCATCAGCGTGTTGATCATCATGGTGCCGGAATCGTATTGCGCGAAGTCGAAGCGCGACTGTTAGAGCACATCGTCGGGATCAAGCTATCGCCGACGCGCGCCTTGACACATGGATTCGACTCAGTTGAATACGTGCGCAATTTACGCTCGATATTCAAGCGCAGCCAATGGCTGTACAGCGCGCCCATAGCGCCCCCCCTGCACCGAACTCGAGGTCGTTGGTGGAGTCGTACACCGAGCGTGCAGCACGCCAGCCACCTATGGCCTTACCGACCAACGAGTATTGGCCTGGTGATCTCTAACTTGGTGGCTAGCAATCCAGCCACCCTGCCGATGTTCATCGAAGAATCGAGTCGAGTACTTGAAGCCGATGGCCTGATAGCAATGAGTGTGCTCGGACCCAACACCTTGAAGGAGCTTCGCCAAGCCTGGCAAAGTGTTGATGATCAAAACCACGTGGCCGATTTCCTCGATATGCATGACGTAGGCGACATCTTGGTCGAAAATGGTTTCACCGGCGTTGTCATGGATGCCGAAACGCTGACCGTCACCTACCCAGATCTCGAATCTGCTCTGGCCGAGATGCGCACTCTGGGCGTTGGCAATATCAGCCCGACTCGAGCTAACAAGCTAACCGGTGTCAAACGCTGGCAGCAAGTAACACGCAACTACCCACATGCAGATGGCCGAACACCGGTTACACTAGAGCTTGTATATGCCCATGCGTGGCGCGGTCGGCCTAAGAATACCGCCGAAGTCACCCTCGCATGGCCTTGATTTATATGAGCATCAGTCAGCTTTTGTTGCGTGTGTAGTAGCGGCTCCGATAAACTGCCACTCCTGTTTGTGTGCGGACTCAAGCAAGGTGTGGGTCGCGCACAGTGAGCGGGAGCCGTCTACGCTCTAGGCTGACGGACAAATGCGGCAGCACCGCGACTTGATATAAGGCACTTTTTGCTGTGAAAGCGGCTACAACGCTCGTTGTGGATTTGTGATCATGGGCTAATGGCCAATCCTGCGCGAACGCGGGACTGGAGCTAGCATTGCTAGCTTGGGCGTTGAACGACCACCGCACAAGGTACTGAGATCCGAGAGGTCATCAGCGTATAAACTGATGGTTTGTAGTACGGCGCGCACGCGCGCAGTCTGAGTAGCGTTAGCGGCCGTAAGGTACCAGGGCGAAAGTACAGGTGATTCGAACTAAGAAATCGGCGATAGCTAAGTCGCTTGGTACTTCGCTTTAACGGATAAAATATTGAAGATAGGCAGTTTTTTGCTCGAAAAGACGACTAAACTTGGCGCGCCACCCCAGCGCAGCCATCAACAGTTTTCAGTCGCGTGAACGACCGTCAACGGAATTAACAAAAAAGCCTCTGGAGTGATCAAAGCAATGTTCAACACCACAGCGTTCAGGGCCCTGGTTGGTGCGGCGTTTGGCCTTTTAGCCATGTCGCAATCCGCCCAGGCAGCGTGGGACCTCAATCTACCGGTTGGTGTCACACCGCTCAGTAAGAACGTTTACGACCTGCACATGCTGATCTTATGGATCTGCGTCGTCATCGGCATCATCGTTTTCGGAGCGATGTTCTACTCGATGATCGTGCATCGTAAGTCGGTCGGCCACGAACCAGCCACGTTCCATCACAGCACCTTTGCTGAAATTGTCTGGACGGTCATTCCATGCGTCATTTTGGTTGTCATGGCGATTCCCGCTACGAAAACCTTGATCGCGATGGAAGACACCAGCGAAGCTGAACTCTCCGTTAAAGTCACTGGTTTTCAGTGGAAATGGAAATATGACTACATCGAAGACGGCATTTCGATGTACAGCAGCCTTGCCGACAAGAGTCGGGAGATCATCTATTCCGACCCAACCGGCCATGAAAACTATTTGCTCGACGTAGACAACGAAGTTGTTTTGCCAATCAAAACCAAAATTCGTTTGATGCTAACTGCCGACGATGTGATCCACGCTTGGTGGGTGCCACAGCTAGGGCAGAAAAAAGACGCCATTCCTGGCTACATCAACGAGATCTGGACCTATATCGACGAGGCTGGTACCTACCGCGGCCAATGCGCAGAGTTGTGCGGTAAGGACCATGGCTTTATGCCGATCGTAGTCAAGGCGGTGTCCAAAGCTGACTACAAGGCCTGGGTCAACAAACAGAAAGAAGCCGAAGCGCAAGCCGCAAAGCTTGCTGCAGCCGCGCTCCTCAGAGATTGGAGCAAAGCAGAACTGATGACTCAGGGTGAACAGGTGTACCAAAACATCTGCTCGACTTGTCACAAGAAAGATGGTCTCGGCGACAAAGCCGCTGGCTACCCAGCTATCAAAGGCAGCAAGGTCGCTATGGGGCCAACTGACGCACACATTGCGTTAGTGCTGAAAGGGCGTGCGGGCACCCAAATGGCTTCATTCGCAGCCTTAAGCGATGCCGATATTGCGGCGGTACTCACCTATCAACGCAATGCCTTCGGCAATTCTGCCTCCATGATTCAGCCGAAGACGGTGAATGATGCTCGCTGAGCGTCCACCACCCGAAGCCACACAGAAAAATTTCCCTAGGAGTACGCTTCATGTCTGATGCAGCGGTCCACGACGACCACCACGACGACCATCACGACCACGGCCCTGACGCTGGTCTGCTGCGTTGGGTGTTCACGACCAATCACAAAGATATCGGCACCCTTTATCTCTTGTTTGCCCTGCTGATGTTTTTCATCGGCGGTGCAATGGCGATGATCATTCGGGCTGAGCTTTTTCAACCTGGACTGCAGGTAGTTGATCCGCACTTCTTTAATCAGATGACCACCATGCACGCCTTGGTGATGATCTTTGGTGCGGTCATGCCGGCTTTTGTTGGTTTCGCTAACTGGCAGATCCCGATCATGATCGGGGCGCCGGATATGGCCCTGCCGCGGATGAACAACTGGAGTTTCTGGATCCTGCCATTCGCGTTTTCAATGCTACTTTCCACCTTGTTCATGGATGGCGGCGGGCCGGCTGGCGGCTGGACCATTTATCCTCCGCTGAGTCTGCAGGGTGGTGCTCATTTTCCGTTCATCATCTTCGCCATCCACTTGATGGGTATCTCATCAGTGATGGGCGCCATCAACGTCATCGTCACTATCTTTAATATGCGTGCGCCCGGGATGACGCTGTTAAAAATGCCATTGTTTGTATGGACCTGGATCATCACTGCGTTTTTGCTCGTCGCCGCGATGCCGGTACTGGCTGGCGCGGTAACAATGTTGTTGACCGATAAGTTCTTCGGTACTTCATTCTTCTCGGCCTCTGGTGGTGGTGACCCGGTGATGTATCAGCACATCTTCTGGTTCTTCGGACACCCAGAGGTTTACATCATGATTCTGCCGGCATTCGGAATCGTCTCGCAGATCATTCCGACCTTCGCGCGCAAACCTTTGTTCGGTTATGAATCGATGGTGTATGCAACCGCGTCTATCGCGTTTCTGTCATTTATTGTTTGGGCTCACCACATGTTCACCGTCGGCATGCCGCTTACGGGGGAATTGTTCTTCATGTACACCACCATGCTGATCGCCGTACCAACGGGTGTGAAAGTATTTAACTGGGTGGCAACCATGTGGCGTGGGTCGATGACCTTTGAAACCCCAATGTTGTTTGCATTGTCCTTTGTGATTCTGTTCACGATTGGCGGTTTCTCTGGCTTGATGCTCGCGATTACGCCGGTAGACTTTCAATATCACGATACCTACTTTGTGGTTGCTCACTTCCACTACGTTCTCGTGACCGGCGCGGTCTTTGGCATCATCGCTGGGGTTTACTATTGGCTGCCGAAGTGGACCGGCACGATGTATGACGAAAAGCTCGGGCAGCTGCACTTCTGGACGTCTACTATTTTCGTCAACGTGCTGTTCTTCCCGCAGCATTTCCTCGGTTTGGCTGGCATGCCACGGCGTATTCCAGACTACAACTTGCAGTTTGCTGACTGGAACATGGTTTCTAGCATTGGTGGTTTTGCCTTCGGCTTATCGCAATTTATATTCCTCTATATCGTCATCAAGTCGATTCAAGGCACTGGTGAAAAAGCTAGCGATGAAGTATGGGAAGGCGCTGAAGGGCTGGAATGGACCTTGACCTCACCACCGCCATATCACTCGTTCACCGAAGCACCAGAGGTAAAGTGAGCCGTGTGTTGCCCACGCAAGTTATTCGTGCCGAGCGATGAATAGTTCAATGGCTGATCACCCAAATAGTGCCGGCCTGCGCGCAGCGAACATCAAGCTAGCTATAGGGTTGGGCGCAATTGCGCTCAGCTTTTATGGCTTGATGCTTTGGGTGCTGATCTAAGCCATGAACCAGCAGCCTGACCAAGTACTTTCGCGCGCAAATCGCCTAACTGCGACCAAGTGTGGAATTATATTTGTACTGATGTTTGGTTTTAGCTTTGCATTGGTGCCGCTCTATGACCTGTTATGCGAGGTGACCGGCATTGGTGGCAACACCGGTGTTGTTAATGCTGCCGAACTAACCACTGGCGTCGATAGCAATCGAATGGTGCAGGTGCAGTTCATTGCTACGGCGAACAGTAAAATCCCCTGGGAGTTCACTCCGGATTCAGATTCAACCCGCGTACATCCGGGCAAGATCTATGCGGCAACGTACACGGCAACAAACACTTCATCTCAAACCGTAGTCGGCCAAGCAATACCCAAAGTTTCTCCACCAATTGCGTCGAAGTACTTCAACAAAACGGAGTGCTTCTGCTTCACTAACCAAACGCTAGCCCCCGGCGAAACGCGCGAAATGCCCATCCGCTTCGTCGTCGATCGCGCTCTACCTGAGCGCATCAAATCGGTCCGGCTGTCCTACACGTTTTTTCGTGTAAACGGCTCGAACAGTTAACGAAACTAAGACTTTCAGGAGCCCTAACATGGCATCAGGAAACCAAGACGCCTACTACGTTCCACACGGAACCAAGTGGCCCATCATGGGATCCATCGGACTCACACTTTTGGTGGGTGGATTCGCATCTATGCTGAACGGTTCCGAGAGCGGTAGCACCATTATGGTGCTTGGCGTGCTCGTATTGATCGGCATGATGTTTGGATGGTTCGGTACGGTTATCGATGAAAGCGAAGCCGGCTTATACAACGCCCAAGTCGACATCTCTTTTCGCTGGGGCATGGGCTGGTTCATCTTTTCAGAGGTGATGTTCTTCGCTGCTTTCTTTGGTGCGCTCTACTACGCACGTGTCTACTCGGTACCGTGGATTGGTGGCGAAGCTACGGGCGCCGTCACCAACGCAGTACTTTGGTCTGATTATGAAGCGGTGTGGCCAACCAACGGCCCAATGAGCCTAGGTGGTGAGTATCAAGTGATGGGGGCCTGGGGTCTACCAGCGCTGAACACAGTTATCTTGCTGACCAGCGGCGTGACCGTGACTATCGCCCATCACGGCATTTTGAAGAACCATCGTACGCAGTTCATCTGGGGCTTGATGGGCACCGTTTTGCTCGGCGCATTGTTCGTATACTTTCAAGCGGTCGAGTATGCGCATGCGTTTGATGAGCTAAACCTGACACTGAATTCTGGGATATACGGATCAACGTTCTTCATGTTGACTGGATTTCACGGTTTCCACGTTACTATCGGTGCCATCATCTTGGCGATCGTAATGATTCGTGGGATGAAAGGTCACTTCACGGCAAAACAGCATTTCGCCTTTGAAGCCGCCGCTTGGTACTGGCACTTTGTCGATGTGGTTTGGCTAGGCTTGTTCATCTTCGTGTACCTGCTATAAGCCACGAACGTAATCACGACAACTCGCTGCCACTCTTGGCAGTGAGACTAGGTAACTCCCCGCTGAATCAACAGCGGGTCGAGTACTAGCTATCTCCACAAGCCATCCAGGCCGCCATCGAAGCGCAAGAAAAGTGCCGGCGGCACCCGCCGACTAGGCGAGATACTGATCGCCAATCGTGTTGTCTCTGAACGCAAGCTCGTAGAGTTACTCGGTGATCAACTCGGCATAAAGGTGATTGAGCTGCGCTTTGAGGCTATCGATAAATCATTGCTGAAGCGCATCAACATGAAATGGTGCTTAGAAGCTGAAGTCCTATCTGTGTATGCAGATGAAGAAGACGTCGGCGCTGCGTTTTGCCGACCCTCTCAATCACGAGCAAGTGGCGCTCGCGGAGAACATGCTTGGGCGACCTATAACGCCGCTGCTCGTTCGGCGCAGTCAAATAAAAGACGTGCTCGGCGCTTACTTGCGCAGCACCTCGTCGAGCCAGCCGGTCGACGAACGTCCGAGCATTGCGGCATTCGACTATCGTACGTGAGGCGTTAAAAGAAGGCCTCAGCGATATCCACATAGAGCCCATGCGCGCCTGTCTCCGTGTACGTCACCGTGTTGACGGCGCAATGATTGAACACAGTATTGTTGACCATGCATTAGAACAGTCATTGGTCAGTCGCATCAAGATTCTCGCTAGCGCCGACATAGCTGAGCGTCGCCGCCACCAAGGCGGACGGATCCGTTTCGAGAATTCTGAAACAGGTTCCGTTGTCGATATTCGAGCCTCGTTTTATGTGACCATTTATGGCTAAAAAGTTGAACTCTGACTGCTCAATCGTGCCACCAAATTATTAACAATTGACGATATTGGCATGCGCCCAGGTATGCTGGAGCGGTTTCGTTTTGACGCGCTCGATGCGCCCACCGGAGTTGTCACCATTACTGGTCCGACCGGCTCCGGTAAAACCACCACGCTCTATGGTTGCGTCGATTACCTGAATACCCCGGATACCTCCATTGTCACCGCAGAAGATCCCGTTGAATACGTAATCGATGGGATAGCGCAATGTTCGATCAATTCAAAAATTAATCTAACCTTTGAAGAGACCTTGCGTCATATCGTGCGTCAAGACCAAGACGTGATTGTACTCGGTGAGATTCGAGACAAATTCTCCGTCGACACTGCCATTGAAGCTGCGCTAACTGGCTATAAAGTACTCACAACATTCCACACCGAGAACAGTATCGGCGGCCTTCTACGGCTGATGAATATGGAGATCGAAGCCTTCCTAATCTCGTCAACCGTTGTTTCAGTTGTAGCGCAACGCCTGATCCGGCGTTGCGCGATCACTGTGCTGAACCTCACGTGCCATCGACTCCAGCGCTCCCCCGCATTGGCTACACCGGCGGTGAAATTCAGGGCTGGAACTTTTGCCACGGCCGCGGCTGCCAGCATTGTCGCCATACTGGATATCGTGGCCGTGGCGGCGTGTACGAGTTGCTGGTGCTAAATGAGCGTGTCAAAGAAGTAATTTTAGATCGCCGGACCTCTTACGAGATCCAGCGATTATTGGGAGTTGTAAGTTCGTGACCGTCGCAGCGTCATCACTCATTATCGTATTGACTGACTATTTGGCTAGCAGAGACATCGTGCTTCCGGTCTATTCACCCGTCGCTACCAAAGTACAAAGCGTTGCGGACGACCCAAATTCCAATGCAAATGAACTCGAACGAGCGCTAATGCACGACCCGGCACTTTCGAGCCAGGTGTTAAAGGTCGCAAATTGTACATTCTTTGCTAGGCTCACCCGTATTGATACGGTTAAGGCAGCGATATTGCGGCTGGGATCAGATCAGGTTGTGCAGCTGGCGGTGGCTATCTCCCAAAAGGCGTAATTCCAAGCAGGCGACTCGCAAGTATCTGCCTATCTTTCCAAACTGTGGCTCCACTCGATGGGTGTCGGCTTAGGCGCGCGCTGGTTGGCACAACGTTGTGGTTTGCAATCATCCGTTTCCGAGACGTTTATGGCCGGCTTGTTCCACGACACAGGCAAGCTTGTTTTGTTAAAAGCCATCGACGATTGCCGTACCAAAGGGCATTGGCGACAAGCTCTATCAGATCAGCTGGTGATGGAACTACTTAAGAATCTGTATACTGAACATGGCGCCAAGCTGATCGAGCAATGGAATTTACCCAATGCTTACGCTCAAGCAGCGCGCGACCATCATCTAAGTGTTGTAGATGACGCCACACCACTGACGAGCCTCCTACGGGTCGCTGATCTTGCATGCACCAAACTGGGACTTGACTTAGACCATGTCCCGGATATTGCCATCGCTAGCTCGGTGCATGTTGAGTTGCTCAACCTAGATCAGATCGCGATTGCGGAACTAGAGATCATGCTGGAAGACAACGTCTTGAAGTTGGCGACCTAACAAAGCCTGGATCACTCCAGGCATTCGCCGCTTAGATCGGGCCGCCGTGCGGCTCAATCAGGCCCATTGCCGCGAGTAAAAACAACAGCGCAAATAAACCCAGTGATAGGCCGATCCGCAGGCGCAGCGCTTTGAAGGTGCGTTCGGGCGATTTGCCCTTAAGCATATGTATCAACCCAGAGCCCAAACACATAATTATCCCGATAAAAATCAAGACAACTAGCACCTTTGCGAACGACATAGCGCACCCCATATTCAGTGTACCGCGAGAGTATAGCGCCCGCTGTTAATCAGCGGGGCTTGACTACCTGTTTTATCTGCGAGTGCCTAGATGCAAGCTGGACCCTTCCAATTCAATCCGCATTGGGTGGCTACATTGGTAACCGTCCCATTGCTAGTTATGTTGGTGTTGCTGGGAATATGGCAACTCGATCGCGCCGTAGAAAAAGCGTTTATCGTCGCACAACATGTCCAACTTGCCGCCCGCGCTCCACGCGCTATGGCAACGTTCGAGAATTCGCAGCCACTCAAACATGAACGTATTTCTGCGACCGGGTACTTTAATACCAAACAGCAGTTTTTAGTTGATAATCGTACCCACAAGGGTGTTGCCGGCTATCACGTGCTTACCCCACTGCTGCTGAGCGACGGTGGGGTGTTGATGGTTAATCGAGGCTGGGTTGCAACTGGCTATGACCGCGCGCGCTTGCCAGATATTGCGATTGAGTCGTCGTTGCTCACCTTAGTGGGCACCGCACACTTCCCTGCTACCGACCAGCTGCTGCTGGGCGCATCAGGATACGAAACTAGCGCCTGGCCACGCGTGGTCCAAAGACTTGAGCTAGAAACCATCGGTTTAGCACTTGCGCAGCGCGTGCATCCTTATACTGTGCGTCTGCATACGCCGCTAGCGGATGGTCTCGCGCGTGATTGGCCGGTGCATTACGGCATATCTGCGCAGCGACATAATGGCTACGCGTTTCAGTGGTTTTCACTAGCGCTAGCGCTGCTAACAATCTATCTAGTAGTAAACACGCGTAGGAGCAAAAAATCGTGAGTCGTCGTAAACAAAGACTGGTCCTTGTTGGCGTCTTTGCCTTGTTCTTTATTCCGGTGCTTATGGCTTGGTTATTACGCATTAATCCGATTCAATTGAACACCGTAAATTACGGTGTTCTGCTTGATCCACCACGCCAAACTACCGCCGCGAGTCTGACCATTCAACATGCACTCGAAAACAGCGCAGAACTGTTTGCCGACGATTGGACCATGGTTGTAGTTGGGACCGAAGATTGCGCCGCAAGCTGCCGCGAAAACCTCATCGCTACGCGCCAAGCGCGCACCGCAATAAATAAAGACTTTGACCGCGTCCGGCGCATCTTAGTTACCACACAAAGCGTAGCCTCGGAAGCGCGCGAAGAGCTGTTAAGATTGCACCCGGACCTTACCTTGGTGACTGCGTCTGCAACTTGGGTCGAGAAATTTACTGCGGCGCATGCCGAACCGGGCGCAGCCTGGTTAGTAGATCCTCGTGGCTATCAGTTTATGCATTACCCGGGCAAATTGAACGCCAGCCACATCCTTAAAGATTTAAAGCGACTCCTCAAAATATCAGCGGTTGGATGAATCGTGAGCCATCAAAATTTCTTGCGCCTGGCCTTATTCGCGACTAGCGTGGCTGTTGTCGTGGTCGTACTGGGTGCTTATGTACGACTGACGGATGCCGGACTTGGCTGCCCAGATTGGCCAGGTTGTTACGGGCACATCGGTGTACCTAGCTCAGAAGCTGCCCTAGCACGCGCGAATGCTGTTTTTCCGGATCGGCCAGTGGAACCGGAGAAAGCTTGGAACGAAATGATCCACCGCTATCTCGCGAGCTTCCTGGGGCTGCTGATCCTGGCACTTGCTTGGTTTGCGTGGAAGCGGCGCAACGAGCCGGACCAACTGGTGGTGTTACCGTTTGTTCTGGTTGGGCTGGTTTGTCTGCAAGGCGCGATGGGTATGTGGACCGTTACCTTGCTGTTAAAACCCGCAGTCGTCACGGCGCACTTGATTGGTGGCATGAGTACTACTGCCTTGCTGTTCTGGTTAGCGTTACGCCACGGCGGATTATTCACGCTATCGGTGCTTGCCGATCAAGCTAAGAGTGTGGACTATGGGCGCTGGCGCTTGTACGCGGGGTTTGGTCTGATTGTGCTCAGCGCGCAAATCATCCTTGGCGGCTGGACAAGCACCAATTACGCCGCACTTGCTTGCCCAGACCTACCCACTTGTCATGGTCAATGGTTGCCGTGGTGGGACGCTAAACAAGCGTTTACGGTTTGGGGTACCTTGGGCATTGATTACGAAGGGGGGGTGCTCAGCAACGAGGCGCGTGTCACAATTCACGCAACACATCGCCTAGGCGCACTGATTACATTTTTGTATATCGGTGGACTAGCTATTTGGATGCTGATCGCCGCGCCGACAATAGTCAAACGCGCGGCGCTCACGGTGCTCGCACTGCTCTGCTTGCAGGTAGGTTTAGGGATAGCAAATGTTGCACTGTTGTTGCCCTTACCCCTCGCGGTTGCCCACAATGGAGTTGCGGCATTGTTGTTGTTGAGCATGCTAGCTCTGATTCACACGATAAGCTCGTCGCCAGCTGTCATCTCGCGCGCCTAATTTGATGCGCCACGCGCAGCCCTACGAACACCTGGGCCTGAGGACATTATGAATCAAGGTATCGAACAAGCGGCTAGCGCGGAGATCCGCAGCGAGTCGTTCAGGTTTCGTGAGTATTTCGAGCTTACGAAACCGAAGGTAGTCGCGCTTATAGTATTTACTGCGATCGTGGGTATGTTTCTCGCGACACCGGGTATGGTGCCACTCAATGCGTTGATTTTTGGCACTATCGGCATTGGTTTGTCCGCAGCATCAGGTGCAGCTTTCAACCACTTAGCGGATCAGCGTATTGATGCCTTGATGGCACGTACGCAAAATCGGCCGTTGCCTACTGGCACATTGAATACGCGCGGTGCCGCAGTATTCGCGGCAAGCCTATCCATTGTCTCAGTGCTATTGCTTTGGTTCACGGTCAATGGCCTGACCGCGATTCTTAGTTTCTTGTCGATGGTTGGGTATTCGGTTGTCTACACCATGTACCTTAAGCGCAATACCCCCCAGAACATTGTTATTGGTGGCGCGGCCGGAGCTATGCCGCCAGTTCTAGGGTGGGTCGCGGTGACTGGCAGCGTTGACCCATATTCACTGCTACTTTTCTTGATTATCTTTGTTTGGACTCCACCACATTTTTGGGCTCTGGCAATACACCGCCGCGACGATTACGCGCGCGCGGATGTTCCGATGTTGCCGGTAACGCACGGTATCGCCTACACCAAGTTGCACGTGTGGTTCTACACGCTGTTGCTGACGGTAGTGACCATACTTCCGTACGCTACCCACATGAGCGGTATCGTGTATTTGCTTGGTACCATCCCGCTGAACGCAGCGTTCCTGTGGCATGCCTGGGTATTGCATAATCGCAACGATCCGCAACAGCCTATGCGCACATTTTCGTACTCGATTTGGTATCTGATGGGTATTTTTATTGCGTTGCTGGTCGATCACTACGTCTAGAATTGAAGGGATTTGTTCCGTTTTTGACGTTCTAGAAACGTTCTATATCTGGCACTAGGAGCGCTACTTGGGAGCGGTGACGCGCTGGCTGTGTCTGCGCCAGGCGGCCGGCGGGATTAGGACGTGGTTTCACTATCCCATGGATTTTCGGTTTCAGACTCACGATGCTTGAGCTGTAATCCCTTCAAAAACCCGCGCATGAATTGGTCCTGGCATTCCCTGTAGTGTTTATGTGTTGGTTTTCTAAACAGAGCACTCAGCTCATGTTTGCTTATCTCAACTTGCGCTAAGTTTAGAATTTCAAGCATGTCTTCGCTCTTGAGATCTAATGCGATACGCAGTTTTCGCAGTACGTTATTCCTGCTGAGTTTGCGTTCTGCGGGGCGCTCCTCGTCACCATCGCGTTTACCACGACGCTGAATAATGAAGCCATTCAAAAAGGCCGCGAGTCGTTCGTCGCTACATCTTTGATACGCAGGATCTTCATCTTTTTTTAGCCAATCGCTTACCTCTGCGCGACTCACCGTAACTTGCGCTGTCGCGAATGTCGCGATCATTTGCGAATCAGATAAGTCGAAGGCATAACGCAGCCGTCGCAAGATGTCGTTGTTGGTCATTGCGCAAACCTTGATTAGGTAGGTTCAGGGTTACCACTGTTGTGTGGTTTTTTCGAGGCACCTAAATACAGCGCCGGCTCTAGCATTCGCTAAAATTGCGTGTGGCTAAAGCTGTCAAGGTGCACTAGCGGTGCTTGTTTAGATTCCGGGTGGAATTGTCAGAGCGCGTGCCCGCGCACAGGCGCGCGCGGCTGTGATCAATAGACGTAACTCAAGGCATTCGCTGCACCCATGCTTCAAATGCAGCCTGATGCCACGTTAGCCGCGACTCAATTTACCCAAAGCGCCACTTTGCGGTAGGACGAGTGCCAGCGCAAGCTATGCGGCCATTGCGACCTTGAGTTTCTTGATCGCATTATTCTCCAGCTGGCGAATACGCTCGGCTGAAACCCCATAGATTTGCGCCAGCTGTTGCAACGTTGATTTGTTTTCTGAGAGCCAACGTTGACTGACAATATCAGCACTGCGTTCATCGAGTGTGCGCAGTGCGCAATACAGGCGATTTTCTTGCACGCTTTCCCATTCACTGGCTTCGACTAGAATGGCTGGATCGAAACGTGAATCCTGCAAATAGTTCGCTGGACTGGGCCGCTCAGATTCTTCATTGGTAGCGTCGGCATATCCATCAAACGCTGCATCTCGAGCATGTAAGCGTTCTTCCATCTCGAACACGTTCTTAGTTGTTACGCCAAGCTGCTCAGCGACAACCGTTGCTTCTGCTTGGCTCATCCAGCCAAGCTTCTTCTTTGAGCGGCGTAAGTTGAAGAACAACTTCCGTTGTGCCTTGGTTGTAGCTACTTTTACGATGCGCCAGTTGCGCAGGATATGCTCGTGAATCTCAGCGCGGACCCAATGCACAGCAAAGGATACGAGCCGCACGCCTACATCTGGATCAAAGCGTTTGACCGCCTTCATCAGACCAATGTTGCCTTCCTGGATAAGGTCCGCTTGCGCCAAACCATAGCCAGAGTAGGTACGCGCTAGGCGTACAACGAAGCGCAAATGTGACATGACAAGACGCCTCGCAGAGGCGAGATCTTCGCTTTCGCGGAAATCACGTGCGAGCTGACGCTCTTCCTCTAGCGTGAGCAGCGGGATACTGTTGACGGCCTGAATGTAGGCCTCCAAACTCCCGGTGTGCAGTCCCGTTGGGAATACAAGCGCTTTTCCTGTTTGTGTTGCGTTCAATGCACGAACCCTTAGTTACCAGCCGACTTATACTACAGACAATAATTTAGCCGCACAATTCCGCAAAAGTCCAAAATCAGTCAGTTATGGCGTCAATTGGTGCTAGATCGCACCGACTCGGCCGCTAAATAACGCCCTACCGCCAACCACGCGCCGACCAGACCCAGGATCACGCCTCCCGCCAAGATCACGACGGGTGTCAGCCAGTTCAGACCAATCAATTGAAAGTGGCTACCGTATTGCATGGCCAGATCGGCCGCCGGTTGGTGCAAGACCTCGACTGTTAGCATCAGCGTCAGTATCGCCACCACGCCGCCGAAGGTGCCGTACCACACACCGGTCCACAAAAATGGCCGGCGGATAAAGGCATCAGTTCCCCCAAACAGCTGCTGAACGCCAATTTCCTCACGTTGAGCCTGGACTTCGAGGCGCACGGTATTACCAACTACCAACACCACTGCAATGCCCAGAATGACGGCCATAACTAATGCGGCACGTTGGCCAAGCGCCATGATGGCTAGCAGACGTTCGAGCCACACCCGGTCATAAACAACATTGCTCACCGCTGGGTGTGAGCGGAGTTCGTCGACCAAGCGCGCCACCGCGTCAGTGCCAGCGTTGCGCGCATCCATGCGTACGATGAGCACCCACGGAAACGGATTATGTTCGCCGAGGCTTTCCAAGGCCAAGGGTTCACCGCCAAGCGCGAGGTATTCCGCTGCCGCCGCTTGCGGCGAGACGCTGCGGACTTCGGCTACTTCGGGGCGCACTTGCAGATCGGTGGATACCTTGCGCAAGCGCTGCTGGGTCATGTCATCCACCATGAAAATCGACAGCCCGCTCGACCCATCGACAGTTCCGCCGAGCTTGGCAACATTGATGAGTAATAGGTTTAACGTGCCTGGCAGCGCCAAGGCTATGCCGATCACGCACACAGTCATGGCGCTCGCGAGCGGCGCACGGCTGAGCCTTCCGAGCGCGGCGAGAAGGCTCTGCAAATGGCGCTTGACCCACACACGTATGCCAGTGTGCGGCGCAGTGAGTCGCAATTTAGTGGGGGCGTTGGCCATTTACGCCACTGAGCCTTCGCTATTTTGACCGGGAAAATCACCAGTCCACAGCTCGCCTTCGCGAATAATTACCGCGCGGCGCCCTGAACGGCGCACCAAGGCTATATCGTGACTGGCGATCATGACCGTTACGCCGACCTGATTGAACTGCGTGAAGAGGTCTACGATCTCACGGGATAACAGCGGATCCAGATTGCCGGTCGGCTCATCGGCGAGCAAGATAGCTGGGCGCCCGACCACCGCGCGGGCGATACCAACTCTTTGTTGCTCGCCGCCAGAGAGCATTGTCGGGCGCGAGCGCTCCTTTTTCAGCAGGCCGACTTTATCCAGCGCTGCACGCACTCTGCGAGTCGTCTCAAGATGGCCATAGCCTTCGATGACCATCGGCAAAGCAACATTGTCGAATACGGAACGATCATGGAGCAGTCTATGGTCTTGGAAAACCATGCCGATATTGCGCCGAAAATAGGGTACCTGCCGGCGCGGAATTCGGGCCAGGTTGTGCCCACCGATGAGCACTTCACCTTGGCTACAACGCTCAAGTAGTGCAACTAGGCGCAATAGCGTGCTCTTGCCCGCGCCTGAGTGTCCCGTCAGAAACACAAACTCGCCAGGCGCGACCTCCATACTGACGTTTTTCAGCGCGTCCGTACCGTTCGCGTAGCGCTTGGTGACGTTCATGAATTTGATCATAATGGGGTTTAGAGCCACTCGCCATGGCTGGCAATGACGCCTCGATCGGGATGTTTCAAGGTGTCAGGATCGCGTCTATAAAAGGTTCAGCTTCGAACACCCGCAAGTCATCGACCTGCTCACCCACGCCAATGAAGCGAATCGGCAAGCCAAGCTGCGCGGCGATGCTCAGCACCACCCCGCCGCGCGCGGTGCCATCGAGTTTTGTCAGAACTAGGCCGGTTACGCCGACTGCAGAGCCAAATTCGCGTGCTTGCGTTAATGCGTTCTGACCAATGGTGGAATCCAGTACCAGCAATACCTCGTGCGGCGCATTAGCGTCTTGTTTGGCCAGTACACGCTTGATTTTGCGCAGTTCATCCATCAGGCCGCCGTGCGTGTGCAAACGTCCCGCAGTGTCTGCTAACAATACGTCATGGCCGCGCGCCCGGGCCGATTCGAGCGCGTCGTATAATACTGAAGCAGAGTCGGCGCCAGTTTGCTGCGCGACAATCGGCGTACCGGTGCGCTCAGCCCAGGTTTGTAATTGCTCCACTGCTGCCGCTCGGAATGTATCACCAGCTGCGAGCATGACCCGCCGTCCTTCAGCAACATAACGATGCGCCAGCTTGCCTATGGTGGTGGTCTTGCCGGCACCGTTGATACCAACCACCAGCACAACAAAGGTTGAGCCATCTGCAGTTTTTGGATCTAATGGCTGGACGACCGGCTCGAGAATCGCCAGCATATTGTCTTTGAGTGCGTTCAAGACCGCTTCACTGTCTTTGAGCTCGCTTCGTTTAAGGCGTGCGGTCAGGTCATTAACAATTTTATCGGTTGCCTCAATCCCTACATCTGCGCTCAACAGCGCAACTTCGATGTCTTGGAGCAGCGCAGCGTCAATCTTTTTGCTCGCGCCAAACAGTCCTGCGAGGCTGTTCGACAGGCCTTCACGGGTGCGGGTAAGCGCGCCTTTGAGACGCCCGAACAAGCCTTTGGGTTTCTGCTCGTTTGCCACTTAAATTCCTACTATCTGGCGAAATGTGGGTGGCCGGGTGCTATGCAGCCAAGACGTGCATTCTATCGCGCTAGACTCATGCGAGTGAATTGCTTATGAACGGCCGCCGCCAGCCCCATAAACACGCGCCCAAGTCCGCACTGCATCGCACTAAGCCGCGCAACTTCGTGCGCATCGTCGGCGGCAAGTGGCGTGGTCGGCATGTGCCGGTGGCTGACACTGATGGCTTAAGGCCGACGCCAGACCGTGTCCGCGAGACCCTGTTCAACTGGCTTTCACCGCACATTGTCGGCGCGCATTGCCTGGATTTGTTTGCAGGCTCAGGCGCGCTTGGGTTCGAAGCATTGTCGCGCGGTGCAGCACACGTGCATTTTGTTGAGCAGGACCGGCGTATGCGTGTTGCGCTGGCGCAAATGCTCACAACGCTCGAGTGCAGAGATGCCAGCATTGCGCAGCATGACGCATTCACTTTGCTTGACAAGGCGGGCCATGACCCAGCTAATGCGTTTGACCTGGTGTTCATCGACCCGCCCTTTTCTCAGGCATGGCAGGCACCGGTGTTGGCGGCGTTAGCGAAAAGCGCGTTACTGCAAGCGCACGCGCATCTATATGTTGAGTCGAATAGTACATGGGATGCGCAGGCACTGCCCGATGGGATGGAGCTGTTGCGGGCGAAATCGGCGGGACTGGTGCGGTATCATCTAATCAGCTGGCAACGCGATGGTCAGGCCTAAGCGCCTCGACTGAGTCATTGCTAAGGCCATTTGTTTTCCAAACTTAGCGCTTGCGGAGTCTTGCAGTATGGGTGTTTGCGCCATTTATCCAGGTACATTTGACCCGATCACGGCGGGTCATATTGATCTTGTTGAGCGTTCCTGTCGGATGTTTGACGAGGTGATCATCGCGGTGGCCAAGAGCACGCCCAAGAACACCTGTTTTACGACGCAAGAGCGCATTGCGCTTGCGCAACAGGTTCTGGCTGGTGAGGACAATGTCCGCGTCGTTGAATTCCAGGGCTTACTGGTGCAGTTTTGCCAGCAGATCGGGGCAAATGTCGTGGTCCGCGGTCTACGCGGTGTGACCGATTTCGACTATGAATTACAGCTCGCCGGGATGAATCGCAAGATGGCGCCTGAGGTTGAGACAATTTTTTTGACGCCAGCACCAGACTACGCGCACATATCCTCAACGCTAGTGCGCCAAATTGCCCAATTGGGTGGCGATGTTGCGCAGTTTGTTCATCCTCTCGTGCATGACGCCTTAGCCAAGAAGTTCGGGTAGAGCAACTATGGCACTGATGATCACCGATGTTTGTATCAACTGTGACGTGTGCGAGCCGGAGTGCCCGAATGATGCGATCTATCTCGGTGAAGAAATTTACGAGATAGATCCAACACGCTGCACTGAGTGTGTCGGCCACTTTGAGACCTCACAATGTGTCGAGGTCTGTCCGGTCGAATGTATTCCGCTGAATCCCGATGTGGTTGAGACGCGCGCGCAGCTGATGGTGAAATATGAGCAGTTGATGGCGCTCAAGGCTTAGTCCATCGCCCAAGCGACGTCACTCGGTTAGCGCTGGCAAGTTGTGCAGTAAAAGCTACTGCGTTGTCCGATGACTTTAGTCCGCACCGCTTGCCCACAAACCTTGCATGCTTCCTCTGCGCGTCCGTATACAGATAATGACTGCTTAAAATAGCCTGGCTCGCCGGAGTCGTTCAGGAAATCTCGCAGTGTCGTGCCGCCGGCGCTGATCGCATCCGATAACACTGAACGAATGGCTGCGGCGAGGCCCTCATAACGCGCGCGACTGACCCGCCCGGCTGCTCGAGTTGGCAATATCCCAGCTCTGAACAATGCTTCCGAGGCATAAATATTGCCCACCCCGACCACCTGCTTAGCATCCATGATAAAGGTCTTGATGGCTTGTTTGCGCCCGCGACTACGCTCGAACAGCCAGTCACCATGAAACTCATTGCCCAGTGGCTCTGGTCCAAGGTTTTTAATAAGGGTGTGTGAATCTGCATCGGCGGCCCACAAGACGCAGCCAAATCGGCGCGGATCGTGCAGCCTTACTACCATGCCGGAATCGAGCTGCCATTCAATGTGATCGTGTTTGCGCGGGGCAATTTCGGGACTGATGACGCGCAAACTGCCGGACATACCGAGATGCACGATGCTGGTACCCGCGGCGCTATGCCACAGCAAATACTTGGCGCGTCGCTCAATTGCGTCAATGCGAGCCCCGCGCATTAGCGCGGCATAGTCATCTGGGACTGGCCAGCGCAAGCGTGCATCACGCACGCGTACTTCAGTGATGTGCTTACCGACAAGGTGTGGCGTAAGGCCGCGGCGCGTTGTTTCGACTTCAGGGAGTTCAGGCATGGCTTATCTAGCGTTCCGTTACGGGCCAATCATCAACACGCATTGGCGCGACGCGTTCAGGCTGAAATTATAAACAAGCCAACTGTCGACAAAACGCCCATGAACCACGCAAGCGAGCGTAGCGAGGCTTGGTCAGCAATGTAACAGAGCCCGTAAGCAATTCGCGCGATGATAAATACCAGCGCCAAGATATCAGCGTATTGCTGCGGTGCCGCGCTAATGTGCGCGACTATGACTGCGGCCGCGAACGGCGGGAACGCCTCGAAGCCGTTGCATTGAGCCCAATGCGCGCGCTGGCGCCAGCCTGTTTGCAGACTGTCCAGGTAGGCCCGCGGGGTATTGTTGCTAAAACCGGGGCCAGATTTCGCCGCGATGGTGAAGCCATAGGGAATGAACATCGCAGCCAAAATGCACCATAGAGCCACAGTCATGGGGAGAAACCTGTACTGAATTGCGTTACTGCAAGCTTAAAGCGGAATCGCGTGGCAGGCACGCGCGCCTTTGCCGGGGCCTGGCGCGCTCGTTGTTTACATCAACTGCGCCGTGGCACGTATGTGTTTCTGGCAGCCTGTCTATATGTATGCGCTGCTTGCGGGTACCGAGTTGACAGTGGATAGTCACGGCGTACGGATTGCGTTGCTGATAGAGCCGAACTTGCCCAACATAGGTGGACCAGCGCTACGCCGCCGGATCGACCGCGCGGTTGGCGCGCTGGTCGGGTATGTTGGCGTGTATCCAGTCGAAACGACCTATATCGCGGTCCGCGGTCCGCGTTTGCGCTGGCAGCGGCATTGGTGATGGCTCGACCTTCGCGACCGACCCGCCGGTCATCAATATCAGCCTTGGCCAGCAAGTGAGCGCGGCGGAACTCGATTGCAGGCCCTGCATTATCAACGCCGCTCCGTAGTTTAGCCTCGGCTAAACTACGGCAGGCCAACACCTGCTACCTGCACGTGCATCGAGCGAATTTGAGCCTCGCGTCTCGCTTTCGCATGCTCACCGGAGCCGCTGGCGGCGCAAATAAACAAAGTCTTGCGATCCGGGCCACCCAAGGCGCAAGCGTACGCGCCACAATCCAGGTCGACTTTTTGCGCGATACTGCCCCCTTGCGCGACCCGGATAAGGCAGCCATTGCGCGGGTCTGCAACCCAAATCAAGCCCTCTGCATCAATACAAATGCCGTCCGGAAAGTGTGGCCCAAGATCTGCCCAAATTCGCCGCTTGCTCAAGCTGCCATCGTCAGCGATATCGAATGCTGTCAGCCGCTTTGCGCGGGTCTCAGCGATCACCATGGTCAGACCATCGGGCGTGATCACGGCGCCGTTCGGAAACGCGAATCCGCGCGCGACAGTGCTGACGCTGCCATCGGGGTCGACACGTGTCAGATTCGCCAGGACTTCCGGGGCATCGCCGTGCGTATCGAAACCAAAGTTACCCACATACGCACGGCCCTTTACATCGACGACCATGTCGTTGCAGTGCCAGGTCGCGTGCTGGCCAAGATCTGCGTGCTCGCTGAGCGAGCCGTCATGCTCAAGGCGTAGCACTTTTCGATCTAACATCGACACAATCAGCATGCGTCCGTCCGGTAACCATCCCAGACCGGAAGGCTGATTGGCGACGGTCGCGACGGTATGCAACTTCCCGTCGGCTTCTAGTCGATGAACCGTATGCGTATAAAAATCCGAAAAATATAAGGCGCCTTGATACCACCGTGGGCCTTCGGCAAATGACAAACCACGAACCAGAACTTCCATCACCATTCTCCAAGGCGTAGCCGAGGTCAGATAACGTACACAGGTGCGTACCTACAATGCAAAGCTTGTGCTTTGTGTTGAGTAAAGCGAGCGCTGCGAGATTGGCGCAGTCAGTACCGGTGAGTACGTCGCCTGTTACGCTAGCAAGCGTTACGGGGGGGGGG
>Ga0055584_100000892_pt1 | contig 28786 bp, 31 predicted proteins | sample OSDHelmetaG_FD_58716 | JGI IMG/M metagenome (GOLD analysis project Ga0055584, IMG submission 58716) | Pelagic marine sediment microbial communities from the LTER site Helgoland, North Sea, for post-phytoplankton bloom and carbon turnover... | ecosystem: Environmental > Aquatic > Marine >... | reverse complement strand
TCATATATTAGGCATTTTACTTTATCCCATGCCTTAAACCAGCTTCTATATCACTCAATCATCCTATATTGCTATAATTCGCGCCCACTAGCATCAAAGAATTAAATTTTTAGAAATGAGCGAAGAAAAAACTAACACAAGCAAACTATGGGGCGGCAGGTTTGCCGAAGCCACTGACGCTTTTGTCCAAAGATTCACAGCCTCTGTTGAATTCGATAAACGCTTGTATAAAGCGGACATTGAAGGCTCAGTTGCGCATGCAACAATGTTGGAAAAAGCCGGAATCCTGAGCTCTGTCGAAAAAACACAAATTATCTCTGGCTTACATGAAATTCAAAATGATATTGAATCGGGCGCTTTCAGCTGGTCAATTGAATTAGAAGATGTCCATATGAATATCGAAGCCGCTCTCACAGCTAAAATAGGTGACACCGGCAAGAAACTACATACTGGTCGCTCTAGAAATGATCAAGTAGCTACAGATATTAGACTTTATGTGCGAGAAGAAATCGACCATATAAGCTTGCTTGTGAGGGCTCTGCAAGATGGCATCCTCAACCTGGCGGAACAAAATACAGATACCATCATGCCCGGATTTACCCATCTGCAAACAGCGCAACCAATAACATTTGGCCATCATTTAATGGCCTGGTTTGAAATGTTGCAACGTGATTTTGAGCGCCTGCAAGATTGCAGAAAGCGAGTCAATATTTCTCCTCTAGGGTCCGCCGCGCTTGCAGGAACCACTTATCCAATAGATAGAGAGCTGACCGCGTCACTTTTGAATTTTGATAGGCCTTCAGACAACTCACTGGATTCAGTCAGTGACAGAGATTTCGCTATTGAATTAAGTGCAGCTGCCAGCTTAATCATGATGCACTTGTCACGATTTTCCGAAGAAATAGTACTTTGGACCTCATCGCAATTTAACTTTGTTGATTTGCCCGATAGATTTTGTACTGGCTCTTCTATTATGCCGCAAAAGAAAAACCCTGATGTCCCAGAATTAATTCGTGGCAAAAGCGGAAGAGTATTTGGGCACCTTGTGTCTTTATTAACCTTAATGAAATCGCAACCCTTAGCGTATAACAAGGATAATCAAGAAGATAAAGAACCTCTTTTTGATACGCTGGATACGCTTAAAGATAGCCTTACAGCCTACGCGAATATGGTGCCAGCTATTAAAGCCAATAGAGAAAATATGCAACTTGCCGCAACACAGGGTTTTGCAACGGCCACTGATCTTGCTGATTACCTGGTTAAAAAAGGCATGCCCTTCCGTGACGCTCATGAGATTGTAGGCAAAACAGTCGCATATTGTATTGAACATAATAAGGGGCTGAATCAGCTTGAATTAGAGGAGCTACAAAGTTTTTCTGATTCAATTAGTAATGACGTGTTTGACGTGCTTACTCTAGAGGGTTCCGTTAGTTCCAGAAACCATATCGGTGGCACTGCCCCTTCTCAAGTTAAAGCTGCAATTGCAAACGCACGAGCTTTGATTACTTAGTCTCATTTTTTCTAATTAGCACTAGACGCTGCTAATCTTGCTGTTTATTCTTGTTTAAATAGTATTAGGCAAATAATTCTATAATTCTGGAGGACTTATGAGTATCGCAATCATCCTGGTTATTCTAGCTGTCATCATTTTTATGACCATTGGCATCTATAATAAATTAGTAACACTGAAAAATCGTTTTGAAAATGCCTTTTCCCAAATTGAAGTTCAACTCAAACGTCGCTATGACCTTATTCCTAATTTAGTAGAAACGGCTAAAGCATATATTTCACATGAACGTGAAACATTGGAAGCTGTCATTCAGGCTCGTAATCAAGCCATGCAAGGCCTTGAAGCTGCCTCTGCTAGCCCCGGCAACCCAGCAGCCATGTTGGACTTGAGCCAAGCTGAAGGTTTACTCTCAGGCGCCTTAGGGAAATTAAATGTTGTAGTAGAGGCATATCCTGATCTAAAAGCTAATCAAAATATGATGCAGCTATCTGAAGAGCTCACCAGTACAGAGAACAAAGTGGCTTTTTCTCGACAAGCTTTCAACGATGCAGTAACCATGTATAACACCTATAAACAAACTTTCCCTCCTGTTGCGCTTGCCGGAATGTTTGGTCATAGCGAAAATGCTAGCCTCTTGGAATACGAAGACAGTGAAGCAATGCAGGAAGCGCCAAAAGTTTCCTTTTAAAGCTTTAATTAATTCGTACAAGGTCGAAGAGCAAAGTTTAGTGTGAATTTTTTTGCCCATCAGGATCGCGCCAGAAGCACGACAAGAAAACTTGTGTTTTTGTTCAGCTGTGCGGTTATTAGTCTAATAATCATAACCTCCCTACTAATTATTTTTACCATCAGCTTTTCTGAAAGCGCTTCCGGCGAAATCGCTTTTGATTCAGATTTAATTACTTCAGATATTTTTATTTTGGTCAGCCTGGGAGTAATTGCTGTTGTAACTCTGGGCTCTTTATTCAAGCTTGCTCAGCTTAGAGGTGGTGGTAAAGTTGTCGCTGAAGCAATGGGTGGACGCTTGCTTAATACAGGCGCCAAAGATGCTGATGAACGCAAAATACTCAATATCGTAGAGGAAATTGCCATTGCCTCTGGCACCCCTGTTCCTCCAGTGTATTTGATGGAAGATCCCGCTATTAATGCCTTCGCCGCGGGTTATAAAGCCCAGGATGCTGTTATCGGCATTACTCGAGGCTGTATCCAACAGTTGAACCGTGATGAGTTACAAGGAGTCATTGCCCATGAATTTAGCCATATTTTCAATGGAGATATGCGCTTAAATATCCGTTTGATGGGCCTGCTCTATGGCATCATGGTCATAGGCCTAATTGGTTATTATATTGTACGCGGTAGTGTTTATCGCCGGCATGGCTCCCGCTCTGACAAAAAAGGTGGCGGAATTGTTGTTCTAGGTATTGGTTTGCTGATTGTTGGTTATGGTGGTACTTTTTTTGGCAACATAATTAAAGCGGCAGTGAGTCGGCAGCGCGAATACCTGGCAGACGCGTCAGCGGTTCAGTTTACCCGCAATCCTGACGGTATAGCTGGCGCGCTTAAGAAAATAGGTGGCTATAAAGAAGGCTCCAACATCAAAAGTGCTGATGCATCTGAAATCAGCCATATGCTCTTCAGTCAGGGTTTAAAAACAAGTTTCACAGGCCTTTTTGCAACTCATCCTCCATTAGCAGAACGAATTTCTCGAATTGATCCATATTGGCGCGGAGATTTCAGTCAAATTACAAGCTCTACAAAGACAGCAAGTAAAAATGAGCAAGTATCAGGTTTTAGCACGACAGCCTCTTCAAAGTCTGCCATAGACTCGATTGGTGAACCTGAATCTGAACACATAGAAATGGCTACCAATAATTTAAGTTTACTTCCAGAAGAGCTCACTGAAGATGCTCACAGTTCTTTTGGAGCTTGTATGCTAATGCATTGCTTATTAATGGAGTTAGCCAATCCTAAAATTGAGAGCAAGCAGTTAGCCATCCTTAAAGAAGGCTTAAATTCGCGACAATTCTCAAGCTTGTTAGCAATCCAAAAGAAAGCCAGCTGGCTAAGTAGAGATTTATATTTAACTTTGATTGATTTGTGTCTGCCGGCATTAAAACAACTTTCCCCCATTCAATATCGAACTTTTATGAGCCATTTAAGCCAACTCATTGTTGCTGATGAACATATATCAGTTTTTGAATGGTGCATTTTTAAAATCTTGCGTTACAACCTCGACCAAGAGATTCAAACTAGGGAAAAGAAAATTGATATCAACTCTGCAGGCTGGGCATGTGCAGCCTTGTTATCAGTGTTGAGCTTTATCGGCAGTACTGATGAAAATGAAGCAGAGGTCGCTTTCAACAAGTCAATAACCCAACTGAACCTGCGCAAGACTATATCTTTCAATGCTGAATTAAAAAATAATACTGAAGTGTTAGAAAAGGCTACTGACCTGTTAAAAAACTTAAAGCCCTTACAAAAACCCAGATTTTTAAAAGCTATGGCCTGCAGTATTAATGCAGATGGAATTGTTTCCACAGAAGAAGCGGAATTACTTAGAGCTGTTGCCTCCCTACTAGATTGTCCTATCCCGCCTTTACTAAACCAGCAAAAATTTATTTAAGGCAGTATAATTCGCGCTTTACGAACTCTTAAGCACAACTCGAAGCGATGAAAAAAGCAATTTTAATGCTGCTTATAGCTTGTTTTATTTGCGCTTGTGGACAAAAAGGGCCGCTAATTCCCCCTGAGCCAATGATTTCAGAGGGAACCATGCCTGGAATAACAGAAATTCTCTCGAGCTAATTTTAATGAGCAGCTTTCATTATCAAAACGATCAGCTTTATGCTGAAGCAGTGCCTTTGTCTCAAATTGCAGAGCAGTTTGGAACGCCTTGCTATATCTATTCAAGACAGGCTTTGGAACACGCTTATCTCGCCTATAAAAATGCTTTTGCTGATCAAAAAGCGCTTATTTGCTATGCCGTTAAAGCCAATTCAAACTTGGCTGTACTCAATGTATTAGCGAGACTCGGATCTGGTTTCGATATTGTGTCAGGCGGAGAGCTTGAGCGCGTTTTAGCTGCCGGCGGTTCTGCCGATAAAATAATTTTTTCCGGTGTCGGTAAAACCCAAGCTGAATTACGTCAGGCATTAGAAGCTGGCATTCACTGTTTTAATGTTGAATCTGAAGCTGAGCTAGAGCGGTTAAACACCGTTGCCCTAGATGCTCGATTAATTGCGCCTGTATCATTGCGCGTAAATCCAGATGTTGATGCTCAAACCCATCCTTACATTTCTACTGGATTAAAAGAAAATAAATTCGGTATTAATATTGATCAAGCAATAGAAGTTTACCAACATGCGCACTCCTTAGCTGGCATAGAAGTTATTGGCGTTGATTGCCATATCGGCTCACAACTAACTAGCCTCAGCCCTTTTACAGATGCACTGCAACGATTATTGCATCTGGTTGAAAAACTAAGTGATATCGGAATAAGCCTAAAACATTTAGATTTAGGCGGTGGTTTAGGGGTGAGTTATCAAAATGAAACCCCACCAAGCCCTAAAGATTTTGCTGCAACACTTTCGCCATTATTGAACAATAGCAACTTGAATTTGATTCTTGAGCCTGGGCGTTCCATATCTGCAGATGCAGGTGTACTCTTAACTCAAGTTGAATATTTAAAAAATAATGACGATAAAAATTTCGCCATTGTTGATGCTGCCATGAATGATTTGATAAGGCCGGCCTTGTACCAAGCCTGGATGGATATCATTCCAGTCAGCAAGAATGCTCCGGGCGACTCAGCGGTATACGATATTGTTGGACCTGTTTGTGAATCCGGTGATTTTCTTGGCAAAGCTCGAGAGCTTACAATTACCGAAGGAGATCTATTAGCTGTGTGCTCTGCAGGCGCTTACGGTTTTGGTATGAGTTCAAACTATAATACTCGTAACCGGGCTGCAGAAGTCTTGATTGATGGAGACTCTGTTCACCTAGTCCGTCGGCGAGAAACCTATCAGGACCAACTTAGCCTTGAAAGTATTCTGCCATAGATCATTGTTCAAATATTGATAGACATAGAAACCTAGAGAAATAAGAAATGTCTTTACGTTTTACCAAAATGCACGGCTTAGGTAACGATTTTATGCTGCTGGACCTCATTCAGCAGGATAGCCCTGTGCCTATACAGCACATTCCAAAACTGAGCGACCGACACAAAGGGGTTGGTTTTGATCAGCTATTAATTATCGAGCCCGCTAGCATTATCGGAAGTGATTTCAACTACCGTATCTACAATGCTGATGGTACAGAGGCTCAACACTGTGGCAATGGCGCTCGCTGTGTCGCCCGCTACCTGAAGGATCAAGGCCTAAGCAGCAAAACAAAAATCGCTTTAGGCATGCCCACCGGCAACATTATTCAATGCGAGCTCATGGAAGATGGCCAAGTTACAGTGGATATGGGTGAACCGATCACTTATCCGCAAGCCATTCCTTTTTTGGCTGGAAAAGAAGCGTTAACTTATTCATTAGATTTATCCAATGGCCAGTCAATTGAAATAGCGGCGCTTTCCATGGGCAATCCGCATGCTATTTATCAGGTGGAGTCTGTTGTTACAGCCCCTGTCGCTGAGCTCGGTCCTATTATTGAAGAACATGCGCTTTTTCCTGAGAGGGTCAATGCTGGATTTATGCAAATTATAAGTCCAGAACTCATCCGACTACGTGTCTATGAACGTGGTGCTGGGGAAACACTTGCCTGCGGTACCGGTGCTTGCGCTGCAGTCGTTGCAGGAATTCTTAGATCCCAACTATCTGAAACCGTGACAGTTGAACTCAAAGGTGGCAAACTCACTATTAGCTGGAATGGTGCAGGAACCTCTGTACTAATGACCGGGCCAGCCACAACTGTTTATGAAGGACATCTAAGTTTATGAAACCTAATTCCCAGAATTCTCTCGCCAAAACTGACGATTTAAACCTGGATGATGAAAGTGTTGCCAAATATTTGATGGAACGCCCTGAGTTTTTTGCGACTCATGAAGATCTACTGCTTAGCTTGAATATTCCTCATAAAAGCGGCCAAGCCATTTCCCTGCTTGAACGCCAAGTTTCATTGCTAAGAAGACGGAATGATGAAACTCAAGATCAGATTCAAAGTTTCGTAGAAAATGCCAAAGAAAATGACGAATTGTTTGAAAAAACACGCACCATTGTCCTTAATATAATTAATACTGTTTCTTTGGAAGATCTATCAAGTTTAGTTGAAGAGACTTTAGAAAAAGAATTTGATGCCTCATGCAGTAAGCTATTTTTTGCTACTGATGACGAAATAAAAGAAATTGAAGAAAATGAATCAACTTTATTTTTGCTGCCCCTTGAACTAACCAGAAAAGTTCTTGGCAAACTATTTCAGCGTAAACGCGCCTATTGCGGCAGCCTAAATGCAGATCAGGCAACATTGTTTTTCCCAGAATCAAATAAGATCAGCTCAGTCGCAATTATCCCCATTCATTTTCATGACGAGAATAAATTAAAAGCAAAACTCCCGGGGATCCCTTTACTAGTTGTAGCAAGCAACAAAGACAAGCACTTTAATTCGAGCCTAGACACTTTGTTTTTAGACTTTATAGGGGAAATTCTTTCTGCTCATATCAGAAGTCTTTTAATAACAGACTGATAACAAAGCACTTATAATTTAAGCATCTGCTATACAGCTTCAACATTTTTATTTGGTATTTCTTTATCCGGAAAGTCAGCTGGAACTGGGCTTACCCACCCCTTCTGAATAGATTTAAACCAGAAATAAACAATAGATGTAGTGCCCAAACACAAGCCTAATACTACCCCTGCATCGATAATGCCTCGCCAAGGTTGGGGCAATAATCTTACTAACAATACCAATATGATAATTGCGCTGGTTAATAAAAAAGACACTACCTTTCTTTTCTTGGTGGAATAAATGTAACCCATGCAAAGTAGTGGAGCAAAAACTATGTATATAAAATTATTTAAATTATTCTCAACTAAGAAAATTTGAGCTCTGCTTATTACACGCGGCGCAAAATTGAGGTGGAAACCTTTATAGCCTTCTGCATAAGCCATATATAAAGCAAATATCACAAGAAGCAGCCATTGCAATACACTTAAAGGGGAGCTATACATTTCAAACACACGCACAGATAATCTTACAATTGCAGATAACAATATTAAAAGCACACCGCTGATTCCCCAATAATATCCCAGCATTTTCAAGCAATTTTCTCCTAAGCTTGTTGCAGCTGAAGAATTGTATCAAATACACGCTTTTAAGATGCATTATTTATCGCCATTCAGAAGCAGGTATTTGGCCAAGCAAACGAAATATTTTTGTTAATAAAAGGATCTGTTCATTATTTTCTTGATATTTTTCCTGTCCAAGCAGAATACAAAGTTTTGGAAGCTGACCTAAATTTGCTTTATCAGTATCTAAGCTAAAAAAAGACTGTAACAATGCCAAACGGGAGCTATATTTTTTTACATCAATAATAGCTGACTCTTTGTCTTGTTTCCTGCTCGCATTACAATAGCCTTCCAATGCCTGCTCGAGCAAGGCCATTTCATTGCTGCAATAAAACCCTAGGGCACTATGCGCCTCATACAGAGGATTCAAGCTGCTTGAGCTCCCGACAGCTTAACAACATTAAGCAGTTCATTTTTACCAAAAGGTTTTACTAAAACTGCATCCGCTCCAGCAGCTAACGCCTTGGCTTGAACTAGTGTATTTGCGTATTCAAGCACGATAATCAAAGGAATATACCGATAACTTGCTTGTGTTTTTAGCAAGGCGCAAAATTGATAACCATTCAGCTTGCTCATACGCACATCAATAAACACAGCAGATGGTTTATTTTTTACCAGATCACAAAGTGCATCAAATGGGTCATCGTTAAGCTCTAATTTATAAGGTGATTTTTCTAATAGTTGCTTAACGGTTTCCAGTACCAATGGATTATCATCAATAAACCGTAGCGATTTCGAACTTTCTCCCGTGCCGAAACCAAGATTATGTGTTGTTTTTGAAATTCCCATTATCTGCTCTACTTTTTTAAAATTTACCCAGCATTTAAGCTGCAGACTTCCTTAGATTTGTACAGTTATATCTACCGCTATACATACCTATATAGCAGAGTAATTGAATATTCTCTAAAAAAATCAAGGCTACTAATGTTCGAGGTAGGGGGCTCAAAAAGATGAAATATCTAATCCTTAGTTAAATACCCCCAAAGACAGGCTCTTTGATATAATTCAGCTAATTTTTATTGTGGGTATGAATATGTCTGTAAAGTTAGCTGTAGTAATGGATCCCATTCGGGACATCTCAGCAAAGAAGGATACAACCCTGGCTATGCTGTTAGCCGCTCAAGATAGAGGCTGGAGTCTTTCATATATTGAGCAAACCGGCTTATACCTTGATGACGGAATCGCAATGGCTGAATGCAGCACACTCAGAGTTGCCAATGATTTGCAAAACTGGTTTTCCTTGAGCAAACCTACTCGCCAGTCCTTAAGCGATTTTGATGTCATCCTCATGCGTAAAGACCCACCTTTCGATAATGAATATATTTATAGCACCTATATTCTTGAGGCCGCCGAAAAACAAGGCGTATTAATTGTTAACAAACCGCAAAGCTTAAGAGACTGTAACGAAAAAGTTTTTGCGACCCAATTTCCACATTGTTGCACTCCTGTGCTGGTAGCAAGTAGCCCCGCCTTGCTAAGAGAATTTTACATTCAGCATGAAGATGTCATTTTTAAACCCTTAGATGGTATGGGTGGTACTTCCATATTCAGAATCAAACCTAATGACCCAAACCTCAGTGTCATTATCGAAACCCTAACTGAGTTTGGAAAGCATCAGATAATGGCGCAAAAATTTATTCCTGAAATCTCAACTGGGGATAAACGAATATTGATGATAGATGGCAAACCAGTAGATTATGCCCTGGCACGCATTCCTGCCCTTAACGAAACTCGTGGTAATTTAGCCGCCGGTGGAAGCTCCAAAGGTGTCCCTTTGACTGATCGTGATCGTTGGATATGTGAACAGGTTGGCCCTACACTAAAAGAAAAAGGTTTAATCTTTGTTGGCTTGGATGTAATAGGTGATTATCTAACTGAGATTAACGTCACCAGCCCTACATGTATTCGTGAATTAAATGCTGCATTTGATCTGGATATAGCCGGCGACTTAATGGAGTGTATTACTGCAAAATTGGAGAATTAGTTGTCTATTTCAGCAGATATAGATCCCATTGAATTAGCCAATCAGTCACTGGCCAATGAACGCTTTGGCTTCACCCTTTTTATGTCGCTTTGCGTGCATGCCGTATTGATATTGGGCGTTGGTTTTACTTTCTATGAACAACTTAGTAGCCCATCAAGCCTGGGGGTAACTTTAGCTCAATACGAAAGCAACCAAGCCCCTGAAAATGCAGATTTCCTTGCCCAGGCCAATCAGGAAGGTAGTGGCTCTCAAGATGAATTGGCCCGTCCAAGCTCGCCTTTTGAATCCCGGTTTAATGCTGATGTCATCCAGGAAGTTGCCGCTTTAGAAAGCGAAGCGGTAGTTAACAATTCAGAAAGGGAAATATTAACCAGTACTGATTCAAATTCTCGATTAAATACAGATGAAGCTTTTCTGAACACCCCTCAAAATCAAGACTTTCAGGGCACTTCGCAAGATGCCCTGGAACAAACTTTAGCGAGTCTGCAGGCACAACTGGATATTCATCGAGAGGCTTACGCCCAACGTCCTAGAAAATATACTATTTCATCAGCCTCGACTCAGCAGGCGCGGGATGCTCTGTATTTAGATGGCTGGCGCAGGAAGATCGAAGCTGTCGGTAATTTTAATTATCCGCAGCAAGCCAGTGTGGCTGGTATTTATGGTCAGTTAAGATTATTAGTTGCCTTACTTCCTAATGGACAAGTGAGTGAAGTAAGAATTTTAAGTTCTTCCGGATATTCCATCTTGGATGATGCAGCAATTCGTATCGTACAACTGGCAGCGCCATTTGATCCTTTTCCTCCGGATATGCGAGAAGATGTGGATATACTTGAAATTGTGCGAACCTGGCAGTTCCATCAAAGTAATACTTTTACCAGCAATTAAAGCTTATATATATTATGGAACAACAAATACCCTCAAATTCTTCAGGCCTCTTTGGTCAGTTTCTGATTGCCATGCCGCAACTGGAAGATTCTTTTTTTGAAAATTCCGTAATCTACATGTGGCAGCACTCTGATGAAGGAGCCATAGGTATGGCAGTAAACTTGCCATTACCGATAACTCTCCATGAGCTTTTTGAGCAGCTAGACATAAAAGACGAAAGACCTGCAGATGCCCCTCAGACTGTGTTATGTGGCGGTCCGGTTGAACCCAATAAAGGTTTTATCCTGCATGACAGTAGTTCCAACTCGTGGGACTCCACTATCAGCCTGGAAGATAATCTCAGCATCACAACATCTCGGGACATTCTTGAAGATATCGCAAGGGGCGCGGGGCCCCAAAACTATTTTGTAATATTGGGCTGTTCAGGTTGGGGGCCGGGCCAAATTGAACAAGAAATTACTGAAAATGCTTGGTTTAACTGCCCCGCCAATAAAGAACTGATTTTTTCAACTGAGTTTGACAAGAAACCAAAAATGGCTGCCGCATTACTTGGTTTTGAACTCTCTCAATTAAGTACTGATCTAGGTCTACTAAGCTAATGTCTTCAGATTTAACCGCTCTCGCATTTGATTACGGTACCAAAAAAATAGGTGTTGCAGTTGGTCAAAGCATCACCCAAACCGCATCCCCTCTAGCCATAATACCAGCCAAAGATGGCATTCCTGACTGGAGCACAATTGAAAAACTGATCAAGGAATGGCAGCCTGGTGCTTTTATTGTTGGGATGCCCTTTAATATGGATGGCAGTGAAAACAAAATGACCCTGCGTGCTCAGAAATTCCTACAGCGCTTAAATGGGCGCTTTAATATTCCCTGCTACAGTATTGATGAGCGGCTTAGCAGCCGTGAAGCTAAGGAAATCCGTAGAGACATGGCTGAGGCTCATGGTAAGCCTTACAAAGACAGAGATGATATAGACTCTATTGCCGCGCAACTCATTCTTGAAAACTGGTTTGCGGCTACGGCAAACGCCTAAAGCTGCTTATTCGGCAGAAGCAAGGCTATTAAATACTATCGGCTGACTTAGCTTTAGATCGCGCTTCATTACGATCAACCAGCCCTTTAGCAACCAATTCTTTCAGACATTGATCCAGGGTCTGCATGCCAACACCTGCTCCTGTCTGAATGGCAGAATACATTTGGGCAATTTTATCTTCACGGATCAGATTACGGATTGCCGAAGTCCCGATCATAATTTCATGCGCAGCTACCCTGCCTCCGCCTACTTTCTTCAATAGTGTCTGCGATACAACCGCCTGCAATGACTCAGACAACATAGAACGCACCATGCCTTTTTCTGCTGCTGGAAAAACATCGACAATACGGTCAATGGTTTTCGCCGCTGAAGTCGTATGTAGAGTACCAAATACTAAATGTCCCGTTTCTGCGGCTGTCAGCGCCAGGCGAATTGTTTCCAAATCACGCAGCTCACCCACTAGAATGATATCCGGATCTTCACGTAAAGCTGAACGTAAAGCCTCGTTAAAGCCATGTGTGTCACGATGTACTTCACGCTGATTTACCAAAGATTTCTTACTTTGGTGCACAAATTCAATCGGATCTTCAATGGTTAGGATATGTTCATATCGCGTTTCATTTATGTAATCCACCATGGCAGCCATAGTAGTACTCTTGCCTGAACCTGTAGGCCCCGTGACCGCAACAAGCCCACGAGGGTTTTCTGAAATTTTCCTGAAAATCTCTCCCATCCCAAATTGCTCCATGGTCAAAACATCTGAAGGAATGGTACGAAATACGGCTGCTGCACCGCGGTTTTGCATAAAAGCATTAACCCTGAACCGTGCCAAGCCAGGAATTTCAAAGGAAAAATCCGACTCAAGAAACTCTTCATAATCCTTGCGCTGCTTGTCATTAATGATGTCATAAATCAATCCATGAACTTCTTTGTGATCCATCGCTTCAACATTAATTCGCCGAATATCTCCATCAACCCGAATCAAGGGAGGCATGCCGGCTGTTACATGAAGGTCTGACGCGCCTTGCTGCACACTAAAATTTAATAGTTCTTGAATATTCATCTTTGGCTTAACCCCCTATAATCAATTCTTTTAATCAACTTATTTGTGAATTCATGAGCGCCAGCATACTAGAAAAAATCCGCGAAGTTCGCCATCAAATTTCACTCTTTGAAAAACTTTACACGCGTCCAGCAGGCTCGGTTATGTTGCTTGCTGTGAGCAAAACTAGACCCTATAAAAGCATCATTGATGCTGTTGAATGCGGTCAAAGAGCCTTTGGTGAGAACTACGCTCAAGAAGCCTTAGAAAAAATCTTAGCCTTAACAGATTATGATTTGGAATGGCATTTTATCGGGCCCATACAGTCTAATAAAACTAAAACACTTGCTGAAAACTTTGACTGGGTACACAGTATCGATCGCAGCAAGATAGCTCGTCGACTAAGTGAGCAAAGGCCCTCACATTTACCTCCTTTAAAAATATTGATTCAAGTTAACCTTGATGCTGAAACTAGCAAAGCAGGCGTCGCATTGTCTGACCTAGAAAAATTAGCCAATGAGGTGAAAGGTCTCAACAATATCGAACTAGCCGGTTTAATGGCAATTCCTATACCTGGAAAAGGTGTAGAGTCACAAAGAGCCAGCTTCCATTTGCTCGCTCAAGCCAGAGATAAACTATTGAAGCAAGGCTTTGAAAGTTGTCAGCACCTTTCCATGGGGATGAGCAGCGATTATGAAGCGGCTATCGCCGAAGGCTCAACCATTGTGCGTATCGGTACAGATATTTTTGGTCCCCGAAATTAACGCTATTCATTATTGATTACTAATAAAACATTTACCTGCCATAGCTAAGTCACCACTCGTGATAGAGCATTAATCATCGAGAATACTTTGTCCTTCGCTCGGCCTCTCTCCACACCTACAAAGTGCTCTCGCTAGCTTAATTAAGCCTAAATACGCTGTTTCATGTACAATGTCGCGCATGTTTAATCAGGAACAATCCATAGCCTTTATAGGTGCCGGGAATATGGCAACAGCCTTGATAAAAGGTTTACTTGCCAAGGGTTACCCCTGCGCGAACATTTGGGCTTCAGACCCTAATAATGAGCAGTTGGAAAAGCTAAAAAAAGACACAAATATTAATGTATCTAACGATAACCCAGCGGTAATCCAACAAGCTGATGTTGTTGTATTAGCTGTAAAGCCCCAGCTAATCAATGAGGTATTGCAACCTTTGCAAAAGGCTTTAAATACAAAAGCTGTATTATTGATTTCAATCGCGGCAGGCATTTCCATTAATACGCTGGAATCTTTAAGCTCTGCCAAGCAGGCTATTATACGTTGCATGCCAAATACTCCTGCTCTGGTAGACGCTGGGGCTTCTGCCTTATATGCCAATACCAACACTAGTGAAGCTCAACAGCAGCAAGCGCAATCGATATTGTCAGCTGTAGGTATAGTTTGTTGGCTGCAAAATGAAAACGACATAGATACCGTAACCGCTTTATCAGGTTCAGGGCCGGCCTACTTTTTCCTGTTTATAGAAGCTCTGCAAGCAGCAGCTATTGAACAGGGCCTCGATCCTGATATTGCAAAAAAATTAGCACTGCAAACTGCTTTTGGTGCGGCCAAGCTGGCTCTTTCTGGTGATGGCGATGTGGCGGAACTACGCCGTAAGGTCACCTCACCCGGAGGAACAACAGAAGCAGCCTTGGCCCAATTCGAAAAAGATGATTTCAGCAATATCATTGCCCGGGCGGTAGCAACAGCCAAAGCCAAATCAGAAGAGCTAGCTCTTTTATCAGATAACTAATTAACAGAAAAAACAATGAGTGATACATGGGAAGTTCAATAAGTCAGTCTTTATTACTAATTATCAATACTCTAGGTGGCTTGTACATACTTGCTGTCATCATCCGCTTTTTATTGCAGGCCGCGCGTGCTGATTTTTACAACCCGGTATCTCAATCCATCGTGAAAATTACTGCTCCGCTGGTAACTCCGCTGCGTAAGATAATTCCTGGTTACAAAGGTTTTGATTTTGCCTCGCTAGTATTGGCTTTATTGTTGAACATTGTTGCTACCAGCGTAATGCTGCTAGTAGCAGGAGGTCTAGGCTTAGTCGGCGTCGGTACTATTGTCGCTTGGTCTAGTATTGGCTTGCTGGCTTTTATATTAAAAATTTATAAATACGGATTATTAATCTCCATAATAGCCAGTTGGATAGCGCCTCATAGCGGCAATCCCGTTTTACTTCTAATACACCAGTTATTAGAGCCCATAATGAAAAAGGTCCATAAAGTCATACCTCCGATGGGAGGCCTGGATTTTTCACCTATTTTTGTTTTCTTGGGTATTCAGGTAGTTGAAACAATGTTAGTTCAAGGGCTGGCTCAAAGCTTGCGATTATTCCCGGCTGTTGTCATAGGTATTTAGACTGATCCTTAAATATGACTCAATCAACTCTTAAAGATTCAGTTGGCATTGTTCAACCCCAATGTATTCATTTTGATGAAGCCTTAACCCTGCGCAGTGGAAAAGTTATTGATTCATATGATCTGATGATCGAATGCTACGGTGAATTAAATGCAGATAAATCCAACGCCATTTTAATTTGCCATGCCTTAAGTGGCGATCATCATGCTGCCGGTTTCCATAGTGTGGATGGCGTACAAGATGAAAAGCCTGGCTGGTGGGATAATTGTATTGGGCCAGGAAAAGCCATCGATTCCAACAATTTTTTTATCGTTAGCCTGAATAACCTCGGGGGTTGTGCCGGTAGCACCGGGCCTACATCCATAAACCCCGCTAATGGAAAACCTTTTGGTCCTGATTTCCCAATCGTAACAGTAAGAGACTGGGTTAATAGCCAGGCGCGTTTGGCTGATTATCTTGGAATAGAACAATGGGCCGCTATCGTTGGTGGCAGCCTAGGTGGAATGCAGGTAGTGCGCTGGGCAATTTCTTATCCAGAACGCCTGCGTCATGCAATTGTAATAGCCGCTGCACCAAAATTATCTGCTCAAAATATTGCCTTTAATGAAGTTGCCCGACAGTCGATCACCTCTGATCCGGACTTCCACCAAGGTCGTTATTATGAACATAACACTTACCCTAAAAAAGGCTTAACCCTTGCTCGCATGATTGGGCATATTACTTACCTGTCTGACAGCTCAATGCGTGATAAATTTGGCAAAGATTCTTTGACGGGGAAAAACTTTGGTAGAGATCTAAGCACTGGCAAACTAAATTTTGGTTTCGATGTTGATTTTCAGGTTGAAAGCTATTTGCAATATAAGGGAGAAAGCTTCTCTGGTAACTTTGATGCAAATTCTTACTTGCTGATTACCAAAACTCTGGACTACTTTGACCCTGCGGTTGATTATGATGGCGATTTGGGAAAAGCCTTCTTGCAAGGCAACTGTAAATTTCTGGTCGTGTCTTTTAGCTCAGACTGGCGCTTCCCACCAGAGCGCTCAAGAGAAATAGTAAACACTCTATTAAAGGCTAACCGTCAGGTATCTTATCTTGAGATAGAATCTGACGGGGGCCATGATGCTTTCCTATTGCCTGTTCCTCGGTACTTGGAAGGCTTATCAGCATATTTATCAGTAGTTGCAAATGAATCTGCCACGAGCAGAGAGCAAGACGATCATGCGAGCTGATGTAAGTATTATAAAAGATTGGATTGAACCGCAAAGTCGAGTACTCGATTTAGGGTGCGGTGATGGTTCATTTCTAACGCTATTAAAACAAGAAAAAAATATCTTTGATTGCGGCCTGGATTTAGACCAAGAAAATATTACAAAATGCCTGCTTGCTGGGATCAATGTTATCGAACAAGACCTGGATAAAGGCTTGGCTAATTTTTCAGATAATAGTTTCGATACTGTCTTATTAACTCAAACTCTACAGGCCGTGCAAAAACCTGATGTCCTGGTAGATGAAATGCTACGAATTGGTAAAAAATGCATTATTACTTTTCCTAACTTCGCTTATTGGCGTTATCGCCTCTATTTAATTAGTAAGGGCCGGATGCCTGTATCAACTTATATCCCTTTTGAATGGTATAACACTCCGAATATTCATTTTTGCACCATCAAAGACTTCGACTCTCTGTGTAAAGAAAAAAGTATTAAAGTTTTAAATCGAACAGTAGTTGATGACAAGTATCAGAACTCTAGCTTAATGAACATTGACCCAAATTTTTTCGGCATTAATGCCATTTACCATATTTCAAGATAACGCGATGATTAAATTTTTAAAAATAACTCCATTTTGGCTTATTGTGTCATTCTGTATTTTTGCAACACTAGTCAAGGCAGAGCAGTCTCAAGATTTTGGTGATTACACTGTGCACTATATTGCTGTTAACAGTACTTTTATCAGCCCAGAAATTGCCGAACGTTATGGCATCGTCCGATCAGCACGCAATGCATTTCTAAATATTTCCGTCATTAAAAATAGCGGCGCAGCTGTATCAGCCAAAATAACTGGGATGAAAGCTAATTTCCTAAGCCAAAACTCAACGATTAATTTTATTGAAATCAATGAAGGAGATGCCATCTACTATATTGGGCAATTTGAATTTTCTAATGCAGAAAATTTACGATTTAACATCGAAGTTCAGCCAGAAAACAACGGCCCTGTTTATCCTCTCAGTTGGACCTCTAAGCTTTATATCAATTAAAGTAAGCCGGCATAATTACCATGACAAAAGTAGTACTAGCTAGCAATAATAAGGGCAAACTAAAAGAGTTACAGCAAACTCTAAACTCCTTAAACCTTGAATTAATATCACAAAGTGAATTTAAATTTTCTGAAGCTGTAGAAGATGGTTTAAGTTTTGTTGAAAATGCCATAATTAAGGCGCGCCACGCCGCTCAGCACACTGGCTTGCCCGCTATTGCAGATGACTCTGGTTTGGAAATTGATGCCCTTGGTGGTGAGCCCGGTATTTACTCTGCTCGCTATGCTGATACGAACTTATCCAGGCAAGAAAACGATGCCGCTAATAATCAATTGGTATTAAAAAACCTTGCAGGGATTCCTGAAGAAAAAAGAACTGCTCGATTTCAATGCGTCATAGCATTTATACGTTCTGCGCATGACTCCATGCCATTAATTTTCCAGGGCACTTGGGAGGGACGTATATTATTTAAAGAAAGTGGTGATTTTGGCTTTGGTTATGATTCAATTTTTTATGTCCCTAGTCATGATTGCGCATCAGCCGAACTCGCTCCACAAATTAAAAATACATTGAGCCATCGCTTTCAAGCTATACAGGAACTAATAAAACACTGGCCTTATGACTAGTACAAAAGCGACTAGCCTAAAGGCTTTGCCGCCTCTAAGTCTTTACGTTCACATTCCCTGGTGTATAAAAAAATGTCCCTATTGCGACTTTAATTCACATGCATTTGAAAGATCTTTTCCAGAAAAGAATTATATAGACGCCTTGCTGGATGATTTACGAATTGATCAGCCTTATGCTCAAGGTCGGATGTTGCAATCTATTTTCATAGGAGGAGGTACGCCTAGTTTATTCTCTCCATCATCGCTTGCTTATTTACTACACGAAATAAAAGCAATGATTCCTTTTGTTGAGGATGCTGAAATTACACTTGAGGCTAACCCAGGAACTTTTGAGCAAAATAAATTTTCGGAATTTCGCGCTTGCGGTATTAATCGTCTTTCAATAGGCATACAAAGTTTTCAGCCTCATTTTTTAAAAAAACTGGGGCGCGTACACTCAGAACAAGAAGCATTACTTGCTCCTGAAATTGCGCAGCAAGCAGGTTTTACAAACTTTAATCTGGATCTGATGTTTGGATTACCAGGTCAAACTGCAACACTAGCGATGGATGATCTCAAACAGGCTCTAAAATTTAACCCTCCACATTTGTCTTGGTATCAATTAACCATAGAACCAAATACTGAATTTTATAGCAGACCGCCTGCGCTCCCAGCAACAGCAATAATTGAAAACATGCAAGAAGAAGGCATAACCTTACTTGAAACTGAGGGGTTTGAACGCTATGAAATTTCAGCTTTCAGTCAGCCTGATCAACAAGCAGAGCACAATCTTAATTATTGGCAATTTGGCGATTATCTGGGTATCGGAGCCGGCGCACACGGTAAAATTAGCTTAGCGCAGGAAAACCAAATCGTTCGAACAAGAAAAACTAGACAACCTCAGGCTTACCTAGACCCAACTACAAAATATTTAGCAGATCTTACCCGCATTCCAGAACAAGATCTGGTACTTGAATTCATGATGAATGCATTACGCTTGAAAGATGGTGTAGAGCTTAAGCTGTTAGAAGAAAGAACAGGAATAGAGCATGAGCAAATATACGCTATTTTAAGCAAGCTAAGAAGTGAAGGGTTACTAATGCCAGAGGCTATATGTACCAGCCCTAGAGGCTATAACTTGTTAAATAATGTACTACAGGCTTTCATGATGTGAGCGTAACAGGTAATATTGCGCCACAAGCATAATAAACCATAAATCAGGTAGCTATATAGACCCATGTCAAATGTTGCTCTAAACAATGATACATGTTCGCATGGCTTCGTTCGGGCATCTTGCACTAATTGCAACCTGAAAGGCTTATGTCTACCCCTCGCCATGGATGTCAAAGACATAGACCGTCTAGACAATATTATTCAACGTGGGCGCCCCTTACAGTCAGGGGATCACCTTTATCGGGCCGGAGACACCTTTACTTCTATTTATGCAGTTCGTTCAGGTTCAATTAAAACCTATCTAATCGATGATGACGGCGTCGAACAAATCACGGGGTTTTATTTACCAGGTGAAGTGTTAGGTTTTGATGGTATTGATAATAATAATTATGGCTGTAATGTTGTGGCTCTTGAAACGTCAACAGTCTGTGAAATACTTTTTACGCGCTTGGAAGAACTTTCTTTACAAATACCCACTTTGCAGCGACATTTTTTCCAATTGATGAGTAGACATATAGAATCAAATCATCAAATGCTGCTAACACTTAGCAAAAAGAATGCAGAAGGCCGCGTATCAACGCTTCTATTAGTCTTTCCCATCGCTACAGCCGACGTAGATTATCACCAAATGCCATGCGCTTACCTATGTCACGCATGGATATTGGCAACTTTCTCGGACTTACTATTGAAACCGTTAGTCGCACATTTAGTCGCTTACAAAAAGAAGGCATTATTGACGTTGATGGCAGAGAAGTCGTTATCAATGACCATGACCGCCTGAACGAAATCTGCCATAAGGCTCGCTAGTCTATTTATATTTTCTGCTGGCGGGCAATACCAATGCAGCAACTCCATGACAAGACTAGTAATCTTTATCTTTTTAAGCTTTTTTTCTTATTCAAGTTTAGGCGCAGACAAGCCTCTACGCGTTGCCAGCATGAGTCTGTGCAGTGATGAATTATTGCTCCTTTTGGCTGACCGCAGCCACATCATTTCCTTAAGTTATTTATCCACAGATCCACGTTATTCTTCATTTATTACTGATAATAATATTGACCTTTCGGGAATATATTTGAACAGGGGCCAAGCAGAAGAAATTATTCCACTAGAACCCGATCTAGTTTTAAGCAGTCGTTTTAGCGCAAGTAATGCAATCAATTTATTGCAGAGCTTTGGGTACTCTATAACAACTCTAGAATTCCCTGCAACACTAGATCAGACTTTTCAACAAATCGAAGAAGTGGCAATGCTGTTGGACGAACAAGAGCGAGGAGAAGACCTTATTCAACAATTTCGAAATAGCATCAACACTACCCGAGACGCTTTTGATTCAGGCCGAAATATTTCAGCCATATTTTATGCCAATAATGGTTTTAGTTATGGCGCCAATACTTTACACGATAATTTTTTAAGCTCTCTTGGTATAAATAATTTAGCCTCCGCACACGGCCTGGTGGGATCAGGAAAATTTCCATTAGAGTTGTTAGTTTCTACACAGCCAGATTTTCTTATAATTGATCAGGCCAGCTTACATGATGAAAAACTTGCCCAACCCTTACTTCATCACCCTGTCCTAAAACAATATTTTCCTGCAGAAAAAATAATTGTATTACCTAGCACTTTATTCCAGTGCGCTGGCCCAAGCCTTATACAAGCCTATGAAATTATGGCGCAAATATTGGGGGGGCAATAATGACTAAAAAACAACAGCAGCTTTATTTTGGGCTTTTATTGCTTAGCATACCTATGTTTTTTTTCTGGCATTTATTCAGCGGCCCTACAGAGCTTTCTGTCATCTCAGCATTCACTGATTTGCTTAAAGGCAATACTAGTACTGATGCCTTAATCCTTGCGGAAATTCGTCTGCCTAGAGCCTTGCTAGCAATCTGTATTGGTATCTCATTAGCGCTTTCTGGTGCTGCTTTGCAGGGCTTGTTAATTAACCCTTTAGCCAGTCCCGACCTTCTTGGCGTATCTCAGTCTGGCGTTCTTGTTGCCGTGCTAGTGCTCTACTACGGATTAGCCTCTATAAGCTGGTTTATTGTTCCCTTGGCAGCAATGTCAGGTGCTTTAATCGCAGTAGCATTTATTTTTTCACTCGCAGGAAAATATCAGGGTGCGCTAACAATTATTCTAATTGGTATTGCAATTAATGCTATTACTTCAGCCATGACATCTTTAGCATTAAACTTTGCTCCAAACCCTTTCGCTTTACAGGAAATTTATTTTTGGATGCTGGGTTCACTTAGTAATCGCAGCAGCAATGAATTATTCTTTGCATTTCCTTTTATGCTTTTAGGCTGGATCCTGATATTTCCAAGGAAACATTTTTTAGATGCAATGAGCCTGGGTGAGGATACCGCTTTATCCCTTGGTTTTAATTTAAAGAAACAAAAGTTTTTATTAATTTTTGGCGTCGCTTTATGTACAGGAGCTTCTGTTGCTGTGAGTGGAAATATCAGTTTTATCGGTTTAATGGTCCCCCATTTATTACGCCCATTGGTAAACAATGAGCCTGGACGACTGCTTACGTACAGTGCAGTTGGAGGAGCCTCTTTGTTGTTATTAGCTGACACTCTGGTACAAAATATACCAGGATCACAAGAGCTTCAGGTTGGCGTAATTACTGCCGCATTGGGTGGCCCTTTCTTTTTGTTTTTAATATTTAAAAACCGACATTTGCTAAGATGAGCACATTAATACAAGCAAATAATATTAGCTGGCAGATTAATCATGCCACTATTCTCAATGACATAAGTCTAGAATTAAGAAGTGGTGAAATGTTAGGTATTATTGGCCCTAACGGCGCAGGTAAAACGACATTGTTAAAAATACTTGCTCGAATCAATGCACCTTTTAACGGCACGCTTACTTTATTAGATAAACCGTATCAAGAAGTTGAGCTAAACAATTTTGCAAGAAAAATAGCTTACTTGGAACAAAATGCTCCCGTTAACTGGCCTTTATTGGTAGAAAAAGTTATTGCGCTTGGACGTAGTCCATATCAAAATTCTTATAAAAAATTAAGCATAGAAGACAATGCTGCTATAAAGAAAGCCATCAATGCTACGGGAATAGAACGATTGTTAGGTAGAACCATTTCAACCTTATCCCAAGGTGAAAAAATGTTAGTCGCACTTTGCAGGGTATTCAGTTCAGAACCAAACGTTATTTTAGCCGATGAACCAATTTCCGCCTTGGACCCCTATCATCAGTTATTAATACTGGAATTATTGCAACAGCAAACCAGAGCAGATCGAAATCATGCTGCGATAGTTGTGCTGCATGATTTAAGTCATGCTGCACATTTTTGTGACAGGCTGCTGTTAATGCATGAAGGAAAAATTGTTAGCTCGGGATCTGCTGAGGAAGTGCTTAGTAGCGATAATCTTCGCAAGTTTTATAAAATCAACTGCTATAGTGACTTCAAACAAGGGCTTATTCAGCCACTTAATAGAATTTAGCGTTATTAAAAGTATTAAGAGGAATATAAAGTGACTTTTTGGAAATCTCCCTCAACAGCTGATGAAATAAATGCTCGGCTTGCCAATCATATGGCCGGTAATTTAGGCATTACTTTTACTGAAATAGGAGAAAACTATTTAAAAGCAACTATGCCGCTTTCTCATCTAACTAGTCAGCATATGGGCTTTATGCATGGTGGTGCTAATGTGGTGTTGGCAGAAACAATAGCAAATATCGCTTCAACCTTATGTTGTGAAAAAGGGCAGACCGTTGTCGGCCTGGACATAAATGCTAACCACATCAGACCCGGCAAAAGTATGGTAACCGCAATTACCAAACCATTACACATCGGCCGTACTACCATGATTTGGGAAATAAAAATTTATGATGCTGAAGATAAACTAACTTGCGTTTCTCGTTTTACCGGAGCAGTAATTCCCAAACCCTAATAAAAAACTGAGAAAAGATAGGAACAAAAACAATACAAAAAGAGTGATTATGAATACTCCACATTTCCATGGCACATCAGGGTTTTTAAGCCTATTTAACCATCTGTTAAACCTGCCAACGGTAAGTTCTGCCAATCCGGCTCTGGATCAATCAAACCTAGCAGTCATAAACCTATTGGCAGAAGTCTTCGAGCAACTTGGCTTCAGTTGTGAGTTAATCCCTGTTTCTGATTCCCCTCCAAAAGCGAATTTAATTGCGACATTCGGCTCAGGGTCTGGAGGACTGGTTTTATCCGGCCATACCGATACGGTCCCATTTGACGAAGCCCTTTGGCAACATGATCCCTTAAAATTAACAGAAAAAGATGATCGCCTTTACGGGCTTGGCTCAACAGACATGAAAGGTTTTTTCGCGGTAATTTATGCGGCCTTAGAGCCACTCTTAAGACAAGAACTTAAGTTTAAGCAACCCCTAATCATTCTCGCTACTGCGGATGAAGAGAGTTCAATGAATGGTGCCCGTACTCTGGCTAAATTGGGCAAACCTAAAGCCCGTTATGCTGTTATTGGAGAACCCACTGGTTTAAAACCTATAAACATGCACAAAAGTATTATGATGGAAACTATTCGCATTCAAGGTCAAAGTGGCCACTCTTCCAACCCCGCTTTAGGCAAAAATGCACTGGAAGCGATGCATGAAGTCATAAGCGCTCTTCTGAATTTTACACAACAGCTTCAAGCTGACTATCAAAACCCGCATTTTGCCGTAGACATTCCCACTATGAATCTGGGTGTCATACATGGGGGCGACAATCCTAATCGTATTTGTGGGCATTGCGAATTGGAATTTGATGTGCGACTTTTGCCTGGCATGGCTAATGATTCTATTCGAGAAAGCATAAGCAAATTAGTTAAACCTATTGCAAGCAAGTATCAGACTAAAATTAGCCTTACATCTTTATTCCCCGGAGTAGAGGCATTTGAGAACCAAGACAGTGAGCTTGTAAAAATTGCAGAAAAGTTAACCGGCCACAGTGCTATGAGTGTGGCATTCGGCACAGAAGCACCTTTTTTACAGGAACTTGGTATGGATACTATTGTGCTTGGCCCAGGCTCCATCGACCTTGCACATCAGCCTAATGAATACATGGCTGTTAATCAGGTGCAGCCCGCCATCACTATAATTCAGGATTTAGTTAAACGCTGTTGTTTAACCTAAACCAACTACATATCCCGACGTTTTCTTTGGATAGAAAGCGGACATTAGCGCTTTTTTCTGAATACTTAGTTAAACTCTACTAAAAATAAGAAAAACCGAGACCAGAACAATGAATAATATACAAAGCTATTTACGCTCAATCCCTTTGTTTATAATATTGCTATTGCAAGCAGCAGCGGTGAAATCCCAGACGAATGATGGGGTTTTTCCTGTTGGTGTAATTGGTGAGCCAAGTGGAACTGGATCCTATCCTGCGATAGCTGAATCCTATTCATCCATGCCCATAAATACTGTTTATCGTCCGTTAGTTTTACCGCAGGAACGCCTGCCTTTGTTGCTTTGGGGTAATGGCGCATGCAGCGATGATGGACTCAGTTATGCCGTTTTCCTACGTGAAATATCTTCTCATGGTTTTATTATTGTCGCTGCCGGATACCCACGCGAGACTCCTGCAACTAATAATGCTGCACCTGCTGAAACTGCAGCATCTGCCGCACCTCAACGTGCGATAGACCCTACACAGCCTCAACAATTACTCGATGCTATTGACTGGATTCAAGCCCAGAATAATGAACCAGATAGTCCTTTCTATCAGCATGTTGACCTAGATAATCTAGGCGTCATGGGACATAGCTGCGGCGGGCTTCAAGCCCTTGCAATGTCCGCCGATCCGCGCGTGGATACCACCATTCTCTTCAATAGTGGCGTATTGAATGCTGGTCCGGATGCCGGACGCAGTGGCATTTCTGTACTGAAATCGGATCTTGAGAAAATTCATGCTCCCATTGCATACATCAACGGCGGCCCAAGCGATATTGCCTATCTGAATGCGGTAGATGACTTTGAACGCATCAATCACGTTCCCGCTTTTTTTGGTGAAAACCAAGTAGGACATGGTGGCACCTTCAGGATAGCACCTAACGGTGGTGATTATGCTCAGTTCGCCACTGCATGGATGTCATGGCAACTAAGAGGAAATCACCAAACCACAATGTTTTTGGGGGAAGATTGCGACCTTTGTAGTAGACCGAACTGGAAAGTTCAGAAAAAACAGATTGACTAGTGAACATCTGCTTTCAAACCAAAATGGACATAAAGAGTTGCCTCACAATGTTATAAGAGTGCGACTGCTGATCCAATTAAGTCATTACGTTATGAATAAGAACTATTTAAATGTTCGCTTTTGGCCGAAATCAGATATTTGTTCAGTTAGACCGCTCTTTTTAGCGGGTTTTTGTAACTTCTCAAAACGCGCATGTTGGATTCGAGCTGAATTTTATATACATAAAAAAGCCTGCGATAGCAGGCTTTTTTATGTTTTGTGTTTTCCTTTATACAGGAAATCTTTTTATCTACCTGTTAATTCAGGTCAAAGCGATCTAGTGTCATCACCTTAGTCCAAGCATCCACAAAGTCTTGAGCAAATTGCTCTTTAGAATCATCAGCTGCATAAAATTCTGCAACAGCTCGCAACTCGGAATTTGAACCAAAAATAAGATCGACGGGTGTGCCGGTCCATTTAATTTCTCCGGTCTGCCGATCACGTCCCTCATAAATACCTTCATTACTGCTTGATTGTGACCACTCTGTCGACATGTCTAGCAAGTTAACAAAGAAATCGTTACTTAAGGTTCCAGGCTGTTCTGTAAATACACCATTGGCAGATGCACCAACATTTGCATTTAGTGAGCGTAAGCCACCTATCAGGACAGTCATTTCAGGGACGGTCAAATCTAGTAAATCCGCTTTATTGATCAAGGCCTGTGCAGGTGATTGACGCTCACTACTGGAATAGTAGTTGCGGAACCCATCGGCTTTTGGCTCAAGTACAGCAAAAGAAGTGATGTCCGTCTGTTCTTGGCTTGCATCAGAACGCCCAGGTCTAAAAGGAACATCTATATCATAACCACCAGCCACTGCTGCTTGTTCAATAGCAGCAGCGCCACCTAGCACAATCATGTCAGATAAAGACACTTGTCTTCTGGAGTTTCGATCGTTGAATTCGCTCTGTATGCCTTCCAATACTTCAAGCACTCTAGATAGTTCTGCAGGGTTGTTAGCTTCCCAATTTCGTTGTGGTGACAGACGAAGTCTTGCACCGTTTGCACCACCGCGCATATCGGTAATACGGAAAGTAGAGGCTGAGGCCCAAGCAGTTCTGATAAGTTCTGAGTTGCTCAATCCTGATTCAAGAATTTCAGATTTTAAGCGTGAAATATCTCTGTTGTTAATTAAATTGTAATCAACTGCAGGGACGGGATCTTGCCAGATAAATTCTTGATCCGGCACCATAGAGCCTAAATAGCGAGTTGATGGTCCCATATCTCTATGAGTCAGTTTAAACCATGCTCTAGCGAAGGCTTGCTCAAATTCTTCAGGGTTATCCAACCATCGCATTGTGATCTCACGATATGAGGGATCAACTTTCAGCGCCAGATCGGTTGTAAACATGATTGGCGCATGTCGTAAAGATGAATCATGCGCATCAGGAACAAGGTTGGCACCAGCTCCACCTGCAGGAATCCACTGTGTAGCACCCGCTGGGCTTTGTGTTTGCACCCAATCCCAGTTGTAAAGGTTTTGTAGGTAATTATGAGTCCATGCAGTTGGGTTTACCGTCCACGCCCCTTCCAGACCGCTGGTTATAGTGTCGGCACCATTACCGCTACCACAGCTATTGGTCCAGCCAAGGCCTTGTGCTTCAATGCCTGCAGCCTCAGGTTCTACGCCAACACATTCACTTGGTGGAGCCGCTCCATGCGCTTTACCAAAGGTATGACCACCAGCAATAAGTGCAACGGTTTCTTCATCGTTCATTGCCATGCGACCGAAGGTCTCACGGATATCTTGAGCAGCAGACATAGGGTCGCCATTGCCATTCGGACCCTCAGGGTTTACGTAAATAAGACCCATCTGTACAGCGGCAAGAGGATCTTCCAAATCTCTGTCGCCACTATATCTTTCGTCTCCAAGCCATTCTCCTTCAGGGCCCCAATAAATTTCGTCTGGCTCCCATGCATCTACACGGCCACCGGCAAAACCCAGAGTTTCAAAACCCATTGATTCCATAGCAACGGTACCTGTAAGCACCATTAAATCAGCCCAAGAAATACTGCGACCATATTTTTGTTTGATAGGCCAAAGTAAACGGCGTGCTTTATCCAGGTTCGCGTTATCTGGCCAGCTATTAAGCGGAGCAAAACGCTGCATGCCGCCATCTGAGCCACCGCGACCATCACTTACCCGATAGGTGCCTGCACTGTGCCATGCCATTCTTATAAAAAACGGACCATAATGCCCATAATCTGCTGGCCACCAGTCTTGTGATTCTGTCATCAAGTCTACTAAGTCTTGCTTTAAGGCATCCTGGTCAAGGTTTGCAAATGCTTCGGCATAATCGTATTCAGTCCCCATTGGGTCAGACTCAACGGAATGCAGTCGCAGCGGTTCCATGTTCAACTGATTAGGCCACCAGTATTCATTGGTAGCCATATTTTGTTGGGCATTTGAAACATTAAATGCAGCGAAGGGCGATAAGCCAATCGCAAGCGTTGTAAATAAAGGTATCGTTCGTTTGAACATTATATTCGTCTCCATTAGATTAAATTTGTTTACTAAACTAAGCACTTTTCCTAGCGGTTCAGATCTGGCCAGAATGAGAATTTTTTCTCTATATGCTCAGTCTCTTACTATTTGTGTATAGACTTATAGATGTACATCAGTAAAACTACCGATTAACATATTATTAATCAAATGAATTAAACTAATTGAATCAATCGATATTATCGATAACATATTAATTAATGTGTCAATGGTGGGATCAATTATTTTTGATTGACTAGTGTGTCTCTAGGCAGGGCAGTTAGACAGTGAGAATGTAGTGAAGAGCAGATTAATCTATCCTGCCATGGTTGGCGATTGCTTGTTCCCAGTAAACAATATCAATTCCAACCTCACTTTTGAGCCCTTCCAATATTGTGTTGACGATGGCTTGTTCTAACAACACCTCAATTTGCACACGCTTACGTCTGCCACTGACTTGCTCTGCCATACTCATATTTGAAAAAGCACCATGACCATTCACTTGATAAGAAGTAAAGCCGTTAATAAATTCTTGACTCAGCAGGTAATCGACCATGTCTTTTTCTTTAAAAAACCCGAATAAAAAAAATAAGAAATAGGCTGGCTAAGAATAATGTCACCTAAAAGCTTCTCTCCTTGGTTTTTAACAACTTCTATTCGAAATAAAGATTCACTCACTAAATATTTAACTTTATTTTGATGGGTTTGAGTAAATATCTAGTCTAGCTTTTAGCTTCTGTCAAAACTGTTTTAAATAAAACAGCATTATTCAGATACTTCTGCCTAAGTAGTAGATATTACTAAGAGAAAGGAGATGAAGGACTTTCGTAAAGAGTTTGGCTGGGGTGGTAGGATTCGAACCTACGCATGACGGAGTCAGAGTCCGTTGCCTTACC
>Ga0055584_100000891_pt1 | contig 28803 bp, 18 predicted proteins | sample OSDHelmetaG_FD_58716 | JGI IMG/M metagenome (GOLD analysis project Ga0055584, IMG submission 58716) | Pelagic marine sediment microbial communities from the LTER site Helgoland, North Sea, for post-phytoplankton bloom and carbon turnover... | ecosystem: Environmental > Aquatic > Marine >... | reverse complement strand
CTTGTTAAAGTTTTAGGACTGTTATCGATAATTCGATGGCCAAACGTGTTGTTTACAGCGTTAACTCAATATATCGCTGCGATATATGTGTTTACCCCTAATCGTGGACACTGGGAAGTTTTAAAAGATTTCGAATTGCACTTTATCGTTGCTGCGTCTAGTTTCATTATTGCAGGAGGTTTCATCATCAATAGTTTTTACGATTTAGAAAAGGACTTAATCAACAGGCCGCACAAAGCCTTGTTCGACCGTATTGTCAGCAAGTCGTTTTGCTTAAACACCTACTGCGTTTTGAATGGGATTGGACTAACCTTCGCTCTGTTTGCTTCTTGGCGGGTATTCTTGTTTTATGCTTTTTTTGCTTTTAGCCTGTGGTTTTACTCTCACAAACTCCAAAAGATGCCAGTCATCAGAGAACTCACCGCGTCTATTTTGTCTGTGCTTGCTGTGTTTAGCCTCATCTTGTATTACCAACACATGAATTGGATAATGTTTCTATACGGTGGTTTGTTTATGTGCATGTTACTGAATAGAGAAATTATCAAGAACCTAAAAAATATTGACGGAGACGTTGCTGTAGGAAACAACTCAATATCAACACATTGGGGGGAGAAAGTGAGTAAGAATATATTCGGAACCGTATCGGTTATTATGGTTGGCGGTTGGTTGAGCTTTTATCATGCAGCAGAAGGAAATCACGTGTTGATCTACACCATATTTGTCAGCTTTTTAGTGTTGATTACGTGGGGCATTTTGGTTACCAGCAATCGAAAGCAACAGCTATTCTGGGCCCATCGGCTGTATAAAATTATGATGGCGGTGAGTGTGTTGTATTTGATTGTGTATTAAGCGCTTTCTTTTGGACTTCGAGGCTTCTGAAAAACCCCATATAGGATAAAAGCGCAACCAATAAACAAAGGTAACTCGTATATTTCGGCATCTGGTATGACCGCATAAATCACGCCTCCAAACGCAATCAGAATCACACCCACTATAATCTTAGCTTTTCCGATATATTTTTTTTCTTCCTGGTATTTATTCTTGCGCTGTTCAATTTTGCGACTCACGGCTTCATCTTCTATAAAGTCCGTACAAGTGTGTTTGAAATTTGCAGGTTTATTCGTTAAACCACAAACCATTTGACGATTAGAATCGAATGCTCGATTGGAGCAAAACTTACAAATAGCTAACCTTTCGAAATGGTACATATTAATGGCTTAATCAATCTTTATGATCTTCTTTTGATAAGTCAAGCCCAATTCATCCGTAAGATAAACCACATAAACTCCTGACGTCAACCCTTCTAAACTCATCTCAAATTGGCCGCGTGGTCGTAAATCACTTTGTTCTTGAATCACAATACCACTCAAATCCGTTAGCTTTATATCTTGAATGAACGTGCCGCCACTTTGAATGAATAATTTTGTTGATGTTGGATTTGGGTATACTTGAAAATCTGAGACAAAGACATTTTTGACCGATAGCCAGAACAATTGTATGGTATCGCTCTGCATTTTACATCCTGAATCTGAGACAAACTCTAGATAGCCTCTATCGAAGAATACCGAATCCACCTGATAGGCCATTACGGGTAAGGAAGAGAAAGAATCAACAAATTGAAGTGCTCCATTTTCATAACCCAAATACAGATTAAAATACGAACTACCGTTCATCCTACCTTCTATCGTCACTTCATAACCTTCGGTAGCATTTCCTGCACCTCCAATTTCATCGAGCACACCGTTAGGTATGCTGTTATTATGGACTGTGACGCCAGTGGTATTTTGACATAAATTTCGATCTGTGACAGTAACTGCGTATTGATACAACCCAGCATCTGCTGAGTAAAACACTGGAGATTGTTGATTAGTATCCGACAAATGAGTTGCAGGACTCCAGGCAAATTGTACTCCCGTTGGAGTCTGTACATTTAAATTAACTGTTGACCCTGCACAGAAACTGTATGGTGTGTTAGGAGCTGAAACCTCAGGCAAACTATACACGCTCACCCAGACCGAATCAGCCCCCTTGCATCCTGTTGCAGTGTCTTCCACGCTGATGTAATATGTTCTACCAATGGTATCCCTAAACGTTGGGTTTGACACCTTTACATCGGTTAGCCCAGATGTTGGACTCCATGAAAAACTGTAAGGTGATGAAGTCACGCCTATTTCAGTAGAATCTCCAAAGCACAATCCGACACGTCTTTCTAACGATTTTAACTGTATGTCGGGATTCACATCGATCTGTACTTCTGCATTAGAACTACAACCATAGATTTTGTTTGTGGCCGTTAAAAGCCAAGTGAATTGACCAGTATCTGCTGCAGTAAACATTGGGTTCGAAATGGTAGAGTCTGAAAGGGTTTCGCTTTTTGACCAATGATACGTTTCGTTGGCTGCGGCGCTTCTACCAATTTGAATTGTTGACCCCTTACAGAGTGACCATTTCTTTTGAACAGTCGACAAATCAGGTTTATCATAAACAGTAACCGACTTTTCCGAAGAACTGAATCTTGGACTGGTGGACGAAATACGCATTTTGTAACCTGAACCACTTATTCCTTCAGGCAATTTACCGCGAATGGATTTAGGCTTGGTCTGAGTTGTCAGACTGCCAATTACGGTGCCAGATGTAAACTTCCCTTGACTATTAGAAAGTTCAAGCTGAAAATTGTTATTCGAATTGTAAGTCCCAACACCATCGGCAACAATTGAAACATCTACAGTAAAGGAATCACTCGGACATGCCGCAGCACCTGCATTAGGCTCTACATAATGGAGTTTATGGAATTCCATCTTATTGCAGAAATGACAAAGCAAGATGAGTAAATCTGACTCTGCATTCACTACCATTCCAGCCGGCTTGTTGTATCCCGTTAGCTTAGTGAGGTTTTTAAAGTTTTTATCGCAACGGTATAAATAACTATCATCCCAATTGGACATGAAATAGTTCCCTTCTTTGTCCTGAACGATACTATTCAAACTGTCGACACCAGGCGTAAACACTGTTGTTAGTTTCCCAGAAGCGGTATCAATCTTAACCACCTTAGCCAGTGAATCATCCGTAACAACTAAAAGCTCATTTTTATCGTTGAACAGCAATCCTCTTGGTCTATTTAACCCACTAGAAACTAACGTTGTATACGACGGAGTGTAAAATGGTGGTGGCCCAACTTTACCCTTCACAATTCGACCTGCTCCAACATCCGACAAGTAGAAATATTGCGGATCTCTCGGATCCATTTCAATGTCTTCTATTTCTGACCAACTCAAAGTTGATATATTAAATGATATAATTTTATTGTACCCAGTTGCGTCATACACCACAATGGTATTGTCGTCTATAACCAGTAAACCTTTATTGCTTCCCACTTTGCCCACCACCAAGTCTCTTGGGTCTTTCAAACCCGTAGCTACCGTATTCAATTTGTAATTCGAATCCAATTCCAAAACCTTTCCATCACCTCTATTGGTGATGAGATAAGACTTTTTGTCTGGATTATATGCCACACGGTAAGGCCTATTATATTGCGCATATAATGAGACGGTTACAAGAATTAAGGCTAGTAAGGTTATTGGTTTTTTCATGGTGTTTGCGCTTTGAGAAACTGGTTATATATAATGGCTATTCCTTCGTCAAATGAGCGAGGATCATAACCCAAAATTTCCCTGCTTTTGGTTAAATCAAATCCAGTTATTGGCGGCCTTTTAGCCGGTTGATTCAAACTCAAACTGTCAATCCGAGTCACGTGCTCCATACTAAGACCAAAATAATTGGCTACACGCTGCACCAATTGATAAATATTCATTTGATCCTTCCCAGATATATTAAATATTCCAGTCGCTTTCTTTTCGGCTATTAAAGCACAACCGATGGCCAAATCTTCGGCCAAGGTAGGTGAGCGAAACTGATCATCTACCACATTAATCTTTTTCTTATTGGCCAAGCTTTCTCTTGCCCACAAAACAATATTACTCCTACTCATGTCGGCAACAAGCCCATAAACCAACACTGTGCGTGCAATCGCCCACGAAGAGGCTTGTTCTTGCACAATCTTCTCTGCCTTCAATTTAGAGTGTCCATAGATGCTAAGCGGTTTGGCTAACGCGTCTTCCTTGTATGGACCATTTTCTCCATCGAAAATAAAATCGGTAGACACCAAAACCATATGTGCGTTAACCTGATTCGCGGCTTCAGTGATATACTGCGTGGCTGTAACATTAAGCAATTCACACGATTCTGGATCAAGCTCACAAGCGTCAACATTGGTCATCGCCGCGCCGTGAATAATTACATCTGGTTGGTGTTTCGTGATAACTGTTTCAACTTCGGCCTTGTTGGTGATATCCATTTCAGCATAGGTGTAGCCTTCAGAAATGATATGTCTATTTGCACCTCTGGCCGTGGCAATTAAGTTAATCTCGGGGTTGTTGAGATACAAGTCTGTAAGCTTTTGCCCCAACAAACCATTGCTACCAGTTACCAATATTTTTTGCATACGAATAACACAAATCACGTGTATACCAAGGCCAAATACAAGAAACTAATGCAACATTAAAACCATGTTCCGTTTGGACTCAATCTGCCAAAGTCGAAACTCCAACGGCTTATTTTACCGAACAGCGCACAAACTTCTCTAGCTTGCCTTTGTCGCGCTTCTGAATGAGCTTGTCAATGTGATCGTCTTTCTTGAGGTGAGGTTTATTCTTTGTATAATAATCTAAAACAGCGTTAGTTCCGGCCATACTTCCTTCATATTCTGTATAACCATCTGATTTTATGGCGTTTACCACCCAACCGCCCATAAATATGATAACTAACTCAGGACTAGTGTCATAATACGTCAAAACATCGTGATTGATGGTTACCGTTACCGTTGGTGTTGCCTCAATCCATTTCGTCAAAAAATCCGTTACGGCTTTCCGCTTAACCAAATCCAAATTGCATGATTGGTTCATTAAGTAGTCAAAACAGGTGGTAATCGTATCGTTGTATTGCGCATAGTTTGTTGTTGAATCGAACGTATAATGAACAGGCACAACAACGTCCTGCGCGTAGGTCAAGAACGCAGTAAAGAATAGTATAGATATGAATATCGACTTTTTCAAATACAGCATAAATGTACCTATTTGTAACGATACTCCAAAACCAGGTGCGCCAACCTGCGGGTTTACTTCAACAGACTAATCCGCACTTTTTTCTTTTTCAGGCGACTGTTGTTTAATTTTTTTATGAGAACATCTGCCATAGAATATGGCACCGACACATATGCGTGATCTTGCTTTAATTCAATTACACCTAGCTTATCCGACACCAATCCACCTTGTTTCATGAACAAGCCAGCTATATCTCCTTTAGATATTTTGTCCTTCCGTCCGCCTGAAATATGTAAGGTCACCCACTCTTTTTTAAGTCGATGACTGGTTGACTTTAAGTGAAGCACTTCATCAACTTTGACAAAAACTGGCAGTTCTTCTTTTACCCACTTAACAACATAGGCCGTTCCTTCGCTATGCATTCTTGCTGTTCTACCGTTGCGGTGGATGTATTCATCTGGACGCGGTGGCAGTTCAAAGTGAACGATAAAATTAAGCTCCGGGACATCAATTCCTCGGGCAGCTAAATCAGTAGCTAGCAGTATGCGATGTGTACCATTTCGGAACTTTAACAATGCACGCTCGCGGTCAATTTGTTCAAGTCCGCCGTAAAAACAAGCATGATCTATTCTAACATCTTTAAGTGCGCTACTCACTTTGTGAATGCTGTCTTTCAGATTGCAAAAAACAATACCATTGCCCTCTCCTATCTGACCAAGCAACTTGGTAATGGAGTCAAGCTTGTCCTCCGTTTTGGATTCAACCAACTTAACATGAAGGTCTCGACTCGTCTTTTTAAGAAAGTTCAAATGCTTTGGGTCGAGGACACCCATAAACTTGGGCACTTTTACCTTTTGTGTCGCAGAGGTTAAAATCTTTTTTTTCAAATTTGGCAGGCCCCTTACAATTTGCTCCATTTGCTCCGTAAACCCGACTTCAAGTGACTTATCAAATTCGTCGAGCACCAATATTTTAACATGTGTTACATCGATGCTTTCTGTATTTATGTGATCCGATATTCTCCCGGGTGTTCCGATAAGAATCGCTGGGGGATGTTTTAATTCAATTTTATCTTTTGACCCTGCCCTACCACCATAAACGGCATTAGTTTTAAAACCGCTTCCCATCTCTCTTACTACCTGCTCTATTTGAATTGCGAGCTCTCTTGACGGAACAAGTATTAAAGCTTGAATTGCCTCCAAAGTTGGGTTAAGCATTGGTAAAATCGGCAGTAAAAAAGCCAAGGTCTTACCGGTTCCAGTTGGCGAGAGCAATACTGTGTTGGGGTGATTAGTAATGGCATCGTGGGTTTTCTCCTGCATCGGATTTAGTGACTCTATTCCAAGTTTTGAGAGAATTGCTGATTGATTTTTGTTCGCGGATGCCATTGTGCGAAGGTACGGATAGGTAATGTTTAATCGTTCATTCAGGCGGCTTATTCATGAATATCGAAGCAGCAGCTATTTTGGTTAAACAATAGGTTCAAACATCATGACAATGCTGAATGCACCGTATCAAATTCCTACTTTCATTCAACAATACAACAGTGGTATGTTAACTCACTAATGCCTCCACTGCAGTTTTAGCAGACGCAGCAGCGACATGTACCGAAACCCAATCGTTGCCATCTGAATAAGGCCCACCGGCAAAGAATACTTTGTTGTCAATTGACTTACCTAAGTCGCGCACCAACTTCCAATCTGCATGATCCGACAAATACCCCCCTTGGATAAAAGGTTCGTCGTTCCAATTTTGCACAATATGGTTTACATAATTCGGTGTTGCCTTGTTATCAAATAAGCCGTCTAGCTCTTTTAAAATATAATCCCGCAACACATCTCCCTGTAAATTGGTGTAGTCCTCGGCCGGTTTACCAATGGTAAACAGTCCCAGTATGTTTTTTGTAGATGCCTGACCGAAGGTAGCATCATAATACAGTTTCTGGCCGTCAGTTTCAGGTTGAATATCAAAACTATGTCCGTCTCCATAAAAATCGGATTTAAACTCTATAAAAGCTTTAAAACCACTCCATATTTCAGCTTCTTGAATGGCTTTCGTTTTATACGAAGGCAGTGTTGGCGTAAATGAAATATGTCCGTCTTGCAGCACTTTTAAGGGCACAGAAACAAATACAGCATCTGACTCATAGGTATTGTCTTTAGTGCCAATTTTCACCTTGGCATCTCCATATTCTATGGAAGTCACCACCTTATTGAACTGGATTTTATCCGCAATGGACGGCAGGATATATGACTCAAAAAAGTCCAACCAGGAAGAATTCACAAACTTAAAATCGGGGTTATCAAAGGTTGTAGTCACTTGCACATCAACAGATGCATCATTCACAATATCTTGCAAAACACCCACTTCTGTTTCAAGCCATTCGGCACCCAGTGGGATCGGAAAATCCGCAAAACTATCGTCTGTTCTAATTCTTCCTCCAACGTGATTACTGGCCTCAAGAACTTCGTAATCCACCCCCAATTGTTGGAGTAAGTATGCTGCCGACATTCCACCAGGGCCAGCCCCTATTATGATGACCTTACCACTGAATTTTGTTGTAACAAAGTCTTTAGAACAGCCTGAAATAGCCGCTTGAGCTGGGATTCCAACCCCAAGAATTCCGCATAGTTTTAAAAAATCCTTTCGATTCATTTCATTCGTATGTAAACCACAACGTAATATTAACTTTTAAACATCAAAGTGCAATGTAAAGAAGAGACCATAAAATGTAAATGTTTGCTCGAGTTGCATTGTGACTAGACTTCCTTGTATACATTTGAGCCAGTGAAAGTATTTGGCACCTACACCTTCTTGATTGTAGCGTTCATTTTGAGCAGCAACACTGTTCAAGCGCAATCAACTGTAGACTATAGTCTGATAAATAATTGGGCAACTACACCAAATACATATCCAGCTTCATTGAAACAAATGGTCATCGATTCGTCGTTTACAGCGACGGATGTATTTTATGTATACCCTACGTTATATACCAATCCGAACGACAGTGCATGGAATATCGACCTACAAAACAAAAAACAAAGAGAAAAGGTTATTGAAGTTGCCGTAAAAAATCAAGCTTCTGCCTGGGCGAATGCTGGCCAGGTCTATGTTCCATATTATCGGCAAGCACACATTCGATCATATAGCCATTTAAATGGTAAAGGTCGTAGTGCCTTGTTGTTGGCTTATTCTGATGTAAAAACCGCATTTGAATACTACTTAGCGCATTACAATAATGGCAGAGCAATTATACTGGCTGGTCATAGTCAAGGAAGCACACATCTAACCTTGCTACTTAAAGAGTTTTTCGACAACAAACCACTTCAAAAACAATTGGTAGCTGCCTATTTACCAGGAGTAGGCATAGACTCAAATGAGTTCAATACCATTCCGCTTTTGACGCACCCAGATTCTACCGGTGGTTTTGTCACATGGAACACCTTTAAGAAAAAATACCATACAAGTCAATACATCAATTGGTACAAGGGCAAAGCGAGTATCAATCCAGTGACTTGGGATACGACCAAAGTAGTTCCAAAATCCTACCATAAGGGTTTTTTGTACTCGAATGGAAAAATTTACAACAACAGCTTCGAAACGCACTTGATTGATGGTGGCGTCTGGATTACCACACCCCGTTTTCCGGGCAGGTATTTATCCTTTACGATGAAAAACTACCACATCGGTGACGTCAATTTGTTCTGGGATGATATCAGGCTTAACGCTAGAAATCGAGCTACAAAATACTGGTATACAAGGAATTAGTCTAATACCTAGGTATATCTAAAACACGAAAGACACATGACATTCGGATACTGATCACGTTGTGGTTTGTCGGTCATGAGTGTACGATTGTCCATTTCCGATTTAGTTTAATCCGTTTTGGATTATTCATTGTGCCGTATGCACTAAATATGACCCCCATACCTGAGACTAACCCAAGCGACAAGCTAATTCTATTCGTCGAGATCGCAACTAAATTTGCTGCAAACAACGGTGCCATTATTGACACAATTAAGATGTCCCGTTTGTCTTGGTTGTTTTGCCACTTCTCACACTTTTCTGGGGTTTGTCTTGGACACAACCACAAGCCATTAATGGTTGCAATGGGTATGTTATAAACCCTTTCTTCACTGCCTGAATCTAGAGGAATTGCCATTTGAATATGTATACCATCATGCCCAACTACACGGCCTTCGTAAAATGCAACATCGGTATCAATTGCAAAGACTTTTTCAAGGTCGACTACTTTTTGTTTGCCGATCTTTTTTTGCAGCGTAACCATGTTCTGAGCAAACGCAGAACACGTCCAACAACAAAGTACTATGAGTGAGAAATATTTCAGGGCTCTAATTATCTACGACAAGGTAATTAAAAATAAGGACATGCATTATTATCCTTACATTAGACATAAATCTCAGTCAATCTTCGCGAATAGTCTATCGAGGTTACGGCTTCTTAGCAGCAATGACTAATACAGAATCATCGACATCAAACTCCTTGTACAATTCAATCTTTAAAAGCGTATAGTGGGGCGCGTACAATTTCGTTAATTCATCAACGGTGTGGTAGTTCACAAACATTCCCTTAAAGGTTTCAGACCCACTACCTTTCCAGTATGTATGGCAAACAATTCCATCTGCGTTTAACATAGCTGCTTGCTGGGCTATCGAATTCTGCAAATCGTTATCCGTTAAATGGTGTAACACCTTATTGGCATAAATACAATCGAAGCGCTGTTTTGTCTCAATTGCAGTTGCATCAAGTTCTACAAATGACCCGGTTGGATACTTTATGGTCAAATGCTTAATAAATTCTGGTGAAAAATCAGATCCTGTGACATCGAAATCTCTTGACAGTATCTCCCAATCGGTACCAGGGCCGCTGCCAATTTCCAACAGTTTCGCTCCTTTTGGAACAAACGTTTTTAAATCCTCAATTATCTCTCCGCCGTTTACGCCTTCAGCCAGCTTGATGTATTCGTTTACAGAGTCTTTGGTTTTATAGTATTCGCCTTTCATGTTTCAATCACTCCGTAATTCCTATACTATTAAAGTATGCTTCAATTTCAGGATGCTCATAAACCTGAGCATAACCCAAAGGTGTTCTACCCCGGTTTTTGGCATGCACATCCGCACCTTGGTCAACCAAATACTTAACCATTTCAAGTTCTCCATACTTCACTGCATACATTAAAGGTGTTTTGTACTCACACACCAATTCTAAATCAGCGCCTTTTTCCACAAAAAACTTTAAAGACGGAAGAGACTTATAGGTTATACAATGAACCAGATAATTACCTGTCTCATGGTCCATAAAATAACACTCATTCAAGGATTCTTTGGTCACCAAAACTTTTAACGCCTCGACGTCACCACTTTTTATTGCTTCCAAAGTAGGTTTTGACACTCTGTTCTCTAGCTCCACGCCAATACTGTCTAAATATGCCAGTATTTCTTCTCTCAATTTTTCGGCGCTTTTAAGCAATTGCTTATTTCCGCTTTTAACAAACGCCACAATGGCCTTCATCATTGATACATTATTTGCGAATGACTTTACTTCGTCACTGTTTTTATCTTTATCGAAAAATGAAAATTCTAAATCGGTAATTTCAACAGCTTCAGTAGAGTCAAACATGTACCCTTCTATAATTGAATTCATGTCCAAGTTGTTCATGAATGCGCGTTCTGACAATCCGCGCATTTGCGGAACCGTGGACTCCCGCTGGGATTTACGCGATGCATTAGCGTTTTTGTAATAACGCAAGATATTCAGTCTCAGCCTGTCGGATTGAATATAATTGATACGCCCTGAGGATTTCATATCTTCAAAATGGATGTCATTCCCTACAAATGTGTAGAACGTATTGGCAATTCCAACTGCACCAGAAAACTGGGTCGTGCTGCGTAATGGTTTGTTATCAAAACCCCTGAGTAATAAGGAGTAGGATTGCGTTTGCAATTCGTATTGCTCACCCAGTTGTTTCAAATCATAAATGTCTTGACCTAGGTCTGTGACTATTCCTTTAAGGTAATCGACTTCGATATTTGCGTTTCTCTTTTTTTCTTGATACGAATCAACCTGCAAGGCAATCAATATTCCAATAACAACTAAGGTAATTTCTCCAAGGGCATACAACAGATATTTGCTAACCTTATTATCAATTAGCAATCGTTCTCTAAATTTTCTAAAAATCTTTAACATAAGCTATCGAAGACGATGGTGTTTTTATTTGGCAATATAATAGCATTTCAAGACAGCAAAAACCTGAAGCTATGTACTATGATTACGCGAATTGCATATTTTCTGAATTAACTTTAAATGTAGATTGACCTTCATATTGGATATTAGTTCCATCTGAATTGACAAATTCGACTTCAAATTCATTCTGGCTATACACATAAACAACCACGCCTTGGCTTCCTTTTAGAATCAATGAATTAAGGTCTTTGGTTAACCGAAAAACAGCATGTTCTCTATGCTTCACATTTAGCCTTAAGTGCCTCGTTCATTTCCTCGAAACCTTGTTTCGTTTTTTCAAATACTTTACCCATAAAAGGTATAAGCAAGCCTTTAAACTTTTCACCGTGCGTGAATGTGGTAACACCTTCATTCTCATGAAGAATAAAAAAATGTTCTCCATCAAATATTCCTTTTATACCGACACTCCCTAACCACCTAAACTCCTGGTTTGGATTGTGCACCAATACGGTTGGCTTGAATGTCATGGGCTTCGAACCTGGTGGTACGATCTGCGCTTCTATTTGACTCCCAACCTCCATATCTCCTGAAATGGAGGTAATAAAAGGATTCCACGTTGGATAGTCGGAGAAATTGGAAAGAACCCTCCAAACTTTGTTGGCTGGTGCGTTTATTTCAATATGCGTATGTATTTCTTTTTTCATTTGTTTCATTCAATAATACCTAATTTTCACTTCTTCCGAAATAGGTCTTCTTCCCTCTTTACCATTTCTGCTGCAATGAGCGGTCCACTACCTTCAAGAGAGTTCAAATGATTGATTATGTTTTGATAACTTTCCTGGTCGCGATCCTGACTTAGTTTAAACACGGCCTCCATCTTCGTGATTTCTATTTCAAACCCGGCAATCATAGCAGATGCCCGTTTAATAAACCCCGGATCCAAATTGTCATAAACGGTAGGCGAAGTTGGGTTATTCCCTTCAAAATACAGGGTAGTTTTACGCATTATTTCAGCCAAACCAGAATCATCGAGAAAACGCATAACACCAGTAACTTGAACGCTCATATAGTTCCAAGTTGACGCCGTATGTGGCTGACTATACCAAGAACCGCTTACGTAGGCATGTGGTCCCTTAAAAACTGCGAGCACATCTTTGTTTTTTACAAAACCATTATGGTGATCGGTGTTTTTCATCATATGGCCTTGTAACACTTGCCGCCCATTGTTGACTTCCAACAGCATAGGCACCTGAGTGGCCACTGGTTTGAGGCTAACACCTGTGCCAGTAACCAAAGCAAATGGATGTTTGGCAATAAACTGATTGATGACGTCCTGATCGTCTTCTTTGTAATAGGGTATGTCGTACATAATGAAGTGTAGGTGTGAGTGTAAATCCGTTTTATGTTTGTCTCTTCCGCAATATTATCCAAAGCAACCATGCCGTTGCTAAAGTTAAAATCGTAAAATATTTTTCAAATGTTGTTTCAGCTAAAATGTTGCCAACGGTGTTGAGACAAAACAACCCAAAAAAGAACCACAAAATAATATCGACTACTTTGATACTAAAAACTTGCTTGAGATATCGGCCTTTTATACCCAGTATAAACATCAAAAACAGATTAACAACGATGGAGAATGATTCAAAAACATACATTTCCTGATCCGACTTCAACCGCCCACCCCAAGTAATGTCGTAAGGTATTATTCCAGTTACGATACATAAGTGAAACAACAACACTGCTGTTAGCATAGACAATAGAATCTTTATGGCTTGTTGAGACTTCATGATACGTTTTCTTAATAGATATTATTCAAATGCTTGCCTATTCTCTGATATGAACTTTGCTAACAAACCAGCCAGGTCGTCTGGATATTTATAAAACTCTTGGTCGCATTGCGCCCATACTTTTTCAGCATTTTCTTCAATACCATTGATGATGGCTATGCGTGCCTCCTTGCTTCTTGCAACCTCCCCATGCGGAAATTCATTATTGGCCTTATGAACGATTGTTGCAGTTTCTAAGGCTCCAATTTCTTGAAGGCTAACCACGGTTTCTTCTGCGAATTCCCCGCTCGAATTCCAATAAAATTGACTAAAACCACCGTTGTTTATTTCTCGCTCTAAGTTTCCAACGTATAAGGCGACTTTTTGCAGATCATTGAGCAAATCAACATCATCACCGTAATTGGACAATCTATTGAGTTGATCATCAACATCCATAACAACCTTGTGCGCGTCTTCATTCTGCAAAACGGCGTTTAAGTCGAATGATTTGGATGATTTTCGAAAGAAATCTAGTAGGCCCATTTGAGCTTACAATATAGTAAGAATCTCAATTTTCACACAAACCCAATGATGTATGTATTGAGCGCGTTACGCATAAGCCATTTCAATGTTGTACTTACGTTGATATTGTTTCGGAGACAATCCTGAATACTTTCTAAAAGTAGATCTAAAGGCATTTTCATCGTTATAGCCAATATCGTACATCACCTCAAGTATGGTTTTAGTGGTAGACTCTAGTTTCTTTTCCTTACAATATCTGACTACTCAACCAACAGCACAGCATGTTGACGCTTCGTTTTTCCTATTAACTCAACATAATAAGTGCCAGTTGTTAAGTCACGTGTATCAATTGTCTTTTTGTCTTTTTGATTGACAACAGACCGTCCCATTGCATCAAATATGGCAAGGTTGAACTCCACGAGATTTGTCTGAATCTGAACAGTAGATACTGCAGGATTTGGGTAGAGTAATAATTGATCTTGACCATAAACATTAAGTGGTTCTATCGATACACTTCCTTTAGTAACCATCCATATATAGTCTACTATGGTTTGATAATTTGAGGTTACTGTAGAGTCGACACCCCATTCCGCTTTAAACTCAAAATTTGTAGGTGGTTTTTCTCCGAACACTTCGATGTACTCTGCAACCGCCGCCATAAAATACCAAGTAGACCGGCCATGAGGAGCCAAGTCTTCGAATAACAGTTCAGGTCGAATGTTTTTAACTGCTGTATTCTGGTGACACATCAATACTGCTTTACTGATGTTGTGCAACCGTATATCGAGATTTGGCCTTGCTGCTTGAAGCTGCGTTACCAGCAACTCCATCCAGTCTTGATAATCACCGAGCCCATATGTATGCCAGTTCGCAATTGCCGTGGCCGTCAAGGTGCTTGGATCATCATTTGTCCCTCCATATCGGTTTAATGCTGGCCAACCTGCATACACCACATAACGTCTGCTGGCATTTGGTGCATTTGTTGCCCACTCATCAATTAGATAGAGCAGTTTAGTGACGTACGCCTGTCCCATATTTGTCGTATCTGAGGGATCAAACGCCTGACCATCGAAATTGTCAGGAACAAAGCCGAGCAAATCAATTTCCTTCACACCATCCCAAGAAGCGGTCCATTTCTGCATGTGCGGTGTTGATATTTCTGAATGGAAGTTATGTGCTTTAGGCGGCACACTCCATTGGGGGAAAAATCCAAATACTGAACCTAAAGTAGCAACTTTGGGATTGTTGGTCGTTTCAGTAAATCGAGCTATCCAATTGCCAACGTTTGTACTTGCTGTTGCCTCGCTGTTTCCCGTTTCTAAGTGGTTATAAAGCGAATTCTTGTAATAATACATATCAACGGTATCACCCGTTTGTGCGCTTAGGCCATTGAAAATTAATGACGTAAGTGCAAAAACACATAGTCTTATCGTCACGGTATGCTTAGTTGCTTTCATAAAAAGGAATATTTTGATTTTGTATTCATCAGTAAACGCTGAGCAATAATACCCTTTTGCTTACATACTGTGCTGCAGTCAGGTTTCAACGCAATTCAATCTTATCTAACAATATCTTGAAGCTTTCTTGCTTTTTGTTTCCAATGAGCAACGCCACCTCTTCAATATAATCGTTCGAAAAGTTGGGACTGTTAAGCCTCCTGCCACGAAACGAAGGGTACATATCCTTTAATTTTAATTCTATCTCTTGCCAACTACCGTTGGTACTGAAAGACGTTATGTATGAATAATAGTCGCCAGTATTGGACTTCACTCTAAATTGATATTTCTTGCCGTCGCCCTTCAGCTTGATATATACCTTTGTTGCACCACCAATCTGGATTTTTTCAAATCTGTAGCGCACAGAAGAGAACCCACCATTGTTTTCTAAAGACACATCTCCTTGAAACACACCATGGCCATCTTTATTGATGGCAAAGGTTCCGGATGACTTTCCACCCATGACAACATCATCAACGATTATCCATTTGTCGATGGTTGTGTTTTTATCAAAATCAAATACGATATGCTTGCTTGTGTTGCCCAGCATAAGGCCTAGTAGTACTAAATATTTCATTTAAAAGGCATTTTATTTTAAAAAAATCACCAATAACTGCTATGAAATTCTAGCGTATAAAGCTAACGTACTACCTGTATCTCTCCTGATTCATGATACTTCCGACCACGATTGTCGACTATGTTCATGATATACACGTAAGCGCCCATTTGCACTTTTTCGCCTTTATACGTCCCATCCCATTGTTTGAAATCATCAGACTTGTAAATCTGCTCACCCCAGCGGTTATAAATGGTAATGTCGATATTGGTATAACCCAATCCAACAACCTTAAAAACATCGTTAACACCATCATTGTTTGGACTGATTGCATTTGGGATGAACAACAATATCTCATCTTTGATTATCAAGGTTTGTTCTGCTGTATCTAAGCAACCTTGATCACTAGTCACAAACAGCGTCACTAGGTACTCTCCTGCATCCGCATACACGTGATTCGGGTTTTCCAAACTACTGAGCTGCGTATCGCCAAAATCCCAGTTCCATGCCACAACATTGGCCGTGGATTTATCTGTAAACTGGACATCCGGATCTGATATATAAATTTCCGTTGGTGTGTACGTAAAATCGGCTACCGGTTTGGGGAAGACTTCAAATGACGTATCCAGTTGTATGTTACATCCATTTAACCCGTAAACATTAAATCGTACCTGATACATCCCACGATTATACGTTCCAAAGAAATTGTATTTATCGGTTATTCGTTCGCCATTGACAAACCAAACCACGCTATCCTCACCTCCTGCACGTTCGCTTGAAACAAAAACACCCAAAGGTTCACAACCCTCATGTGGATTAAGCAATATGGTATTGGTTGGAATGGCCAGTACTTCAATATCAATAGAGTCTGAAGAAGTACATCCTGCTGAATTGGTTAAGGTATGCACCACCTTGTTTGCGCCTATAGCAGCCCAACTCGGATCAAACAGTCCGGTCAAATTGACATAGGCCCCGCCACTAAAACTTCCTCCAGATGTAATTGGATTGATTTGCGTTGCAGCTACGTTCTGACAAAGTGGGCCTACAGCTGGCAATCCAGCATCCGAGATTGCCTCAATGGTTATGTCTATGGAATCCATGTTCGAACAGCCATTGCCGTCTGTAAAGGAATAATAAACCTTATGGTTGCCCGCTTGCGCGATGCTTGGGTCAAATCGTCCTGCTGTATCAAGATAGGCCGTAGGTGTAAATCGCCCACTCGGGTTTACAGCTGCGGTGATTGTAAAAATTGATGTATTCTCGCATTGTGGCATCGAGGCATTGATGCTGGCATCTGGAATAGAATCAACACGAATACTTGTCGAATCCGTGTTTGAACACCCGTTTCCATCTGTAAATGTGTAGAGTAACTTATGCGTGCCCACCGTTGCTAATTGAGGATCAAAGACGCCAGCAGTTGTCAAATATCCCGTTGAGTTAAAACCTCCTCCAACATTGATAACAGGAGTTATCGTCTGGATTCCTGCATTGGCACAAAACGGACCAGATGGCGTTATTGAGGCGTCTGGGATTGTATCAATAATCACTACCACCGAATCGGTGTTGGAGCAACCATTACCATCCGTAAAGGAATAATAAATTTTGTGGTTTCCACTCCCTGCGAGCGCTGGATCAAATCGTCCTGTCGTATCTATGTAATTGGTTGGTGCAAACCTACCACCACTATTAATCGGCGAAAGGTTAAACACGCTTCCATTTTCGCACTGTGGTGATACCGGAGTAATACCTGCGTCAGGAATTGAATCAATTATTACCAATGTTGAATCTGTATTGGAGCAACCATTGCCATCCACAAAGGAATAGTAGATTTTATGACTCCCTCGCATGGCTATGGCTGGATTAAATTGTCCTGTGGTATCAAGGTAGGCGGTAGGTGTAAATCGTCCACCAATATTATTAGCGGTCACGGTAAACAAACCTCCATTCTGACATTGTGGTATAGGGGTATTAATACTTGCGTCTGGAATGCTATCAATAACAACGATACTTGAATCTGTATTCGAGCAGCCATTACCATCCACAATAGAATAGTATACTTTGTGACTGCCTGACTTGGCAATCGACGGGTCAAAAACCCCAGCCGTATCAAGGTATGCTGTTTGAGAAAATCTTCCACCATTATTTAGCGCTGATATGGTAAACACGCCTCCATTTTCACATTGGGGTACTATTGGAATGATTGACGCATCTGGTATTGAGTCTACAACAATATTAACACTGTCTGTGTTCGTGCACCCTGCGCCGTCATCCAAGGTATAATACACCTTGAATAGGCCTACACCTGCCAACATTGGATTAAAATTACCCGCTGTATCTAAATACGCAGAAGGTGTAAACTTCCCTCCTGCCGTAACAGCTGAAAGGGTTTGCCTGCCAGCATTTTGACAGTATGGTCCTGAAGGAACAATTGTAGCCGCAGGCAAGGTATCTACCACAATAGTCGAAGAATCATTCCCTGTACATCCTTTACCATCGGTAAACGTGTAATATATTTTATGCGTACCTGAGGCTGCGATTAATGGATTAAAGTTACCTGCGGAATCCATGTAAGGAAGAGGTCCAAATTTACCTCCTGCATTATACCGTGCTGCTAAGGTTTTAATGCCAGCATTTCCGCAAAATGGGCCAGCCTGAGCAATTGATGCATCTGGTACCGAATCTATCACAGCCACAATCGTATCGCGTCCGATGCAGCCTTTACTATCATCCAGTTGATATATTACATTATGAACTCCGGCTTTGGCGATGGCTGGATCAAATCGTCCTGCTGTATCAAGGTAGGTCGTAGGTATAAACCGCCCACCTGAATTGACTGGTGTCGCGCTAAATATGCCGCCATTCTCGCACTGAGGTGTTATCGCATTAATCGACGCATCTGGAATGCTATCAACTTGTACAACGGTCGATGCATATGTATAACAATTCAACCCGTTAATTTGGGTAAAGAATATGTTATGAAAACCTGCACCCGCTATGCTTGGATCAAATTTGCCTGATGAATCTATAAACGTACCACCTGAGTAAAACCCGCCTGCATTTGGTGTAGACGTAAGCTGATCTATGGTATCGTTTGCACAATATGGTGTGTTGGTGTTAATCGTAACTGGCGTTATTGAATCTACCTGAATATAAATACTGTCCAATCCGCTACACCCCTTGCCATCTGTTACCGAATAGTATACCAAATGATTTCCTTTTTTTGCGTCAAATGGGTTAAATACACCGGCCGTATCTATATAGGTTCCGCCATAAAAGCGTCCACCCATATTTATCGCTGCTTTTAGTGTATCCACAGCTCCGTTTTCACAATACGGCCCAGCAGGAGTGATAGATGCATCTGGGATAGAGTCGACCACTATGGTTATAGAATCGTTTGCTACACAATTATTCCCATCTCTGAAGGTATAGTAAATCGTATGACTTCCATTTTTGGCTATACTAGGATGAAATTGCCCTGCAGTGTCCAGATAAAGCGTTGGGGTAAACCGACCTCCAACATTAGTGGCGGTAATCGTTTGTATGGATGCATTTTCACAATACGGCCCGGCAGCTATGATAGATGCATCAGGTATGGTGTCTACCATGATGACGGCAGAATCCTTATTAGAACAGCCGCTCCCGTCAGCGAATGAATAATAAATTTTATGACTTCCACTTTTTGCCACACTTGGGTCAAATCGTCCGCTAGTGTCTAAATATGTGGTTGGGCTGAATTGTCCTCCAGCATTGACAGCTGTGATGGTTTGAATACCTGCGTTTTCACAAAACGGTCCGGCAGCATTGATCGTAGCATTAGGGATAGAGTCTACAACAATCGTAGCCGAATCTGTACTACTACAGCCATTACCATCGGTCAATGAATAATATATCACATGGCTGCCTGTTTGTGCGGCATTTGGATCAAAACGCCCTGTGGTATCTTGATAACTGGTTGCGCTAAAACGTCCTCCAGCATTGTTGGTGGTGATTGATTGAATGCCTGCATTTTCGCAAAACGGTCCGGCAGCATTTATCGAAGCATTAGGAACGGTGTCAATAACAACAATCGTCGAGTCAGTTCGTAAACACCCATTGCTATTCACAACCGTATAGTAGATTTTATGAGAACCCGCTAAAGCGATTCCTGGATTAAATTGTCCAGTTGAATCAAGATAAGAAGTTGGTGTAAACCGACCTCCAGAAGTAACGGTGGTTATGGAAAAGACACCCGCGTTCTCACAACGTGGACTTACGGAATTGATTGACGCATCTGGCAAACTGTCTACAAATATGACAGTTGACGCATAGGTTGTGCAATTAAGCCCATTAGATTGTGTGAAGTATACATTGTGACTACCATATCCGGCAACCGATGGATCTAAGTTTCCAGTAGAATCTATGAAGCCTCCACCGCTAAAAAATCCTCCGAAATTAGGCGTAGCTGTAGCCAATTGAATACTGTCATCAAGACAATAAGGTGTTGCGGTATTTATGGTGATCGGGGTAATTGTATCGACTTGAATCACAGCACTATCCACCGAAGAACATCCGTTACCATCCGTATAGGTGTAGAACACCTTGTGGCTCCCTTTTTTGGCGACAAATGGATTAAACTCTCCAGCAGAATCCACGTAAGCTCCGCCATAAAATCTACCTCCAGGGTTTACTGTTGCGTGCAACGTATCAATTGCCCCATTTTCACAGTACGGCGGATTCGTTGTAAACGCTGTATTGGGCAATGAATCGACAACAATTGTTGCCGAATCCGTGCTTGTGCAGCCGTTTCCATCTGTAATGGTATAATATATGGTATGACTACCTGCGCCAGCTATGGTTGGATTAAATTGACCGATCGTATCGATGTAGGTCGTTGAGGAAAACTGTCCGCCGACATTATTTGGTGTTATCGTTTGCACAGATTCATTTGCGCAGAATGGCCCTGCTGCAATAATCGCTGCGCTGGGTATAGAATCAACTGTGATATTTATGGAATCTGATGTTGTACATCCCTTTCCATCAATCAAACTATACACAACCACGTGACTGCCCGTCATTGCAATTCTTGGATCAAAATTCCCGACAGAATCAAGATAAGAAGTCACACCGAATAAACCTCCTGAATTCTGAGTTGAAAGTGACCGAATACCTCCGTTTTCACAGAATGGCCCAGCAGCATGTATCGTTGCGTCTGGAAGCGAGTCAACAAAAACTTCAATCGAATCAATGGCTTCACAATCCGTGGAATTGGTTCGGTAATACACTTTGTTTATTCGCTGTGAACTTAAACCTGGTGTAAACCATCCAGCCGAGTCCACATAGCTACCGCCATAGAAGTAGCCATCCGTATAGTTCAATGTTATTTGAACCGCGGTATCATTTTGACACAAAGTATCTACTGGATCAAAAATCAGAACAGGGATTGAATCTACTACAAAGGATCCAGTATCGAGAACCAAACAACCGTTTGTATCAAGCAAAGAGAAGTAAACAGTATTGGCACCAAAGCTTGTGGAATCGACCAAAACCAAACCACTGCTATCAACGCCACTATGCCCAAAGTAAAAACCTAATGAATCTGGCTTGGTTAGCTGAAATGAATCTAAGAGTGAACAAATATTTTCTATCGAGGTAAACAAACTGTCTTTGGTAGGATGTTTATTTACGGTTATGGAGTCGTAATTACTCGCACAGCCAAACTTGTCAATCACCTGTAATTTCACCGTTTTTACCGGAGAAATATATCGATTTGAGTCTGCGTTGGCGTCGCTCCAATTGTAGGTATACGTTCTTTCATTTGTGGGCGTAACAACCACCAATTCTGGGTTATTCTTCGAGACATGGAAGTTTCTAACCCTGTACTCGTTATAGTAATAGCTTCTTGCTCCTATCCCAAATTTGAAGCCTGCTTGCGTCCTTGATCCCGCATCGGTATACGAAAGATAAAGCTTGTTATCGATATATATGTCAAACCGTTGGTTGTTGTACACAATCTTAACCTTGCGCCAAGTACCATTATCTAGATTGATATTCGAAGAGGTCGTATTTAATCTGCCATTATTCCATTCCGTCTGAATCTGGTTGCTGTTTTGCTTGTCAAATGCAATGGAATATCCACCAGATGCAAAATCTTCGTTGGTGGGTGTCGTATGCCCAAACATATAGAAATAAAGCGCGTAGTAGTTTTTACCAGAGGAGTAATAATCAAAGCAAACGGTAAACGAATCTCTTATGGAAAGCGTAGAATCTTCCCATTCAATTTGTCCATTTTCAGCATTGACCGTATTAGAGGTTAAGTTGACATACCCATTGGAAGCGGTATGTGTCGCTGCGTTTTTCAGTTCACCGGATAGCACTTTATTCATTGAATCCTGAACAACGTAAGGGTTATCGTATGTTATGTTTGGAGCAACAAATAGAGAGTCGGTCGGACAGATTGTTGTATCGCTAGGTAAATCAAGTTTTGGATACGGGTTGACCTGCACATAAACACTGTCTTTATATTCACAAGCACTTCGCATTTTGAGCGTAAAATGATCAAAGAAGGCGTAGCTGGTTTTTGTTGTTGTATTTACCTTGTTGGTTTGTACAACAACCCTAATCTTTCGTGTGTTTTTAGGCGTCGTACGCGAGTGTTCGAGATATGACCAGCTTGCTCCATAATTTTTCAATCCAGACTGGTAAATGCCAAGTAAGTTGTTGGAAGCATCCAAATACCGCACAATGACTTGACCTTCATCTTCGTATGAATTATGGCCAACAATGTAACCGGTAAACGACGTTTTTGCAACACCCGAATCTATTTCTGCGGAGTCTGCAGTTACATCAATATCTTGATATATTTCTAATACTCCTGTGGCACTTGCTGTACTATGACTGCCAAAACCAACATAGGTAGAATCCCTTGGGCCATAACTACCTGTCCTTGTCCAAGTTCCTGCACTTGCCGTCCATCCAAGTGTCGTAACATCCTCCTCAAAACTTGGGTTGAGCAGTAACTGAGGTTTGTCCTGCATTTCATAGAAATACATACCCGTTGTTTTCACCGTAATGGATGAAGTTGAATCTCCAGTAGACCATACTCCGTCTCCATGCGAAATGGTTCCAGTCAATGTAACGCTGTCTCCTAAGCATAGGTTTGTATCGTTGTTTAATACCTCCACACTAGGAGCGAATGGCACATCAATTACAATTGCTATAGAGTCTTTACTGCCGTGGGCAATTTGCTCAACGACCAGTTTAACAGTGAATTGTTGCTCTTGATTGGATGCAGGATAAACTACAGTGGGATTGATGGCTGTGTCTTTTAAACCGTTATATCCAAAATCCCAGAAATAACGTATTGAATCTCCTCTCGACGATGTATTGACAAAGTTGATTACGTTTTCTGGACAGCCCGTGTTATAGTAAAACGCTGCATTGGGTTGAAAAATATCAACGGGGTTACACGTTGTATCGGTGTTTTCTTTGGCTTCAGCAGACAGTTCAATTTCACCTTTGGCGTCTGCTGGAGTAACTACTTGAACATAGTAAGTCCCCTTCCTGATACAATCCAAAGTAAACGTTGTTAGTGCATTGTTGTTACAAGGTCCAGAAGTTAAACTCTTACAATTTCCATAGAAAGTTCTATACCGAATTTCACCTGCTGTAGCATCTGTATATTCTCCTAGTTTAAATTCTAAATCGACCTTTGTTGTGTCTGTATAGTCAACAACAAACCAGCTCGACTTATAATCTTTCGGACCGTACAAACAGCCCATATCACTTCCATCTTCCCCGAAATCAGTACCAATCGTATGACAGTTCACCAGCAATCTAAATGAGGTTTGTGCTATAGTATCCAGTTGGAGCGGCAATGCTGTTTCACAGAAATCACCTGTATGGTAATTAAAGACCAATTGCGGATAGACATAATCACTACACGCATGCTGACTGCACCTGTTGATTTGTATGTAGTACTTTCCCGGATTGACACATATGTAATTCGAATAACTATTACCCATTAAGGAGTAATAAGTACCTGAGGTTGTAATCCTTGGAACATATTCTAAACCAGCAAGTGAGTCGCCGTCAACAATAGACTTGTAAACTCGTATTCGATTTTGGTCGTAGCCTTTATTCTTTAATACGGTTGTTCCGCTGAGGTAACTAAATACATAATTGTAGTATAAGTATCCGGTAGAATCGACATCAAATTCGTACCATACGGTACCAGCTGTTGCTGGATCCGAACATGAACTGTATGGATATGTTCTGCTATAATCAGTAGAATCTAATGTTGCACCAGCAAAATATGTGGAGTCCCCTACGTATAAAGTCTCAGGAGCAAATACCGTATTATTACCGTATTTGTCATTTACTTGATTGGCCGATGAATAAAAGTCAAACTCCGTATCGGGGATGTTTAAACTGTCGTATTTTATTTCCAACCAAACGTTATGATTTACATTTGGTAGGGCGTTGTTGTTGTAATAGTTTGATGTTTCCACTAACACATAGTAACGCCTTGCTTGACTTTTTTCACATGAAGATATTTGGAATGTGGCAGACAAGTCTGACCCATAATAACAGTAATAATAATCTTTATCGACAAAGGTTAACCCATCGGTATAGGTTGAATCGACTTTTCCACTAGACTTTAGGTTCGCAAACGAAAGTGTTCCATCTTCATCCGATTCATAGATAGAAAATCGCATGGAATTGGTATGCTGATAGAGCAGGTTTGACACATTTCCTTTCAAATCCACGGTAACATTACCCCTACCTTCTACTACAAAAGTGTACCAAAGATTACGTCTGGCTGGGTAACTCCATGGATAGTAGGTTGTATTGTCGGTATAGCGGTAATATGTTGAATCATATAAGTAAACACCTGCGTTGGAATCTTTTGAATATACGTATGGGCTGACGTGGTTGTAACACGACATCCCTGTAGGATCTGTTCTTTGGGCTCCAGTGCGACATGTAATCATATCATGACTCGCAGGCAACACCGTATCTGATGGGTGAACGTCTCCTACTTTTCCATCATAAAACTTACCGCCTCCAGGTATTTTGCCAAAATCATAGGCATTATAAGCGTTGTCGAAACGGGAATAGGCCACGCTATCAATGTGCATGACTGGATTCACACTTGCTCGCGACCCAGCTGCTCGCTTACAATAGTAAACTATAGAATATGTTCCAGATTGAAGGTTGCAAAATTCCAAATGATTCGCACTGTAATTACAATCTTGAACAGGTGTTGCAGTACCCAACTTGGCGGAATCTTTACGAACGTCAAAGTCGAACAACTTCATGTCCCATGTGCCACCTGACACATTACCCCAAATACGAACAAATGCGTCCTTGGCCAGATTAAAAGTATAGTAAACGATATCAGTGGTATTCGTGTCACACAGGGTAGATTTTGGATGGTGATTCAAGGGTGTATCCAAATCACACTCTAGTGTTTCTGTTGGAAACTGAAACTTAGCAAGGTTAAGGTGGGTACCCGCTATGCTGCTATAGTTCGAATCGTAACTTAATGGCTGATTGTTATTTACCAAACTATCAATAAACGCAGCTTTTGATGGCCGGTAATATTTGGGAGCTACAATGGCAGAAGCTCTAGTTGTTACTATTACTCGATGTGGATAGGTAAACAACCAACGATGGTCAGCATTTGCCACACGATTTGTTGAATCGTAACTAATATCTCTATCGTTGCTTACCACTACGGTATACCAACCTGCCACTAATGGTTTACAATCAGAAGTTGTCCGGGTATAACCTGTACACGACCAGTCTAAGCCATCTTGGTAAAGCTGTAAACCTGATTTTCCATTTCTTATATCGCCTGAAAACAGGCTAAACTTACATTGACCATAATAATATGGATAATAGCCAATGTTGATCGTTGTAACCATCTGACTATCAAGATAAAAAACATGATACGCATTACGTTTCCCACAAGTGATTCCATCAATAGTATCTGGGTTTGTCTTACAGGTAAAGGAATCTAACTCCCCAGTTGTTGTACCATACCCCACAATACTATCTAAGAACTCTGCTTTTGTATATGTGTTGAATTTACGTTTGGCAGAATAAAATTGAAACCTAGGTTGCTCTGTATAGCCAATAACGTCATCGTCAAAAAAGGAAACTAAGGTGTATTCCCCTGGCTCTAAACACGCACTTGCAGCAGTGCTTGACTGTGCTAAACAGTTGTGCATTGCCGACAAGCCTTGCAATGAATCCGGATAGGAAGAAACGCTTTGGCTTGCCCTTAAAGAAATCGCATTGCCTCGATACAAACGGTGCCAAGAATTATAGTCATAGTATGGGTAGCCACGATAACCTCTTTGCCAGTTGGACATGTAAAGCATTCCACTATCCGCAGTACCATCATTGTTTGCATCGCCAATTTTAAAGGAGCGATACATGGCCTTTCGGTGAATCGTATCACATACCTCTAATGGCCTAATTGCATCGTTACAAGAAACCGTATCAAGTTGCCCAGTAATGGTTGTAAAGTTTGGTAAATCATTTAAATTGTTGAGTGAGTCCCCTTCGCCACTATTGGTTAAAGCAAAACGGTTAGCAACTGGAAGCTCACTCTGATTTAAGAACAACCGATAATCGCCCCCGAGATGCATGCTCCCAGAACAAGGCCAGCTTGAATAATCCCGAATTGAGTCCGTTCCCAAAAGCTGTATCGTGTACTTTCCAGGCTCTAAACAATCCAAAAAGTAGGTCCCGTTACCGGATTGGGCAATTAGCATTGACGATGTGTCTATGTCGCCACAACTTGACGTAACTGTATCTTTAAAAAGCCGGAAGGCAAGGTTTTGATATCGCTTGTAATTACCATTAGACCCGTAGGTGAATTGCATCGACAACCTTGATTGTTGGTCTAACTCAAAATCTAGCCATTGTGCTAAGTTATAGGTAAAACCGCCAATTGTTATGGGATCAGTATTGGCATTACTACACTTGTTGTCTTTGATATAGGAACCACAACCAAAACCCACATTCAGTGCATTATTTCCACTAATCGTGCCAACGGTTCTAGCAAATGCAGTTGTCGGTCTGTTATTACTAGAATCGAATGCCGCTGTTTGGTCTGCAATTGTAAACCGCATGTTCTTTATGTCGTCCTTGTGATACAACAATTGAATGGAATAAACCTCTCCAGAATCAAACAAGCATTTATAATCCCGAACAATTTCACTACAATTGGTATAGCAGGTATTCGCTGCAGCCCAGTCACTAAAACTAGAATCCAACAATGTTAAACTCCCACCACCCCTGCAATCACCCTTAAAAAGCCGATAGGCCATTGTATCTGTGGTTGCACAACCAGAGACATGTTGCCATTTTAACTGCGTATTATCATGATCTTGATTTGATTTAAAAACGAACCATGCGCTTTGATTATACGCGAGATAATTGCTACCTAAATCCGGATAGAACTCCAAAGAGTCGTTGATGGTGTAACAACCAAGTTCGTAATCGATATATTTACTTTGCGAGCCGAGCTTGCCTACTGTTTGATCACCAAAATCATATGCACTATCTTGATCATCGTATTCAGCGTTTACAACCGCTGGATATTCGTGAGGAAAATTAGTCGTAATTTCTAAATACACCTTACCCATGGCCCGGGCTTTTGCACTCACTTGCACCATGTACCATCCTGGATCCATACATGGATGAAATGAACTTCCAAACTGATTTAATGTTGTCAGTTTTGCGTTGGTTGCATCTGTACTTGTTGGGATACAGGTGTTGGCCAAATATGTGGTAAAGCCAACATCTTTGGTCGCAATCGCGTTGGCATTTTGCTTTAGTTCAATATTAACTCCACGCCTTGCCGGTATATAAAATCTGTACCAAATGGACTTTTTATCGTTTCCTGATGAAATTAAGGAAGAATGAAAAAACTCTCCAACTTGAATCGTAGCACTATCAACACTGATTGAATCGCTTTGGAACGTCCCTATGGTAAACCCTCCCGCACCAAGTGGTATATCTATAACGGATTGACAACTGTCGTTTGATGGCTTTTGCGCAGTCGCAGACAAGCAACCTAGGGTTAAGCATAAAACAAATAGTGAAATACGTCTGCGTAGTGCCGCAAATCGTGGCATAGTTGGCTATATTTTATCCGGGTATAAATTTAAGTAAAATTTGATTAAAAAGGCAATGTTTACCTGTCTTCACTCGACCCAATCGGCATACCATATTTGCTTTCAAAAGCAATTTCAGCTTTTGTTTTCTGGGCGATAAACTTCTTAGCTAGCTCACTTTCTGGATGAAGCAACGTATGCTGTTGCATTTGTACCACTTTTTCGAGATCGTCAATCATGGCCAAAGTGCGCTCTGTCATCAAGTGTGATTTTACTTTACTCCAAACATAGTTGACGGCTTGATTATTGGGATGTACAAGGTCTTCTTTATAAAATCTGTAATCTCGAAGCTCATCAATCACAACTTCATACGCTGGAAAATACATGGCATTTTCAAACTGCTCAACTAGCTGATTGATAGCCAATAACAAAATTGATTTACTGAGATTGCTTTGGTGCATCCCTTCTCGCATGTACCGTACCGGGCTAACAGTAAAGACGAAATCGTGATTAGGGTATTTTGCCAACAGGGCAGTCCATGAATTTACGATTTCAGCCACCTGCAACAACCTATTTTGAAAACGATTGGATTGCAATTTGTGGCAATTTGCAACGATTTCACCTTCAAATGTAAACACCTGAGCACTCCCAAATGTGACCAAAACAGTCGATTTCGAAATGGCAAAATGCTTCTCAACGCTGACATCTGTTGCTTGCATTTTCTCAACCAAAGCAGATTGATCTGCACTAGAAAAATCGCTGTGGTGCCGAAAAGAATGCCAAAGCCCATTATTCTGCACCAAGTCGTTTTTCATAGTCAATCCAAATAGATTTTGAGCCATACTCACTGGGTTGTATAATGTACCAAATGGGTTGGCCAAAACGCTAAACTGCGCCTTCTTTAAGTGGTCAGACATGCGGTCAGCGAAGCAAGATCCAATGGCCAAAACAGGGATTTGATAATCTAAAACCGGATTATTTTGAATAGGTATGTCTATCTTAAACTTCATATCAAAAGGCAAAAAAAAGCCTTCCACCAAAGGTAGAAGGCTT
>Ga0055584_100000890_pt1 | contig 28839 bp, 27 predicted proteins | sample OSDHelmetaG_FD_58716 | JGI IMG/M metagenome (GOLD analysis project Ga0055584, IMG submission 58716) | Pelagic marine sediment microbial communities from the LTER site Helgoland, North Sea, for post-phytoplankton bloom and carbon turnover... | ecosystem: Environmental > Aquatic > Marine >... | reverse complement strand
TTGTTGTTAAGTCAAAAATAAGGCCTTGTGTAAGCTGCTTTCCCAACCTTTTAATTTAACAGCATCAGACAAATAAACTGAAACTTCTGCGCTTTTTCTATAAGCTGCACAGTCAGGGCTTTTCTGGGCGATTGGTCCAACTCATCTCACCCTTCTTCTTAAACCAGCCACTACTGGCCAAAGTTCCTCCATCTACCGGAATCGTATGCCCGGTTATAAAAGCTGATTGGTCAGACGCCAGAAATACCGCCACCTTACCGTGATCTTCAGCGGTACCAAAACGGCCAATAGGCACCCAACTGGGTATCATTGCCTGTTCATCGGCAGATACCCACTGATCATAGGGTAATTGCGGGCTCTGGGTTACATCCGGGGCTATGGCATTAACCCGTACACCCTGACTAGCCACTTCAATTGCCAACGCTCGAGTAAACTGACTCACAGCTCCTTTGAATGCTGCATACACAACATTACCGGGAATACCTCGATATGCCTCTACACTGGACAGATTAATAATTGAACCTTGGCCTCGTTCAAGCATGCCTGGCAGCAATGCTCGAGTGCAACGAAACACGTGCAGTAAATTGATATTGTATAGCTTCTCCCAATTATCCTCATCAGTGTCTATAAATAAACCCGCAGAGAAAAAATCGCCGACATTATTAACCAAAATATCAACCCGACCTCTACTGAATGACTGAACGGCATCATTGAGTCTGACAATCGATTCAGCTTCGGTAATATCACATATCAGAATTTGCACATCACCACCGTTGGCCTTGATCTGCCGTTCAGTTTTCCGAGCATATTCATCATTAATATCTACTAACAGAACCCTGGCCCCGGCATTAGCCAGTGCTCGACTGACACCACCGCCAATACCTTCACCGCCACCAGTGACTACTGCTACCTGCCCCTGTAACACGCCCTGCATCTGCTCATCTGCCATTATTTTCCCCTAGTGATTATTGCTGCAAAATTGGCCTTCACTACTCTATACTAGCTGCCAGCTTGATGACTATATGCGTCACACCTTTATGCAAAACTTTTTCCGCGACTGTCGCCGACTTGGCCGCTTAATCTGGGCCAAGCTGCGAACCCCAAAATTTGGGCAGCACACATCCATTCCGCTGCTGGTTGAAAAGAACGCAGTGAACTGTCCAAATGATCCCGCTCTGAGCTGCGATCTGGAACAGCTCACCTGGTCAGAATTCAACCAACGTGCAAATCGGGTATCCTCCATGCTCAAAAGCCAGGGGGTCAAAAAGGGCGATTCTATTGCACTCCTGGTCGAAAACCGCTGCGAGTATCTAGTATTTTTGATCGGAATTTGCAAAATTGGAGCTATTGCAGCTTTATTAAATACCCAGCAACGCCGAGAAATATTAAGCCATTCTATAGAGCTTGTGCAGGCTAAAAAACTGATCTTTGGTGAGGAACTAACTGAGTCGGTTGCAGAAGTCACTAAACATCTCAAAGAGCTAGGTAGCAGCGATCTACTAATGATTACTGATCGTAACCAGCACCCGAATATCGATTGGGCTCAGCGAGTGAGCAGCCAAGATCAACAATACAGTGCCACAAACCCGGCTGAAAGCCAGCAACAGACTACCAGTGACACCGCGCTGTATATTTTCACCTCCGGCACAACAGGATTACCTAAGGCCGGTATTGCCAGTCACAGGCGATGGTTACAGGCCTCACAAGGGTTTGCCAAGGGCTTGTACAATGCCAGCAAGGGTGATCGAATCTACAATTGTCTGCCCCTCTGTCACGCTACAGCATTAATGGTAGGTTTTGGCCCCACAGTGATCGCTGCATGCAGCACCGTTCTGCGCCGCAAATTTTCAGCTAGCGGGTTCTTCGACGACATACGCAACGAAAACTGCAATACCTTTATATATATTGGCGAAATGTGTCGCTATTTAATGAACACACCGGTCAACAATGATGATCACGATAATCCGCTGGTCAAATGCGCCGGCAACGGTATGCGTCCGGATATTTGGCTCAATTTCAAAGATCGTTTTGCTATTGAAGGCATACACGAACTTTATGGGGCCAGCGACGGCAATACAGTATTCATCAACACCTTTAATAAAGACTGCTCAATAGGCCTTTGCATTAGTCCCATTGTAGTTGCCAAATACGACACTGACTGCGACGACGTTGTCAGAGATAAACACGGACTGTGCATACCAGTTTCCGACGGTGAACCCGGATTGCTGCTCGGCGAAATCAGTAACTATACGCCTTTCGAAGGCTATACCAATAAGCAGGCATCTGATTCTCGCGTTCTGCGCAATGTAAAAAAATCAGGCGATCAGTATTTGAATATGGGAGACCTGATCAAATCTATTGATGTCGGTTTTAGTTTTGGCCTGAAACACTATCAGTTTGTCGACCGTACCGGGGATAGTTTTCGCTGGCGTGGAGAAAACTGCTCAACCAATGAAATTGCAGAGATTATTAATCACTTAGACATAGTCAATATCACCAACATCTATGGTGTTGAAATTCCCAACACTGAAGGCAGGGCCGGTATGGCAGCCATATGTTTCAACCCGGCTCTAGCACCAACCGAAGAACAAATTGACTGGGAAAAATTTTCAAGCTACATCAGCGACGAGCTACCTATATTTGCTCGTCCAGTTTTTGTGCGGATACAAACTGATATAAATACCACTGAAACACATAAACTGGTAAAAAATCATTTGAAAGAACAGGCTTATCATTTGGATAAAGTAGGCGCAGACAAGATTTTTGTACTAAAACCTCGAACTGATTATTACCAGCCGCTAGACAATGAATTTTACCAGCTGATCCTTTCCGGTCAGGCAGGCTTTTAGAGAAGCAGCTTACTCAGGTAATGCAACTTGCATATTGCCAGCTATCGATGTGGCAATCCGCTTGGCCCTCTCAGTATTTTCTCCTTCGTACATTTCATCAGCGGTTTCGACAAATAATGCCAACCACCGTTGAAAGTCTTTTTCAGTTAGCGGATTTTTACTGTGAAGTTCACGATGTATGTTCATGGTATGACGCTGATAATTGGTGTCTTTTAGCAGTAACTTTGCCCAATAATCACCTATATGAGGCAAGTGCACGCTGAGGTCTATTGAGGCGATATCCAGAAATATCGGCGCCAGCACAGGATCAAGCAACACCTTTGCATAGAAGGACTCTATAAATTGGTCGAGACGCTCTCTGGAATCAATATCAGGCATTATGTTTTATCGAATCTAGAAAAAGGAGAAGCATTTAACTTCGCTTTTTTTCTTTCTTTACATTCGCACTATAGGCCAAACGACGCTTGCGGACTTCTTCCCGCTGAGTCATTTTTTGGCCCTTACTGTTAGTATAGGGGTTATCACCACTTCGAAACTCTATTCGCACAGGAGTTCCGGACAGTTTCAATTCACGACGAAAAACCTTCTCCAAATAGCGCTGATAGCTAACGGGGACTTTACCGGTCTGATTACCGTGCACCACAATGATTGGTGGATTATGTCCTCCTGTGTGGGCATAGCGAAGTTTGATACGACGACCTCCAATCATTGGCGGTTGATGATCAAATACCGCACCTTCTAGAATTCGGGTCAGCTGGTTGGTAGCAAGCTTGCGAGTCGCTGAGTCGTAAGCACTATCAATCGACTTGTAAAGATGCCCCACTCCAGTGCCGTGCAACGCTGAGATAAAGTGAATTTCTGCATAATCGATAAAATTTAGCTTTCGGTCTAAGTCACTTCTTATTTCATCTTTGTCTTCGGCAGACATCCCATCCCATTTGTTAATCGCCAATACCAGGCCACAACCAACATCGATGGCATGCCCAAGTAAATGCAAGTCCTGATCAACAATGCCTTCTCGGGCATCAAATACTAATACCACCACATTGGCATCGTCGATGGCTTTGAGGGTTTTGACAATAGAGAACTTCTCGACGGTTTCCTTGACATTTTTACGCCTGCGCACGCCTGCGGTATCGATCAGAGTATAAGACGTGTCATCCCGCTGATAGTCAATGTAAATACTATCTCGTGTTGTTCCAGGCTGATCATAGACAACAACTCTTTCTTCGCCGAGCAGACGATTCACCAGGGTTGATTTTCCGACATTGGGTCTACCAATTATACCAACTTTAATACTCGAAAAATCTGCCTCTGAATCAGTTTCTGGCTCTGAAAATGAATCGAGAACTTGCTCAATTAACTGCTTTACACCGCGACCATGAGCCGCTGCGATAGGATGAAAATTACTCATGCCCAGCTGATAAAAATCAGCCATGACAATATCTTCATTCATTCCATCAATTTTATTTACGGCCACAAAAACCGGTTTGTTCTGCTGGCGTAGAAGCTGGGCAAGCTCTGAATCAACACCAAATACGCCTGAACGAGCATCAACTATAAATATAACAGCATCAGCTTCTTCTATCGCAGCCAAAGACTGACTCGCCATAGGTGAATCAATGCCCTCTTCGTCACCGGTTATGCCACCAGTATCAATAACGATATAGGCTCTGTCATCTAATCTCGCTTGTCCATATTTTCTATCCCTGGTGAGTCCCGGGAAATTTGCTACCAACGCATCGCGTGTTCGCGTGAGACGGTTGAATAAAGTAGATTTACCAACATTGGGACGCCCGACTAAGGCGATAACAGGAATCATTTGTTTTTGGTGGTAACGCTCAGTGCATGTAACTCACCGTTATTAGTCAACACGTAGAGCACATTGCCGTCGGACTGCATATCGGCACGAACACCATCAGAATCAAGCCTAATACGACCCACAAAGTGCCCGTCTACCTGCGATATAAAATGCACATAGCCTTCAATATCTGCAACAGCAACCCAACTTCTCAACACGCTCGGCCTATTAAGTCCGCGACGACCTAATTGTGCCTGTTCCCAACGTAGTCCCTGACCTGACTTATAATAGGCCATCAGTGAACCTTGCTGGTCTGACACATAGATATTGCCAAAGCCTTGATCGACACCAACATAACTTGATGCATCTTGCTGCCAAAGTCGTCGACCAGTATTAACATCGACGGCGGCAAGCTTACCCTGATATGTCACTACATATAGAATATTAGCGACAAGTTTCAGAGTACCATCAATATCAACTATGCGTTCAATTTCAGACCTACCCTGTGAAACTGCGATACGTGTTTCCCACCGTAATGTACCGCTCTCCCCATCAAAAGCAGCAACTTTGCCATTGGCAAATCCCGCTAATACAGTATCACCATAAAATATTGGCGAACTGGTTCCACGCAGAGTAAGAACAGGAACGTTACTATCAAAGGTCCAAAGACTACTGCCATCTTCGGGGTTTAAACCATGTAACTTTCCGTCATAACTCTGCACAGCAACAACCTTACCGTTGCCCTGCGGAGCCGACAGCACCTCTCCCTGAACTGATACCTTCCATAGCAGCTCACCATTGGTAGCAGAAAGCGCAACGACGTCACCATCGGTAGTACCAACATATATTTTGTCAACACCTGCACCAATACCGCCGGCGACAGGTAACTCATAGTTTTCAGACCAAATCACCTTACCACTATCTGCAGCAACCGCAGCTACATCACCTTCATGCCCCGCAACATAGATCACATTCTGAGATTTCAGCATCTGCACGCGGTTAAATCCGCCCTGACCCGAGACTATGCCTCTGCGCCACAGAGTTTTGATATTTACTTCTTCAGTAAAATCTACCAACTCTGCCGGGCCCACATCCTCCTCATCTCCATCACTTTCAAAAATACTGCAAGCTGAAACCAGCCAAGCGATAAGCAGAATACTAAGAAAGCGAAGGTAGCTATTGGTCTTCATTATTTATTCCTCTTCGCCAATTACAGTAGCAAGTTCAGGGCTAAGGTGTTTTATCTTCATATCAAGATAGCTTTGACTGGCACCGCCCGAACCATCATCTAAAGTCTTGGCCTGCTGATACGCTTCAAGTGCTTTTTCATTTTCACCCAGCGATAGATATATATCTCCTTTAGCCCTTGCATATCCGGACGCATATTTCCCCGCGTCTGTGCTATTGAGTATCATCAAAGCCTGATCACTATCACCTTGTGCTGCTAAAACCCTTGCCAGACGCTGCTGAGAAATTAATTCAATATCAACACTTGGACTATTACTCAATACCCATCGCAACTCTGCCTGAGCGGTTTCTAAATCTTGATTTTCAACCGCAAGCTTTGCCAATGACAGAGCGGCGTAATGGGCATAAGTAGAGCCTGAATACTCGGTTTTCAACTCTCCGGCCAAATGTATAGCCGTAGCCTTAATATCATCTGATTGGTCATTTTCGTAGGCATTTAACGCTTCACTCAAACCTTGATAAACCATAGAAGCGGCTTCAACTTGTTCAGACTGATGGCTTTTCCAGCCCTGCCAACCAAAACCCAAGCCCAGCGCCACTGCGATAGCAATAACAGTTGAGCGACCATTTTCATCCCACCAATTCTTTAACGCTTCTACTTGTTCTTCTTCAGTACGATAAGATTCCACAAACACACCCTCAAAAATTATTTCAGCGGCACCAGGCCACCCACACACTCATATATATTTTTGTAAAAATTCACCCAAATCAGCTACAGCTATGGCTTGTTGCTCTCCCTGCTGCTGAGACCCTTCCTCATTTCTGAGAGGTTTAAAGCCAACCGTATTATCTTCGACCTCCTGATCACCAATTATAAGGGCATAACTGGCGCCACTTTTATTGGCTTTTTTCATTTGACTCTTAAAACTGCCACCGCCGCAATGCATAACCATCTTCAGCGTCGGCATCTGATCACGAAGAGATTCAGCAATAGTACGTGATACAATCTCAGCCTGCTCACCGGACGCAACAAAATAGATATCGGGGTGTTGTTTTATCATGGTCTGCTCACGACATTCTGCAACTAGCAATACTAGTCTCTCCAGACCCATAGCAAAACCAACAGCGGCTGTTGGTTTACCACCAAGTTGCTCAACCAGACCATCGTAACGACCTCCACCACAGATCGTACCCTGCGCCCCAAGAGACTCAGTAATCCATTCGAATACCGTTTTATTGTAATAATCTAGTCCCCGCACCAAGCGAGGATTTACTGTGTACGTTATACCGGCACTGTCGAGCAATAATCTGAGTTGCTCAAAATGTTGCCTGGAATCATCGTCTAGATAATCTAGAAGTTTTGGCGCAGCTTCCAACAGTTGCCGGGTGTTTTCATCCTTACTATCGAGAATTCTCAGCGGGTTAGATTCCAGGCGGCGCTGACTATCTTCGTCCAGCTCATTGCGGCGTTCACCAAGAAATTCAATCAAGGTATCGCGATACTTAGCTCTCGCTTCCAGACTACCGATGGAATTTAATTCCAGGCGCACATGCGCATCAACACCCAATTGCCGCCACAGGCGCTCAGTCATAAATATCATTTCGGCATCTATATCGGGACTATCTATAGCAAAACATTCCACTCCAACCTGGTGAAACTGACGTTGCCGGCCTTTCTGCGGGCGCTCATAGCGAAACATTGCGCCTGTATACCACAGACGCTGAGCCTGATTTAGTAATCCGTGCTGATTGGCGGCTCGCACACAACCTGCAGTTCCCTCGGGGCGAAGCGTCATGCTGTCTCCCTTCCTATCGGGAAAGGTATACATCTCCTTTTCCACGATATCGGTAACCTCACCAATTGAACGCTCGAACAGGCTAGTCTGCTCAACGACAGGCATGCGAATTTCACTATAGCCATAGGACTCAAGAAGCTGCTTCACTTGCTGCTCTACATATTGCCAAACGGGTGTTTCATTCGGAAGGATGTCGTTCATGCCCCGAATCGAGCGGATCTGTTTCACGTTATGTCCTGTTGTTCTTTTCTTTGATATATCGAAGAAACATTTTAATCATTAGCTTTGACGATTAAATTATTCTGTTCTTGCTGACGCTCAACTTCCAACCTTTCTGCCCGGCTACGAATCTGTTGTTCCAGATGATCAATCAAGCCATCATTTGTAATCTTGTGATCGGGCTCTCCAGCCAAATAAACCAAATTGCTAGGACTGGCGCCGGTCAAACCAATATCCGCCTCTCGGGCTTCGCCAGGCCCATTAACCACACAACCAATAACAGCAACATCAATGGGTGTGCGAATATCTTCCAGTCTTTCTTCCAATGCATTAACTGTAGAAATCACATCGAAGTTCTGCCTCGAACAACTCGGGCATGCGATAAAATTGATGCCATTAGAACGCAATTTCAGGCTTTTTAGAATCTCAAAACCAACTTTGACTTCCTCTACCGGGTCTGCCGCCAAAGAAATCCGAATAGTATCACCGATGCCATCCATCAAAAGCATTCCCAGCCCAACGGCTGACTTCACCGTACCACCTCGCAAGCCCCCCGCCTCGGTAATTCCCAAATGCAAAGGCTGTTCTATTTTTTCAGCTAATTGTCGATAAGCAGCCACGGCCATAAACACGTCTGAAGCCTTAACACTGACTTTAAAGTTTTGAAAATCAAGCCGATCGAGAATATCAACATGTCGCATTGCCGATTCCACTAGGGCTTCGGCCGTTGGCTCGCCATACTTACGCTGTAATTCTTTGCCTAGCGATCCTGCATTGACACCAATACGCAGCGGAATACCCTTATCATTGGCCGAATCTATTACCGCCCGAATACGATCTTCCTTGCCAATATTACCAGGGTTGATACGCAGACAATCAACGCCATATTCTGCAACTTTAAGCGCAATCTTATAATCGAAATGTATATCCGCAACCAAAGGCACAGACACCTGCTGACGAATACTGCGGAAGGCCTCTGCGGCATCCATACTCGGTACCGACACCCTGACAATATCGGCACCGGCATCTGCTATACGTTTAATTTGCGCGACAGTTGCATCAACATCACAAGTTTCAGTATTAGTCATACTTTGCACAGATATTGGTGCATCACCACCTACAGCAACAGATCCAATAAAAATCTGGCGTGACTTACGGCGTTTAATTGGCGATTCAGCTATCACGGAAATTTACTCGCCTATTCGCATGCGAACAGAGTTTCGTCCGCTGTCAGCTTGTAGTGGCACTATTTCATTTCGATAACGTAATTTTACCACTTCGGCATGACCAACTAGAATCTCGAATGGAGGCAAACCGGTAATGCTAATTTTGTCACCGCCGCGGCGAAGGTCAGCGTAAATTAAATCACCATTGGCATCTCTAACTTCCAGCCAACACTCGTCAGAAAAGCTAAATTTCAGAGCCTCTTCTCCTGGTGCTGAGAACATGGATTGTTCAACTGTTGCGTCTGAATATTCGGCATCTTCTTTTAGCTGATCGGCAACTTCAGCCACATCTCGCACAAGTTCTTCTATACTATTATCTTCATCACTTTGCATGGCTTCGGTAGGCTGATTTAAACCCGACCGTACCTGACTTTGAATAGATGACTCGACAGCTGCTGACACCACTTCACCTGGAGGAACATCACTGGCAGTACTGATAACACCGTTTCCTTGTTCTAGGTTTTCACTGCCTTTAGCCATCCACAACACAGCGATAACCAACAAAAATATAATCAAGCCAATATATTTACCAATACCGCTTTTGTGTAACGTCGGCACGTTTGTTTCCACCGCGTGACGAGAATCCGGTGTTTTGCCGACAACTAGTTGCTCATAGCCATCTAGCAAAGCCTGCTCTTCCAGACCCAATCTTCTCGCATAAGATTTTAGGTAACCTTTAGCGAAGGTCGCATTGCTAAAAGCACCGTATTGATCTTCTTCAATAGCCACTACATAGGAGTTCAGCCAATTTAACTGATGCGCCATAGCCTCCACTGAAATATTGGCCGCCTCTCTTGCAGCCTTTAATGCCCTGCCAGGAGATTCCACCATCGTCGCATCAGTAGCGGGCTCATCGTTCACCTGGATACTCCTTCAGATACGCCTGATATTCGCGAGAACGCGGGTAAAGGTTTTTTAATGCCATAGCGAAACTCGCTTTTCCATCTCTGTCATTAGATTGATCTGCCAGTTTCACACCCAATAAAAGTGCGCGAGCAGACTGCCTACGAGCCTCTGAGCGATATTGATGGTAATAGTAATTGGAGTCGGGATAGCTTTTTTGCTGATAGTAAATATATGCCAGTTCGAGCATCGCTAAAGAATTTTTAGGGTCCAAAGTTAAAGCTCGTTTAAACGCTACTTCTGCCTCGCGATAATCTTTAATTTTTAGCGAACATGTACCCAAGTTGGTCAATGCCTGCATACGAGAGTCATATAATGTGTCGGAGACAACTATCTTGAGCTGTTTACAGGCCTCTTCGAAGCGCTGCTGAGAAAACAGAAAAACGGCATAGTTGTTGCGTGCTCTAGAGAAGTCACTATCGATCGACAGTGCCTTTTCAAAATGCTTTTCAGCGAGATCGAATTCACCGGTATTTTGGAACACCAGCGCCAATGCTTCGTGAACGTGAACTGAATTTGAATCAATTTCATAGGCAATTTTCAGTTTACGCTTTGCCTGCTCCCAATTTCCCCGTTTAATATATTTCAAAGCCAGATCTACATGTGCTGCCAAAGCTTCATCGTTATTAATTACTTTTGAGTTCACTACGGTATGCGATGACACGCAAGCAGTCAGAGTAACCACTATGGCCAATAGCATAAGTCTGCGAAAATCCAGCAACACTAATTGCATACCTCTCCCCCTAATTGACCATAATTACTGGCTCGGCCACAGCATTTGCCTGCCTGTAACGTTCACTACGCCGAGTTCGGTCTTCCACCTGGCCAACTAACTGCCCGCAAGCCGCATCAATATCGTCACCACGAGTACTTCGCACCGTCACAATAAAGCCACTGTCTACCAAAACCTGCCAGAATCGTGACACAGCGTTACCACTTGGGCGCTGATATTCCGACTGAGGAAATGGATTAAACGGAATCAAATTAATTTTACAGGGAAAATCAGCTAACAACTGCGCCAACTCACGCGCCTGCTCTACACTATCATTGATCCCAGCGATCAATGTATATTCAACAGTGACAACACGCTTCTTATCCGCCTGCCTGTCAATATAGTTACGGCTACTGCGCAGCAATTCAGCAATAGGATACTTACGGTTAATCGGTACTAATTGATTACGCAGCTCATCGGTAGGAGCATGCAGCGAAATCGCCAGTGAAACCTCACTGACCTCTGCCAGCCTATCCAGAGCCGGCACAACACCCGAGGTGCTCAAGGTAACCCTGCGCTTTGATAGCCCATAGGCCATATCTTCAAGCATCAAGTTCATGGCATCGACTACATTATCGAAATTGAGCAGCGGTTCACCCATGCCCATCATTACCACATTGGTTACTATCCGTCCGTTATTCGCTTCAAAGGCCTGGTAAGACTGAATTGCTAACCAGACCTGACCAATAATTTCAGCCGCCGTTAGATCCCTTTGAAAGCCCTGCTTTCCAGTCGAGCAGAAACTGCAATCCAAACTACACCCAACCTGCGATGACACGCATAGTGTCCCTCTCTGGCCGTCAGGAATTAATACAGTTTCTACCAAACTGCCACCACTGACACGTATTAACCACTTACGGGTACCATCCTTGGAGTCTTGCTGGGACACAATCTCTGGCGCTCGCACTTCGGCAATTTCTTTTAGCCGTTCGCGCAGGGCAACACTGAGGTTGGTCATCTCATCGAAATTATCTACCCCTGCTTGGTGAATCCACTTTATCACCTGCTGAGCGCGAAATGGTTTCTCACCAATAGAAACAAAAAAAGCTTTCAGCTTGGCCAGCGGCAACCCTAGCAGGTTTAGCAGCTCTGGCGCCTCTGTGTTTTTTGTCTCCATTGTATTCACATTCTTTCCCGTTATTTACGGCTGCAAAGTTCACTTTCAGCGAAGAAATATGATATCTCGCGCGCAGCAGATGTCGGCGAGTCAGAGCCGTGTACTGCATTTGCATCGATAGATTCGGCAAAATCTGCCCGAATAGTTCCCGCATCGGCTTCCTGTGGATTGGTCGCCCCCATCAGCTCACGATTTTTGAGCACTGCATTTTCGCCTTCAAGTACCTGCACCATAACTGGGCCAGAAGTCATGAACGTAATCAGATCTGGATAAAAAGGTCTTTCAGCATGCTCGGCGTAAAAACCACCGGCCACTTCATTGCTGAGCTGCAACATCTTGGAGGCAACAATACGCAAACCATTTTTTTCAAAACGGCTATAAATCTCTCCGATAACATTTTTTGCAACGGCATCGGGCTTAATAATAGAAAAGGTTCGTTCAACAGCCATCTACAAGGCTCCAGTTAATAATTAGAATCGCCTGAACACAATCTTGAGTACAGTCTAAGACCAACTCATAACATGCTCAGAGTGAAGGCGGCAATTATAAAGAGTATAGTGCCAAGTTTCACCCTAAACCGGGCATAGTGACACATTAATATTAGGTGAAAAATCAGCAGCTTACCGATACTTCCTGATGAGGGTAAGCAGTATTGGAGTTGTATGCCAAAACGAGCCGTTGCCCCTATTGGGATTCTTCTATCCAGGCGGCCTGGATAGCTTCAAGAATTTTCTCTCCGCAGCGATCCGGATCATCTTCAAATCCATCGAGATTGAGCACCATATTGCGCAAATCGACGAAGTTAAGGGCGAGCGGATCGCTATCAGCGTACTGCTCATCTAGCGCTATGGCTATATCAAATACATCAGTCCAACGCATAAACTCTCCTCAGTAAGCACTAATGATTTTCAGACACCATGTTAATGGTATATTTTGGTATTTCTATCGTCAGCGGGATGTCAGCGACAATAGCCTGGCACCCCAATCTCGATTCAGGCTCTAGACCCCAAGCCATGTCAAGGTAATCATCTTCTAGTTCATCTGCCTCATCCAGAGAAGCATAACCTTCTCGCACAATCACATGGCAAGTCGTACAGGCACAAGACATCTCGCAGGCATGCTCTATTTCTATATCGTTACGCAATAATGCCTGACAAATGCTTTCACCTACCTCAGCCTCTACCACTGCACCTTCTGGACAGACCTGCTCATTAGGCAAAACTATTAATTCTGTCATTTTTCACCTTCCTCACTACCGATTGTTTCGATGGTCTGCCCAGAAAGCGCCTCTTTGATACTGGCATCCATGCGCTTTGCAGCGAAACTGGCACTGAGATCACTCAGGTATTCGACCTCACGCTTTATAACTGCTGGGTCAGAGCCGTCTATCACCTCTTCGAGCTTCACCATTTCATTTTCCAGCCGGGCTATCTGCGCCACTGTCAGCAATTTTTCGCCATCAGCTTCAAGGGCAGAGGACAAACCCTCAATTAATTGTCTCGCTTCCAATATTCTCTCCGCCACTTGTCGGGCCTTCATATCGTGATCAGCATATTCAAAGGAAGCTTTGATCATTCCCGCAATATCATTGTCACTCAAGCCATAGGATGGCTGCACCTGAACACTGCTTTCAACCCCCGTAGTTTCTTCACGCGCTGAAACACTGAGCAAACCATCGGCATCTACCTGAAATGTCACCAATATTCTCGCCGCACCTGCAACCATACTGGGAATACCACGTAATTCGAAACGCGCCAATGATCTGCAATCGCTGACCACTTCACGCTCGCCCTGCAAAACATGAATGACCATCGCCGTCTGCCCATCCTTATAGGTGGTAAACTCTTGGGCCCGAGTAGCAGGTATAGTCGTGTTTCTCGGCACCACAGTTTCAACCAGATTACCCATGGTTTCTATTCCCAGCGAGAGAGGAATCACATCAAGCAAAAGCATTTCATTGTCAGACTTGTTGCCGACCAGAATATCAGCTTGAATTGCAGCACCAATTGCAACAACTCTATCGGGATCAACGTCAGCCAAAGGCTCGCGACCAAAATAGCTAGCCACGGCCAACCGCACCGCCGGCACTCTGGTGGAACCGCCAACCATTACCACATTGTCTACATCATCAACGCTCACCGCGGCATCTCGCAATGCCCGTTTACATGCTCTAATAGTACGGCGCAGCAAGCTATCAACAAGCTTTTCGAAATTATCCTTAGACAATGTCAACGTATTCTTAGTAAAACTCAAAGAAATTACGGCTTCTTGCTGTATCGACAACTGCTCTTTTACCCTTCGGGATTCTCGCAACAATTCACGTAACTGACCGAGATTTAAATCGACTAATGACAATTCATGCTGCGCCCAATCCGCTATCGCATGATCAAAATCATCCCCACCGAGGGCAGAATCACCACCCGTGGCCAATACTTCAAAAACTCCGCGATGCAGACGTAAAACCGAAATATCGAAAGTTCCACCACCGAGGTCATAAACGGCGATCAAACCTTCTTGCTGATCAAGACCATAGGCAACAGCTGCAGCTGTAGGCTCATTCAATAGTCTCAGTAAAGGTATACCCGCCACGGTAGCTGCATCTTTTGTAGCCTGGCGCTGCGCCTCGTCAAAATAGGCAGGCACAGTAATCACTGCCCCATCCAATGCGCCACCTAAAGTTTCTTCCCCCCTTGAAGCAAGGGTTCTGAGAATTTCCGCTGAGGCCTCCACCGGACTAACTACACCGATCGAGGTTTTGAACTGCACCATGCCCTCATGGTTAGCGACGAAAACATAATTGTCTTGATGGGCATCATCATGCACATCATCCAGCCCGCGCCCCATAAATCGCTTAACAGAAACCAAGGTGTCAACTGGACTATCCACCGCCAACGCCAAGGCCTCTTCCCCAACCAATATTCGAGCCCCGTGGCGATCTTCAGCCGCATGGTAGTGAACTGCTGAAGGCAACAAGTGCTGATTCTTTAAATTGGGAAGTGTTTCCGCAACACCATTACGAACTGCAGCCACCAGAGAATTAGTTGTACCTAAATCTATACCAACCGCCAACTTTCGGTGGTGGGGATAAGGTGTTTGACCTGGCTCTGATATTTGTAATAGAGACATCTAGTAATCCAGCTCCGATTCCAACTCTTCGGCTTCCAAGCGCAGTTTATCCAAAAATTGTAATTTAACAGTTTCTACTGCAGCTTTTGCCCAATCATTTAAATCAAAACACGCAGCAACACTAGACACAGTCGCGTCATACTGGTCCATTACTTGCGTTAAAAATAGTGCCAACTGATCTTCATCAGACCCAATACCTTCCAATTTTTCACGCATTTCAATTTGCTGCATTAGAAAACTGGGGTCAGTATTGTGTCGCGCATAATTTTCCACATCGATGCCCTTTAGCTGCAATAAATAAAGTGCTCTTGGCAAAGGGTGCTTTAAGGCTTGGTAAGCCTCGTTCAAAAAAGATGAAAACTGTAACGAAGCTCTTTTTTGTCGGTCTGTTCCCCCCGCGAAGCGATCGGGATGGAATTCATTTTGTAGCTCGCGAAAACGACTATCTAAACGCAAATTATCTACAAAGAAACTCTCTTCGAATGCAAATAATTCGAAGTAAGATTGGTCGAGATTGGGTATAAACATAATGCCACTGCGCAGCTAACTGCTATTAAACAGTGAAGCTCTCCCCACAACCGCACTCTGCCGACGCATTGGGGTTTTTGAATTCAAAGCCTTCATTTAAACCTTCTTTAATGAAATCCAACTCTGTGCCCTCAAGATAAACCAAGCTTTTGGGATCAACGTATACTTTTACTCCGAAGCCTTCGTAAACATTGTCCTGCGGAACTTCCTCATCTACATATTCAAGCACATAAGCCATACCGGAACAGCCAGAGGTTCTAACACCAACACGTATTCCCAGGCCAGCTCCACGTTTTTGCAGATTTTTACTGACATGGGCCGCAGCCGCTTCTGTCACTGTAATTCCCATCGCTTTACGACTCCAATCTTAATCAACTGTTTGCTGTTTTTCCCTGTAATCCTTCACAGCCGCTTTTATAGCGTCTTCTGCTAATACAGAGCAATGAATTTTAACCGGTGGCAAAGCCAGTTCTTCAGCAATTTCTGTATTTTTTATCAGCTCTGCCTGATTGAGGTTTTTACCCTTTACCCACTCGGTCAGCAGAGAGCTTGAAGCTATCGCCGAACCACAACCATAAGTCTTAAATTTTGCGTCTTCAATAACGCCATCATCATTGACTTTGATCTGCAAGCGCATCACGTCTCCACAGGCTGGGGCACCTACCATGCCTGTGCCTATGCTTTCATCACCATCATCAAACTTTCCGACGTTACGTGGGTTTTCGTAATGATCAAGTACCTTTTCACTATAAGCCATGGTCGTTCTCCAATATCTAAACTATTGCGGCTATGCCGCTAATGTGATGCCCACTCAATAGAGTTCAGGTCGACACCATCTTTGTACATATCCCACAGGGGAGATAACTCTCTCAGTTTGGTCACAGCCGTTTTTAGCTGTTCAACGGCATGATCTACCTCTTCATCAGTGGTAAAGCGGCCAAAGGAGAAACGCAATGAGCTATGTGCCAACTCATCACTTAAACCGAGTGCCCGCAGTACATATGAGGGTTCCAGGCTAGCCGATGTGCAAGCTGAACCGGATGAAACTGCCAAATCTTTCAGGGACATTATTAGAGATTCGCCCTCAACAAAATTAATGCTGATATTGAGAATACCCGCAAGCCGTTGCTGCAAATCACCATTAACATGCAGCTCTTCAATATCGCTGACCGCCTCTAAAAAACGTTGACGTAGTGCCAAAATACGTTTGTTTTCAAACTCCATTTCTTCTGCTGCAATTTTGCAAGCTTCGCCCAATCCAACAATCTGGTGGGTCGCTAGTGTTCCAGAGCGCATGCCACGCTCATGACCACCACCGTGCATTTGAGCTTCCAGTCGCACCCTGGGCTTGCGCCTCACATAGAGCGCCCCAATACCTTTTGGGCCATATATCTTGTGTCCCGATATGGCGATTAGATCAACTTTCATCGCCTCCACATCAATTAATATTTTACCTGCACTTTGAGCTGCATCTACATGATAAATAACACCTTTCTCTCTGCATACCTCACCAATACCTGCAATATCATTGATTACACCAATTTCGTTGTTAGCATGCATGATACTGACAACGATAGTATCGTCACGAAGCGCCTCCCCAACAGCCTGTGGCGTTATAAAACCGTGCACATCTGGATCGAGATAGGTTACCTCAAAGCCCTCCCTCTCCAGCTGGCGGCAACTATCCAGAACCGCTTTATGTTCGATCTTTGAAGTAATGATGTGCTTGCCTTTTTTCTGGTAGAAGTGCGCCGCACCTTTAATCGCCAGGTTATCGGATTCAGTCGCACCAGAAGTCCACACAATCTCGCGCGGATCAGCATTAATAAGGTCGGCTACTTGGCGCCGAGCATTCTCTACCGCCTCTTCAGCCTTCCAACCATAGATATGTGACCTGGAAGCCGGATTGCCAAAATTACCCTCTGCCGTTAGACATTCGGTCATTTTTTCCGCCACCCTGGGGTCTAGTGGTGTAGTCGCTGCATAATCAAAATAAATAGGTAACTGCATATATCTTTCTCTTGGGATTTTGAACTGCCCACAAAATCTACATTCTGCTAACGTCCAGCTCCCCTCCTATAATCAAATTTTGTTCTCTAGTATCCTGCCGGGCTGAAATAGCCTGAACTTCTCTTCGCTGCAATAAACTTTCAAGACTGATACCGCTTAAAAAAGTATGAATTTGTTCACTTAAATCACACCATAAGTGGTGTGTTAGGCAAGTTTCACCATCCTGGCAATCGCCTTTACCCTGACATCCGGTAGCGTCGATATTTTCGTTGACAGCATCAACAATTTCAGCAACCCAGATATTGCCTCCTTCTCGACTAAGACGATAGCCTCCACCTGGCCCTCTCACACTCGTTACTAACTCACCACGCCTGAGCTTGGCAAAAAGCTGTTCAAGATAAGAAAGTGAAATATTTTGCCGTTTAGATATATCCGCAAGGCTCACTGGACTTCTTTTGGCATGTAATGCGAGATCCAACATAGCGGTTACCGCATAGCGACCTTTAGTTGTTAACCTCATACTATTAACCCTCTCCTTTAATCACGGAATGAGTATGGTATAACCAACTATTTTAGTCAACTATAAAACCTACTAATTTACTAGGTTAAATTCTCAGCCAACTTGTTAAAAGCGCGAGAATAGTAGCGTACTAAGCTCCCAATTAATATCCTTACAATTAGAATAGGTATTATTCCTTGGCGGAGTTTTTGGCTTGCAGTTGCCTGCTTTTATTTGCCCAGAACTGGGTCTCGGTGAGAATTCCCCGTAAAATATTCAGTTCCATTTCATCTAGGCGGACCCTGCTATAAAGTCGGCGCAGACGAACCATCAACTGGCGAGGAGCGGCAGGGTCCAAAAAGCCTATGTCAACCAAGGTTTCTTCGAGGTGCTTGTAAAACCTCTCTATATTTTCCGCAGAACTAAAATCCACATCCCATTGATCGAGCTCATTAGTGGAAGTATCCGGAGCTAACATCAACATCCGCAGCTCATAGCAGACAACTTGTACTGCCATAGCTAGGTTCAGTGAACTGTAATCTTCACAGCTGGGTATATGCAGGTGCAAATGGCATTGCTGTAATTCCTCATTAGTTAAACCCCGATCTTCTCGACCAAAAATAATTGCGACCTGCCCCTTGCGCGCCTCTGTCTCTACCTTTACAGCACAGTTTCTGGGGTCCAGAATTGGCCAGGGTATGCGACGCCCCCGAGCACTGGTGCCGACTATATAGTGACAATCAGCAACCGCCTCTTCCAGCGTGCTAACAACTCTGGCCGCACTAAGAACATCATCTGCGCCCGCTGCTCGCCAATTGGCTTGCTCGTCGGGAAAGCGCTTGGGAGCAACCAGAACCAGGTTTGATAAACCCATATTTTTCATAGCCCTTGCCGCGCCACCTATATTTCCGGGATGAGAAGTGTGAACAAGAACAATTCTGATGTTACTAAAATTCATGGTTGACAAGCCGTAGACCGCAAAAGGCCGAAAGTTTAACAAATTTTAAAGGTATTAGAGCAAAGAATCTGTCGCTGGCAGGCTTCCTATATAGATTACCAGTGCTATAATCCCGCGCCAGCTATCCACTGCTCCCCTAAGGACATTTCTGTTATGGAACCGATGCTCAATATCGCACTGAGAGCCGCCCGCAAAGCCGGAGAGCTTATCGCTCGTGCGAGTGAAGATATCGACCGTATAGAGGTCAGTGAAAAAGGCATCAATAATTTTGTCTGTGAAGTTGATGAGTCCGCCGAACGTGAAATCATCTACCACCTTCGCAAAGCCTATCCAGAACACTCCATTCTCGCCGAGGAAAGCGGCATTACTCCGGGTACCGATACTGAGTATGAGTGGATTATTGATCCCCTTGACGGCACTACTAACTTTTTAAGGGGTATTCCCCATTATGCCGTTTCCATTGCCTGCAAGTATCGAGGCCAACTCGAGCACGCTGTTGTTATTGACCCAATCCGCCGTGAAGAGTTTACCGCCAGTCGCGGTCGCGGCGCACAACTCAATGGCAGACGCATCAGAGTCAGCAACCGAAAATCCCTCGAGGGAGCGCTACTTGGCACCGGCATACCCTACAAAAATCGCTGCGAACAGCATATCTCGGCCTATACACAGACATTAGCAGACTTAACCAGCCAGACCGCTGGAATCCGCCGTGCCGGCGCTGCTTCTTTGGACTTGGCATACGTTGCTGCAGGTAGACTAGATGCCTTTTGGGAAATAGGTTTGCAAAGCTGGGATATTGCCGCCGGCGCCCTGCTCGTGAGAGAAGCCGGTGGTTTGATCAGTGATTTTAACGGTGGCACTCAGTTTATGGACAACGGCAATATTGTCTGTGGTGGCCCCAAGTGCTTCAAGGCTGTTCTACAGGTGACTCAACCGTTGTTAGGGAAGATATAGCGGGGTTACTAAGGCATCTCATCTAATTCTACACCTTCCTTAACCGGAACAACTAAATCTTCTTTGCTAATTCCCATCATTAACAGTGCGTTGGCCGCCACATAAATAGATGAATAGGTTCCAATACTCACCCCCACTATTAGTGCTTGAGCAAAACCGTGGATCATTTCTCCGCCAAATAAAAATAAGGCCGCCAGTACCAATAATGTAGTCAATGATGTCACCAGCGTTCTACCCAGAGTTTCTGTCAGGGAAATATTAATCAGCTCCTCTGGATAAGCCTTGCGTATTTTCCGAAAGTTCTCTCGAATTCTATCGGAAACAACAATCGTGTCATTGAGCGAATAACCAATAACCGCGAGCAAGGCTGCCATAACAGTCAAATCGAAGTCCCATTCAAATATAGAGAAAAATCCCAGTGTGATTATTACATCGTGTATCAATGCTGCTACGGCACCGATTGAAAACTTGAGTTGAAAACGAAAAGCCACATAAAGCATTACCAGCGCTAAGGCCATAAGTAGTGCCAATCCACCTTGCTCTCGCAATTCTGCGCCAACCTGGGGGCCAACAAATTCAATACGACGCAGTTCTACTGGTTGCGTAGCAGTTTCCTGTAAAACCGCAATGATCTCGGCACCCAACGTATCTGAGTAGCCTTGAGAGAGCCTGATCATCAAATCTCGATCAGAGCCAAAATTCACAACAATTGCATTTTTGTAACCTTTAGATTCCAAAATATTGCGTACATTATCCAGCGCGATAGTTTCACTATAATGCACTTCAACCAATGTACCGCCGGTAAAATCAAGGCCAAAATTCAGCTGTTTGGTTGCCAAAGAAGCGATCGACACAACCAGTAAAACCAGCGAAAAAGCCAACGCCAGCTTTCTCTGCCCCATAAAATCGATTACCTTGATATTTTCAGCTCCCATTATTTATTCCCCCAGCCAATAGCAAGACTTTTAGTATTGCGGCCACCATAAATCAAATTGACAATTGCGCGGGTGCCTACAATTGCGGTAAACATTGAGGTAATAATTCCTATCGACAGAGTGACAGCAAAACCACGAACAGGCCCGGTTCCCACTGCATACAGAATCAATGCCACGAGTAGCGTTGTTATATTTGCATCCATAATGGTGACAAAGGCCCGCCCATAGCCGGTATGAATTGCCAACTGAGGTGATACCCTGTGCTTGAGCTCTTCCCTTATTCGAGCAAAAATCAACACATTGGCATCCACCGCCATGCCAACGGTAAGCACAATACCGGCAATACCCGGTAGGGTTAAGGTCGCTGAAAGCATCGACATGCAGGCAATAAGCAAAATCAAATTCATTGATAGCGCCACAATCGCAGCGACACCAAATACTTGATAATAAAACAACATAAACAACATAACCAAGGCCAGACCAATCTGCACTGACTTAACACCCTGTGCGATATTCTCCGCACCTAAAGATGGGCCCACTGTTCGCTCTTCTACAAAATCGATGGGAGCTGCTAACGCTCCAGCACGAAGCAATAGCGCCAGTTCCGAAGACTCCGCAGTACTATCTAAACCGGTAATTCTAAATTGCGCACCCAACGCAGACTGAATAGTTGCGAGGTTGATAATTTTCTTCTCATCGTATGGCATCTTGATCACGGTCTCTTCGCCATTTTCATCGAGCTCGTAACGGGTGCGATTTTTACGTTCGATAAATAGCGACGCCATGCCACGTTTTATATTATTGCGTGTGGCTCGATGCATTAGTGCACCACCTTCACTGTCCAAACTTATATTTACCTGGGGCCGTCCATTTTCATCAAAACTTGCCTGAGCATTAGCCACGCGCTCGCCGGTAATAACCACGGCTCGTTCTAAAAATGCCTTCCGCACGCCACGACTCTGATCCCTAAACTCAAACTCTTCTTTACTGGAAGATACATCGTCATAACGAGCCTCTAAACGAAATTCCAGATTTGCTGTTTTACCGAGTATTCGCTTTGCTTCTGCGGTATCCTGGATGCCGGGTAGCTCAACAACAATACGATTGCTACCTTGCTTTTGCACTAAAGGTTCAGAAACCCCGAGTTCGTTAACGCGATTGCGGAGTGTAGTAAGGTTCTGATCAACGGCATAATCTGCAATTTCCTTAACTTTAGCCTCACTAATCTTGATCGTAAGTAAAAATTCCTTTTCACTCTCTTGCTTACTTCGAGTCAATTCTGGATATGCATCCGCTATTGCATCAGCTGCTTCATCGCGCAACTCACCGGTTCTAAATTTGGCGACAATCGAGCTACTTTCATCGAGACTGACTCGCCCACGAATACGCTTTTCACGCAGAGCTCGCTTAATGCCTGTAGTATAGAATTCCAAGCGGCGTTCTATCGCCGCTGCAACATCAACCTCTAGCAAAAAATGTACTCCACCACTGAGATCAAGACCCAGTTTCATCGGTTGAGCACCGTAATCACTTAGCCAATCTGGAGTTGTCGGTGCCAAATTCAACGCCACAATATAACCATCGCCCAGTGCCTTTTGTAACACCCGCTGGGCGGGAAGCTGCTCATCAGCGGATTTAAGACGAACAAGGGCATTCTTATTGCCTTCACCGACTTCAGCGCCAAAATACGACAAGCCTTCGGCATCCAGTGCCTGTGTGACCCGCCTTAATGCCACCTCATCAATCAATTGTGTACTACTCTGACCAGAAATTTGCAACGCGGGGTCGGGTGCATATAAATTCGGGGCCGCATAAAAAAAGCCTAGACCCAATACAGCTAAAATTAGCAAATTTTTCCATAACGGATATTTATTCAGCATGATATTTGCTCTTTAAAAAAATTTTGCATGTCACTATATTCACAAAAAGGTTTATCCGCTTAAGTTTATTTAATCGACCCAGACTCGGGCATTACGAAACAGGCGCATCCACGCCCCGTCTCCCTGCCAGCCATCGGGAGCCCAGGAACATTGCACAGCACGGAACACTCGTTCGGGATGAGGCATCATTATGGTCACTCGTCCGTCAGTACTGGTGACACTGGTTATTCCTCCGGGTGAACCATTGGGATTAGCCGGATAAGAATCTGTTGGCACTAAGTTGTTATCAATAAACTTCATCGACACATTCCCAGACTCTTCGCAGCTTTGCAATTGATCAGAAGATGTAAACTCAGCGCGACCTTCCCCATGAGCTACGGCAATAGGCATGTGCGATCCTTTCATGCCCATAGTAAAAATTGACGGACTATCAGTAATCTTAACCAGCGAGTAGCGCGCTTCGAACTGTTCTGAAATATTGCGCACAAACCGCGGCCAAAGCTGAGCGCCGGGGATCAAATCCTTAAGGTTTGACACCATTTGACATCCGTTACATACCCCTAGGGTAAAACTATCACTACGTTGGAAAAATTCTTCAAACTGGTCTCTAACCGCGGAATGAAATAATATATTCTTAGCCCAACCCTCTCCCGCACCCAAAACATCACCATAGGAAAAACCACCGCACGCTACCATGCCTTTAAAGTCTTCCAGGCTAATTCTGCCAGCCAAAATATCACTCATATGAACATCGACCGCGCTAAACCCTGCACGATCAAATGCCGCCGCCATTTCTACTTGCCCGTTAACACCCTGTTCACGTAACACGGCCACCCTGGGGCGAACACCGCTATTGATGTAAGGCGTCGTAATATCTTCATTACGATCATAGCTGAGATTAACACTCAGCCCCGGGTCAGCCTGAGTAATCAGCTCATATTCTTGGTCGGCACACTCCGGATTATCCCTCAGCCGCTGAATTTGATAACTGGCATCTGACCAAATTAATTGTAACTCTGCTCTACTTTTTTGAAGCAGCGGCTCACCTTTATAACTAAACTCTATTAGCTCATCGGCGTTGATTGCGCCCAAGTAATGACTACAGTCTTCCAGCTCAAATTCATTAAGTGCAGCTTCAACCGACGACCAGTGCTGTTCTGCAATCTGCAATACCACCCCGATTTCTTCGCAAAATAACGCCGCCAGTGGGTCTTGTCCAAGAGATTGCAGTTCTATCTTCAATCCACAGCGACCGGCAAAAGCCATTTCCACTAGGGTTGCATATAAGCCCCCATCAGAGCGGTCGTGATAGGCGAGGATATGTCCAGCTGAATTCAGCGCCTGAACCAGCTTAAATAGCCTGTGTAATTGTTCAACATCATCAAGGTCCGCGGGCTGGTCTCCAAGCTGGTTATATACTTGAGCTAAAGCCGACCCACCGAGACGGTTTTTACCATTACCAAGATCAATTAGTAATAGGCGCGTTTCACCGCAGCCTGTTTGCAGCTGGGGTGTTAGCGTGCGCCGAATATCGGCCACTGGAGAAAATGCAGTAATAACCAAAGACATGGGAGCGGTCACTGATTTTTTCTGTTCACCTTCACTCCAGGCTGTGCGCATAGACATTGAGTCTTTGCCTACCGGTATTGTAATACCCAACTGAGGACATAACTCCATAGCAACAGCTTTTACGGTATCAAATAATTTTTCATCCTCACCCGGGTGCCCAGCGGCACACATCCAGTTGGCTGACAATTTGATATCACTAATATTGACTATGCTGGCAGCCGTAATATTCGTTAACGCTTCAGCAACCGCCATTCGCCCTGACGCGGGGCCATCGATTAGAGCCAAAGGTGTTCTTTCCCCCATCGACATCGCTTCACCACAGAATGAATCATAGGCAACAGCAGTAACTGCACAGTCGGCCACCGGAATCTGCCAGGGACCTACCATCTGGTCACGATTCACCATTCCGGTTACGGTTCGGTCACCGATAGTAATCAAAAAACTTTTACTGGCAACTGTCGGCAAGGCCAAGACGCGTTTTGCTGCTTCGCTAATGTCTATATTTTCAGTGCGTAAAGTCTTGTGTTCTACCGGCTGCCTGTTGATTTCACGATGCATCTTTGGTGGCTTACCGAACAATACAGTCATCGGTATATCGACTGGATTATTGTCGAATATTGTATCCCCCAATAGTAAATGCTGATCTGCTGTTGATTCACCCACTACAGCATAGGGACAACGTTCACGCTCACAAATTGCTGCAAAACTATCAATATCCTCTGGTGCTACAGCCATCACATAGCGTTCCTGTGCCTCATTGCACCAGATTTCTTTTGGCGACATTCCCGGCTCATCATTGGGTACATTGCGCAGCTGAAAATTTCCCCCACAGCCACCATCTTTAACAAGCTCAGGGAACGCATTTGATAAACCTCCAGCGCCCACATCATGAATAAAAGCTATGGGGTTATTTTCACCTAATTGCCAACAGCGATCGATTACCTCCTGGCAGCGGCGCTCTATTTCAGGGTTTTGGCGTTGCACAGAGGCAAAATCCAAATCAGCTGTACTGGCTCCACTGGTCATTGACGACGCAGCACCGCCACCGAGACCGATAAGCATTGCGGGCCCACCTAATACAACCAACTTCGAACCTGGGGGAAAATTGTCTTTATCAACATGTTCGGCACGAACGTTGCCATACCCACCAGCGATCATTATCGGCTTGTGGTAACCCCGCACCTCCTCACCGTTTGCACCCGGAGCCAACTGTTCATAGGTGCGAAAATACCCACAGAGATTGGGACGACCAAATTCATTATTAAACGCTGCCCCCCCAATCGGCCCTTCGACCATAATATCCAAAGCCGAGACAATACGATCTGGCTTGCCATAATCCGACTCCCAGGGTTGAATGCTAGCGGGTATTTTTAAATCCGATACGCTAAAACCTGTAAGGCCCACCTTAGGCTTCGAGCCCCGTCCTACTGCCCCCTCATCACGAATCTCGCCACCAGATCCAGTGCCCGCTCCGGGGTTTGGTGCAATCGCGGTGGGATGATTGTGGGTTTCGACCTTCATTAGCAAATGAATTTCTTCATCGCTATAACCGTACTCAGCCGTTGTTGGATCGGGGTAAAAACGTCCTCCCCGCGAACCGACAACAACCGCTGCGTTATCTGTATACGCAGAAAGTACATTGTCACCACCGACTTCATAGGTATTTTTAATCATTTTAAACAACGAACGTTTCTGGTCTTCACCATCAATAGTCCAGCTGGCATTAAATATTTTGTGCCTGCAATGTTCTGAATTGGCCTGGGCAAACATCATCAGCTCAACATCACTGGGGTTCCGCTGAAGGGATGAGAAGCTGTCTACCAAATAATCTATCTCGTCTTCAGCCAATGCCAAACCAAGTTCAATATTGGCCGCCACGAGGGCCTCTCGACCGCCACCAACAAGATCAATCCAGGTAATTTGTCTTGGGCTATCGCTAATAAATAGCTGCTCTGCATGCTCGGTAGTGGTAAAGACTACTTCAGTCATACGGTCATGCAGCATCGCAGATATTTGTTCCCTCACTTCATCAGTGGGCGGCTCAACCCACTTCAGATAATAGGCCACACCACGTTCGATACGTTTAACTTCTTGCAACTGACAGTTGCGGGCTATATCCGTAGCCTTACTTGACCACGGAGAAATGGTGCCAGGGCGAGGCACTACTAGAAACAGCTCCCCTTGCGGATGCTGGGCAACCTGACTGGGGCCATATTCCAGAAGTCGCTGTAGCACATTGCTATCAGAATCGGAGAGAGGCTGTGCGCTATCGACGAAATGCTGATACTCGGCATATACCGCTGTAATTCCACTATAAAGCTCAACCAATCGTTGTTTGAGCTTTGTAATTCTGAAGTCTGAGAGCGCTGGATTACCACGCAGTATCAGCATGTTTGTGCCGCCTTAAATCAGGGTGTGACAAAAGCTCGATATTGTACTGCATTTCATTATCATAAGGCAGACATAAGCCCGCTTTGATCTGTAGATTTTTACCATTTTTTGCACTAAGCCAAGGTAGGCGTACAATACCCTTAAACCAGTGCTTACAGAGCTTCGTGATTTGAATATTTCAAGCCCCTATCTCAGCTTGCCGCTAAAAGGTCTGTTACTGCTGACGGTGATACTGTTTGTCTCCGGCTGTCAGTACGGTGACTCTTTGGATAATATTCTTGAAGCGTCTGAAATTCGTGTCATAAGCCGAAATGGCCCTACTACCTATTACAAAGATAAAGCCGGACCGACCGGGTTTGAATACGCATTGGCAAAACTCTTCGCAAAAGAGCTAGGTGTTGATCTAAAAATGCGCACTGCCCACAACCTTGAAGACATATTACTGTCACTGCAAAGAAACAACTTTGCAATAGCAGCCGCAGGCCTGACCGCTACCGAAAGCCGCAAAAATGACTTTATTTTTTCGCGCCCCTACTTTGATATCAATGCCCAGGTCATATACCGCGCTGGCACCAAGCGCCCTTACGCTGTTACCGATTTGCAAAACAAAAGAATTATGGTTTTAGCCAACAGCAATCATATTGAGACTCTGCAGAAATTAAAAACTGAACATCCTGACATTTATTGGACTTCAGAACCCGGCAAGGAAGTTTTCGACCTGATGGAAATGGTTGCTACTGAAGCTATCGACTACACCATTGTCGATTCAAATGAATTTGTTGCGCAGCGCAGCTTTTTCCCAAAATTGCGCGTCGGCTTTAGCCTGCAAGATGATCAGCATCTGGTTTGGGTGCTTAAAAAAAGCGCCGATAACAGTCGCCTTCAGCAACGCATCAATATCTTCTTTGAAAATATTGAGGCTGATGGCACCCTCGATAGACTCAAAGAGCAACATTTTGGTCATGCCGGTAACGTCAATCAGGTTGGCTCTCACACCTTTACTCGCAACATGGAGCGTAAGCTGCCTCGCTATAAAGCTCTGATACAACGAGTCGCCACTGAATACCAGCTGGATTGGGAGTTGCTAGCCGCTATCAGCTATCAGGAGTCGCACTGGAATCCTCGGGCAACTTCACCCACAGGTGTGCGTGGCATGATGATGCTTACCCAGGCAACAGCTGGAGAACTTAACATTGAAAATCGGTTAGATGTGACTGAAAGCCTGCGTGGTGGCGCACGTTACTTTAAAAACCTTAGGCGGAGGCTACCCGAAGATATAGAAGAACCAGACCGAACCTGGCTCGCACTAGCTTCCTACAATATTGGTCTAGGGCATTTAGAAGATGCCAGAGTTATTACTGAACGTCGCGGTGGCGACCCAGATCTGTGGTTGGATGTAAAAGAAAACCTACCTCTATTACGCAGAAGCAAATGGTACAAAACAGTGAAGTATGGCTATGCCAGAGGCAATGAAGCGGTCACTTATGTGCAGAATATTCGCCATTATTACAATATTTTGAAATGGCAAGATATTGCTAAAAACCGTCCACTGCCGCCTATTACCGTAGATGAGTTTGTTCCAACAACCTTGCAAAACACACTGTCAGTAATGTAACTCTAACTGCATCTGAATCAGTACTAATTATTCTCAGCCCTTCTCCGTTTAAAAAACATTGTCAGTTGTCTGGCACACTGCTCGACCAGCACACCTTCGCGCCAAGTGATTTGATGATTGTAAAAGGGTTCTGACAATAATGAACTTTGACTACAAATAGCGCCGGCTTTGGGTTCACGAGTGCCAAATACCAGGCATTTTACTCTGGCATGAATTAGTGCACCTACACACATGGTGCACGGCTCGAGAGTGACATAGACAGTGCACTCTGGCAGACGATAATTGTTTAGCGTCTGCCCGGCTTCTCGCAGAGCGACTATTTCTGCATGCGCACTGGCATCACAACTACCGATAGACTTATTAAAGCCACTTCCAATAACCACATTATTGTTGACGACAATTGCACCGACTGGCACTTCGCCGCAATGAGCCCCCTGCTCAGCCAAATCGAGAGCTTGTTGCATCCAGTACTCATCACTGAATTCTGGCATCTACTCCCACTC
>Ga0055584_100000889_pt1 | contig 28865 bp, 24 predicted proteins | sample OSDHelmetaG_FD_58716 | JGI IMG/M metagenome (GOLD analysis project Ga0055584, IMG submission 58716) | Pelagic marine sediment microbial communities from the LTER site Helgoland, North Sea, for post-phytoplankton bloom and carbon turnover... | ecosystem: Environmental > Aquatic > Marine >... | reverse complement strand
TTGGTTCAGAACCTGCTCGGCTTTGTCTGGTTCGCCGCGCCGCTTGTGCCATGTCGCGAGCGTAAGGTAGGCGCCCAGACCTTTAGGGTTCGCCGCCAACGACTGTTGCAACGCCTCACCGGCGCTACCATGACCAAGCTCGATTCGCAGCGCCCCGATCATCTCCCATAGCTTTGCGCGATAAGCGGGCTTGGTGACTGACGGCACAGAAGCTTCGAGCCGCGTCAGTGCTGCAGCGCTGCGCCCACATTGCCGAAGAAATCGACCTGACCGCCGCCAAATCCGCTATTGCCGACAAACATCGGCCCCATATCGCCAGGGCCACGCATCAGGCCAATCGTACCGAAACCAAAGGCGTTACCGCCAGCCGCGGTGCCAATCGGCAATGTATCGTCCAATAGGAACCAGTTGAATGCCACGCGCTCTCCCACATCGAAATCATCGATGGTCAGGACAAAGCCGTCCAACACATTGCCAGATCCTAATACTTCAGCGCCGAACGCGGCGGAGCTAGTACCGGCCCCACCATCGACCGCGGTATCGCCCGTATCATCAGTCAAGCCGCCAGCGATTGGCACCAGATCACTTGGCAAAATCCCGCCTGGCGCTGATGCACCAATCAGATCGCGGTTCGGAATGGCCGTACCGCCACTCCACGACACCGCTGTCGCGGATGACCCGGCAACAGTCCAGTCATTGTCAAACGCATGATTGCCTCGGCCGGATTGCATCTCTGGAGCGTCTGCAACGCCAGAACCTATGTCGGCCCCACCAGGTGGACCGCCACGGCCATCAGGATCAACGCTAGCAGCAGCGATAAAGGGGGCCACACCTTCTGTGGTCGTCGCACCAACCGTTCGCATCAACGCCAAACCTGCAGCTGGAGTGGCCGTCCAGTTCAACACTTCAAACTCAAAATTAAACCGGTCATCGAACCCAATCACCTGCTCCACATCGGTAATGCGGAAGCAAAATACCTGCGGGATTGGATCATTGCGTGGCCCACCATCAACCGGCGGGTCTGCCATCGCTGGCATTGCCAAAAGACTGAGACCTAAAGCTGCAATTGCGCCACGGAATACATGTGTCGTTGGCTTTTCCTCCTCGTCAGGCTTCACGCTTTTGCCTACGGCTTTTGCGCGCCTTCCCTGAAAGAGGTATGCATACCTCGTGCCAAAACCATAACTCATTGATTTTTGAACAATTGGGATGCAACGGCACTCAGAGTACCGTTGCATCTATGTGTATATTATAAAGTTAAGTTAACAACTAAGTAACTCCGCAAGAACTACCGCACCTCGGAATTGCGAACCGTGTTTGCGATTGCCTCGTTGAATTCCACCAATCGGGCAACCACCCGGCCAAAGATACTGTCTGGCGGATACACGCCTTCCGCCGTCAACTCGCCAGCGGGCGCCCCGAGCAGCAGTTCCAATGCTTCCTCGATATGGCTCACCGTCCACAGATGGAACCGTCCGGCAGCGACGTCAGCGGTCAACTCGTCACTCACAACAATGGTCCGGGCGTTCGTTGCCGGCACGATCGCGCCCTGTGTTCCCGTCAAACCCTCGGGCTTATCCAGACACGCACGGTAGAAGCCCTCGACCTTGTTCAACACGCCGCCGACGATCTGCGCCTCGCCGTGCTGGTTCATTGAGCCAGTGATGGCGATATCCTGGCGCACCGGCAGCCCTGATAGGTCAGAGATCACGGCTACGGCCTCCGCCAGACTGGCGCTATCGCCTTCGACGCCGCCGTAATTTTGCTCGAAGGTGATGGAGCACGTGAACGACATTGGGATGCGGCGGGCGAACATGCCGGAGAGGAACCCCTGCAGGATCATTGCGCCCTTCTGCTGGATCGGCCCGCCCATAGAGACAAACCGCTCGATATTGACGATGCCCTCTCGCCCGGCGGACGCCCTGGCCGTTACCCGGGATGGCGCGCCGAACGCATGATCGCCCATATCGCTGACGGTCAGCCCATTCACCTGCCCGACCACGGCACCGGCGGTCTCAATCAGAATTGTCCCGTCGGAGATCCGTTCGTGCATCTGGTCTTCGATGCGCGCGTTGCGAATGCGGCGTTGGGCTATGGCACGCTCAATGCATTGCGCCGTCAAAGTGGCGCTGGAGGCTGACGCAACCCGCGCTTCCGCCACCACATCCTCCAGCAATTCGAACCGAGAGGTAATCCGGCTGGCATCCCCAGCAATGCGGCTGGCCTGGCCCAGCAGTTCAGTAATCGCGCCCGGCTCTATATCGGTTGCGCCATAGCGTTTGGCCAGCTTTTGCATCAGACCGGCCATGACTGCCAAATTCTCTGGTGTCGCCTGCATGTCTGGATCGATATCGGCTTTGATGCGAAAATAGGTCTGAAAGTCCGGATCGCCAGCGAAATAGGTGTAGAACCATTGCGGCGCACCCACCAAAACCACCTTTAAGTTCAAGACAATGGGCTTCGGGTGCGGCGCACCGGCAATCGGGACGCCAGTCTGCTGCCGCAAATTCTCCAATTGGATTTCGCGATCGCGCAACGCACCTTTGAGGAAGATCCAGCTCATCGGCTGTGCGGCCAAAGCATCAGCCCGCAACACCAGCACACCACCGTTCGCGCGATGGAGTGCGCCCGCCTGCAGCATGGAGAAATCGGTCTCCAGCCGCATGCCTTCCTGGCGATACTCGAACCGCCCGAACAGGTTTTCGTATGTGGGGTTCGCCTCCAACACCACCTGCGGGTGAGCATTATCGCCATGATCAACGAACAAGTTTACTGCATAGCGCCGCTCCGGCGGCTCCAATAGCGGTGCGCCCTCGGGCTGCTGATTGGAAAAGCGCTGAATGTTATCGAGGATATCGACACGCATCTCCTCCAGCCACCGGCGCAATCCAGTCTGGTTGGTAAAATCTGCGATAACCTTGCCGATCAGCGGCTGGATCGCCTCGTCCGCGATTTGCTTGGATATGGTTTGCCCGTGCTCGGCCAGGGTCTGATTCTCCAGCGTTGCCCAGCGTGTTACCTCGGAAAGCTTTGCGGCTATGGCTTGGGCATTGGCCTGCAGGTTGGCCATCTCGTCGGGCGATAGCGTTTTCGGCTTACCATCCTCACCCTGCGCCGGCGCTACCCCGGGGCCGCTCTTCGTCTGCACAATGGAAAGGCCAGCAGCCTCCGCCTCGGTCTGAACCGCTGCAATCCGCCGATTTACCTCCTCCTGGAGCCGCTGAGCTGGTGCCTGCAACGCAGCCAGATGCCCTTCATCCTCAAAAGCTCGCTGCAATGCCGCCCGGATACCCGGAACCAGCGCCTGCACCGCATCGCGGAAGCGCCGACCGCTACCACTCGCAACACTAACGGGGCGGGGCCGATGCGATCGACGGAAATTGTTGAGGTACAGCCAATCCGGGGACGCCGGCTTTCCCATCATCTCCTTCTGAAGGTACGCCATGGTCTCGGTCATGCGACCACTGCGATCTGCGCCAACCACAAAAACGTTGAACCCAGATGTTGCGGTGGACAAGCCAAAATCCAGCGCTTCCTTAGCCCTGGCATGACTGGACAGTGCGAACACCCCACCCTCCGCCGGTGTCGCCTGGTGTTTTGGCATGCCGATATCGGCGGCAGCGAGTTTTTTGGCGGCCATGAGGGTTTCCTGCTTCAATTCGGTTTGCGTTCTGCCCCAATGTGGGGGACGTGACGCGTGTTGTCAGCCAATCACGCCATCTGTGCGCAATTTTGTGATGTCATTAGCTGACAATCCAATTTCGCCCAAGATTTCGTCCGTGTGCTGGCCTATCCCCGGCGGCGGCGTCTCGACGCTGGGCGAGCCTTCGTTCAAGTGGAACGACGCGTTGACCATGGACATCGGTTTGCCGAGCCCGTTCGGCGGCGGCACCTGTTGGACGACATTGCGGTGCAGCACCTGCTCGTTCTGCAACATCTCTGGCACGGTGTTGACGACACCGGCGGGTACGCCCACCGCTTCCAGCTGTTTCTCCCACTCCTTGGCAGGGGCCGTGATGTAGGTCTTGCAGAGTTCTTCATAGAGCGCCGGGCCATTTTCCGCCCGCGCGATGCGGTCCTTGAACCGAGGGTCCGCCACCAAATCCGGGCGGTTTAGTACCCCGGCCATGCTCTCGAATTGTGCTTGCGTTGCCGTCGCCACCTGCATCTGGTTGGTGGCAGTCGGATAGATCGATGGCACACCGGCCGCGGCTGGGGAGCCATTGCCCATCAATTGCGGCTCCACCTCGCAATTCAGGTAGTGCAACACCATCGGCGAGATAAAGCCAATGGCGGCATCCAGCATAGAAAGGTCGATATAACGTCCTTCCCCTGTGCGCTCGCGCGCGAACAGGGCGGAGGAGATGGCATAGGCAGCGTGAATGCCCGCCGCGACATCCGTCACCCAAAATCCAACCTTGGTCGGGCCAGTGACACCCTGATAGCCGGTCAGCGTCATCATGCCGGAATGGGCCTGGATCACCGGATCATAGGCCGCTTTTCCGGCCAAGGGCCCCGTCGCGCCAAAGCCGGAGATCGAGCAATAGACGATGTTCGGGTTCCACTCCTTGACCGTTGCGTAGTCCAAGCCCAACCGCTTCATCGAGCCAGCCTTGAAGTTCTCAACCACCACGTCGGCGCTTTCGATCAGCCGGCGTAGGATATCACGGGCATCAGGATTGCGCAGGTCTAGCCCCAGCGAGCGTTTGTTGCTGTTGAACGCCATGAACAGCGATGACTGGCCCGCCTCCAGATAATCCGGCCCGCCGGCCATCATCACCCGACCCTGATCACCGCCTTTCGGGTGCTCCAGCTTGATCACATCTGCGCCTTGCAGCGCCAACTGATAGCTGGCGTAGGGTCCAGCGATCACCTGGGTGAAGTCAATGACTCGCACCCCTTCAAAGACTTTTGCCATCGCTAAAGCGATCTCCTCGACAATCGGTATTGGTATTGTTGGCCGGCATCTTGCGGTAACGCGGCCCGTTGGGGAAGACCCCAGGGGCCTTGCAATCGCTTCAAAGCGTTTTTGCCCAGTATTCCAGGATCGCCTGCTCCGCCACCCGCGCCCGGCGCAGCCAGCGGTTGGCTCTGATTTGGACCGGGGCCTTGTACCGCGCCGCATTCCCCTCATAACCTGCGCGGGATGCAAAGTCGGTGTGCATCAGCACGAACAGCAAAGGCCTGCCACTCGCCGTCAACAACTGCCCAGCCTGGCCACGGGCATAGAACATCGTGCCGCTTTTCGCGTACAATCTGCCGCCAGCCCCCTGGCTTGCGAACTCTGTCTCACGCAGCAACACCGTGAAAGGCGCCTGACCTGCACCATAGCGGCGCGCATCAGCGAACCGAAGCAGGGCCAGCAGCGCCGCTGGCGTGACCCGCGTTTGACCGGCGAGCCCGGACTGGTTCGCCGACTGCCACCCCAGCCGCGTTACATCAGGGATCGTCTTACCCAACCATCCACGGACGACCGCCGCGCCCGATGCCAACGAGCTGACCCCGGGCTTCAATTTCTGTGCCGTGGCAAGCCCAATCAATTCGGCTGAAAGATTGTTGGAATACTCCAGCAAATCAACGGCAATCTCCAGCATTGCCCGGCTTTCATGAGCGGCAACCGGCTCTGCGCCTGCCGGCTCCACCGCTTGCACAGTCGGCTCCGGCAAGGCCAGACCAGCACGGGCCGCATACGCCCGCAACATCGCCGCTGTTCGCAACGCCGGTTGGCGCACCGCGATCCGCCGCTGGCCGGCGCTGGGCACGAGTGGATCCAGCAAATAGACCATAGGCGACTGGCCCAGGCTGCGGATCGACCGACCATCATCGGTACGCTTTGGCGCTAGCCCCGCCAACGCATCGCCCAATCCAGGAAGCAGCCTCACCACCATGGCCCGGCTGGTCTCATCTCGGCTCCAGCGCAGCCATTGTCGATTGAAATTCACCGACAATGCCGAGATTGGCGGGTTGTAGGGCTTGATCCCGTCGTCGCTAGGGTCGATCTGCGTGACGAACGGCAGCCGCGTGTCGTCAAAGGTAAAGCGAACCACAGGGCGGCCCGCGACCGGAACCACCAACGCATCGGCTAACGCGTCCAAATTCTCTTGCACCAACACGGGATCGCCGCCGCCGGACAGATGCAGATGCAAGCCGCCAGCAACAGGCTTTGCCATTGCGCTCGTTCGGAACCGATGCTCCGGCCCCAAGACCTCGAGGGCAGCCAGCGCCGTGCCAATTTTGATCATCGATGCCGGAATGAAGACTGTGTTCGGTTGGTGGCTGCGCAGCGTCTCTCCAGTAGCCGGGTCCAAAACCAAATAGCCAAACTCATCCGGCGCAAATCCGGATGCCCGGATCAATTCAGCTTCGGCAGCCTGTAGGTCCGCAGTCAGACCACTGGTCGACCATCCGCCGAACGAGAGACAAGCAGCCACGCTAAACAGTGCGCGCCACTTTCCAAACGTCTGACAATATCCTAGACCGGCCCACAACTTGCGCCACACTGAGCCAAGCGGGATATTCGGCATGCCACTACCTCTACCGGGAGAGCCAGCACCGGCGTTTCGTGCCCATGCCCATGATGGCCGACCGCTAACCAATGACAGCTTGGCCGGTCGGTTCTCCGTGCTGTGTTTTTTTGGATCAGCTGGCATCGATGCAATGGCGGAGATGGTTTCAGAAATCGCAAACAACCAGGACGTATTCAATGGCTTGAATTGCCAGTTCATAGGCATCAGCATTGACCCCGACGACAGCGATTTGCAGCGCCTACCGCCGCCAGGACCTGGCACCCAATACGTCTGGGATCTGGACCAAAACCTGAGCCAAACCTTCGGCGCTGTAGAGCCACCGGCACCCGATACGCCCTCCACCGACGATGCCGTCAGTTTCCAGCCGCTGACCATCCTGCTGGACGGGAGCCTCCGCATCATCTCGATCCACAAGATCGATGACCCAGCTAACCATCCGGCAGCCCTATCCCGCTTTGTTGGCGCTTTGCCGCCCGTCGGGCCAGCACGGCCCGCCTTTCCACAGGCACCGGTTTTAATCGCACCGATGGTGCTAGAGCTAGATTTGTGTCGCCGGCTCATTGCGCACTTTGACGAGGTCGGCGGCAAACCCTCCGGTATATTCGAGGATGAGGGCACGCAAACCGTGCTCACCCATGATCCGACCCGAAAACACCGCCTCGACGCGATCATCGCCGATGAAACCCTTCGCAATATGGTACACGCCCGCATCCAGCGCCGGCTGCTGCCGGAGATCAAGAAAGCCTTCCAATTCGATGTCACCAGGATGGAGCGCTCCGTCGTTACTCGCTATGAGACAGGCGAATTTTTTGGGCCGCACCGGGACAATGCCGCCCTTGGCACCGCACATCGCCGATTCGCCATAACCATCCCGTTGAACGCGGAGGCTTTTGCCGGCGGATTGCTGCGCTTCCCAGAATTCGGACCTACACTCTATCCGATTCCAAGCGGTTGTGCGCTGGTGCATTCCTGCGGGTTGTTACACGAAACCGTACCGGTCACCAAAGGCACACGCTACGCCTTCATCCCCATTGTCTACAATGATGATGCCGCAAAAATACGGGAGACGAATACCGAATTCTTGGCACCCGGGCTTGCCAAGGATCGGCGGGAGGTCGTCTAACAAAGACCTGGGCTCATTATCGTGCGAAGCCCCAAAGCAGGAACCGGCATGCCCATGACCACCAGCCCCCGCTCCGACCGTGACTGGCGCGAATACTACCGCCGCACCGGCGATCGTCCGCCTCGGCCGACACTGCTGTTTGCGCTCGACAAGTTCGAGGCTCCTGGCGTTGCTGTAGATCTCGGCTGTGGTGGTGGGCGGGATGTGGTGGAGCTATTGCGCCAGGGCTGGACCGTCTATGGCATCGACCAGGCTGCCAGCGCTGGCGAGGAGATCCAGGCACGCCCCGACCTGCCCGACACAGATCTCCCGGAAACAGGCGAGTTCCACTTCATCCACGCCCGCGCCGAAGACGCCGACTGGCCAGCCTGCGACCTGGTCAACAGCAGCTTTGCCCTACCACTCTGCGCGCCGGATGCCTTCCCCCAACTATGGCGGAACATCACCGAGCGCCTGAAACCCGGCGGACGTTTTAGCGGACAACTCTATGGCCCGAAGGATTCCTGGTTTGGTCGCGACGGCATCACCTTCCACTCCCGCGCAGAGGTCGATGCGCTGCTGACCGGCTGGACTATCGAGCTGTTGGACGAGGAAGAAGACGACAGCGTCACGCCGCGCGGCACGCCGAAACACTGGCACATCTGGCACATCGTGGCGCGGAAGGGTTAACCCCTTCCCCTCACACCAACAACTTGCGCCAGCCCAGCCCCTCAACCGTACCCGCCGCCGGGTTGTATTCACAGCCGACCCAGCCGGTGTAGCCCAGTTCATCCAGATAGTGCAGCACCCGCACATCGTCGAGCTCGCCGGTCATCGGCTCGTGGCGATCCGGGATGCTGGCGGTCTGGACATGCCCGATCAGCGGCAGGTGAGCGGCCAGGCTCATCATCACGTCGCCGGACATAATCTGGCGGTGATAGATATCAAATTGCAGCCGCAGGTTTGCCGCGCCAACGTCGGCGATCACGGCCACCGCGTCCTCAATGTAGTTCAGGTAATAGCCCGGCACGTCACGGTTGTTGATCGGCTCAATGCAGACATCCACACCCTTCGGAGCCGCCGCCGCGCACGCCAGCGCCAGATTGCTGGCAAAGGTCTCGGCCAACTCCACCTCGTCCGCATCGTCGGCTGGAATGCCGGTCATCGCGTGAATGCGCGGGCAATGCAAAGCCTCCGCGTAGTCCAACGCCTTGGCCAGAGCGTCTTTGAATTCTGCCTTACGGTTTGGCAGAGCCGCAAAGCCGCGCTCTGCCGGTACGAACGGTAGGTTGAACAGAGCCACCTCAACCCCGGCCTTCTCGCGCGCATTGGCGACCACTTCGGCGGGATGCTCATACGGCGACAGGATCTCCACGCCCTTAAATCCATTGTCCGCCGCGGCCTGAAAGCGGTCGAGGAAGTCCCATTCGGTGAACATCATGGTAATGTTGGCGGCGAGTTTCGGCATAAGCGGTCTCTCTAACTCGGAAAGTGGGTGTGCAGATCGTCGATCTGTTCCGGCGTCAGTGGCCGGGTGCGGTGGTTCTGGAGCAGCAGGAACAGCTTGGCCGTCTCCTCCAACTCTTCCGTGGCATACATGGCGTCATCCAAGGACTTGCCAGCCACCACTGGCCCATGATTGGCCAGCAGCACGGCAGGCGTCTTGGCAATATACTCGCGGATCGCCTCGCCCAATGCCGGGTCGCCCGGGCGGAAATAGGGCACCAGTGGCAACGTGCCGATCTTCATGACGTAATAGGCCGTCAGTGGTGGCAGCACGTTCGCCGGGTCGATCCCTTCCAGGCACGACACGGCTACAGAATGCGTCGAATGCAAATGCACCACCGCCCGCGCTCCTGCTCGCTCCTCGTAGACGGCGCGGTGCATGAAGGCCTCTTTCGATGGAGGATCGCCGGACAGCAGCTTGCCCTGGTCGTCCAGCTTGGCAATGCGCGCCGGATCGAGCCGCCCGAGGCAGGAATTGGTCGGTGTTAGCAGCCAGCCATCGTCCAGGCGCACGCTGATGTTGCCGGCACTGCCAAAGGTCAGGCCTCGGTCGAACAGCGCCTTGCCGTGTTCGGCCATGCGCTCGCGAAGCTTGGTCTCGTCGTTTGTGACGGAGCTCACCCCAGCACCTCAAACGCCTTGGTGAAGAAGTCTTCATCACCAAAATTGCCCGATTTAAGCGCCAGGCAAAGGCCCTCGCATTCACCCTGCACCACCTGGGTCCACGGCACGCCGGAGTCGATCTCCGGCCCGATAGTCATGGCCTCAACGCCCAATGCACTTACCACCGCGCCAGATGTCTCGCCGCCCGCCACAACCAGTCGCTCAACGCCGTTAGAGACCAGCGCCCGCGCCAATTGCGCGAAGGCCTGCTCAATCACCTGCCCGGCTTTCTCTGCACCCAATTCGGACTGCACTGCCGCGACGCCGTCTGGTGTGTCAGAGGCAACGATGGCGATAGGTTTGCTGCCTAAGCCAGCGCCAGCCCACTGCGCCGCCTCGGCCAAGGCTGATGTGCCATTAGCCAACTCCACCGGATCAATCCGCAGCACGCTGCCGCCCTGCGCCTCAAACGCCCGAACCTGAGCCAGAGTGGTTTGGCTGCAAGAGCCAGACAGGATCACACCCGGCCCTTCACGTGGCTCTAGTGCCGCCGGGTCATCATGCTCTTCCACCCGCCGCTCACGCACCCAAGCCTTACCGAGACCAACCGCCAGTCCACTGCCGCCGGTAACCAAGATCAAATCGTTGAACGCATCGCCCAGCACGTCCAGATCGGCATCATCCACACAATCGACGATGGAGAAGTGAATATCCTTGCGTCGGTGCTCGACAATGGCCCGGCGCACCGCATCCGCTCCAGCGCGCACCACTCGAGCTGGGATTAGCCCCGGTGTCGTTGTCGATTGCGCCGCCAACACCCGCCGCAAATCCGAATCCCGCATCGGGTTGAGCGGATGCATTTCCATTCCGCTTTCGTTGAGCAGGCTGTCGCCAACGAATAGGTGCCCATTGAAAACCGTACGGCCATTCACCGGCAAGGCCGGACAGAAAGGCACCCAGTCAGCTCGCAATTCCTCCTCCAAGGCTGCCGCGACCGGACCGATATTGCCCGCAGCGGTCGAATCGAAAGTGGAGCAATACTTGAAGAAAAACCGGCGCGCTTTCGTCTTGCGCAACGCTGCCAGCGCCTCCAGCGACTGGGCCACGGCATCCTCTGCCGGGATCGAGCGGGTCTTCAAGGCCACGACGACCGCATCGGCGGCAATATTCTCGAAACCATCCGGCGGCACGCCAATGGTCTGCACCGTTCGCAAGCCGCCTTTGACCAGCATCGAAGCCATGTCAGTCGCGCCGGTGAAATCGTCGGCGATGCAGCCCAGCCAAAGTACCATCAGTTCTATCCTGCCGATTGTTGTTGTGAAGTTATATCTTAGCGCGCGGAGCGTGCGAGCAGAGCCTCTATTCCACTCCGATCTGCACCGGACGGCAATGGGGCGGATGGATTTAGCAGCCATACGGCCAAGTCTGCTACCACTTCTGCACCCCTTAGGTCGCGCAGCAGCATATGATAGCCATTCGGGTAGACCGCAACACGCCGTTTCGCCTGCGGCACTGTCAGCAAAGTTCGCCGTGTCGGCCCAAGCGGTACCAGCTCATCCCGCAGACCATAGAGGAATAGGCTTGGCTGCCGGATGCGGGAGGCCGACAACATCGCCCGATCCATCGTATCCACTAAACCCCAGACCAGATCAACCCGGAACTGCCGCAGGATCTGCTTGTCCTTGGCCAACCGCCGCAACATCGCAATATTGTCAGATGCCTGCACCTTCAGCCCCTGCCCAGTGAGCGGATACCAAGGGATCGTATGCGCGGAAAGCCATAGCCCAGCCTGCTGCAAAGCCGGCATGCTGCGCCGTCCCCACACCGCTGGAGCCACCGCCGCAACCCCTGCCAATGGCAGGTCCGGTTGTTCTGCTGCCAGGATCATCCCAATCCCACCGCCCATACTGAGCCCTACGACATAGACAGGCGTGGTCGGATAGGTCTTTGCCAGCACGCGCACGGCTCCCGCCGCATCCTCTACCATCCGGCCCACCCCATGCCACCGCCCACGCTCTGGCGCGCTGCCAAAGCCCCGCTGGTCATAGGCAACTGTCCGGATATTCTGCGCAGCCAACAACTTACCCGTCTCTGCAAACGCATTCGCATAGTCGCCAAAGCCGTGCAGCCCCAGCACCAACGCGGCTGGCTGCTCAGCCGGTCCCCAGGCCGTCAGCGGCAGCACTGCGCCATCATTGGTGACGTAGGCATTGGTCTCCAATCGCGCCGACACCCGTTCCCCACCCGGCGGTACGACAAAGGGCGCACACGCAGCCAGGCTCCAAAGTGCGACTGCCCATAGCATCCCGCGCCCGGCTGCTTTAATACAGAGAGCAACCAATACCTGTGCTAGCGCGACCAGAGGAATTTGCATTGATGGAACCGGTTGAAACGATCGAAGTCGACGACACTACCGTTGCCTGCGACGGCGGCAAGGGCGCGCTAGGTCACCCGCGCGTGTTTTTGCAATTGGCGGATGGCAAAGTCGATTGCCCTTATTGCGGGCGACGCTTTCAGTTAAAGGAAGGCGCCGAACCGGCTCATCACTGAGCACCCGCTCTCAATTCCTTCAGCCTGAGGCGCGAGCGAAGCAAGCCTCGAAGGCGGCCTGCCCTTCGAGGGCGCCGTTCGGCGCCACCTCAGGCCGCCGCACAAATCGCAAGGAAAAACCGCATGCAGCACGTGTTCTTAGTCGATGGCTCCGGCTTCATCTTCCGCGCCTTCCACGCGCTGCCGCCGATGACCCGGGCTGATGGCACGCCGGTCAACGCGGTCTACGGCTTCTGCTCCATGCTGATGAAACTGCTGGAGGATACCGACGCCGACCACATCGCCGTCATCTTCGACACCAGCCGCAAGACCTTCCGCACCGACATCTATCCCGAATACAAGGCGCACCGCCCGCCGCCGCCAGAAGAGTTGGTTCCTCAGTTCGATTTGATCCGCGAGGCTGTGCGCGCCTTCAACCTGCCCTGCATCGAACTGGCCGGCTATGAGGCCGACGACCTGATCGCCACCTATGCCAAACAGGCCGGCGCGAAAGGGGCAGAGGTCACCATTGTCTCGTCCGACAAGGACCTGATGCAGTTGATCGATGACCGCATCTCCATGCTGGACCCGATGAAGCTGCAAACCCTCAGCTATGACGCGGTCCAGGCCAAATTCGGCGTTTCCCCCGACAAAGTCGTGGATGTGCAGGCGCTGGCCGGCGATTCGACTGACAACGTGCCGGGCGTTCCCGGCATCGGCATCAAGACCGCGGCACAACTGATCCTCGAATATGGCGACCTGGAAACCCTGCTCGCCCGCGCGAGTGAGATCAAACAGAACAAACGCCGCGAGAACCTGATCGCCTTTGCCGACCAGGCCCGCATCTCGCAGCAATTGGTGCGCCTCGCTCAAGATGTGCCGGCGCCGGAGCCGCTAGAGAGTTTCACGGTCAAGCAGCCAGATGCCAAAACGCTGTTGGAATTCCTGGAGGCCCAATCCTTCAGATCCCTCACCGCCAAGGTCGAAGCCAACCTCGCTGCCGACGGCAACATCCGCACCACGCCGGAAGAAGCAGGCGTCACGCTCGAAACCAATTACGAGCTCGTCACCTCGCGGGAGGCCTTGGACCGGTGGGTCGCGGCGGCTTATGAGGGCGGCGTGCTGGCCATCGATACGGAGACCACCTCCCTGAACGCCCACCGCGCCGAACTGGTTGGCATTTCCCTGGCGAGCGAGGCCGGCAAGGCCTGCTACATCCCCATCGGCCATCGCGGTGAGCCTGCCGGCGAACTGGCGCTCGATAGCAGCGGTGACAACATCCCGAACATGCCGCTGGCAGACGCCGTCGCCGCACTTAAAGACGTACTGCTCGATGATTCCGTCCTGAAAATCGGCCAGAACATCAAATATGACATGGAAGTGCTCGCCCGCCACGGCCTGCACATTTCGCCAGCCGACGACACCATGGTGCTATCCTACGTGCTCGACGGCGGCCAGCATGGCCATGGCATGAATGAGTTGTCCGAACTGTTCCTGGCCCACAAAACCATCAAGTTCGAAGAGGTGGCCGGCAAGGGCAAGGACGCCATCACCTTTGACCGCGTGCCGCTGGATAAGGCGCTGGACTACGCTGCAGAAGACGCCGACGTCACCCTCCGCCTCTGGCAAAAGCTGAAGCCGCGCCTGGCGCAGGAGCACATGGTCAGCGTCTACGAGGATTTTGACCGCCCGCTGGTGCCAATCCTGGCCGACATGGAATCCGTCGGCATGCTGGTCGACCGCGACGCCTTGAAAGCGCTCTCCGCCGATTTCGCCCTGCGCCTGGATGTGCTGGAGGGCCAAATTCACGAATTGGCTGGCCGCAAATTCACCATCGGCTCGCCCAAGCAACTAGGCGAATTGCTGTTCGACGAGATGAGTATCCCCGGCGGCAAGAAAACCGGCAAATCCGGCGCTTGGGCCACCGGCGCTGAGGTGCTGGAAGACCTGGCAGCTCAAGGCCACGAACTGCCGGCCCGCGTGCTCGACTGGCGCCAACTCGCCAAACTAAAATCCACTTACACCGATGCCTTGGTGAATGAGATCAACCCGGACACCGGGCGCATCCATACCTCCCTGGCGCAGACAGTGGTCAGCACTGGACGCCTGTCCTCCAGCGATCCGAACCTGCAAAATATCCCGGTCCGCACCGAGGAAGGCCGCAAGATCCGCGAGACCTTCATCGCCGCCCCAGGCACCGTGCTGATGAGCGCGGACTACAGCCAGATTGAGCTGCGCCTGTTGGCCCATGTCGGCAAAATCGACTCGCTCTCTCAAGCTTTCCACGATGGCCTGGACATCCACGCGGTTACCGCTAGCCAGGTCTTCGGCATCCCGCTGGAGGGTATGGACCCGATGGAGCGGCGCAAGGCCAAGGCGATCAACTTTGGCATCATCTATGGCATCTCTGCCTTCGGTCTGGCCCGCAATATCCGCGTGCCGCAAAAGGAAGCCAAAGCCTTCATCCAGGCCTATTTTGAGCGCTATCCCGGCATTCGCGACTACATGGACACCGCCAAAGCCTTCGCGGCAGAGCACGGCTTCGTCACCACCATCTTTGGCCGCAAATGCCACACACCGGGTATCAAGGACAAAAACCCAGCCCGACGGTCGTTCCAGGAGCGCGTGGCGATCAACGCACCGCTGCAAGGCTCCGCCGCTGACATCATCAAACGCGCCATGATCCGCCTGCCGGGCGCTCTGGCCGACGCAGGCCTCAATGCCCGAATGATGCTGCAAGTCCACGATGAACTGCTGTTCGAAGTGCCGGAGGCTGAGGTCGAAGCGACGAAGGTCGTTGTCGAAACCACCATGCAGAACGCAGCCAAGCTCTCCGTCCCGTTGGTGGTCGAGGCCGGTGTGGCCCAGAATTGGGCGGCGGCGCACTGATGACGACGGCGCACAAACGCAAATATGAAGTAACCAGCGACAACTGGCGCGATGACGCTATCAGCCAAGTGGCGATGCGACTCGGCCATCTGGCGGAGAATGACCAGGTCGAGATCCAGGTGGCGATCAAGACCGACGGCGGCGCAAAACTTACTCTCACCACCTGTGGAATAGGCGTAGAACAGGCCGTACTCGAGTGCGATATCCCACTAAAGGATGCCGACGCACTGCTGAAACGCTGCAAACCGCCGGTCGACGAGATGATGCGTCATCTGGTATTAATTGACGGCTTCACGTGGCAGGTCGATGTCTATCGCGGTACCCGCCGTGGCGAGGTGACTGCTCGGCTGGAGGTCAACGATCCAGAGACCTGGCCAGACCCATTGCCCCCTTGGATCGGCTCCGAACTGCCCTAAATTTCAACCCAAGTTTCGCCAATTCGCCCATCACCACACTTCCATCATCCGAAAAGCATCCTTGATGGTGGAACAATGACCTGCCTAAACACTGGTCAAATTCAGCACCAGGAGGTTCTACCATGGCCGTCGAAATCAAGGGCGCAATGCAGCCCGGCTATTCCGAAATTCTGTCCGCCGACGCTCTGGCATTCCTCGAAGGTCTGCACAAGCAGTTTGAGCCGACCCGCCAACAGCGTCTGGCCGACCGCATCAGCTTCCAAAACGATCTGGACGCCGGCCGGGCCACGCTGGATTTCCCGGCTGAAACCGCAGACATCCGCGCCGCAGACTGGCAGATCGCCCCGATTCCGGCTGACCTCCTGGACCGCCGTGTAGAGATCACCGGGCCGACCGACCGCAAGATGACCATCAACGCCCTGAACTCCGGCGCAAAGATGTTCATGGCCGATTTGGAAGATGCAAATGCCCCCTCCTGGGACAACATGATTCAGGGCCAGATCAACCTGCGCGACGCGATTGCGAAGACCATCAGCTTCCACGATACCGGCAACGGTAAGGATTACGCCCTCGGTGACGAGCTCGCCACACTGCTGGTGCGCCCACGCGGCTGGCATCTGCTGGAGAAGCACATCCTGGTCGATGGGGAGCCTATGAGCGGTTCTCTGGTCGATTTCGGCCTGTATTTCTTCCACAATGCCAAGTACGCACTATCCATCGGCACCGGCCCCTATTTCTACCTGCCGAAGATGGAGCACTATCTGGAGGCGCGCCTCTGGAACGAGGTGTTCGTCTGGGCCCAGGATCAGCTGGGCGTGGCCCAGGGCTCGTGCAAAGCGACCGTGCTGATCGAGACGCTGCCAGCCACCTTCCACGCTGAAGAGATCATCTACGAACTGCGCGAGCACATGGCTGGCCTGAACTGTGGCCGCTGGGATTACATCTTCAGCTACATCAAAAAGCACCGGAACGACCCGACCAAGGTCCTGCCAGATCGCGTGGCTGTGACGATGACCGTGCCATTTATGCGAGCCTACTCGCTGCATGTGATCAAGATCTGCCACAAGCGCGGCGCGTTCGCCATGGGTGGCATGGCAGCCCAAATCCCGATTCGCAACGACGAAGCAGCCAACAACGCCGCCTTCGAAAAGTTGCGCACCGATAAGGAGCGCGAGGCCACCGACGGTCACGACGGCACCTGGGTCGCGCATCCGGGCATGGTCAGCGCTGCAATGGACGTGTTCAACGAGCACATGCCCTCGGCCAACCAAATCTCCCGCCAGCGTGATGACGCACCGGCAACCGCCGACGAACTGACCGCTCCTTGCGAGGGGCCGAAGTCCATGGGCGGCCTGCTGATGAACATCAATGTCGGCATCGGCTATATCGCTGCTTGGCTGGGTGGCAATGGCGCGGTGCCATTGCACAATCTGATGGAAGATGCAGCCACGGCAGAAATCAGCCGCGCCCAGATTTGGCAGTGGCGCAAGCATGCCGTGAAGCTGGATTCCGGAGAGATCGTCGACGAGAAGCTGGTCCGCCAGCTCGTCACCAACGAGATTGCCAGCCTGAAGCAACAATATGGCGAGGAAGGCTTTGCCAAGGGCCATTACGGCCCTGCCGCTGAGCTGTTGCAGGAGATGGTGCTGGCTGACGACCTGGCCGAGTTCCTAACCACGCCCGCCTACGACATGCAGTTCGCACCGGCGGCTTAGGGACGGCATCGAGGACCGCGCACCATGGCGGACCCCACACCACCGGATGGCAAACCAGCCAAGCCCACCACCGAGCGCTCTGGCCAGGTCCAAAGCCTGGTCCGGGCGCTGCGGCTGTTGCAGGAGGTCGCTGACGCCGGCGACGGCATCACTTTGACGGAGGTAGCCAACCGCGTCGGCCTGCCGGTCTCCTCTGCCCACCGTCTGCTCTCCACCCTGCAATTGGAGGGCTTCGTGCGCTTCGATGGCGAGCGGACGCTTTGGTTCGTTGGCGTCAAGGCGTTCACGGTCGGCAACGCTTTCCTGCGCGCCCGCGATCTGGTGCAGGTCGCCCGGCCCTATATGCGCGGGCTGATGGAGCAGTGCGACGAGACTGTCAATCTGGCGGTGGAAGACGGCGGCCAGATCATCTATCTGGCCCAGATCGAATGCCGCCAAATGATGCGCGCCCTGGCCTCCCCCGGCGCCAGAGTGCCGATGCATTCCTCCGCCGTTGGCAAGGTCCTGTTGGCCTACATGCCGCCCTCAGCCCAAGCACCGATGCTGGAAAAGATGAAGCTGGAGCGCTTCACCGCCAACACCATCACCGGACGGGACCGGTTCGCCAAGACACTGGTCGAGATCCGCAAACTGGGCTTCGGCTTCGATGACGAGGAGCACGCCATCGGCCTGCGCTGCGTCGCCGCCCCGATCTTTAACGAGGCGCGGGAGGCCATAGCTGGCATCTCGCTTTCCGGCCCAGCGGCGCGGGTGACGGACCGGCGGTTCAAGGAATTGGCGGGAATGGTGCAACGCACCGCCCGGGTGATTACGCGGGAGTTCGGCGGCAAATCGCCTGAGGAATACAAGGTTCAGGCCTAAAAGGCACAACATGCAAACCCACTTCACAGAGGCGCAAAAGGCCAATCCGGACATTGCCGAGGCCGACAAGATCCTCCGCAATTGCGTCCATTGCGGCTTCTGCACAGCCACCTGCCCTACCTACACCCTGTTGGGCGACGAGTTGGACAGCCCGCGCGGCCGCATCTACCTGATCAAGGACATGCTAGAAAACGACCGGCCAGCAACAGAGCAGGTGGTCAAGCACCTGGATCGCTGCCTGTCCTGCCTATCCTGCATGAGCACCTGCCCCTCCGGCGTCCACTACATGCACCTGATCGACCACGCCCGCGTGCATGTGGAGGAGACCTACAAACGCCCCTGGTTCGACCGCTTGCAGCGCGAAGTGCTGGCCCGGCTGATCCCCTATCCAAACCGGTTCAAAGCGGCGTTGGCACTGGGCGCGCTGGCTAAGCCATTGGCCGCGCTCATGCCCTCCAAACTCAAGGCCATGCTGGACGTTGCACCGCTGCCGGTCGGTCGCTCCGCCATGGACGAGCCGGGCACTTACAAGGCGGACGGCCAGCGGCAACACCGGGTGGCGATCCTGCCTGGTTGCGCGCAGCGGGCGATTGCGCCGGAGATCAACGACGCCACACTACGGCTACTGCGCCGGCATGGGGCCGAAGTCGTGTTCCCCGCCAACGCCACATGCTGTGGCTCGCTAGTCCACCACATGGGCCGCGAGGAGCAATCCCACGCCCAGGCCAAAGCCATGATCGACGCCTGGTGGCCGGAGACAACCGAGGGCGGCGGCCAGGGCCTCGACGCCATTGTCATCAACGCCAGCGGCTGCGGCACCACAGTCAAAGACTATGGCTTCATGCTGCGCAACGACGCCGCCTATGCCGAAAAAGCGGCGTTGGTCAGCAGCTTAGCCAAAGATATCAGTGAGTTCCTGGCGACAATCGGCCTAATGACGCCGGCCATAGAGACCGGCCAGCGCGTCACCTACCACGCGGCTTGCTCGCTCCAGCACGGCCAGCAAGTGCGGAACCAGCCGAAGGACCTGTTGGCCGCGGCAGGCTTCACGGTCAGTGAGGCAGCTGAGGCTCACCTGTGCTGTGGGTCCGCTGGTACCTACAACCTGCTACAGCCAGAGATCGCCACCCGTCTGCGCGACCGCAAGCTCGGCAACATCGCGGCGACGGGGCCAGAGATCATTGCCGCTGGCAACATCGGCTGCATCACGCAACTGGCTGGCAAAGCCGGCGTGCCGGTGGTGCACACGGTGGAGTTGCTCGACTGGGCAACGGGCGGGCCAAAGCCAGCGGGTATTTAAAGACGATAGTGCCGTGTTGCTCTTGACATGCCGCATCAATGGCCGATCCTGACAGGCAAGAAGATACGGTATTGCCAAGGGAAACACCAATGGACTGGGGAATTCACCTGCCGCATTTGGGACGGCAGGTTGATCGCAAAACGCTGATGGGCTTTGCCAAGGAGGCGGAGCGGCTGGGCTGTCATTCTGGCTGGGTCAGCGATCATGTGTGCTGGCCGGCGGAGATCGCCTCGAAATATCCGTATACTGATGACGGTTCGTTCCAGCCCTCGCCGGATATGGGCTGGCTCGATCCGATCAGCACACTGACGTTTGTGGCGGCGTGCACGGAGAAGCTGCGCCTCGGCACGACGGTGCTGATCCTGCCTTATCGCATGCCGGTACAGACCGCCAAACAGATTGCCAGTCTTGACGTGATGTCCGACGGGCGCGCCATCCTGGGTGTCGGCGTTGGCTGGATGGCGGAGGAAGCCGCTGTCCTGGGCATGCCATGGGACAAGCGCGGCAAGCGCTCTGACGAGCAGCTGGAGATTTTCCGCCGGTTGTTTACCGACGCGGAGCCGGAGTTCGACGGCGAATACTACAGCTTCCCCAAGGTCGGGTTTGAGCCGAAGCCGGTGCAGAAGCCCTTGCCTATCTGGGTCGGCGGCTCCACCCCTGTTGCCTTCCGGCGCGTTGCAAAATTTGGCCACGCCTTCCACGCCGCCTTCCAACCGCGGCAGGAGATCGTAGACGCCTGGTCCGCCATCCAGCGCGAGTGCGAGGCCATCGGGCGCGACCCGGCGGAACTGAGCCTGTCACTGCGCATCTACCTAGACCCGGCGCAGGCCATGCAGAAGTCCAAGTCCATCGGCGGCAGCAAGGACGAGATGTTGGAGACCATCGCCGCCTGCCGGGAGATCGGGATCAGCCATCTGCTGCTCGATCCAGTGGCTCGCGGCGGGGTTCCCGGACGTCTGGATGCCCTCCGCGCGTTCATGGAAGACATTGCGCCGGCTGTGGGGGGATAAGCCATGGTCCGTCTTGCCGATCTGCCGGAAATCGATCAGGCGCACCTGCTTGGCAAGGCTTGTGAGCCATTGCCGGGCGAGCCGTTCGTTCACGGACCTCCGCTGACGCAGCGCCGGGTCGCCATTGTCACCACCGCCGGCCTCCACCCGGCAGGGCAGCCGAATTTCGACCTGCGCGACACCGACTACCGCGTCATTCCCGGCGATGTGGACGGGCGTGACTTGGTGATGAGCCATTCCAGCGTGAATTTCGACCGCTCGGGCTTTCAGCAGGACATCAACGTCGTCTTTCCGCTGGAGCGGCTGCGCGAGCTGGCCGACGCCGGAGAGATCGGCAGTGTCGCCAGCTTCCACTACGCCCTGAACGGCGCTGGTTGGGAACCGCATGAGATCGAGCCGACGGCGGCGGAACTCGCTCGCATGCTGGCCGCCGACAAGGTGGATGCTGCCGTCCTGGTGCCGGTCTGACCGAATTGCACCCGCGCCGTGAGCGCGGTCGGGCATTATCTGGAGCAGCACGGCATTCCGACAGCGGGCATCAGCCTGGTGCGGGAGAACACAGTGGCGATGCGCCCGCCGCGCGCGTTGTGGGTGCCGTTCCCACTGGGGCGGCCATTCGGTACGCCACACGCACCGGACTTTCAGCGCGAGGTTCTGCGCGCGGTGCTGGCTCTGCTGGCACGTCCGCAAGGGCCGGTGCTGGAGGACTTTCCGGATGATGCGCCTGCAGGACCGGATGGAGAGGAATCCGATACTCTGGTTTGTCCGGTCAGCTTTCCCGCTCCGCCTTCGCAGGCGCTTTCGGACTGGCATGTGCGCCTTGCCCAGGAGCGCGCCTCACTTGAACCCTGGTACGCGCTGGCGGAGCAGAAGGGGCAGGCGGCCACCGGTATCGCTGGCATGGACATTGAGGCTGCCATGGATCTGCTCGCGACGTTCGTCAGTGAGGATGGCCGGCTACCCGACGGCATGGATGAGCCGGCGAGAGCGCTGCGCAACGCGGCTGAGGATGTCCGCGGCTGGTATGCGGCGGCAATGACGGCCCAACCTGGTCCGAAGCCCAACCCAGCGGCGCTGGCGGACTGGTTCTGGGGCGAGACCGGGGCCGGTGCGGTTTTGCTGGCGGCCTACCCGATCTGTCTGCATCATGACGACCCTATGGTGCGCCGTATCGGCGAGACGCAATGGCTGCCGCGCGCTCAAAGGCATCATCTGACCAAGATTTAGCAGAAGGAGATCTGTCCGATGACTATGAATGGCTGGAAAGAGGTTGACCGTTACGGTGATCTGGCGGCGGATATGGCTCGCCGCTTTCCCGAGCGCGAAGGCCTGATTTTCCGCGATCGCCGCTATACCTTTGCGCAAATTTCCGAGCAGGTCGATCTGGCTGCTCGCGCTGCCATGGCGGCAGGCGTTGAGAAGGGGGACCATGTGGCGGTCTGGCTGCAGAACAGCGACCAGTTCGTTTTTATCGTGCTGGGCCTGCTGAAAGCCGGTGCGGTGCTGGTGCCGATCAATACGCGCTTCCGCACCAACGATCTGGAATACGTGCTGCGCCAGTCCGATAGCAAAATGCTCATCACCCACAACACCAGCGGCCCTATCGGCTATCTTGAGATGGTGCGCGAGGTGGTGAAGCTGCCGAGCGACGGCGACACTGTCAGCGATCCGGATTTTCCGGAATTGCGCAAGGTTCTGATCATGGACGATGCGGAGCACGCCGGCACGCAATCGTGGAACTCTGCGCTGCAGGCCGCGGACAATATCAGCGCACAGGCGCTGGCTGCGCGGGCGGACTCGGTCAGCCCGGCGGATATCGCGCTGATCAAATACACCAGCGGCACCACCGGCTTCCCGAAAGGAGCCATGCACAATCACATCCTGATCCGCAACATCGCGGAGCGGGCGTTCCGCATGGGCATCGATCAGAACGACAAGCTGATGTCCTACCTGCCTCTGTTTCATGCATTCGGCTTTTCGGAGGGGCTGCTGACCTCGGTGATCACCGGCGCCTGCCAGATTGTGACCGAGACGTTTGACCCAGCAGAGGTGCTCGACCTGATCGAGCGCGAGGGCGGCAGCATCATCCACGGCTTCGAGGCGCACGTGCTGGCGCTGGCGAACGAGCAGGAACGCAAGCCGCGTAATGTCTCGACCTTGCGTACTGGTCTGCTGGCCGGCGGGCAGTTGAGCTCGACGCCGGTGCTCTATCGCGGCGCGGAGGTGCTGGCGCCGCTGCATTCGCTATCCGGCCACGGCATGACCGAGGTGTGGATCGGCACCGGGCTCTCCTCCCTCGATGACAGCGCGGAATTGCGCTACGAGGCCTCCGGCCACCCCGGCCTTGGCTATGACCTGCGCATCCGGGACCTGGAGACAGGCGAACTCTGCCCTGTCGGCAAGGAAGGCGAGTTGCAGATCCGTACCCGCTATCTGATGCAGGGCTATTACAAAAAGCCGAAGGAGACGGCGGAAAGCTACACGGATGACGGTTGGTTCAAGAGCGGCGATACCGCTGTCTGGCGAGAGGACGGCGCCTTCCGCTTTGTTGGCCGGCACAAGGATATGCTGAAGGTCGGCGGCGAGAACGTCGATCCGATGGAGGTGGAAGGTCTGCTGCTCCGCCATCCGGGCGTGCACCAGGTCGCCGTCGTCGGCTGCCCCGATCCTAAGCTGACGGAGGTTGCCGTCGCCTATGTCGAAAAAGCGCCGGGTGCGGACATCAGCACTGAGGACGTGATCGAATCCTGCCGCGGCAAGGTCGCGAGTTTCAAAATCCCGCGCCATGTGGTCTTCATCGACGCGTTCCCGATGACCGCCTCCGGCAAGATCCGCAAGGTGGAATTGCGGGCCGATGCCAAGGAGCGGTTTGCGGGTGAGTGATGTAACGAGCAACCAAGCAAGTGAAGGTCGCGTAAAAACCGCCCTGGTAACGGGCGCGGCGAGAGGTATTGGTCTCGCGATCGTCCAGACCTTGCTGGACCAGGGCTGGCACGTGGTGATGCTGGACATCAATGGCCCGGAATTGGTGCAAGCCAGCGCCGGCCGTAACAACGTGCTGGCAATTACAGCCGACGTTTCAGACCCAGCCCAGGTCGAAGACGCACGGCGGCAGGTGGCTGAGACATTTGATAACCTGGACGCGCTCATCAACAATGCTGGCATCGCGGACTTCGGCCCGATTCAGGACACTACATTCGAGCGCTGGCGGGCGGTCATGTCCGTCAATCTGGACGGTCCGTTCCTGATGACCCAGGCCTTTACCGATATGCTGGCAGCCGCCAAAGGCAGCATCGTCAACATCACCTCAATCTCCGGCCTGCGCGCCAGTACGCTCCGCATAGCCTATGGCACTTCCAAGGCAGCGTTGGCGCATTTGACCATGCAACAGGCGGTGGAGCTCTGTGAGTTGGGCATCCGCGTTAACGGCGTCGCCCCTGGTCCGGTCAACACCAAAATGGCACTGGCCGTGCACTCCCCAGAAATTCGCGCGGCCTACCACGAGGCCATTCCGCTGAACCGCTATGGCCTAGAGACCGAAATTGCCGCCGCCGTGGCCTTTCTGGTCAGCGATGCCGCCAGCTATATCACTGGCCAAATCCTAGCTGCAGACGGCGGCTTCGGCGCTGCGGGCGTCGGATTACCTGCCCTGCGCGCTGCCAATGCCGAAAAACCCAAGACCTGATGAGCCCCGCCATGACAAACCTGCTCTCCGCTGACACCATCACCGACTTTCAGCGGAACGGTGCAGCCGTCTTACGCGGTGTCTTTGCTGACTGGGTGGAGACACTGCGCAAAGGCGTGGATTTCAACGTCGCCAACCCTGGCCCCGACGGTCGCTTCTATACTGGCGACACCGGCGACGGCCGCTTTATGACCGACTACTGCAATTGGCAGCGCATCCCAGAATACCGCGATTTCATCTTCAACTCTCCGGTCGCTCAGGTCGGGAAAGAGTTGATGGCCAGCCGCTCCGTACAATTGTTTCATGAGCACGTGCTGATCAAAGAGGCCGACGCTGACGTCGTCACCCCCTGGCATCATGACCTGCCTTATTACAGCGTCGCCGCCCCGCTATCAGTCAGCCTTTGGCTGCCGCTGGATTCCGTACCGCGAGAGCGCACGCTGGAATTCGTCGCTGGCTCTCACAGCATGGGCAAGACCTACCAACCGCAGCGCTTTAACGGCAATCCAATCAACGAGGGCGATGGGCTGGAGAGCATTCCGGATATCGAGGCTAACCGTGCCGCCTTCGATATTCTTGGGTGGGCTTTGGAGCCTGGCGACGCCGTCGCATTCGACTTCCGCACCCTGCACGGTGCACCCGCCAATCGCAGCAAAAGCGCCCAGCGCCGCGCCTTCTCGGTTCGGCTGGTCGGCGAAGGCGCGCAATTCCGCCGCAAACCCGGCATCGTCACCTCCCCGCCATTCCCAGACGTAACACTGGCAGACGGCGCGCCGCTGGCCGGCGAGGATTTCCCGATGTTGCTGGCCGCGAACTAACCGTCGAACTTATTATCCCGTGGGAAGCCGTGCGGTGGCTGGCGGCCCGCCGCGGCGCGGTTGCCGAGCCAGGGCATTAGGTCGGTTTCGCGCCTTGTGCGTTCGCCGGCTTGCCAAGCTAAGCCCTCTTCCAACACGATGGTCGTCAGATCGCTGACGCCGCCGTCTTTGTAGCGTTGCAGCATGACACCCCGGCCACGGCTCATCTCTGGCAATTGGTGCATGGGGAATACCAGCAAGCGGCGGTTCTCACCGATGACCGCAATATGATCGCCAACTGCCGGCACGACAAAGACCAGCCGTGCGCCTGCCGCGGGGTTCATCACCTGCCGTCCAGTCTTGGTCTGCGCAACGCAGGCGTCAGCCGCAATACGGAAGCCGCGGCCATCGCTGGAGGCCAGGATCAGAACCAGCTCTTTTGCTGCCACCAGCAGCGCTATCGCAGAATCATCCGCCGCGAGGTCCACCAGCAAGCGCAATGGCTCGCCCTGGCCGCGACCGCCGGGCAGTTTGTCGGCGGCCAGCGTATGCACCCGGCCAGAGGCGGTAAACAGCAAAACTTTGTCGGAGGATTGGCACGGCAGGCGGAACTTCTCGCCATCACCATCCTTGTATTTGACCTCCGCATCCGGAGCCAAATGCCCCTTCAGCGCCCGCACCCAGCCTTGCTCGGAGACGACAACGGTCAGCGGCTCCCGTTCGACCAAGGCTTCATCGGTCAGATCAATCGCTTCGGGTGCGCTCGCGATCAGGGTGCGGCGCTTGCCGAGAGGCGTCTTGACGCCGAACTTCTTGCGCGTCTCCGCGATCTGGCCGGCAATGTTCTCCCATTGCTGCGCCTCATCTGCCAGCAGGGCCTGCAATTCCGCCTGTTCGGCAGCGAGCGCGTCATGCTCCTGCCGGATTTCGATCTCCTGCAGGCGGGCCAGTGCGCGCAGGCGCATGTTGAGGATGGCGTCGGCCTGGACCTCGGTCAGATCCCAGCGGGCCATCAGCGCTGGCTTGGGCTCGTCCGATTCGCGGATTATGCGGATCACCTCGTCCATATTGGCATAGACGATGAGGTAGCCCGCCAGCACCTCCAGCCGGTGCGCAATCTGGCCGAGCCGGAATAGCGTGCGACGCTGCAGCACCTCCAGGCGGTGGTCGAGAAAGGCCTTCAGCACCTCGATCAGGCCCATAAGGCGCGGGACGGTGCCGCCGTCCAGCACGTTCATGTTGACGCCGAAACGGGTTTCCAGCTCGGTCTGCTGGAACATCGATTCCATGAGGGCTTCCGGCGGGATCATGCGCGTTCGCGGCACCAGCACGACACGAAGGTCTTCTGCCGACTCGTCGCGGATATCGGCGAGCAGTGGCAACTTGCGGTTCTCCAGCAGCTCCGCCACCCGCTCAATCAGGCGGCTTTTTTGCACCTGATAGGGGATTTCGGTGATGATAATCTGCCAGGTGCCGCGCCCCAGATCCTCCAACTCCCACCGTGCCCGCAGGCGCAGAGAGCCGCGACCGGTGGCGTAGGTTTGCGTGATCTTGTCAGCATCTTCGGTCAGCACGCCGCCAGTGGGGAAGTCCGGCCCCGGCATCAACTTCAACACCTGGGCCAACGATGCATCCGGGTTCTTGATCAACAGCAGCAACGCCCGGCAGATCTCGTCGGCATTGTGCGGCGGGATGTTGGTAGCCATGCCCACGGCGATGCCTTGCGCGCCATTCGCCAACAGATTTGGGAAAGCTGCAGGCAGGACGATGGGCTCTGCGCCCTCGCCATCATAGGTATCGCGGAAGTCAACGGTGTCCTGGTCGATGCCATCGAGCAGCGCTTCAGCCACAGCGGTCAATCGCGCCTCCGTATACCGCATGGCGGCAGCGTTATCGCCGTCAATATTGCCGAAATTGCCCTGGCCCTCGACCAGCGGATAGCGCACCGCGAATTCCTGAGCCAGCCGCACCATCGCGTCATAAATCGCCGCATCGCCGTGCGGATGGAACTTGCCCATCACATCGCCAACAACACGGGCGCATTTCTTAAAACCAGCGCGAGGATTGAGGCCCAACTCGCGCATAGCAAACAGCAGCCGGCGATGCACCGGCTTCAGCCCATCCCGCACATCCGGCAGCGAACGCGCCATGATAGTGGACAGCGCATAGGCCAAGTAGCGCTCGGACAGCGCTTCTTCAAAGCCAACAGGCCGGATCGGATCACGGCCCGCGGTGGATGATTTGTCGTCGGTCACACGGAATCCTCTGGGTCAGACTCTGCGGATAAAGCCGATTCTGCCGGGAAGCAATCCGCCAGCCGATAGCGGGCTGGGGGTAAGTCACGGTGGGTGATGCCGAAGGCGTCGCGTTTCAGGAAGTGCGCCGTGAGCTTTAAGCCGGCAGCAATCGCTGCGTCATCGAACTCCCCTTCCCCAGCCAAAAACCCCGGCAGCCGCAACAGCTTAGGCGCCAACTCCCCAGCAGCCTCCGCCGTTACCGCCGCGCCGGTGCGGGGAGAGACGTAGGCCAGGCCTTCGGTGGCGCCGGTGCGGACACAGCGGTCCAGGGCCAAGCCATAACCTAAGGCACTCAGCACGCCCAGCTCCCACATCACGTAAGCGGCAGGCCAGGCCTCGCTCTCAAGTGCCGCCAACAGCGCGCAAAGGCCGTGATAGACGCCGGGCATCGGCTCGCGCTCGGGCAGGGCGGTGGCGACGGCACAGGCAGAGGCAATCCCCGCCAACCGCCGCCGGTCTTCCAGCCAGAAGGCGGCGTGCGGTGTTTCCAGCTCATAGGTATAGGTGCCCAGGTGATCCGGCAGGCGCGCCCGCCAAGACAGGCTGAGCGCTGCCCCCGGCTGCAACTCATGCGCCCGGCGGGAGGAGGCTCCGCCATGCACCAGGCCAGCGTGGCGGCCGTGCGCCTCGGTCAGAACTTGGGCGACCGCGTGCCCCTCGCCATGTGGCTCAACCGACAGGAGTAGGCCTTGGTCGCGCCATTCGATCATGCGTTATAGTCGAGCCCTAGGTTCCGGAAATGCGCCCGGTCCTCGTCCCAGCCAGGGCGGACTTTGACGTGTAGAAACAGATGCACCGGTGTCTCATACATCGCCTCCAGGTCCTTTTGAGCGGACTCACGGACCCATTTGATCTGCTCACCGCCCTTGCCGACGACGATACCCTTTTGGCTCTCGCGCGCGATGTGGATCACTTGAGAAATCCGCAGCGCACCGTTCTGGAATACCTGCCATTCCTCGGTCTCAACGCTCAGCTCATAGGGCAGTTCGTTGCGCAGGCTCAGCATCAGCTTTTCACGGGTGATTTCAGCCGCCATCAACCGGTCAGGCATGTCGGATAGCTGATCATCCGGGAACAGCCACGGCCCCTCTGGCAGACGGGCAGAAAGCTTGCTGAACAGGTCTTCGACGCCGTCACCATTGATCGCCGCGATCATGAAAACGTCGCGGCAGGGCAGGATATCCGTCAGACCCTGCGCCAGGTTCAGCAAACGCTCGCGGCGAACTTTGTCGATTTTGTTGAAAACGCCGATCACCTGACGCCCAGACTCTTTCAGGCGCTCAGCGATGGCGCGGGTTGGCCCATCCAGGCCTTTACCAGCGTCGATCAGCAGGCAGGTCTCATCCGCATCCCCGGCCTCGCGCCAAGCGGTCTGCACCATGGCGCGGTCCAGCCGGCGCTTGGGCTGAAAGATGCCCGGCGTATCGATAAATACCGCCTGGGTTGCGCCATCCATGCGGATTCCCAGCACACGGGTGCGCGTCGTCTGCGCTTTCGGCGTCACAATAGCGATCTTCGCCCCAACCAAGCGGTTGATCAGGGTGGATTTGCCAACGTTCGGCGCGCCAACCAGCGCAATCAGACCGCAACGCTGTGTCGCGTCGGTGCCGGCTGCGGGATCAGTCATC
>Ga0055584_100000888_pt1 | contig 28876 bp, 25 predicted proteins | sample OSDHelmetaG_FD_58716 | JGI IMG/M metagenome (GOLD analysis project Ga0055584, IMG submission 58716) | Pelagic marine sediment microbial communities from the LTER site Helgoland, North Sea, for post-phytoplankton bloom and carbon turnover... | ecosystem: Environmental > Aquatic > Marine >... | reverse complement strand
AATAAGTTTAACATAGAACTCAAATAAATTATTGATTTAATTCCTCTTTGGCCATAACTCTCTCATATCCATATACCTTTTTGATCTTACCATCTACAATCTGAGCATCAAGTATTCTTTGTAAATGAGATTCTGATTCACCCTCTCCAAATGAAACATTTACCGCAGTAGTCACCCAGTTTTCATTTGGTTTATTTTCAAAATCAATATCATTTGATATACTCCATAGAATATCCCATCTCGCATTACTATTAGCCTCCAAAAACATTTTAGATAGTTTCGAATGCTCTTCACTTCCCTTTACAATCATACCGTTTGGAGCATAAAGTTCAATATCATCATGTTCTAATGCGGAAACGTCTTCAATCCTTCTTTCATTATAAGCATCAAAAAACTCTTCCATTATAGCAACTCCATCTTGATTGCCCCCATAGATATTAACTTTGTTTTCTTCTTCCATCTCAAAACCTATTTTTTTATTTTCAACTTCTATATTTTGAGTGTTTGATGTACACCCTTGAATTATAAAAATTATTGCTATTAGTAAATTAATCTTTTTCATATTTTGTTTTTTTTGAATGATATATTGATATTGTTTTTATTATCAACTTCTAACTAAAAATAATAAATTAATTATATATCATGTTTTTAGAAAGGTCAATTAATCAGGCAGACAAAATTGGATGGATTGAGGTAATTTGTGGATCAATGTTTTCTGGAAAGACAGAGGAGCTTATTAGAAGAGTTAAAAGAGCTAAGCTTGCAAAGCAAAAAATTAAAATTTTTAAGCCAAAACAGGACACGAGATATGGTAAGAAAAAAGTAACATCACATGACAATAACTCTATTAAGTCAAAGCCAATAGATTCACCAGAAAAAATACTTAAAAACTTTGAAAAGTTTGATGTTATAGGGATTGATGAGGCCCAATTTTTTGATGAGAGTATTATTGATGTTGTTAATAAATTAGCTAACTCAGGTAAACGTGTAATTGTTGCTGGGTTAGATATGGACTATAGAGGGAAACCCTTTGGGCCTATGCCTAATTTATTAGCAATTGCTGAGTATGTGACAAAGGTTCATGCTGTATGTACAAAGTCAGGAAAAATGGCATCTTACACTCATAGGATAGTTAAGAATGAAGATCTTGTTCTTTTGGGAGATACTAGAAGGTATGAGGCCTTGAGTAGAAGAGAGTTTATTAAAGCCAAGAAAAACAAACAAAAATAATTATGGCAAAAGTTAAATCATATGCAGCTCTTCAAGCTGATAAACCATTAAACCCATACGAAATAAATAGAAGAGAAATAAACCCTGATGATATAAACATTGATATTTTATATTGTGGTGTTTGCCACTCTGATATCCACATGGCAAGAAACGAGTGGAATAACTCATCAATTTATCCAATGGTACCAGGTCACGAAATTATCGGTGTAGTAAAAGATGTAGGAGCTAACGTGACAAAATTTAAAATTGGAGATAAAGTAGGCGTAGGAGTATATGTAGACGCATGTGAAAAATGTCATAATTGTGATACTGGTAAAGATAATTACTGTGAAGAGGGAATTGTACTGACATATAACTCTTATGAGTATGGAACAAAAAATATAACATATGGTGGGTACTCAAAAAGTATAGTAGTTAAGGAAAATTATGTCATAAAAGTTCCTGAAGGAATGAATATGGAAAAGGCAGCGCCATTGCTTTGTGCTGGTATAACTACATACTCTCCTTTGAGACATTTTAAAGTTAATAGCAGCCATAAAGTTGGAATTGCTGGGCTTGGTGGATTAGGACATATGGGATTAAAGTTTGCCTCTTCTTTTGGTGCAGATGTTGTTGTTTTAAGTACCTCTGACTCTAAAAAAAATGAGGCATTAGAGATGGGAGCAAATCATTTTGTTAATGTTAATAATAATGCTGATGTTAAGAAACACCTTAACTCTTGCGATTACATCCTAGATACTGTTTCTGCAAATAGGAATATGGCTCAAGTGTTTTCATTTCTGAAAACTGATGGATTGATTATGCTTGTTGGTCTTCCAATGGAGCCTCTTGCAATATCAAGTTTTTCTTTGATTGATAAGAGGAAGGGAATAGTAGGTTCATCAATAGGAAGTATTGGGGAGACACAGGAGATGATAGATTACTGCAACGAGAAAAATATCTACCCAGAAGTAGAGATGATTCCAATATCAAAAATTAATGAAGCTTTTGAAAGGACCATAAATAAAGATGTTAGGTATAGGTTTGTAATTGATATGTCTACACTCTAATTACCTTCCCCCAGGAGGACAGTTTTTTCTCAAGAAATCAGTAAACATTAGTCTTACGTGCGGATAGGCCCCATCCTCTCTTATTCCGTGTGATCTATTTGGATAAGATAACATATAAAAAACTTTCTTGTGTTTAATAAGTTCGTTTGCTAACATTTCTGCGTTTTGGTAATGTACATTATCATCACCTGTGCCGTGAATATATAACAAATTACCTTCGAAATTTTTAGCGTATTTGATAGGAGATCCGTCCACATAATCTTGGTAACTTTCTTTTGGGTCACCCATGTATCTTTCCTGATAAATATTGTCATAAGTTAATTGATTAGCAACTGCTGCAACTGCAATTCCAGTATGAAAGATTTCAGGGTACTGAAATAAGCAATTTAATGTAGCTGTACCACCTCCACTCCAACCATGAACTGCCACACGTGATGTGTCTATGAAAGTGTATTTATCAAAAACAGCCTTCGCTCCCATTGCCATATCTCTCACATTAACTCTTCCTATTTGTCTATAGATTGCTTTTCTCCAGGCCCTACCTTTAGGAGAGGGGGTTCCTCTTCCATCAAATGTGACATAAACATATCCGTCTTCAGCTAAGTTTCCATCGTAGAGTCCGTTATTTCCAGCTCCATATCTATTTACTCCTGTTTGACCAGCAGGCTCACTATAGAAGTAAAATAAGACAGGATATTTTTTGTTTTTATCCATGTTTTTTGGCTTAACAATCCAACCTTCCATGGTCACGTCATCCACTGTAGTTATCTGAAAAAATTCTAGTGGATGATCATTTTTCTTTTCCCTATCAAATTTATTTACCATGTTCTGGTCTTCATTTATAAACTTGTGATCAGGCAATGAAACTACCGCTTGCATGGGTCTTGTGAAATAATTTGAGAAAGAGTGGAATGCGTATTTTGCCTTAGTGCTTATCTGGTAATTATGTGAACCTTCAAGTATTTCTGGTGTTATTCTTTTAAGATTTTCCTTGCCCTTTGCCGATGTCTTATAAAGGTATCTCTCTGTTGGTTGATTAGGAGAGGCTATAAAATAAACTTCATCAGATTTTTCGTCATAAGCGAGTGGCTTGACCACATCATAATTGCCTTTCGTTACTAGATATTCAGTTTGTTTTTTAATATTAAATCTGTAGATATGAGACCAACCGTCTTTTTCTGTGGTATACAAAAATTCCTTTCCACTATTTATAAATTTCCATCCTGCTTGAACTTGATAAGGCCATGAGCTTCTAAGATCAACCCATGCGTCATCTTTTTCTTCCATCAACAATTTACTTTCTCCGGTATCAGAATTAGCCACAAAAATTTTACTGTGATTTTGTTTTCTATTTAGCTGTTGAACCATCAGCTCATCTTTTCCAGGAATCCATGTCATTCTTGGGAGGTAGTATTTGTGTGACTCTCCAGGAATATTCATCCATTGTATTTCTCCATTATCTAAATTAATTACCCCAATCTTTGCTGGTGTTAAGTCTTCTCCAACTTTCGGATATTCTACTGGTATCGTGTATGAGTAAATAGAGTCTGTATTATTTATCATATAAAAGTCTCTGACCTGGTTTGCGTCTATTTGCCAGAACGCAATTTTGTTTCCGCTTTCATTAAAAATAAAGCCATCTCTACAACCAAATTCTTCTTCATATACCCAATCAAAAGTTCCGTTAATTAATTTTTTCGTTCCGTTAGAAGAAGTAAGTTTTTTTATAGAATTATTTTCTAGGTTTTCTATGTATATGTTAACACTGGTGCTGCTATTTCTAATGTTTTTATCAGATTTCTCCTTACTTACAAATGCAACAAATTTTTCATTAGGTGAAAACTTTGCAAACATTAAACTAGAGTCTGGCATTGACTTACCTATTTTCTTTCCTTGTTTAGTCTTAAAATCATAAACCCAGTAATCACCTTTTGTGTTATATCTCCAAACTTTAACAGACTTTGTAAATAAAAGGATTTTGTTTTTGTTTTGTGAGAATAAGAATGATTCAATCTTTATGTCTCCAACTTCTGAGGAGGATAAAATGAGTTGATCTTTTTCTCCCTCAGTGCTAATTAGCATTATATTATTTTCTTTTATTGAATAGTAACCCGTCTCTTCTTCGTTCCACACAACGTCTTGGGGAAGGACTCTTGCTGTTAATGAATATGAAAAAAGAAGTATTATAAATAATGAATTATGAATGATTTTTAGCATGATGATTTGTTTGAATAATTTTATAAAAATAAAAATTATAATAAATTGTAATGAATTACAATTAATATATCATGAATAGAATAGGATTTCAAATAAATAATTCGGGAGAGGAAGATGTTTTTAAGAAATTTGATGAGTATGTAGATGCTAGCAAAGAGAAACTAACAAAGGCAGCTGATAAATTATTAAAATTATATAAGTCTGATGATTTAGATGAAGACGACAGGAAAATGCTTATAGAATTTGAAAAAAAATTACGACTGATATTCAGGCAGGTAGACGAGATAGATCGTGACGTTGAGGTGATGGCCAAGAGGAAAAGAATGTCTGACAAAAAATAATTAGTTACTGTATCTTTCTCCATAAGTCGGATAACTAGGCATTATTGGACTTTTAATTTCAAATAAATTTGATTTTTCTTTCGATGAAAGTAAAAGATTATTTTCCTTGGAGACTTTAAAAAAGTCGCCTTTACTAATGATATATTTATCTATTTCAATTTCTCCTTTAATTAAAAAATATGAGTAAATATACTCAGCATCTAATACTAATTTTAGACTTTTATCTTTGGGGATTTTATATAAATTTATGTTAACCCCTTCAGAGTCCATCTTCATTACTGACCTATTTCCTACAATCTTTTTTATTGAAGAGCCATCTATCTCTTCAGTTAAAAAGTCATCAGAGTTATAATCATTATAAGTAGCTTCTTTTGTTATAGTTTCTCTAATGTTTGGATCAAACCATATCTGAAAAATTTCTGATTCTTTATTAATTTCTTCTGCATGGGATATTCCATTACCTGCCCTAATTATTTGTACATCTCCTTTTTTAAGATTAATCCATTTATCTTGTTTTGTGTCAAAATGGTTTATTGAACCCTTCAAAACAAAGCTACATATTTCAAAGCCTTGGTGGGGATGAAGGCCTATAGTGCTCTTTTTATTAGGTGTCCACGCGTGTGCCCAATAAAAAATATTTGAGTATGGTTTTGAGTTACCTCCGTCCTGAGAAAAACCTAGAGGTTTTTTTTCAAGGATCTCTCCATTATTAAAATTTCCATTTGCCTGATCTGCTTTTTTTAAGACTTCAATGTTCATGATTTAATCTCGTTACATATGTGATCCCAGAGCTTAATTCTCATCTGAATTGATTCTTTTGCTATTTTCGTTACTTCATCCCATTTTTTTTCATCATCTCCACACAAATTTTCAATCATTTTTAATGCTATTGGTCCGTGATCTTCACCGTCTAATTCTATATGTCTCTCAAGATAATACACAAACTTATTAGCTATATCACTGTTTTTTTCATTTAAACCTTTAACTAAACCAATAAACATATCAGGGATAACGTTTTCTCTTCCGAAAGTAAAAGCAGATGCTATTTTATGTGCCTCTCCAGACTCAATTATATCAAATGTAAAATTTAGAAAGGACTTAATATCAGCATGTATATTAAAACCATTAATAGTCTCTCTGTAATCTGAACTTTCCCTAATCTCTGATATAAAATTATTTATTTGTGATGTATCAGCTCCAATTTCTTTCATAGATTCAAGGTAAAGTTCAAAGTGACTTAATGCTATTCCGCCCTTTATCTCATCTGTCTCTTCCTCTAAAACAATTTCATTAATAAACCTTGCAGCCTCTGTGTTGTCTACTGGCGTCCAGGGGTTATTGGTGCAGGTAAGGTTAATCTGTAATCCTTTTAAAAGTGACATAAAATCCCATACCGCATAAATATGATTTTCCATAAAAAGCTTTAAGTCGTCAATAGACTCTATTCTATTATAAATTTTATGGTTGACCAATTTTTTTTGAGTTGATGCTATATTTTCTATTACCCTTTGTGTTTTCATAGTTTTTTTCTTACGATAAAAGCTTTAAATTGTTATAAAAAAAAGCAAATATGGATTCTAATAATATTAATTACAAAGAAGAGGTGCTAAAAGCTGGTCTCATCATGGCAGGTGTGTCAATAATAATGACGATGTTAGTTTATCTTATAAATATTGAGCTAATGGTCTCTTGGTGGTTTGGGCTTTTAAGTCTTACACTTTCAATGGGCGTGGCAATATATCTAGGTATTTCTTATAGAAACTTAACCGGAGGTTTTCTTTCATATAAAGGAGCCTTAAAATTTTCTTTTTTAGCTTTTTTATTTTCTTATGCTGTTGGAATAGTATTTAATATTTTATTATATACTGTTATTGATCCAAGCCTACCTGAGGTAATGAAAGAATTAACTGTAGAGGCAACTGTTGGAATGTTAGAATCTTTTGGAACTCCTCAAGAGGCAATTGATGCGTCAATAGTTGAAATTGAAAAGAGTGTTATAGATTCAACAACTCCTGCGGGAATATTAAAGTCTGCGCCCTGGGGAGTTATTATAATATTTATTTTTGCTTTGATTGCTTCTATTTTCATTAAAAAGAATGAGCCAGTTTCTGATAGAATTAATTGATATTTTTTAGTATAAAATTAATTTCACAGGCAATCATAAATGAAGTCTTATCATATTCTTCAGCTTCTTGTGGGGTGTTATCATATACTTTTGGGTCTTCGTAGAATAGCTTTAAATTAATTAATGATCTGGTGTCTACGGGACATGTTTTTTCAGAATTTGAACATGTCATTATCGATATAAATTTTTTTTCTTCAATTTCAGAAAGAGTTTTAGAGAATGGTGATATTGATATAGTTTCTGTGTTAATGGATAAGTTTTTATCAACTCCTATCCCTACTCTTTCAAGGGACTTATAAATTTGTTTATGAACTTTAGTTTTAACTACTCCAGCAGAGAAAAAATTTATTTTATTTTTGTATATTGATGAAAAATATTTAGACCATATCTCACAATACTGACTTCTTCTTGAGTTGTGAGTACATAAAAAAACAACCGTATTACATTCATCAAGAAATTTGTTTAACCCTAAAACAATATTTTCAAGTCTTGCTTTTTGAGTGCCTTTTGGTTCGAAGTTTTTTACTTCCTGAGTAAAATTTATTAAATCATCATTCATATTGAATTTATAATTTTAACAATTTTTAGCATCTTATTGATCACTGATAAGATTATTAAATAGTTAAATTTGCTCAAATTTTTTTTATGAGCAAGAATTATTTAAAAGTACAAAATGTCGTAAGTGAAGTAAGTAAAGTTGTAGTTGGTCAAGATTATATGGTAAAAAGATTACTTATGGGCCTATTCACACAAGGTCACATCTTACTTGAAGGAGTTCCCGGTCTAGCAAAAACTCTTACTGTTAATACTTTATCTAATGTTCTTAAACTTAATTTTAAAAGAATACAATTTACTCCGGATCTTCTCCCATCTGATGTGATAGGAACAATGATCTACAATCAAAAGAAGGCTTCATTCGAAGTTAAAAAAGGTCCTATTTTTTCAAATTTAATTCTTGCAGATGAGATAAATAGATCTCCAGCAAAAGTACAGTCAGCACTACTGGAGTCTATGCAAGAAAGGCAAGTAACTATAGGTGATGACTCTTATAAACTTGACACACCGTTTTTAGTATTAGCCACGCAGAACCCAATAGACCAAGAAGGAACTTACCCACTTCCGGAAGCTCAGAGAGACAGGTTCATGATGAAGTTAAATATAACTTATCCTTCCAAAGAGGAAGAATTAAAAATTATGCAGAGGATGGCAGACATGAACTTTAATAAGTCAATTAAAACTGTTTTAAATAAAAAAGATATCCTATCAATTCAGGGTGAAATTAATAAAGTCTCTATTTCTGAGTCAATAGAAAAATATATTATTGAACTAGTATCTGCTACAAGGAACCCATCTTCAGTCAAACTTGATGAGTTAAAAAGTTTTATTTCCTTTGGTGCATCTCCAAGGGCAAGTATAAACCTATCACTTGCAGCTAAGGCAAATGCATTCTTAAGCAATAGAGATTATGTAATTCCAGATGATATCAAAGAAATTGCTAATGATGTGTTGAACCATAGAATTATATTAAACTATGAGGCAGAAGCTGAGGGCATTAAATCAGAGTATATTATAAAACAAATACTTGATAAGGTAGAAATTAACTCATAATCAGTTGCCATGCGGTTTAAATATTTAATTTATATAATTGAATTATAAACAAGTTTAGTTTCTTCTAGCTCTTCGTACAAACTCTCTAAAGCTGATTTTAAACTCACTTTTTTGGATTCTTTATTTTGATAAAATTTATAAAAGAGGCCAGAGTTCATTAAAAGATTATTGGGGTTATTTCTAATTAATCTGTTTTGTTTTTTATCTGTTTTTTTAATATTTAATTCAAGCTCCTTGATATAATCATTTAAGAATCTTCTCATTAAAATTTTTTTAAATGAATCTTGTAAGTTTTCAATAGAGGCTTCTTCTGATAAGGCTTTTTCCTGAGCTACATATAAAAAGGTTCTTTTGCTTTTTCTTTCAACAGATAATTTTAATTTTAACGACACACCTTTTGTGTTAATTACACTATTGAAATTTTTTTTTTCTTTTTCATAACTCCCAAGATTTTTGTAAAATTTTTCAAGTTCTTCTAATATTGTTTTTTTAGGAACTAGACTAGAAAAGTAAATTGATTCTAAGGAAGTCTCGTTGAAAATATATTTGGTTTTTTTAAATGGAGAAAAAACATTACTTGGGATTCTACTGCTTACATTATTTTGACAGTATGCTATATTGCTATTAATTAAAATAATAATGAAAATAAAATTTCTAAGTAAAGACATCATTAAATCTATTAACTACGTATTAGAATTATTTGCAATAATATGAAATCTATTTTAATTACTGGTGGAACTGGACTAATTGGAAAAAAGCTAATTAGTAAATTAAAGAAGAAACATTATAATATTTATGTTCTTACAAGAAGGGGCACATATACAGAAGATGATGTGAATTATTTAGAATGGGATCCAGAGAACTCTAAGCTTGATATAAAGGGAATAAATAATTTGTTTTCAATAATTCATCTGGCTGGAGAATCTATTAACGGATCTAGGTGGACTAAATCTTATAAAAAGAAAATATTAGATAGTAGAATTGATACCACTAAACTATTATTTAAAACTATAAAAAGATTAAAACTAAAACCTAAGAATTTTATCTCGGCCTCTGCCACTGGATACTATAGGGCAGATACAAGCTTAACTCAAAAGGAGTCCGATCCTCAGGGTACGGAATTCCTCTCAGGTGTTGTTAAGAAATGGGAAGATGAAGTGTTGAAGTTTAATGATATAAACGTGAATACAACAGTTTTGAGAATAGGATTAGTCCTTTCTAAAGAGGGAGGCATTCTCAAAAGCCTTTATCCTATATTTAAATTATGTCTAGGAGTTACAGTTGGTACCGGGAAACAAATGATGAGTTGGATACATGAAGAAGATATGATAAACATAATTATTAAAGGTGTTGAGGATAATAAGTTTAAAGGAATTTATAATTGTGTTGCCCCAGAAAAAGTTTCTAATCAAAAATTCACAAAATCTTTAGCAAAATCACTTGGCAGGTTTAGATATCCTAAATTTTTTAAGATTCCCTCTTTTGTAATTAGATTACTTTTTGGTGGTCAATCCGTATTAATTTTAAACGGATTAAATGTGTCTTCCAAAAAGATAATAAACTCAAATTTTAAATTTAAATATCCAAAATTAATGCCAGCCTTGAGGTCACTTTATAATTAGATGAAAAATAAAATTGAAATTTTAGGTGCCAGAGAAAACAATCTGAAAGATGTAGACCTTACATTTGAAAAAAACAAGTTAGTAGTTATTACGGGGGTTTCAGGAAGCGGAAAAAGCTCACTAGCTTTCAATACAATTTACGCAGAGGGTCAGCGAAGATATATGGAGAGTTTTTCAGCATACGCAAGATCCTTTATTGGAAACATAGAACGCCCTGATGTGGATAAGATAAATGGGCTTTCACCTGTTATCTCTATAGAGCAAAAGACTACATCTAAAAATCCCAGATCTACAGTTGGAACTTTAACTGAGATATATGATTTTTTAAGGTTGTTATATGCAAGGGCTTCGATAGCTTACTCATATTTATCAGGAAAAAAGATGGTTAGGCAGTCGCTTGATCAAGTTATTGAAAATATAAAAAAAGATTATAAAAATAAGAAGGTCATAATAGCAGCCCCTGTTGTCAAGGGAAGGAAGGGGCATTACAAGGAGTTATTTGTTCAGATAAGAAAAAAAGGTTTTGCTAATGTCCGAGTTGATGGAGAAATTTTAGAGATAAAAAGGAACATGCAACTGGATAGATATGTAATCCATGATATAGAAATTGTAGTAGATAAATTAACAATTGATAATGAGAACATAGAGAGACTTTCTAATTCTGTAGAGATTGCTATCAAGAGCGGAGATAAAACACTTTATGTAATAGATGAAAATAATAAATCAAGGTTTTATTCTAAGAGCCTGGTCGATCCTGATACTGGAATATCATACGAAGAACCTTCTCCTAATAGCTTTTCATTTAATTCACCTTACGGTTGGTGTGATTCTTGTAAAGGACTTGGTGTAGAGGATAAAATTTTAAAAGAAAATATTATTGAAGATGATAACTTGAGCATTAGCCGTGGGGGTATATTGCCTCTTGGTGAGTATAGAGATATGTGGGTCTTTAAGAAGATTGAAGCATTACTAAAATCTAAAGGTTTAAAAATATCTACTCCTATTAAGAATATTCCTGAGAATATTTTAGATGATATTCTCTTCGGAAAGGATATAGAGGTTGCTGTAGAATCAACAAAATATCCAGGAACACTTTGGCACACAAAATACAATGGAGTAATTGGGTTTATAAGAAAGACAATAAAGTTTAGGTCAGGTAAGACTAAGGATTTTATGGATGACTTTATTTCTAAAACTAATTGTGGGACTTGTTCAGGTAAGAGATTAAGAAAAGAATCTTTACATTTTAAAATTAATGACACCTCAATTTCAGATTTGAACTCTATGGATATAAAAAAGCTGAGAATATGGATTGGTAATGTTTCCAAATCACTTAATGATCAGCAATTAATTATTGCAGAACCAATTCTTAAGGAGATCAATCAGAGACTTGATTTAATGTATAATTTAGGCTTAGAATATTTAAGTCTAGACAGACCACTTAGAACTCTCTCTGGGGGTGAGGCTCAAAGGATAAGACTTGCTACTCAGATAGGAACAAAATTAGTTGGTGTCCTTTACATATTAGATGAACCAAGTATTGGACTTCACCAAAGAGATAACAAAAAACTAATTGACTCCTTAAAAGAACTTAGAGACTTAGGGAATACTGTTATAGTAGTTGAGCATGACAGAGACATGATGATCAGCGCTGATAATATTATTGATGTTGGTCCTGGTCCTGGATCAGAGGGAGGAGTTATTGTTGCCCACGGAGAACCAAAAGCTTTTTTAAATCAAAAGTCTTTAACGTCCAGGTTCCTTAAAAGAGAATTAGACGTTCCTGTTCCCTCATTAAGAAGAAAAGGTAATGGTAAAATGATTAATTTAATTGGAGCTAATGGAAACAATTTATCTGATGTTAATTGTTCTATCCCACTTGGCTGCATGGTTTGTGTCACTGGAGTTTCGGGAAGTGGTAAATCATCTTTAATACACGGCACACTATCTCCAATTATTAAAAAGGAATTGTATAATTCAAGGAAAGACGCCCTATCATATACTTCTGTTCAAGGAGTAGAAAACATCAACAAATTAATTGAGGTAGATCAGTCACCAATAGGGAGGACTCCTAGATCTAACCCCGCAACATACACAGGTGTTTTTACTGATATAAGAAACCTCTTTGCTTCATTAACAGAGTCTAAAATTAGAGGACTAAAGCAAGGCGCTTTTTCATTTAATGTGAAGGGTGGAAGATGTGAATCATGCAGAGGTGCTGGAGTGAGGCTAGTAGAGATGGATTTTTTGCCAAATGTTTTTGTCAATTGTGAAACTTGTTATGGAAAAAGATATAACAGAGATACTCTAGAGGTCAGGTTTAAAGGAAAATCAATCTCAGATGTATTAGATATGACAGTATCTAATGCTGTTGATTTCTTTAAAAAACAACCTAAAATATCCAATAAGTTAAGGGCTTTAAATGATGTTGGGCTTGGTTATATAAAACTTGGCCAACCTTCAACTATGTTATCTGGGGGAGAAGCTCAGAGGGTCAAGCTAGCATCAGAGCTATATAAAAAAGATACAGGGAATACTTTATTTATTTTAGATGAACCTACAACTGGGTTACATTTTTTTGATATTCAAAATCTAATGATTGTTCTTAACAGGTTAGTTGAAAAAGGTAATACGGTGCTTGTAATTGAACATAATATGGATATTATAAAGTGTGCAGACCATATCATAGATCTTGGTCCAGAGGGTGGGGATAAAGGAGGAGAGATTATAGCCAAGGGTAAGCCTGAATTTATATCTTCTCTAAAGAAAAGTCAGACAGGAGTCCACTTAAAAAAAGAATTATCTAATACATAATTTTTTCAGTAATGTAGTCAGCTATTTTTTTCCCTTCATCTGTTAATTTAATAACCAAATTGTCATCTTCAATCATTTTCTGTTTTTTAAATAGGCCTAGGGGTCTCTCTTTGTCTATTAAAAAATCTTTTTTAAACCTTTTGTTTATTTTATTTACATCTATACCTTTTATAGTTCTTATTCTTGTCAGTATATAATCATTAATTATTTCTCTTTTATTAAGAGTTTCCTTTTCAAACACCTTGATATTATTTTTTAGATAGTGTACATATTTCTTGTTGTCTTTTATATTCCAATATCTCCTTTTTTTATCATATGAGTGAGCACTTGGTCCATACCCATAATATTCCTCGCTTCTCCAATAATTAGAGTTGTGTTCGGATTCATAATCTTTTCTTGCAAAATTTGATATTTCATAATTAATATACCCCATTTCTTTCATTTGATTAAGTATTGTATCATACTGTTTCAAGACAACGTTCTCCTCTGGTAAAACAATTCTATTATTATGTAATAATTTGTAAAACACAGTTTTTTTCTCGAGAGTCATATTATAAATTGAAATATGAGGTGGGGACAATTCTTTAATAATCTCTAAATCTTTTGTTACAGTATTAACATCTGATTCTGGAGTGCCAAACATTAAGTCTACAGAAAAGTTTTTAAACATGTCTTGAATGTTTCTAATTGCATCAAGGCTTTCATCTGAAGTATGAATTCTATTTAGTTTTTTTAAAATTTTATTATTGAATGATTGAACCCCAAGGCTTATTCTGTTAAAACCTATCTCTTTCCACTTTATCAGCTTTTCAGTAGAGATATCATCAGGGTTTGCCTCAATAGTAATCTCACAATTATTACTAATATTAAAATTATTATTTATTTTGAAAATAATTGAATCAAGCAAATCCGTATCAATAATTGAGGGCGTGCCTCCCCCAAAATATATAGTTGAGATATCACTATAGTTAAATTTTTTTTGATTGGCATCTATTTCATTTATAATTGAACTTACTAATTCTGAATAATTACTTAGTGTGCTGAAATGAAAGTTACAATAATGACAAGCCATTTTACAGAATGGAATATGTACATAGATTCCTGCCATTTAATTTTTTCTTTTGTTCAAATACAAAAAAAATCAATTTATGACTATAACTCTATTTTATTATCAGTTTTTCTCATATCACTGCTTTTGACTTATTATAAACTAAACTACCCCCTGTTTTTTAAAAGATATTTTAACATTAAAAATATTTTGTTTCTGGGTAGTAAAGAGAATTTCTTTTACAGGAGTCAGCTTTCTTCAATGTCAAATATTTTACCTCTTATAATATATGCTCTTGTAATATCTTTTTTTTCTGTATATGTTTTTGAGGACTCAAACTTTATAGTTTTTGATTCCATAGGAGAACTAAACCTTTTTCAGAAATGGATATTTTTCTCACTTCCATTAGGTCTTTTTGTTTTTTTTCGAATATTTCTAATTTTTGTTGTCACATATTTTTTTAATTTTTCTAAAAAAACAAAAAAGATATTTCTTCTGAATTTTATAAGGCTGACCATTTTGCTGAGTTTTATTAATATCTTTTTCTCTTATATATTATATGAACTCTTCTCTTTTGAAATAGCCTATAGTTTTTTTACAGTAATGAAGTTATTGGTAATATTTATTAGGCCTTTCATATTATATAATTACATGTATAAAATCTCCTTAGAAAAAAGATCAAACCTACTTTTAGTGATTTTAATTTGTGATTTTACTCCATCTGTGTTATTATTTGATATAATATCAATAGTTAATTTTTTCGATTATTTATTAGCATATCTTGATTTTGCTAATTTTTTTTAATTGATTTCGTTAACTTTACAATTAAATAAATTCATAAGATGAGCGAGATAAAGTATGATAAAAAAAGATTAAATCCGGTAAAGTCAATTCTTGTTTCACAGCCTGATCCAAAAGATGAGAATTCTCCCTTTTACCGTTTAGCTAGAAAATATGATTTAAAGCTAGATTTTAAGCCCTTTATAAAAATTGATCCAGTATCGATTAAAGAATTTAGAAAACAAAAAATAAATATCTTAAATCATACAGCAATAATTTTTACAAGCAGAAATGCTGTGGATCATTTTTTTAGAATTGCTGAAGGAATGAATGTCACAGTACCTACTGACATGAAATATTTTTGTAACTCTGAACAAACTGCAAATTATCTTCAGAAGTATATAGTTATAAGAAAAAGAAAAATATTTACAGGAGAAAGGACTATAGCTCAACTACTAGACATGATGAAAGAGGTTATGGTTAAATTTCCTGATGAGAAGTATCTTTTTCCTTGCTCAAATATTACAAGGGATACCATATCACAGTTTTTGAAAGATAATGAGTGTACTTATTCTGAGGCTATTATTTATAATACCGTTCCAAGTGACCTGAAAAGGTTAAAGAAAGTTTTTTATGATATATTGGTTTTTTATACTCCTTATGGAATTGATTCATTAGTCAAAAACTTTCCTGAATTCGAACAAAACAATACACGAATTGCAGGTTTTGGTAAGAATACAGCTAAGGCAATAAAAGAAAACAATTTAAAGCTTGATATTAAGGCACCTATGAAAGACGTGCCCTCTATGACTAGAGCAATTGAGTTATATATTAAACAATCAAATAATTTATAGTATTGATGAGAAGAAATTTTTTGATGTTATTTTTTTTATTTCTTGTTCACGCTGGATTAAAAGCTCAGCAGGACCCTTACTTCAGTACTTACTTAGTGAACCCGTCACTTCTTAATTCCAGTCTTTCCTCTACATATGATAATAACAATGTAGTATTGGTGTACAGGAACCAATGGGCAAATTATAATCCCACTAACCTCTCAAGCTCTTCGGAGTCACCTACTACAGGGATGTTTTCACTTAATTTAAAGAGTAGAGATAAGTCATATTCATTTGGGCTAAATGTTGTGTCAGATAACCTTGGTCCTAAAGAAGTATTTAACCTTTCACCTTATTTTGGAATTAAGAGAAAAATAAATAATTCCTATATAAGTTTTAGCATCTCTCCCTCATTTAAGAGCACTACATTAAATTTCGGTTCTTTAGTTTTTGTAAATCCGGCTGACCCGTTTAATGTGGGTGGTAGTGAGACACAGTCAAGGCCTGATGTTGGTTTAGGCTTCTCATACTTTAATGAAAAGTTTTTACTAAGTGTATCTATCAAAAACCTTACTCAGCCTTCTTTTGACTTTGGTTTAAGTGATTTAAAAAATATAGATTTTACAAACCTTACCTTCTTAGGTAAATATCTAATTGAAGTAGATAGAGATCTTACAGTAGAACCTTATCTGTTAGTCAGGTCTGACCTAACTTCATATACTTTTGATGCCAGCGTCCTCGCTACTTATCAGAAAAACATGAGTATTGGCGCTTCTTATAGGTATGATGAGGCTATTGTTGGGTTTTTAGGGTATCATTTCTTAAAAAAGAATAAGCTATTTGTTGGGTATTCTTTTGATTATGTTGTCCATAATGTAAAGGCAAAGGCTCCAATTTCTCACGAACTCGTTGTGAGGTATGATCTCCCAACTCCCCAGTTAAGAAAACCAATAAGAACACCAAGATTTATTTATTGATTTTTAATTTTTCAATCACATGATCAAATTTAGCTTTAAGAGATAGTTTTACTATATTTGTCCAACTATCTAACTAAAAAATTTATCATTAAAAACAATAATTTAGATAATTTGAAGTTAAATTTTAACTTTGCGTTTAGTTATGTTTAAAGTCATGAAAAAATTTTCAGGTTTAATATACACACTACTTCTGTTTTCATTGGGTGCTTGTAGTATCCTTGGAGGAGGTTCAAGCAAGAAAAATCCTCGTGGTCAATTAGTAGGAACTCTCGACAGAGATGGATTTGAAATGTCTGCACAATACGGTATGGTATATGTTCCAACAGGAAGATTTTACATGGGTCAGGCCGATGAAAATATCCAGTCTGATCAAAGTAACTTTAACAGACAGGTGACTATTAGCGCATTCTATATGGATGATACTGAGATCACTAATGATGAGTACAGACAATTCATTCAGTTTATAGAAGAAAATCCAGATTATGAACTTTCTGAAGGGATGACCCCTGAAGGTTTAAAGCCTGATACCACTGTATGGTCAAGCGACTTCACTCACCACTATGGAGATCCGCTACTTGCTTACTACTGGTCTCACCCGGCGTTTGATGATTACCCAGTTGTCGGAGTTTCATGGGAGTCGGCAAGAGAGTTTGCAAAGTGGAGAACTAGTTTTTTAAATGGGTATAGAAAAGAAGAAGGTCTTCTTCCGTTCCCATCATTTAGACTACCAACAGAAGCCGAATGGGAATACGCTGCAAGAGGAGGAAGAGATAATGTGAAATACCCTTGGGGAAATCCATATACTAGAAATTCAAGAGGTTGTGTTTTAGCAAATTTTAAGCCTGGTAGAGGAAATTATGTAGATGATGGATATGCTTACACATCGCCTGTAGGAGTATTCTTCCCTAATGACTTTGGACTTTATGATATGTCAGGTAATGTTGCCGAGTGGTGTGAGGATGCATATATAGATTCTTATAATCCTTTAGTATGGGATTTAAACCCTATTTACAGAGACGATGCTAATGACAAAAAGGTCATTAGAGGAGGATCTTGGAAAGATATTGCCTTTTTTATTGAGGTGGCAACTAGAACCTTTGAGTATAAGGACTCTACAAGAGCTTTTATAGGTTTTAGAACTGCAATGCCTCATTTGGGTAGAAACTTACAAGGTTTATAGAAAAAAGATTAATTTTAACAAACAGAAAGAATAATTAAACAGTATTAAAAATGATAACTAAGAAAAAATCAAAAAATCCTGTTCTGGCTTGGGTCCAGAATGAGGATAATATGAATGTAGTTTATGGTCTAGGAGCCGCTGTAGTTATACTAGGAGCTCTCTTTAAATTACAGGGTTGGCCTGGTGCAAATTTTATGTTAATTGTCGGTCTTGGGGTAGAGGCTTTGATATTTACATTGAGTGCTTTTGATCCTCCAACTAAACATGAGTGGGACTGGAGTAAGGTCTATCCAGGGTTGAAACCAGGTGAGGAAGCTTCTTCTGCTTCTCAGGTTGGAAATATTATGAAAGAAGCTAAACTAGATCCATCTGTACTTAAAAGTGTTGGAGACGGCATGAAGAAAATGGCTGCACAAGCTACTAATATTAATGATTTGGCTGGAGCTTCTGTTGCTGCCAAAGCATATGAGAATAGCATAAAGGGTGCAACCGAGTCTCTCAATTCTGTTAATGAGTCTTATAGTACTATATCTGCTACCGCAAAAGATTTAGCATCTTCTACTTCTAGCGTTAAAGAAGCTGTTGGTTTAACTGAAGAATATAAGGAGAACTTAAAAAATGCTTCTACTTCACTTGGCGCAATTGTTACGGCTTCAGGACAAATTACTGAGACTGCAACAAGTATGACTAAGGCTCAGAATGATGCTGTAAGACTACAGAAAGAGTTACAAGATCTTACTGAGAATTTAAATAAACTTAATAAGATTTATGTTGGTATGTATGATGCCATGCATAAGTAGAAATAAAAAAAAACTTTTAAATAAATAAATTATGGCTGGAGGAGATAGCCCTAGACAGAAAATGATTAACATGATGTATATCGTGTTAATTGCTATGTTAGCACTTAACGTTGACACTAAAGTTTTGAAGAAATTCATAATGATTAATCAAAGTTTTGAGGTTACAAATTCTGATAAAATTATTGAAAATAATAAGAAGATTGAGTCAATTAGAGTAGCAGTTGATGATTCTGGTAATAGAAGAGAAGATGTTAAAGTTTTAAATTTATCAAATTCTATTAGAGATAAATCGGCTTCTATACTTAGTAAAATGGATGATATAAAATCCACTATTGTAGAAGAGACTGGAGGATCAGATGGTAAAGGCGGAATAAAGGGCTATAAAAATTTAGACTTTGTTTACAGTTACATGCAGGATGAAGGACAAGAACCAGGTGCTGGATCAGAATTACAGGAAATCCTTAATAATTTTTCTGACTTTGTTCAGGATTCTGTTTTTTTAGGAGATGAAAATTCTGGTGTTACTGACCTTGCTAAGAATGCAGACCAAATTCCTCTTTATGAAGATGATTTACCTACAAACCCATCGTTTACTTCATTAAACTTTGGATATGGTACTTCTGCTGGTGCTGGTCTTGCCACAATTAGTCAGCTACAGGCTGATGTAATAAATCTTGAAATTAAAGCTCTTGATAAACTTGCTGCTTCAGTTGGAGCTGCAGATTTAAAGTTCGATGTTGTCACTTTAACAACATTACCAGACCAGAAAGTTGTTGCTGCTGGAGCTAAATATAAGACACAATTATTCTTGTCTGCTGCATCATCTGCTATAGTTCCTACTATGACAGCTGGTGGCGATACTTTAGAGGTTTCTAATGGTAGAGGATATTATGAGTTTACTGCTAAAGGTGGGAATTATGATAGGGAAGGTCTCTCTAAACAAAGTTATATTGGAGCAATTAGTGTTACACTTCCAGGAGGGAAAGACACAACTTTTATTGATACAGTAGAATATTTTGTTGCTAGACCCGTTATCCAGATTCAGTCTGCATCAGTTCAAGCATTATACTTTAATTGTGGTAATGAATTAACTGTTAATGTTCCAGCACTTGGATCAGAATATAACCCAACTTTCTCTGCTAGAGGAGGAGATGTAGTCAGAGGTTCTAAAGCTGGTGTTGTAACAATCATACCAAAATCTAAAAAAGTTGACTTAAATGTTAGCAATGCTGGAAACTTTATCGGCTCTCAATCTTTTGGAGTTAGACAAATTCCTGCACCTGAAATTAAGGCAAGAATTAAAGGTAAAGAGATAGATGCAAAAACAGGTATACCAGTTAGTACACCTAGTTTTAGCTTGGACGCAATTGCTGATGCAAGTTTTGCTGAGTTTTTACCAAAAGACGCAAGATTCCAAGTTAGAGAAGCTGAAATTAATTTAGTTAGAGCCGGTAGGGGTGTATCTAGACAAAGGGTTAACAATAAAAATGTAAATCTTACAAAACTTGCTGGTAAAAGAAAGGGTGATAATATAGTTATCGAAATAAAAAAAGTAGCAAGAGCAAACTTTAGGGGGGATGTTGAGGAATTTAAAAACTTTGCTCCGAGGTATATAACAATACCCTTAAAATAAAATTATGAATAAAATAAATAAGATTCTTGTACTTTATTTCTTACTCTCAGTTTTATCTGTAGATGAGACCTATTCGCAGGTAACATTTCAGGAAACTACTGGGTCTGAATCTAATGGTTATAACCCATTATCTCTAAGACAAGTACATGAATCTTATTTAATGTGGAAGAAAACTCTTTGGAGAAGAGTTGATCTTAAAGAGAAACAAAACAAACCCTTTTTCGCAAGAAATAGAGAGATATCTAAAATAATAATAGATGCTGTCGAAAGAGGTGTCTTAATACCTTATAGTAGTGATTCAGTTAATGATAGTAATGTGATGTCACGGGAGGAATTTATTACTAATATACAGCAAGTTGATGAAGAGATTGAGGAAGAAGAAGGTTTTGATTTAGATGATCCATTTGCTTCATTTGAAGAGGAAGACCCATTTGCTGATGCTGTTGAAGAAGTAGAGATTGGTCCAGTATATATTCCTAAAAGGGAGTTTTCTATTTTTGAAATTAAAGAGGATCTTTATTTTGATAGAATTCATTCTAGAATTTATTTCGATATTCAGTCTATAACATTGTTTCTACCTGGAGATAGTTTTTATAATCCAGCAGGTTTTGAGAAACCTATAGCTTCATTTAGATTTCTTGATCTATATAATCTTTTTAAGTCTATGCCTAAGGGAGCTATCTGGTTTAATGAAAATAATATAGCTCAACACAAAAATCTTGGAGATGCTTTTCTTTTAAGGTTATTCAAAGGAATCATAGTAAAAATTGCTAATGCAGATGACATAAGAGTCTCTGAATTATATGCTAGATCTAGGAAAGAGGGTATAATGGCTAGTTTTAAAGTAGAACAGGATCTTATGGAGTGGGAAGCCAATCTTTGGGAGTATTAATTAGGTTCTTTTCTAAAAAAATTTATTATATCAACTGCTCGTTTTTTACCAATCACTTCAGATAACTTATTAATATCTTGTTTTATTATATTTTCAATTGATCCAAATTCATTAATTAATTTTGACCTTGTGTTTTCGCCTACACCTTTTACCTCTTCAAGTTTAGAGTTTAAAAAGTTTTTACTCCTTAAGTCTTTGTGATAATTTATCGCAAATCTATGAGCTTCATTTCTTATGTTTTGAATAAGTTTTAAATATGATGACTTTTTACTTAACAAAACAGGTATTGAATCATTAGGAAAATATATTTCTTCTAGTTTTTTTGCTATTCCTATTACATTCATTTTATTATAAATATTTAATTTTTTAAGAACCTCACATGTTGAGCTTAGTTGTCCCTTACCCCCATCTATTATTATAAGATCAGGAAGATTAGTTTTTTCTTTTATTGTCCTAGAGTACCTTCTAAAAATAACTTCTCTCATTGACTCAAAATCATCAGGTTTATCTACAGTTCTTATTTTAAACTTCCTGTAATTTTTTTTGCTTGGGTACCCATCCTTAAACATTACTAAAGATGCCACTGTATTTTCACCTTGAATATTTGATATATCAAAACACTCAATGTGGAAAGGAATTTTTTTAAGATTCAGCTTATTTTTAAGGTCAACTAAAATTGATAATTTTTTAGTTTTTCTTTCTTTCTTCTCATTGTAAAGATTTTTTTTGAAAAAAAGCACATTTTTTAGACTCATTTCTATAAGTTTTTTCTTATCTCCAGATTTAGGAACATATGATTTTATTTCATCTGATATCATTTTTGAAAGATCTAGATTTGACAATACATCATTTTTTATACTTCTATATTTGAATTTTAAATCAATAATTATTTGCTCAAGTTCTCTAAAATCAAAGTCTAGTTTCTTTTTTATTTTATTTGTTTCAGAGGTGATAATCATTCCATTATTAATTTTCATATAATTTACATAATAGTAGTTTTCATCATCTATTATTCCAATAACGTCAATATTATTTACTTTAAAACTTACCACAATAGATCTTGAGGTGAATGTTTCAAGTTCATTTACTTTATCTTTAATTTTTTGAGCTTCTTCAAACTCTAAGTTTTTTGAGAAAACATTCATTTCACTTTTAAGGGAGTTTATAAGTTGAATATTTCTTCCATTTAAAATGTTTTTTATTTCATCTATATCTTTTTTATAATAATTCTCTTCTTGGTGTTCTTCGCATGGTCCCTTGCAATTGCCAAGGTGGTATTCTAGACAGACTTTAAATTTTTTATTCCTGATATTTTCTTCACTAAGGACATAGTTACAATTTCTGATCTTATATAAATTTTTAATAAGCCTAAGTATTCCTCTCATTGATTTTACATTAGTATAGGGCCCAAAAACATCTTCTTTTTTTAAATTAATTTTTCTTGTTGTGTAAACCTTTGGAAATCTTTCTTTAGATATTGCTATGTATGGGTATGTTTTGTCATCTCTAAGTAATATGTTGTATTTAGGCTTGTTTTCTTTTATCATATTATTTTCTAAAAGAAGAGCATCATGTTCTGAATTCGAGATAACAAAATCAATCTTTGTTATCTCTTTCACCATTTTAGATATTTTATTGTTTTGTTGTTTCTGGAAATAACTCTTAACCCTTTTTTTTAGATTTTTAGATTTTCCAACATAGATTATTTCTAAGTTTTTATTTAAGAATTTATAAACTCCTGGAGAGTTAGGTAGATCAGTTTTTTTTAAATTAATCATTTGATTAGAAGATATCGGAGGCATCAATTTTATCCAAAATAGTACCTAATGAATCAGATTTTATTTCGTTATTATATACTGAGCAGTCAATCTCTACATTAATTTTTTTTGTAGGTTTATCAAACCTCCCTTTATCTATACTAAGAGTATTATCTCCGTAGACATCTAACATATATTGTTGCCAAATTGGCATTGCTGTCCTTGCTCCTTGACCGTATACCCAGTTTCTAAAATGTATACTCCTGTCATCACCACCTACCCACGCACCTGAAACAAGATTATGAGTTACTCCTATAAACCAACCATCAGATGCATTCTGAGTTGTTCCTGTTTTAGCACCGACATCATTATTAAAAGTTAATTCTGGATTTAACCCTCTAGCAGTTCCACCTTCTTCTTCTTTTGATCCTTTGAGCATATGAAGCATAAGATATGCAGTCTCCTCACTAAGAGCTTCTTGTTTTGTGGGAATGAAGTTTTGTATTAAGTTACCATACTTATCTTCTATTCTTGAAATAAAGAAAGGTTCTGTCCATATCCCTTTATTAATAAATGTACTATATGCCCCAACTAAATCAAATAATGACACGTCACCACCTGCACCTAAACAAACGGCAGGAACAGGATCTAATTTACTTTGTACTCCTAGTTTTTTTGCGTAGTCGACAACTGTCTTTGGAGAAAGTTTTTTTGTCATAAATGCCGTTATTGAATTTACAGATTTTGCCATGGCCTTTCTTAAGGTCATTGTTTCACCTGTCCATTTACCATTATGATTATCTGGTCTCCAGTATGGGGGGTCTTGCCCTGGTAACTCAAAAACTACTGGAGCATCAACTACGGGATAACAAGGAGAATATCCATTGTCAATTGCGGCTGCATAAACTATAGGCTTAATTGTTGATCCTGGTTGTCTTTTCCCTTGTTTTACATGATCATACTTAAAATATTTATGATTAATTCCGCCTACCCAAGCCTTGATATATCCTGTTTTTGGTTCTATCGAGACGAAGCCTGCTTGAAGAAAATTTTTATAATATTTTAGAGAATCCATAATGCTAAATACTGTGTCAATCTCACCATCCCAACTAAATACTCTCATGTTTTTCTTCTTATTTAATATTTCAAAAGTTTTGATGGTATCGCTATCATTATTTTTTAAGATACTTTTAAAGTATCGGGTTCTCTTGATAGTATTTTTTAAAAAGTCTTTAATCTCAAATCCCTTTTCATCAATCCAAGGATTTTCTCCTTTCCAGTGTTCATTAAAAATATTTTGAAGTCTCCTCATCTGATCACTTACAGCTCTCTCTGCATGCTCTTGCATTTTACTATCTATTGTAGTATAAATTTTTAATCCGTCAGAAAATAAATCATACCCATTTTCTTTTGCCCAGCTAATTAAATAATTTCTTACTACTGTCCTGAAATATGTTGCCTGACCCACATTTTGATTTTGTACTTTATAATTTAAGTTTAAATCGGAAAGTATTAAAGAGTCGTAGTCTACCTTATTTACAACATTGTATTTATATAAATTATAAAATATTTCTGCTCTTTTCTCAGTAGCATTATCTGGATTAAAAAAAGGATTATATTTTGTTGGTTTATTTAATAAACCAACAATTATAGATGACTCATTATAATTAAGTTTTGATGGTTCTTTATCAAAGTATGTTTTTGCTGCAACTTTTATTCCATATGAGTTACTACCATACTCTGCAGTGTTAAGGTACATTGCGAGAATTTCTTTTTTTGTATAAAACTCCTCAAGTTTAACTGCAACAATCCACTCTTTTACCTTTGATATAATTAATCCTAAAAAGGGAACATTACTTAATGTGCCCTTTTTCTCTCTTCTAATTTTAAATAAATTTTTAGCAAGCTGCTGAGTAATTGTGCTTCCACCACCTTCAAGTCCACTTGATCCAAAAGTGGCTACGTTTTTAATAACTCCATAAGTTGCCCTGATAAGACCCTTAAGGTCAATGCCAGAATGCTCATAAAACCTAATATCCTCAGTTACTAAAAGAGTTGTAACCAACTCATCTGACAGTTCGTCAAATTTTACTGGAGACCTGTTATATCTAAAATATTTTCCGAGGAGGATATTGTCACTTGAGTATAACTCTGATGAAAGTTCTGATTCAGGTTTTTCTAAATCTTGAAGACTAGGCATTCCGCCAAAAAGATTAGAGAAATTATAGTTAACAGAAATAATAAATACCAATATAAAAGCTATCCCTCCAAGTAATATAAGCCACAACCTTTTTATAATTGTTTTTATTTTATTCATCTTTTATAATACTTAACAAACTCACTATAATTCTTAGATCTAAAAATTAAGTTCATATTTTTTTCTCCAACAACAAAATTAGCATTTACTTTTATTTCTTTTATATCTAAATCTGAATTGAATTTTTCTTCGATTTTTTTTAATGAACTTAAATCATTATCCGAGATAGCATCAAAGTAAGTTCCATCGTCAAGTTTAAATGAAAAGATTTCATTTTTTTTATCCAGACCTTTAATACTATTATCAAGTTTTATAGATATGTTTTTCCCTTCGTCATCATTTTTTATAATTATGAAATAATATCTTTCATCTTTATTTTTTTTAAAGCTAGGTAATCCACTGAATATAAAATCGTCATGAACTGTCTCTGCAGAATTTAGAAGAGATGACGCGTAGTCGATAGTTGACCTTTCTTTTGCTGCAATTAAAAATTTTTTTAACTCAAACTGTAATGAAAAATTTCCTCCTTTTTTACCTAATGCAATAGATCGAAGTAAACTAATGTTTTCAAAGAAAGGATTTTTATAATAGATCTTTTGTAATGAATCGATTTCTTTTATTACGGATTTGTTTTTTTCATTTACTAATTTATCGTAGAGATTTCCATACAAAGTTCTTAACAAGTTATATTCTCTAAACTCATCAATTTTGTAATCGGGGTTAATAATCAATTTATAAAATATAGTTTCTTTATATTCTGAAAGGATAATGCTCTTATACTTTTCTTTTTCTTCATCAATTAAATATAGTTGATATATGACTTCAGCATAATATTCTGAATCTTTAAATCGATTTATAAATATTTTAAAAATATTTATGCCTTTTAATTTCTCATCTAATTTTTGTAGATATATTTTACCTATTGCAACATATGCTTTCTCTGTTTCTTTGTTAAGTATATCTTTGGCTTCTTTACTAAATGGAAGGCTTGACATTAATTCTTTAGCACTCATTTTGTTTTCTTCCTCTGACTCATCAATATTATTAGTGTCTTTATTCACTTCTTGATTACTTTCATCTAAAGTTGAAAAACTCATTTTGGAGGTTAACCTCCAATTATCAGTTAATTCCCTGTTCCCCCATTTCCTTATAAATTCGTTTCTTCCTGAGCTTACCATAGTTGGATTATTAAAATACCAACTTCCTTTATTCTCTGAATTAATAATAATTTTAGGCTCATCTATTAAGAAGTTTTGATTATCATTTTTGATTTTATTTTCCCGTTGTTTTTTTTCCTTTTTTTTAATATTTGTTTCAATTATTTTTAAAACTTTACTTTCTGGAATTGTCGTTAAATAAATTAAGCTGTCATTTTTTTCAATTATTTCAAGATTATAAACTAGTTCAGTTAGTATATCACTCTTTTCTTTTAATGAATTGTAATCTTTATTCTCTCTGTTTATGTTAGCTAAAGCACTATCATAATACAACTTAGATGACTTATAATTTGTCAAATTATCATAATATATATCAGCTATATTTTTAAAAGAATTATACATCAACTCTCTTCTAGACTTATTTTCTGAAATAGATAATTTGAAGTTATCTATCGCTATATTATAATTTTCTTTTTTCAAGTTAAATAAGCCTAATTCATAATACACTCTGTCTAGTTTATCTTCATTTTTTTTGTCTTTGATCAGCTTCTCAAAATACTTTTTAATGTCAACTTCTGAGGAATTTATAAGAGACTTAAAATAAAATATTTTTGCATTAAATTCCATTTCAAATGTAGGGTTGTTTTTTAGGCACTTTTGAAAATAAGAACCAGCTATATCGTATTGGTTTTGTATTAAATATATCTGACCAATAGCAAAGTAAACTTTATTAATTAGTCTTCTTTTCCTAACAATTTTTTCTAACTCAAACAATATGTTAAGAGTTTCTTCGAGATCATTTACCTTTTTATGTAGGTAATGCGCATTTAAATAATATTCTGTTGCCAAGCTCTTTTCTAATGAAAGTTTTTTTAAAAAATTATTTACTTCTAATGCTGCCGAATAATCTTCTTTCTCAGTATATGCTCTCATAAGATAAATTAATGACATTTGTTTAGCTATAGAGTTATTAGTTTTAGAGTTTACATATTTCAATGTTGTTATTGCCTGTCCAATGTCTAAAGCAAGAAGTCTACTTTTACCAATTAGAGCATAACTTGGGTAGACATATTTAGATTCTGGGTGTCTTTGAATCAATATTGAAAGCTTTTGAATACTTTTATCTTTTTTATCTTTTAACCCTGATACTTTATTTGTGTCAATTTCATATGTGAGACTAATTAAACTATCATAATTATATTCAGCTGATTCAAAAAGTTCATCCTCTATCTCGCTTATAACTTCATTGGCAATAAAATATGCGTTATATCTAGCTGTAGTATCATCATATACTGTGTTTATAGCTGAATTACATGAGCAGAATAATATTATAATGAAGATATAGTAAGCTTTTATTCTCATTGATTTTATTTATACATAAGGTAAAACGTACCTATTAAATATTTATTTTTACATTACACTTTAAAGAATAACCAAATATACATTGAGAAACAAAGTTATTAAATGGTTCAGGAATAGAATTCAAATAATCTTTAGAAATAAAAGAGATTTTAAAGACCTGTCACTTTATGAATTCTCTAATATTAGTTTAGTTATTTATTCTACAATCTTTCTTTTAATAATTTTTTCTCTTTCTTTCTTCATGTCAACAACAATTCTGAGTAAGTGGTTTGATCCTAGATATGTTGAAAAGAAGGCAAATGAAGAGTTGATAAAACTGTCTAGCTCTGTTGACTCATTAATATATGAATCAGAAATTAAAGATCAATATATTGAGAACATAATGATTATACTTTCCGGTGGAGAAAATAAGTTTATAGAAAAAAAATCTGAAAAAAGTAGTCTTGAATTACAATCTCCTTCAAATGATTATTCTGCTATTGATTCCTTTTTTAGAGAGGAATATGAAAGTAAGTTTTCTTATTCTGAAATAATAAGATCTATTGACTCAGACCAAAATATTCTTCTGATGCCTCCTGTTTCATCTGGAATTATTTCCTCAAATTATGATCCTTCAAATGGTCATTTTGGAGTTGATTACGTCTGTAAGAAAGAGGAGCCTATTAAATCAGTTTTTGATGGTACAGTATTGATGTCTTCATGGACAAAAGACAGCGGATATGTCATTAGTGTAATTCATCCAAATAATCTTATCTCAGTTTATAAACATAATTCTAAGGTATTTGTTGAGTCAGGACAAATTATTAAAACTGGAGAAGTTATCTCTATAATTGGTGATACTGGTGAACTATCAACTGGCCCGCATCTCCATTTTGAACTTTGGTTAAACGGTAAATCTATAAATCCTTCGGAATTTATTTCATTATAATTAAATTTGTAGAAATTAAAATTTACAGTTGTGGAAAATAATAACGATTCAAATAATATTATAGGTGAGGGAAGTGTTTTGAAGGGAAATCTAAATACATCAGGAAATGTAAGGCTAGAAGGTAAAGTGATTGGTGATTTGTCTTCAACATCAAAAGTTGCTTGTGGAGAAACATCAGTTGTAGACGGAAATGTTATTGCTGATAATGCTGAAATAGCTGGGAAAGTAACAGGGAAAGTAATAGTAACTGAGTTACTTATTCTTAA
>Ga0055584_100000887_pt1 | contig 28876 bp, 36 predicted proteins | sample OSDHelmetaG_FD_58716 | JGI IMG/M metagenome (GOLD analysis project Ga0055584, IMG submission 58716) | Pelagic marine sediment microbial communities from the LTER site Helgoland, North Sea, for post-phytoplankton bloom and carbon turnover... | ecosystem: Environmental > Aquatic > Marine >... | reverse complement strand
AAAATTGATGTTGTTATTCCTATTCCAGATTCTGGGAATGCCTCTGCACTTGGTTATGCAGAAAAAATTGGGAGAAATTTTGACCTTGGAATTATAAGAAATCACTACACTGGTAGAACCTTTATCCAAGAAAGTAACACAATTAGAAATTTGTCAGTCAAATTAAAACATAATCCAAATCTAACTTCTTTAAAGAATAAGAATATCGCATTGATTGATGATTCAATTGTTCGCGGAACAACATCTATAAAAATTGTGGAGATGTTAAAAAATTGTGGAGTCAAAAAAATTCATATGAGGATAGCTAGTCCTCCTGTGATGTTCCCTTGTTTTTATGGAATTGACACTCCAAATAAAGACGAGTTATTGGCATCTAAATATTCGTTAGAAGAAATTAAAGATTTCATAGGAGTTGATACACTCAAATTTATCTCTTTAGATGGAGTATACAAAGCTTTAGGTCATAAAAATGGTAGAAACTCAAAAAATCCTGAATATACCGATCATTATTTTAGTGGTGACTATCCAGTGGAATTAGTTGATCAAAAATCAGGTGTATTTTCATCTCAATTATCTCTCCTAATTGAAAGTAAATAAAAATCATGGAAGGTCTAGATCATAAAAATATTATAATTTTTGGTGCTACAGGTTATATAGGTCAATATTTAACAACCACTCTAGCCAATACTGGAGCAAAATTAATTATTCATGGTAAAACTAATGAAAAAGTAAATAAATTATACCGATCCATCTCATCTAAAAATAAAAGCATAATTTCATTTTGCTCAGATGTTTTATCTGAAAAGTTTTATCTAGAGCTTTATAAAACTGTATCATCTCACTTCAATCACATTGATGTAATGATAAACCTAATAGGCAAGTTTAATGGGCTTAAATCTATTACAGATTTATCGCATAGAGATTGGAATGATCTTATGGAAATAAATTTTAGCTGCTATTGGAGAATTATTAAGGAATTAAACCCCATAATGGGAGGAGAGAGAAAAACAAAGATTATTTTTCTAACTAATAAGGAAATTGAAAAAGGAAAAGCATACCATCATTCTTTAGGCTTCAGTAAAAGTTGTTTATGCTCTCTAGTTAATGCATTAAATGATGAAAAAAAAAAACTTGGTGTAGAAACTATGTTGATTGATACCAAACAGTTAAACATTGGGATAAGTAGTTTGATAAGGGGACAAAATGTTTTTCAAAAAAAAAATTTAAATATAATAATTAAAAAAATTATTGAAAAATTATGATTATTTCATCCGTATATCGTTTTTACTAAATTTTCATACCAGCCATAAGCTTGTCGTGTTTCATTAAAATATTGATGAGACAAAGCATCAACTTTAGTTGTACTGCTACCTAAAGATACTATTTTAGTCTTTTGATTATTAAGTTTGTACCAAGATGTTATTGAAAAGGCCCTTCTTGATGAGGAAAAACTATAACAAGTATTCAAAAATACGGGATTTAATAGCTCCTTATCATATATTCTGTTAACTAAGTTAGTAGCTAAAATCTTTGCCTGACTATTAGCTGAGAAAGCTGACTTAGGCATATCTCCGGCATCTATAGAATCACCAATTACAAATATATCTCTAAAATCATTAAGTTCAAAAGTCATTGGATTTACATTACACCAATCTTTATCACCATTGAGTCCTGATCTTGTTAAAATATCTGCAGCCTTTTGATTAGGAATAATATTAATAAAATCAGCCTTGAACTTTGATCCGTTTGAAGTTTTTACATAATTGTCTTTTTTATCAAAGTATACAACTTTTCCACCGTTGCTTTTAGAAATCCATTCTATTGATTCTTTATAGTAATTTCGCCATTCATTCAAAAAGATATCTTTTTTTGTAAATGAGTCTTTTGAGTCTAGTATAAGTATCTTAAAATTTATTTTCTTTCTTTTTAAAAAATTAGCTAATAAACTTGCCCTTTCGTAAGGTGCAGGAGGACATCTATATGGATAGTCAGGGGCAGAGATGATTATAGTGCTTTTTTTTTCCAGATCATTTAATCTTTTTTTAAAGTTAAATATATCCTTTGTACCATTCCAACAATGTGGAACAATAGTTCTATCCTCGGAATTATATCCATCTATATCATTCTTAAAATTAATACCTGGTGACAAGATTAAATAATCATAATAAACTTTTGAACTATCTTCAGTTTCAATTATTTTTTTATAAGTATAAATTTTTTTAACTGAACTATTTAAAAATTTTATGTTTTTTAATCTCTTGTGGTTAAAATCATGACTTATATAGCTATACGGAATAATATCAGCAATAACAAGGTTTGACATAGGACAAGTTTGTATTTTTTCATTCTTTTCAATAACGACAATATCAAAATTTTTTGAGAATTTAAGAAGGTAACTAAGGCATGTTGCACCACCAATACCAAAGCCTACAATAATAATTCTAGGCTTAAGCTTAGTATCTGCAGTTGAGTCACTTATTTTAAACAGAGTGCCGAAAAGTAAGGAACTGAGAAAATAACTAGAGCTTTTTAAAAAACTTCTTCTATAATTACTGAACTTTTTCATAAATTTCTTCAGCCATTTTTATTATATCCTTCTTGTTTAATACTTTTGATATTCTTGTCATAACGTGATTATCACCACTAGTTGTATATTTAATCATCTTTGAAATAAATTCTTCCTTTTCAAGTGTTTTTAAGGATTTGATATATTTGTTTCCTTCATAATTCTGACCATGGCACGATTTACAATTTTCTATTATAACATTAATCTGAATATCATTCGCAAATATATGAAATGGAAATAAAATTAAGAAAATTAAATATTTATTTTTTTTCATATGGATTAGCTGATTTTTTAAATACTATCTTGGTTGGCAAGCCAGTTAGATTAAATTGGTTTTTTAGATTATTTGCCAGAAATCTTTTATATGAATTGCTAATAAATTTGGGATGATTTGTAAAAATAAAGAATTTAGGTGGTGCGATACTAACCTGAGTTATAAATTTAAATTTTACTAGATTTCCATTATACATTGGGTGTGGTGTTTTATTTACAACCGTATTTAACCATGTATTTAAATTACTTGTTGGAATCCTATTTTTCCAAGATTTAAGTTGATCTAGCAATGATTTATTAAAGGTTTGAAACCCTATATTTTTTGTTGCAGATACAAAGCAAATTGGAATGCCTTTAATTTGAGGAGTAAGATAGTAAATGTGATCAGTTATCTCATTCTTACTTAGAGATAGCTGTGTATCAATTTTATTTACTAAAATTAAAATACATCTATTTTCTTTAAAAACATGGTCAATAATTTTTGAATTTATTTTTTCGAAGTAATTATTTATATCTAAAACTATGATAACCACTTGAGATAGACGAATTTTTTTTAATGTTTGTTCAATGGAAATTCGATTAACCTTTGAGTGACTTTCGATGCCTTTTGAAAAACCAGCTGTGTCAAAGGCTCTAAATTTTATGTTTTTAATATCAATATCTGACTCAACGGAATCTCTAGTCATAAATGGTATCTCACTAGTTTGAGAAATGTCCTTTTTATTTAATAAATTAAAAATTGTGGATTTACCTGTATTAATTTTACCTACAATAGCAACCGATATGCTCTCATCTTCGAGCTTAATCTTATCATTTTTCTGGAGAAGATTATAAATTTCCCACTTTAAATCATCTAGTCCAGAATTATGAGTAGCTGATATAAGAAATTTTCTACCAAAACCATGAAGATCATGTATTTTATGATTTTTCACATCACATTTATTCATAACTACAAAGATATTTTTATTCAGTTTTCTAGTTAATTTAATTATGTTGTGGTCTTCGGAAGTTAAGTCATATTTTGAATCAAATACAAGTAAAATCAAGCATGATAATTTTGCATTTAAAAGGGTTGAATTATTGATATTTTTTTCAAATTCATTTTTAGATAAAACTAAACCTGGTGAGTCAATTAACTCTAGTTCTTTATCCCACAACGTAATTTTTTTTTTTCTTATATCTCTTGTGAGACCAGGATAATCATCCACTAAAGCCATTTTTTTATTAATAATTCCGTTGAATATTGATGATTTACCAACATTAGGCTTTCCAATTATTATTACTTTATTCGACATCTTAACCTAAAATAAAAATTGTACCTTTCTTGGTTATCAAAAAGACCTCATTTTTAATCTGAAAAGGACTTAAAATAAACTGCTCATCAAATTTCAGTTTGCTTAGGGTACTACCTGTAAATGGTGACAACGACAGTATTGTTCCAAAAGAGTTAGCAACTAGAAGCTTATTAGATGTTAGAAGCGGACCAAACCATCTGATTTCCTCCCCATCATAATTGGTTTTTAATTGAACTGACCATAACAATCTACCAGTTTTGTTATCTAAACAAAGAAGTTTTCCTAAAGTATCAATAATGTACAAAGCTTCTCCAGAGATCGTTACCTGGTTAATTGAAGAAATCTTTAACTCCCAAATGTTTGACCCATCATTTAGATCGTAAACAAGAAGCTTGTCTGAAAAAGTTGGGCTGTAAACTTTATCATTAACAATTGATAATGGTGACTGAATATCATTTAAAGCAGATCTTGAAAAGTAATTACTCGAACCAACATTATCAAACCAAATTAAAGATCCATCATTTTCATCAAGAGCATAGATTTCACCAGATGAATAGGATAAAACGACTGTGCTGTTAATTGCTGCAGGTTTGGATCCTCCGATAATTGAAACTTCCTCAAGATTTCCAATGTGATTCCAAATAATTTCTCCATTTTTAAGGTTTAGGCAAAATGTTTGATTATCATCTGAAACAGCAAAAACTTTATTTTTGAAAATTAGTGGAGGGCGTGAGAACTGTACTAAAAAGTTCTTCTCCCACTGTTTTTTTCCAGTATTAGAATCAATTAGATAAATATTCCCAAGACCCGATGTCACAACTAAAGAATTACCATGTAAGCTCATACCACCTAAAAATAAGATTTTTTCTTTTTTCTCTCTCTCTAAATTTAATTTCCAATTTAATTTACCGGTCAAATAATTCCTAGAAATTATATCAAAGTTTTTATTTGCATAAAAAATATTGTCACCCAGATAAACAGGTTGAACGATGAGATTAATTTTATCAAATAAGATGTTTTTTAGTGATATTTTTCTTTTGAGTTTTAAAACTGGTTTGCTTTTAAAATGAAAAAGATGGTTTCTTGAGTTCTGGAACTGCTGACTCCACGAATCAATGAGCTGAGGTTTGTCAACAAGAATTTTTTTGTTAGCTTTTACAATGATATCATCTTTAAAATCAAAAACATTTTCTCTTTTTCCTGGAAGTTTAACCTCCTTTTCTTTAAAGAGAGATGTAATTTCATTAAATGAGCATCCCATTATGGTAAATATTAAAATGCTTAAAATTGCATTTTTAAAAATCAACTTATTGTTCCTTTAAAAGATTAATTAAATTTTTAGCTCTTTGACCTAAGTCTCCAGGTTTTGAAGGAAGTTTTGAAATAGTCTCGAAAGTTTCAATTGCTTTACCTATCTGATTATTCCTCAAATAGATATAGCCTTTTAATTCTAGCGCAGACGATTTCCAAATTTCACTGTTTTCAAGCGGTGTTATTTTTTTTAGCAAATCATCGTTTGATTCATTATTTAATGAATTTAGAACATATAATATCGTCGCAATATCCCTAAATGATTGGTCAACTGCATTTTTTTCTAGATCTTTATATATTTTTAATCCATTTTCAAGCTTACCTTGTTCAATTAATATTGAAGCTTTCTTCATTTTCGCCATAGTAACGTAACCGTCGGATCCTTTATCAACTATTCTATCTAATGCTAGTAAAGAAGCATCTAAATCATCTTCACCAGCTAAAATGACTGCAGCTGTGAAGTCATCTCCAAGTTTTTGCCTCTGACTATTTGAATAACCTTCCCAGAAAACAAAGCCCGATGTAAATAAAACTATACCGAGGGAAATACTAGCAACATAAGGAAAAAGTTTTTTCCAAAGTTTCATCCTTTTCTCTTCTTTTATATCATCGTCTACTTCTCTAATAAATTCATCAGTCATTTTAACCTATTTTTTTTAATACAAATATCATATAATTTATAAATACTTATATTCTATCAAATTAAAATTTCAATTTTTATATTTATGAATAATTTAAAAAATAAACGATTTGTAGGTTTCCAAAAAAGAGAAATACACACAATAATGGAATTATACTCAAAAAAAATATCAATTGGCGAGTGGAAGGATTATTCAATCAGCTACAATAAAGATTATGCTATTTTCTCAATCCACAGGTCAATTAAGCAGGGTTCTTCATTCCAAATTAAAAAAATAAAGAAAAAAAATACTTATATACTAACTTATCAGAATACAACCTTAGCTGTATCTAGCTCTCTTTTGGGTATCATCAACCATCTAAAAAAACCAGTTTTAAGGATTATCAAGTAACTGTCTTCTTATTCCTGATGTGTAACTTTTATTTTTATCTTTAAATAATCTTTGAAAACCCATAACTCCATTAAACCAATAATCCGTACTTCCAGATGCCCAATTAATTTCAAGGTTGCCATCTTTTATTTTCCATATACCTTCCTCACCATTTCCATATTCAGAGATAGCAATTCCATCTTGTTTGATTTGTACGGTGTACTCCGATTGCCACTCATCAGTAGCAATCCAAATTCCTTGCCAGTTATGATTAGCGTATGTTTTGTGTGAAAATAAAACTAAGCACACCAGAAATAATAAACTTTTAAGCATCTTTTCTTTTTTTTATAAGTTTGAGTACATGAGTTTTTTGATTATCAGTAAAATTAGACCACTTTCCAATTTCATCAATAGTTCTAAAGCAACCCTCGCACAAATTAGTGTTAGGGTTTATTTGACATTTCTCAATACATGGCGATTTTATCATAATTCTAACTTAATTCCGTTAATTACAAATTGAATTGCTAATGCCCCCAATATCAAACCAAAAATTCTTTGTATAATGTTTAATATTGTCATATTAAAAAGATTACCAATAACTTTTGATAAAAAGATAATTATTGATGTTACTAGTAACGTAAAGATTATCGGTGAAACATTTAAATAAAAGCTCTGCAAAGTATAATCAAAATTTTTTGATATTAGTACTGATAAGGTTATTGCTGACGGTCCTGCTATTAAAGGAATTGAAATAGGAAAAACTGCAATACTATCAATTGAAAACTCATCTGATAAATTTGTAGTAAGGTTTTTTTTTCTTTTCACTCTCTTCTCAAGTACCATCTCATAAGAAATAATTAATAAAAATAGACCTCCAACTATCTGAAAGGATCCCAGAGACACACCCATATAAACAAGAAAATTATTTCCATAAATACAAAAAAATGTTAATAAAAATGAAGATATTATAAAAACAACAACGGATAACTTTATAGTTTCTCTTAAACTAATGGTTGTGGTGATAGCTGTAAATATAGGAATTAAAGATATTGGATCAATAGCTACAATTGCCTTTAGAAGATTTTGAAAGAAAATATCATGCATCAAGAATATATAGTATCAAATTTTTATAAATTTTTAAAACTTAATAACATCGATGAAATAAAAATAAAGTTAAAAAAACAATTTGCCAATTTAGACATAAAAGGTTCATTTTTAATAAGTAGTGAAGGAGTTAATGGATCTTTTTCAGTTAAAATTAAAGATTTAAAAAAACTCACAAGTATTATAAACTCTGTTTTTAACGAAAAATTTAAATTTAAATTACAACCTCACCATTCTCACGTTTTTTTAAAACTGAAAATTAAAATTAAAAATGAAATAGTTACAATTGGTAAAAATTCTGTTCAACCTTCTGCAGTTTCAGGTCAGTACTTATCCCCCAAAGAGTGGGAAAAAATAATTAACTGCCAAAATGTAATAATGATCGATACAAGGAATCATTATGAGAGTACAATAGGGTCATTTGCCAGTTCAGTAAAAGTAAATAGTAACAACTTTAGAGAATTTCCAGCGTGGTTTGATAAGAATAAAAAAAAGTTTGAAAACAAAAAAATTGCAATGTTTTGTACCGGTGGAATACGATGTGAAAAGGCTACTCATTATGTAATAAAATCTGGCTTCAAAGATGTTTTTCAATTAGAAGGTGGTATTATAAATTATCTTAAAAAAACAAAGAATATAAAAAAACTATGGGAAGGTGATTGCTTTGTTTTTGATGAAAGAGTATCGATCAATAAAGAATTGGAAAAAGGTAGATATGAACAGTGTTACGCATGCAGATATCCTTTAACAAAACAAGAAATGTTATCTAAATTGTATGTTGAAGGAGTTTCTTGCCCAAAATGTTTTGATATAAAAACTGATAAACAAAAAAAAAAATATAAAGAAAGACAAAAACAAATTAGCATAGCAAAAAAAAAAGGAATAAAACATCTCGGTTGCTAGTCTAAGCCAACCTTAGGTATTGAATATTTCTTCATTTTTTCAATCAAGGTTGTTCTATTTATTTTCAAAGACTTTGCTGCCTCAGTTACTGAACCGTTTGTTTTTTTAAGAGAACTCTCTATCAATATTAATTCCACCTCACTTAGATGCCTTCTGAGATCAATCTTATCTAAAATATCAAACCACTTTTTATAGTGACTTGGATGTGGTACTGATATTCTATTTTCATCATCTTCTTTTGAACTCTGATCAACTTCTGTTAAACTAGAAGTCATTTCCCACAAAGTATCTTTTTCTTCAACACTATCAGGAACATTAACTCTAAGTAGATTTTCTCTAATGTTCCTAGCAGAAATTAGCTTATTTGGAAAGATAATACTTGCCCTTTCAATCACATTTCTGAGTTCTCTTATATTTCCAGGCCAAATGTATTCCTTCAGAGCTGATAGGGATGATTCATCAAAAGTTGGTATTTTTGACCCAGACTCCTTTATTTCTGATAAAATATGTTTAAGAAGCTCAGGTATGTCATTTTTTCTCTCCGATAATGTTGGTATTTCTATTGGAAAAACATTAATTCTGTAAAAAAGATCTGCCCGGAATGAACCTTCATCTATCTTTTTCTCAATATTTTGGTGAGTAGCGCAAATTAATCTTAAATCTAACTCTATTTCATCTTTTCCACCAACTCTTTGAATTGTCTTAGTTTCAATTGCTCTTAATAGTTTTGCTTGAAGAGACATAGGCATGTCACCAATTTCATCTAGAAATAAAGTCCCTTGATTTGAGATTTCAAATCTACCTATTCTTTTTGAATCAGCACCAGTGAAAGATCCTTTTTCATGACCAAATAGTTCAGATTCTAATAATTCAGAAGGTATTGCTGCACAATTCACATTGACTAATTTACCTTTTCTTTTTGACGATTCATGTATAGCCCTTGCAACAATATCTTTACCGCACCCAGTTTCTCCTCTAAGCAGAACGGTTGAATTAGAAATGGACACCATATCAACCAATTTTTTAAGACTTTGTGTTGCTTCGCAACTTCCTTTGATAATTTTTGACATTTAAAAACAACTTTTATTAAAATAATGTCAGAAAAATGACAATAATCAAATCCAATTTTTAAAAGAAATAAAAATAATTATCCAAGACATTGATTTTATTGACTTTAAAAAAAATTATTAAAAATAAAATTGAGTTGGCAACATTCTTGCTTCTACGAATTTGTGAATAATTATAGGAAATTGTAATATGGAGAATATACTAATAGTCAAAGAATCATTTGACAACGTAAACGAGCTTGCCGAATTCTTCTCATCTAAAAATTTAGATGTTAAAATATTAGGAAGTGATGAACTCAGTCAAATAAATTCTCCTAAATCAATTCTGATTTGTGATAAAAAATTTGAACAAAATGTTAAAGATAAATCATCCTTATTAAAATTAGCTAGAAACATCGGTAGTACAAAAATAATTGTTTTGAACTCTGATACTGATGAGCACTACTCGATGGTTAGCGACATGGGTGGCTCATTTGTAAATATAAGTTTTAAAGAAATGGATGAAGTGATTAAAGAAATTATCTTCCAGGAAATTTCAACAAAAAAGTATAGTTTTTCTGACTCTAAAACAGTTTCTTTAATTAAGATTGCTGAAAAGGTTGCAAGTACCGATGTTACTGTTTTCATACATGGACCAACTGGGACTGGAAAAGAAGTAATATCAAACTATATTCATCAAAAATCTGAACGTTCTAAAAATCCATTCATAGCTGTTAACTGTGCTGCAATACCTGAAAACATGCTCGAAGCAATGTTATTTGGACACGAAAAAGGAGCCTTTACTGGAGCATCCTCAGCAAATAAAGGAATTTTTAGAGCTGCAGATACAGGAACTTTACTTCTTGATGAAATTTCTGAAATGCCTTTATCACTTCAAGCAAAGTTATTAAGAGTTCTCCAAGAGAAAAAGGTAACTCCAATAGGAGGTCAAAGAGATATAGATGTAGATGTAAGAGTAATTGCTACAACAAATAGGAATATGATTAATGAAGTGAAAGAAAAAAATTTTAGGGAAGATTTGTATTATAGACTAAATGTTTTTCCTATTGGAACACTGAATTTATCAGAGAGAAAAGATGATATTATTCCAATCAGTGTGGCGCTACTGAAAAGGCATTCTGAAAAAAGTGATCTTCCTTATATTGACAAATCTGCACAAAATATAATTAAAAATTATGTTTGGCCAGGTAATGTTAGAGAACTGGAGAATGTTCTCCAAAGAGCAATAGTACTTTGTGATGATAAAGTAATAAAGGAGAAAGATATAATGATCGATATTTCTGAAGAAAATAGTTTTTTTTCTAGTATACAAGACGATATTAACAACCCAAAAGCTTTAAAAGCTTAATCTTGGAGAAAAAAATGAAGCCTACACTTACAAATTTAAAGCCAACAACAATTGGTAATCCCACCAACCAAAACCAGATCAAAGATATTCAGGAGAATGTAGTTTCTCTAACACCAAAAATTAATTATCAAGAAGATAAAAAATTTTTAGAAAATATTCAATCAGCAATTCAAGACGTATCAGACAATCAAATTAAAAGTGCTGAACTCACAAAGAATTTTGAACTGGGAATAGAAAATGATCTGACAAAAGTTATGATACAACAACAAATTGCAAGTTTAGGTTTTCAAATGACTCTAAACGTAAGAAATAAAGTTTTAAGTGCATATAAAGATATTATTAATATGCCTGTTTAATAAATAGAGAGAAAAAAAATGGCTGAAGAATTAAAAAATACAGAGTTAGCAAACACAACAACTGGAGTTGCGAATCAAGGTTTGGTAGGTAATATATCAAATACTTTAGAAAAAATAAGAAAATTCTCAAATGAGCCTGCAGTACAAAGGTCGATACCTGTAATGATTACACTCTTTGTAATTTTTCTAGGTTTAGTCTTTTTTATCTCATTCAAAGAACCATCAAGAACTACACTTTTTTCAGCATTACCAGAACACGAGAAATCTAGGGTCATGGATGTTCTAAGAAATAATGGGATTGATGCTTCAATTGATCAAACAACAGGTGAAATTGTAGTTCCAAAACCTGATTATTATGAAGCAAAAATGAAACTAGCTGCTGAGGGTCTTCCTAGTTCTGTTCCACAGGGTTATGATATTCTTGAGAACATCCCAATGGGTACAAGTCGTTCGGTAGAATTTATGAAAATGAAGCAAACACAGGAGTTAGAGTTAGCTCGTTCAATCAACGAAATTTCTAATATTATTGGTGCGAGAGTTCATTTAGCTATACCTGAAAAATCTGTATTCGTTAGAGACACTGCACCTCCAACAGCTTCAGTGTTCGTTAAATTATCAGATGGGAGAGTTTTATCAAGAGAACAAATAAGATCGATTGTATATATAGTATCTTCATCTATTCCTAATATGTCATCTGATAATGTTACGGTAGTTGATCAATATGGTGCCTTGCTTTCAAAACCTGAAGATGATCCAAATCTAGCTCTAACCGATAAACAACTCTCTCATAGGATTAAAATTGAAAAGTTATATAGAGAAAGGATTCTTTCTTTAGTTTCTCCTATTGTAGGTGCTGGAAACTTAACAGCTCAAGTTAATGTAGAAATGGACTTCACATCTAGTCAAACAACCGAAGAGGTTTTTGATCCTGAATCAATATCAACAAGAAGCGAACAAAATAGTTCTGACGAATCGACAGATAGACCAGCCAGGGGTATTCCTGGAGCCGTAGCAAACCAAGCTCCCTTGGCGGCTGACCTTCAAGTTGATGCACCAGAGACCGGTGAAGATGCAGAATTTAAACAAAGGTCATCGAGTAATGTTAAAAACTATGAAGTCAGTAAAACACTTAGTACAACAGTTGGACAAGTTGGAAGAATTATTAGGGTCAAGACTGCTGTTTTAGTCAAAAATAAGATGGTAGAAACTCCTGAAGGTTTAAATTCAAAACCAATAAGTGATGAAGATAAAGAAAAAATATCATCCCTTGTTAAAGAAGCCGTAGGTTTTAATGATGACAGAGGCGACAGTATAGTTGTCACAAGCGGTGATTTTATTGAGGAGATCCAAATCCTTACAACAAAATGGTATAAAGAACAGTGGTTTCAAAATTTAGTTGGTCAACTATCAACGGTTTTAATATTAGCTATCATAACTTTTGGAGCTTTAAAACCTTTACTTAACAGAATTTTAGTACCGTCTGCTGGAGTAGGTGGTGGAGCGGCTGGAGCAACAAGTGAAGATGATCTAGAGGCTCAAGAGACTGATGAAGTACAAGTAGAAGAAGGAGAATCTTTAGAAGATATTAAAGCTAAGTTAAAACCTAAAAAAGCATCGATTTCTGCCGAAATGCTTGACACAGCAAACACTTATGATGATAAGGTTGCAGTGATAAGAATGATAGTTGGAGATGAAGCAGGAAAAGTATCAAATGTATTCAGACAATTAATGCAAAAGGATGTATAGTTTAAATAAGGAGTGAACAATGGCAGAAAAGACTCAAGAAAAAAATAATGAAGAAGATGAACAGTCAACTTATGAAGGACTGAATAATACTCAGAAGTGTGCAATTCTAATGATGCTACTTGGGGAAGATGAAGCATCTGAAATTCTAAAAAACCTTGGTCCGAAAGAAGTACAACAACTAGGAAAAGAAATGTATAATGTTCAGGGTTTAGATCAAGATACTGTGAACCAAGTACTTGATGAGTTTCTTGCTGTCATTAAACAACAAACAGATTTAGGAATGGGGTCGTCTAATTACATTAAAAATGTAATGACCAAAGCTCTTGGAGAAAATAAAGCACAGTCCGTGTTAGGTAGAATAACTCCAACTGAAAGTAATAAACCTATCGAAATTTTAGACTGGATGGATGCGAGATCAGTAGCTGAATTAATTTCTGATGAACATCCTCAGATTATGGCACTAATAATTTCTTACTTAGAAGCAGGAGTGGCAGCCGATGTACTTGTTTTGCTTCAAGAGGATATTCAATCAGATATTATTCACAGAATTGCCACCTTGGAAACAGTTCAACCCGATGCACTTGCTGAACTTGAGAGAGTAATGCAGTTAAAATTCAAAACAAATACTTCTTTAAGAGCTTCATCAGTCGGTGGTATCAAAGCCGCTGCCTCCATAATGAACTATACGAAACAAAATATGGAGCAAAGAGTTATGAAAAATCTTGGTGAAAAGGATAGGAATTTAGCAAAAGAAATTCAAGAAAGTATGTTTACTTTTGATACTTTGATACTAATGGATGATAGAAGTATGCAAACTTTACTTAGAAATGTTGATCAGGAAATACTTATTATCGCACTCAAAGGCACCGATGATGCCCTGAAGGACAAAATTTTCGCAAGTATGTCTCAAAGAGCAGCAGCAAACATTAAGGATGAAATGGAAGTTTTGGGGCCTGTAAGACTTACAGAAGTTCAAGAAGCACAAAAAGCTGTAATAAATGTTGCAAGAACAATGTCAGACGAAGGAACAATTGTGCTTGCAGGCAGAGGCGGGGATGACTTTGTATGATGCAGGTAAAAGAAAATCTTGATTCAACAAAAGATAACGAAAATCAAAATTCTGAAGGACTCAAAACGGAAGAGATTATAAGTCTTTTAAGTAAACAAAGCTCAGATTTTCAGAAAGAATCAGAAATATCATCGAATATTACCAAACTATATAAAAAGATTGACCTAATATCTTTAGCTAAATCTAAAAATTTTAATAAAGATAAAAAAGATACGATTGAAAAAAAAGAAGTGCTCAATGAAACGGAAACTGAGTCAAAGGAAATAGATAAAAAAAATAAAGAAAATAACGAAAAAGATAAGGGATTAGAAAAAATATATACTGAGGCTGAAGCTAAAATAATGGCTAACAAATTAGCTAAAGAGTATTATGATAAGGGCATTCAACTAGGAATTAAAAAGACTAAAGATGAGCTTCAGAGAGGAGATCATGAACTTGCAGTTTCATTAAAAAATATTGCTGATAATTTACTTCTTAAAACACCAGAATTTTCTGAAAAACTTAATTTGTCAATAGTTGATTTGTTGAAAAAATCAATTAGTGAGATTCTAGGGTATGAAATTGACACAAATGCCGAAGTTTTTAAAAATAAAATTCTTTCAATTGTTGATTCTATTAGTACGTCAATAGAAAAGATTGATGTTATTTTAAACGAAGACGATCACAATGCTATAACGACATATTTGAACAATAAAAAGCTAGAATTACCATTCAAACTATCTCAAGATAACTCCTTAAATAGAGGTGATATAATTGTAAAAGCTGGTTCAATAGAAGTGAGGGAAATGGTTGATAAAAAAGTAAAATATTCAAAGTCAACAAATATAGAATCAGAGGTAAAAGAAATTAATAATAAAGATAGAACACCACCTAAAAATTTACAATCAAAGGAATTACCAAATGGTGATATTAAATCAAATAATTGAAAATATAAATAAGCATGCAGTAGTAAATAATTGCTTTTATAGGAGTCGTACAACAAAATTTGATGGTAGTATTGTCGAATGCGATTCTTTCCCCTCACCTATCGGTACAATTTGTGAAATTGAATGTAATGATAAAACTTCAGTGACCGGTGAAATAATTGGTTTCAAGGAAAATAAAAATGTCATAGCTGTTCATGGTCAAAATGCCAACATTGTTTTAGGCTCATCGATTAATGTAATAAATGCATCGACAAATATTAATGTTGGTGATGATATTCTTGGGAGAGTCGTAGATGCATTTGGTAATCCAATAGATAATAGCGAAAATGAACTCTTTCTAAATGAAACTTGGCCAATCAATGGTAAACCCATAAATCCGATGGATAGAAAGCCAATTGTAGATAAATTAGATGTTGGCATAAGAGCAATTAATAGTCTTTTTACAGTTGGAAAAGGCCAGAGACTTGGGATTATTGCAGGTTCTGGAGTTGGAAAATCAATTTTGCTAGGAATGATGACAAAATTTACCGAGGCGGATGTTGTTGTTGTTGGTTTGATAGGAGAAAGAGGAAGAGAATTAGGTAACTTTATTTCAGAGATATTAAACAACGAAACAAAAAAAAGGACAACAATTGTTGCTGTTCCAGCAGATCAATCGCCATTATTAAGAATTAAAGGAGCCGAAAGAGCGACTGCTATAGCTGAATATTTTAGGGCAAAGGGTAAAAATGTTTTATTAATTATGGACTCACTAACTAGAGTAGCTCATGCGAAAAGAGAGGTAGGATTAGCTTTAGGAGAGCAACCGACTTCCAAAGGATACCCACCATCAGTAATATCTATGATTCCTAATTTAATTGAAAGAACTGGTTCTGGAGGAAAAAATGAAGGGTCTATAACCAGTTTTTACACAATTCTAGCCGATTCTGACGATACTAATGATCCAGTTGTAGACACATCTAGAGCTATTTTAGACGGTCATATCATATTATCAAGAGAGTTAGCTCAACTAGGTATCTTCCCTGCTATTGATATAAACCTTTCTCTTAGTAGAGTTATGAACTCTATAGTTACAAATGATCAAAAGGATAAAGCAGAGTTTGTTAAAAGAATGTACTCTATTTATCAAGAAAATAAGGATCTTGTCTTAATGGGTGGATATTCAAAAGGACAAAATGAGGAGATAGATATGGCTATGGAAAGTTGGCCTAAAATTTGCGAGTTATTAAAACAAGATTATAAAACTAAATCTGATTTTTCTGATTGCTTCAAAAAATTAGATAAAATAATACGAAAATGAAAAAAAAAAAATATGATATTTTGGTTAAAATAAAGAAAATAAATAAGAATAAATTAGTATACAACCTGAATAATCTTAATAATGAAAAAGAAAAACTAGAAGATATAAAAGACTATCTTGAAAACACTCTCAAAACCAGCCAACCTTCAAGTGAAGAGATGTCAGGAATTCAATTAAAGCAAATTTCATGCTTCAATGGAGAATTAATAAAAAAACTTGAAGTTTCAAAAAATCGATTTATTCACCTAAATGATGAAATCAATAATAATCTCAAGCAAATCAATAAAATAGAAAAACAAAGAGAAAAAATAATTTCTAAAAAAAAAAAAATTGAAAAAATTGAAATTGAAGCTCTTGAACTTAAAAAAGAAATCTTTCGAAACAAAATTTCTCTAATTTGATCTTAGTGGCACTATAATTGCAATTTACGTGTTAGTTATGGTTTCGATTAATAAAAATATATTTATGAATCAGGATAATGGATTATCTTTATCTAATTCAAAAAAAAACACTGACGAGTTATTTGCAGAACTTTTTTCTATATTACATTCCAGTCATGATTTATCGGATTTAGATACTAAAACAGAATCAGATGTTATGTTACCAAAAGATTCTTCCAACAATGGTTTGGTTATTAAAAGCTCTGAAGCAAGCAACTTAGAAGCAGTAAGTGATTTAGAAATAGAGGCTGCAAAATATCTTGCAGAAACGTTTTATAAAGAAATAGGCGTAATTGAAGAAGAAGATAATAATTACATCAATAGGATTACTGAATTTCGCCCAAAAATTTTAGAGAAATCTATAAATTCTAAAAATGTTACCAACAAAGATTCATTAAATAAATTCTCATTCAGTAAAGAAGATAATGAATTTTCAGAGAAAAATAGTTTTCAGATAAACGTTAAAGTCGCAAAAATTGTAAATAAGTATTTAAAGAATCAGAAAACTGAGGTTAAGGACTTTCAAATAATAAAAAAGGTTCCTGAGCTAAAAGGTAAAGAAACAAAGATTGAAAACGAAAACATAACTAATGTTCAATCAAAGACTATTAGTAGCAACTTGGTTGAAAAAAAACAAATAAAAAAAAGTAAGCAAATATTCAAGAACATCTCTACTAGGAATTCTGAAATTAGTGTATCAAATGATGATAAAAAAGTACCTATGGCAACAAATAATTCGTTAAATATTAGTACAAAAAAACAAACTGAAAATATAAATAATAGAAAAGCAATTGAAACAAAAGATAACATAAAAGTTCCTAAGCAAACAGTTAGCAACTCAAATGAACAAAAAATCTTAAATTTCATGGAAAATAATTGGGAGCAAAAGTTCTCTTCCATTATAAAAGAATCATTAAAAAATGATATCAATAAAATTGAACTCGATATCAAACCAAAGAATTTGGGTAAAGTACGCCTGGAAGTGATAATAGAAAAAGATGTTACAAAAATTGATTTAACTACTGAAAGTGTTGAAACAGCAAATTTACTAAACGAGAACCTCAACAAAATAAGTGATTTTTTAAATGAAGGTAAGGAAAATTATCTTTCACAAAATAAGAATAGCAACCAAAACTTTAATCACCAAAAAAACAATAGAGATAGTTATAATCAGAAAAATTTAGTTGATAATAAAAAAGAAAAATCACCTATTAATGAGATAAACAACTCAAACCATAACGTTGATGTTAATGCATAATTAATATAATCTAATAAGGAGAAATTATGGCTGAAGATAATAATCAAGAAGAGGGAAAAAAATCCCCAATAAAACTAATCTTAATGGTAGTTGGGGGGATTGTCCTTCTTGGGCTTGGCGTAGGTGTAGGAATTCTCATGAGTGGTGGAGAAGGTACAGACCCATCCTCAGAGATATCTCAAATAATTGAAAAGAAAGAGAACCCTGAAAAAATAGATGAAGACTCTGGTGATAATAAGGAAGACAATACTGCAGCCAACGAATGCTCAGAGGAAGAAAAGGATGAAGAAGGAAATTGTCCAACTGGCCCAAAAAAAATGCCTAAAATTACGCCTGAACAAGAAATTTTTACAACAACCTATTATGAGTTTCCAGGTAATTTTACAGCTAATCTAAAAGGTACTAAAAAGTTTCTTCAAATTTCTCTAGGTGTTTCCACCCAATATGATGAGCAAGTAATGGCCAATGTAGAAAGTCATCAGTTAGCATTGAGATCCGAGATTCTAACAACAATGTCGGAGTTCACCTCAGAGGATATTGCTGGTAGAGAAGGAAAGGATAATTTGGCGAATGCAATTAAAAATAGTATCAACGACATGTTAATGAAGGTTGAAGGTTTTGGTGGAATAGAAAATGTACATTTCACTTCATTTGTAATACAATAGGAATATAATGAGCGAAAGCGAACCATCAAGAAAATTATCTAGCGAAGAAGTAAATGCTCTTATGGATGGACTTAAGTCTGGCGACCTTGGTGCATCAACTTCAAGCGACGATTCGAATGAAATAGAATATAAAAAATTCAATTTCGGCTCTGATGATCTTACACTTCTTGGTGATTATTACGCATTGAGATTAATTAACGAAAGATTTGCTAGAACGGTAAGGAGTGTATTTCTCCCACTTTTAAGAGTCCAACCCAGAATTAGTTCTTTCCCTCCAGAAGTAAAAACATTTGAAGAATATAGTTCAGGTTTAGATGCTTTTATGAGTTTAACAAATAGTAGAATTGAAGAATTACGGGGTTCAATGCTCACCGTAGTTTCACCCACTTTTGTAGGCTTGTGTACTAATAGTAGATTTGGTGGTAAGCTTGAAGTTATTGAAAATCAGAGAACTGAATTTACCTCTACTGAAGAAAAAATAATTGAAGTAATTAATCATGGAATCAGTGAAGTTCTTGAACAGTGCTGGAAAGACTTAACGCCTATAAGTATAAAATTTCATAGCAGAGAACAAAACCCTCAATTCGCAGCATTCGTAGAATCAACAGACCTAGTTATTGTATGCTCATTTGTTATGCAGTTGCCAGATGTTGACTCCATGTCATTTGATATCGTGTATCCACTTCAAACACTAAAACCTGTTTCCTCTCTTCTGAGGTCAAGAGTCCAATCTGAAGTAAATGAATCCAATATGACCTGGAGAGATAAACTTGAGAAAGCTATTCTTGAAATTCCTTTACATGTAAAAACTAATTTATCAGAACCAGAAGTAGCTATGTCAAAGTTACTGAGAATGAAATCTGGAGATACATTAAGTATAAATCTAGATGAAACAGTTGATTTTTATGTTGAGAATAAAAAATATTTTAGTGCAGAGATGGGAGAAATTAAGGGAAATGCTAGCGTAAAACTTATTAAAAGATTAAACTAAGGAGAAAAAAATGAATACAGAAACTGCTCAAAATGAGAAAAAAGTAGAAGATCAAAAAACTAACCCTGAAGAAGGTGCAGTTAAGACTGAGGATCAACAAGCTGAAGTCAAAACAAATGAATCAAAACCTACTGAAAAAGTTGAACCAAGCTCAGCAGCTGTAAATAATCTCAGAGTACTAGAAAATATTGAGGTTAGATTAACCGTTGAAGTTGGAAATACAGAAATTGCAATAAAAGATTTATTGAGACTAAATGAAGGATCAGTTGTTGAGTTGGACAGACTCGCAGGTGACCCTTTAGATATTCTTGCTAATGGAACTAAAATAGCTAAAGGCGAAGTAGTAATGGTAGGAGAAAAATTCGGTATTAGATTTACAGAAGTAGTTGCTCCAGAAGAGATGGTTCAAAACTTATAAGTCATTAATTTGACTATTCTTCAAAAAAAATATTTTTTTATAGTAATTTCAATAACTTACAATTTATAGTATAAAGTCGGCATTTTTCTTGCATCTATTATTTCTTACATGATGGAGAATATTATGCCAACTTATACAGGTCCAAGTTTACTAAGTTATCTAGTAGTTTTAGGTTTCCTAAGCTTACTATTTTTAGGATTTTATTTTATTAAAAAAAATAGACACTTAATCTCTCAAAAAATTAATTCAAAAAGAAGAATGAAAGTTTCAGATGTAACCCTCCTCGGTCAAGGTGATAGAGCTTTGATATTAAGTTTAGACAATAAAGATTATTTATTTATCTCAGGAAAAAATTCTGGTGCTCTGCTAACCGAAGTAAAAAAATCTACTGAATTTAAGACAAACAATCTTGAGAAAGTAATTGAAAAAAGGTTATCTAATGAAAAATATTAGTATTTTTTTAATGCTACTTTTCCTTCCAATATTTTCTCAAGGTCAGGTTATTCCTGATGGTTTAGAAGCGCTTACAATATCAGAGTCAGCAAACGGTACAAAAACGTATTCATTATCATTGAAAATTTTAGCCTTAATGACTGCTTTAACAATTCTTCCTTCACTTGTACTAGGAATGACGGCTTTTACACGTGTAATTATTGTTATGTCTATTCTAAGGCAAGCATTAGGGACTCAACAAACACCTCCAAATCAGATTTTAGTAGCTATATCTCTTTTTCTAACATTTTTTATAATGGCACCAACATTTAACAAAATCTATTCCACCGTTTCAGAACCATACAACTCAGGAGAAATGAGTTTAAATGAAGCGATTGAAACAGGTGGCGGTGAGCTAAAGAACTTTATGATTAGGAATACTAGAAAGAATGATCTTTTAATGTTTGCTAATATGGCTGATGAGGGTGATTTTATTGATAATTCTCAAATACCTTTTTACATAGTGTTACCAGCATATATTACAAGTGAACTTAAAACTGCTTTTCAAATAGGCTTTCTTTTATTTTTACCTTTTTTAGTAATTGATATGGTAATTGCCTCAATCTTGATGTCTCTCGGTATGATGATGTTATCACCAATGTTGATAGCTCTTCCGTTTAAGTTATTATTATTTGTCTTAGTTGATGGCTGGGCTATGACCGTAGGTTCTTTAGTTGGGACATTCTCATAAAATTATAATGGAGAAAAATAATGGGATTTGATGAAAATATTGAGATGGTGAGATTAGCGTTTTACCAAGTTTTAATTTCTAGTGGACCTTTTTTAGGAGCTGCTTTAGCGATTGGTTTGATAATCGGTATAATACAAGCTGCAACATCCATACAAGAAATGACACTAAGCTTTGTTCCAAAAGTAGTATTAGTTATTTTTGCTATGGGGTTCCTTGCAAATTTTTTTTTAGTTAGTCTTACAGATTATTTCCACTTTATTTTTGAATCAATCTCAGGAATTAAATAGTGATGATTCCTCTTCCATTCTTTCAACCTATGGACGCACTTCCAGGTTTAGAGCTAAATGATTTAATGGATTACTTATTTACATTCTTTTTATGTTCAATCAGACTTTCAGCGTTTCTAATTTCAAGTCCATTTCTTGGGTCTAGAAGCATCCCTCTAAATGTAAAAATTGTTTTTTCTATTGTGATATCCTTTTTTTATTTTGGATATTTATCTGATATTCAACTTTCAGAAGAAATATATCAAAACCTTACAACAATAATTATCACTGAAATACTTATAGGACTTGCGTTTGGTTTAACCCTTACAATTTGGTTCTCAGCTGCAGCCTTAGCTGGGGAAAAAATAGCATCAACAACTGGCTTAGGATTTTCACAAATGATTGACCCCGAAACCGGAGGGCAAACACCAGTTATTAGTCTGGTTTTAGATCTGTTTTTAATAACAATCTTTTTATCATTAAATGGACACTTGATAGCTATCGAGTTTTTATTTAAAAGTTTTGATATTTATAAAATTAATTCAGGATTACCTGATATATCTCTTGTAGGGCTAGGGATACAAGCAACTGGAGCAATGTTTTATACAGGAGGCTTAATTATGCTGCCAGTAGTTGGAGCTTTACTTTTAACAAATGTAGCTATTGGAATAATTACTCGATCTGCCCCACAGCTAAATATGTTTTCATTTGCTTTTCCAGTTACGATGTTATTAGCTTTTCTCATTCTGTATCTTTCCACTCAATCAATGGGTAACGCTTTTGCAGAGCTTACAAAAAGTTCATTGGAATCAATAGAAAACGCACTTACAGGAAGATAAATGGCTGAAGATAAAGACGAAAGTCAGGAAAAAACCCAGGACCCCACACAACGAAGATTAGACAAAGCACGTGAAGAGGGGAAAGTATTATCGTCAAAAGAAATTTTTGTATTTACTTCATTATTTGCGGGAATATTGATTTTTTCTATGACTAAATATTTCATTGAAGATTTTTTAAAGATTTTTAGATCACTATTTGTTTTTGGCAAAGAGTTGAATTCAGGTAAGGCTCTGATTTTTTCATTTTCAGAAGTTATAAAACTAATATTTAAAGTTTTTCTTGTATTTGCTATACCACTTTTAATTGTGAGTATAGTTACTCAATTTTTAGTTGGAGGAATTAATTTTTCTTTACAAGCAATCTATTGGAAATTTGAAAAAATAAATCCAATTAAAGGCCTAAAGAGAATTTTTTCAATGAAGGGTTTGGTAGAGCTTATTAAAGCAATCTTAAAAGTAGTTCTTTTAGGTGTTATATCATACTATGTAATCTTTTACTATCTTCCAGACTTGGTTAACATAACTAGTGCAAATCTTTTTTCTGCTATAAATAGAATTTCATCTTTCTTTCCAGCAATTGCAATTGCTTTATTGGTAGTTTTAGCATTTATTGGAATTATAGATCTAATTTGGCAGAAATATGATTTTTTGAAATCTTTGAGGATGTCACATCAAGATATTAAAGATGAGTATAAAGATACAGATGGTCAACCTGAAGTAAAACAAAAAATTAGAAAACTTCAGGCAGAAGCAGCAAATAAATCTAGAAAGGAAAACTCCGCAATTGATAATCTAGGCGAAGCTACTGCAATTATTACAAACCCCACACATTTTGCTGTTGCACTAAAATATGAAGTTGGTGAAGCCTCCGCACCTATTGTAATTTGTAAAGGGAAAGGTAAAATTGCAGAAAAAATAATTGAAAAAGGTAAAAAACTTAACATAGGAACTATGCAAAGTCCTAAATTAGCTAGGGCTATCTATTTTACATCAGAGATTGGAGATGAGATAATGAACCAATTATATAGTGCAGTTGCTATGGCTCTTGCGTATATTTTTAAAGTTGATAAAGGTGAGGAAGTTGAAAAACCAGAAATTGAATTACCTAGCGAATTAGTATTTGATGAGTTTGGGAGAAATAATGTTTAATGGTAACATATCAAAAATTATAGTAACTTTTGCTTTTTTTTATAGTTCGTTAATTTGTCACTTTAAAGCAGTAGAATTATACGATTCAGGTAGAATTATGCTTGCTCTATTCCTTTGGTTTTGTGCATTATGCTCTTTTTGTGGTGCATTAAGGTTTCAAATTGCAAAATTCATTTACAAGTTAAGATCAAGGGGGAAGAATGGATAGAATTTGTAATAATTGTGAGAGTTTTTACATCACTTATAAAAAAAGATTTCCATATGGATGTAAAGCGTTTGGTATTATTTCAAAAAACACACCTTACCTACAAATAAAACAACTTTCTGGCACAAATTGTGCACTATTTTCAAGGAAAGTAAAAAATGTTAAGATAAAAAATAAAGGAAGACTTGCATGAAACCACAAATTAACGCTGTCCAAGAAAGCATAAAAATTGCGCTAGATGCAGCTGATGCAGCAACCGATGTAACAGCCGAGTACAAAAGAATTAAAAATGAATATATTAAAACGGAGAAAAAAATGAAGGAAATTCATAAATACACAACCATCATTTTTTCAAGTTCAATTGCTACTGCAGTTGTAGCAATACTTTTAACTGGATTACTTTATTTTAAATCATTATCTGAGCTTGAAGAGATGACCGACACAAGTAGAGAAGCTCTTGTTGTTTTTGCTGAAAATGTTGAGAATGTTAATAAGGCTGTTGAAAATATGAATTCAAGTCTTTCAAAGCATACAGATTTACTTAATGCAAATGAAGATCTTAAATTAAAAATGAGTGAATTATCAGAAGCAATTCTCAACAACGACAAAAAACTTATGATCAATCTTTCACAAGAAATTTCTAATCTTTCAAATACACTTTCAAAATCATTGAAAAGTGAAACTGACAAGATCGGCAGGTCTATTGAAGAGTCCAATATCGTTGCCTTAACCAAAGTTAATAAAGAGGTAAATAAAATTATAGATAGTGCAAAAAAGAATAACAATGAAAAACTGTTAAAAGAACTTTCAAATAGCACTTCATCACTAAACGCAGCTCTAGATGCAATTTCTAGTCAGAATAAACTTTTAGTTAAAGAAATTAGAGACAAAAAAGAAAGTATTACTTTTCCATAATCATGAGGCTTATCGATGGAAAAAGGTAACAGTAATTTTCTTATAAAAATTGAGACAATTAGAAAAAACACATATGGTGGAAGAAACTTTCTTAAAGTTGGCGATATTATTGTAGCGCTCAACAACCAACTTTATACATTTGGTGAAAAGCAATTTACTGAAGAGTTACGTGAAATTAAAAAGTCAAATTCAAAAGCAATATTAACAATTCTCCGGGATGATGTGTTTTTTGATACGATTGTTGAGAATAGTTTGGGGTGCAAATTTTTATCAATTACTCCTGAAGAAACTAGAGAAATACAAGTAAAATATAAATCAAAAGAAATACATGATTTTGATGACCTTGCAGAATTTGTTGTAATGAGAGATATTTATAGAAACTATGAAGTTTTTATGAATTCTAAGTCTTTACTAGCCGGATTTGCGACACCACTTTGGCTTGTATACTCAAGAAAATGGTGGGTATTTGCACTATATGTAGCTCTTTTTGCTGTTTTTGCATCTGTGAATTTATTTGTTTTATTTTTAGGATGGTTACTCCTCTCAGTCTATATTTACAGTGCTCAACTGAATGTTCTCTTCAGTTTTTCAATGCTCGAGGGAAAAGTATTTTGTCTAAAGATAGCTGCTAGGAATATTCATGATGCTCAGAAAATTGCGAGGAAATTAGATCCTAAGGCAAGATTTATGTATAGTAAACTTCCACCACCTTTAGTTGAAGAAGTTGATGAACAAAAAAAGGGTGAAGAAATCCCAGAAAAAGGTATAGTAGATAGAAAGGAAGTAACAGCATAAATTTATGATAGATGAGAAGTATAGTCCGCAAGCTGAAATGCTTATGAAAAATACTATTGAGGACTTTGAAGAAGATTTAAGAGAAGTTAAAGCTTCTGATGCAAATCTAAATGTTCTTCGAGGTTTGAGGATTAATATTCAGGGGAAACCCAGAAGACTGGTAGATGTTGGCGACGTAAAAAAAACTTCTGATCCAAACAAAGTACAAGTGCTTGTCTTTAATACCGATCACATAGCCCTTTTAATAGAAAAAATTGATGAATTAGAGTTTCAGTACGAAATAGATGGTCAATTCATAAATCTTGATCTTCCTGATCCAAGCTATAAACAATTAATGGAAGTTGTTGATGATATTAATAGAAAAAAAAATGGTGCTGCAGCAAGATTAACAAAGGCCAAGTCAGAAGCAACAACAAGAGCAAGAACAGCACTTGAAAATGAATTTATCACACAAGGTGTAGCAACAGCTGTATCGAGAAAATGTGCATCACTACATGAAGAATTTTCAGAAGTGATAACAGAAATGGCATTGGAAAAAATAAAAAAGATTCTCGGGGCTGAATATTTTGAAAAGTATAAGACGGAAGAGTTAGATTTTCTGTAAACTTAAAAAAATTATTTAAGCATCGATCTTTATAAATGGATTTTCTTTTATATCATTTTCTTTGTTGATAAGACTTTTATAAAAATCTTTTTCAGATTCTGATAAATGCTTGGTCTTATTAGAAACATTCTTTAAGTGTGGCTTCCATTCAGGGTAATTAAACTCTATTTTTCTAAATTTAGCTTCATTTTCTAACACTTTTTCACGATTACTACTTTTTATGAGTGGTTTATCTATTTCAATAACATTATTTTTAATTATCTTTAAATTTTCATTTAATTTTTGATCACCTTTAAAACTTAATTGTTTTCTTGATTTAAGTAGGTCATTAATATCTGAATCTTTAACTTTATTATTAGGATTTTGATCTATCTTAGAAATTTGCGTTGGAACACCTGTTTTTTTATCATTATTAGAGATTTTAGTAGTATCTTCTTTATCCTTTTTCCACAAATTACTTATACCTGACAAATCGAATGCAAATTCAGTAGGTGTTTTGTCAAATATTTTATTAAAAGCCCATGTTCCAAATCCAGCAATTGCCCCGATAGGACCGCCATAAAGAAATCCTCCCAAACTATTTTGAACAAGATCTCTGTCTGATTCGGGGTTATCTGAATTCAAGCTTGAGTATATGCCACTAATAATTGGTAAGTTTTGTAAAGGGTTAATTAAATCCTTAAACCAAGACCAGAATGTTTTCCCCTCTCCGACTTCATCGGTATTATTTGTTTTTTGTGTGTCAATTGTATTAGCATTTGGTTGAACACTTGTTTTACTGATATGAAATGAACTTTTTTCTAATAACATGATTTTCTAATAATTAATTTCAATTTCTATTCTTCTATTCTTTTCTCTACCTTTTGTAGTATCATTGCTTTCAACGGGTTGAGTTTCACCATAACTAATTGCCTTCATTCTTTTTGGGTTTAATTTACCCGATCCTGTTAATTCTTGAACGACTGATGATGATCTTGCTGCAGCAAGGTCCCAATTATCCCTATACACCGAACCAAATGTCAAAGGTTTATTATCTGTATGCCCTGATACAAGTATCTCGCTTTTGCCCTCCTTATTAACATCAGCTATCTTTGCCATTATGTTTTTTGCTTTATTTGTCAAATCAGCAGAGCCTGATTTAAAAGCACCACCAGAGCCAACTGTGATAATTACTTTATCTTCATCTCTTTCAATATCGATTAACCCTTCACCAATTTCTTGTTTTAATGCAACTTTAAACTTATCTTCAGCAATCTCTGCTTTTTTTTCTTCAACCTTAGATTGATCAGGTGATTCACCTTTATTATTTCCTTCTGCCGAATCTCCTTCCCCACTACCTTTGCTCGCAGCTGCTGTTGCCAATTTAGCAAGCTGTTTTTCAATACCACCAAATAAAACTTCTGATTCAGATTTCCCAGACGCAGCTTTTACTGACTCAATGGAATCTAATGTTTTTTGCAAAAGATTAGGTAGTTCATCCTCATTAGCTTTAGTTGGAGTGAAATTTACTACAACACTACTTCCCAAAGTCTCAATTTGTATATCTCCCCTTTGTATTGCCTCTTGAAGATTTTTTGCAAGTTCTTCTGCATCTTCATTTTCTGCATCATCTTTAGATGCATCATCTTTTTTTGTTTGCAACTCAACTTTTGGTTGATCGGTTTCAGTAGTCTGTTGTTTAAGATTCTCTTGAACAGAGGGAGTGGGATTGGGACTGAAATTTAGAGATAATATAGTTGTTCCTTTTGGTGGTTCAACAACTGGAACAGTTCTTTGAATACCAAAAGCATTTTTTAGGCTTCCGCTAATTTGTTTGAATTTTGGAACATTGAATTCTGCAAATGACAAAATCAAAACAAAGAATGCCATTAGTAGAGTTGCCATATCGGCGAAAGTTGCCATCCATGCTGGGGCACCTTTCGGTGGACATTCAGGACATTCATGCTCCTCTTCTTCAGATGCATTATCTTGCTGATTTTCTACTTTTTCCTCAGCCATTCATTTACCTAACCTGCCGCTGCTTCTTCTAATAGTTTTTGCTTTTCTTTTGGAGGAAGATTAGCAACTAATTGATCTTGAATATTCCTTGGACTTTCTCCCCTAGAAATAAATTGTAAACCAGTAATTATCATTTCTCTATAAGTTGTTTCGTATGCAGAATAACCCTTTAATTTGATTACAATAGGCGTAAATATAGTATTGGCTATCATTGCTCCATAAAGAGTTGTAAGAAGTGCAACTGCCATTGCAGGTCCAATAGCTTTTGGATCAGCCATATTACCAAGCATAGCCACCAAACCAACTAATGTTCCTATCATTCCCATTGCAGGTGCAATATCAACCCATGATTGTGCAACACCAATATTTTTTTCATGACGGACTTGCATTGCCTTCAATTCTTTTTTCAATTGAACAGTCAATTTAGCTTCATCAGCTCCATCAACCAACATTTGCAGGCCATTGTCAAAGAAAGCATCCGGAGTTTCTTGTCCCTCTAACGCCATCATTCCATCTTTTCTTGCAATACCAGCTAATTCTACGATTCTTTGAATAAGTTCATCCATTTTTTTTACTGGGGGTTTAAAGGCTTTTCCCATTGCACCCCAAGCACCTAAATATACAGGTAATGGTGCTGTATACATAACTGCAAAGAATGATCCACCGAATACAATTAATATGGAGGGTACATCAATATACATACCTAGCCCACCAGCTGATATCATTGCGCCAGCTATCATGCCGAGCGTGCCTAAAAACCCTATTAAAGATGCTAAATCCATTTATTTACCCATTAACAATTATATATTTATAAAATAATATTTTGTTAATGATTGTGCAACTTTAATACCAAAATTGGTTTTTTTTTTTTTTTTT
>Ga0055584_100000886_pt1 | contig 28877 bp, 26 predicted proteins | sample OSDHelmetaG_FD_58716 | JGI IMG/M metagenome (GOLD analysis project Ga0055584, IMG submission 58716) | Pelagic marine sediment microbial communities from the LTER site Helgoland, North Sea, for post-phytoplankton bloom and carbon turnover... | ecosystem: Environmental > Aquatic > Marine >... | reverse complement strand
CTGACACTTAGCTCGAGATGCCTCATATGCCTAAAATTCATGCACAACAATACGGTTTCTCTCTGATCGAATTGCTCGTCGCGTTACTGATATTCAGCGTCGGGCTGCTCTCTATAGTAGGACTGCAAACGATATCGAAGCAATCAAACTTCGAGGCTATACAACGCACAACGGCTGCCCAGGTCGCGCAGGGACTTCTTGAGGACATGCGTACCAACGGTGACGCGATTGCAATCTATCTTGCGGCGGGTGAGATCGGCCAGGGAAGTCGCGGCGCTGAGCCAGCGCCCGCGTGTGTACCCGATGCCGAATGCGATTCGATACAAAAAGCGATTCACGACCTTTGGTTCTGGGAGCAGGTCCTTGACGGAAACCTTGAGACCAACGCCGGTACGGGCACCGGCGGCCTGATTTTACCCACTCTCTGCATCGCCGGTGAAGAAGATGGAGTCGCAGGCATCTACCAGGTATCTGTTGTCTGGCACGGCACGGCGTCGATTAACAATGGTGTCAGCAATGCTTGCGGCATAGGGTCCGGAGACTACGGTGATACCGACGAGTTCAGACGCATAGTGCAGATTCCAACCTACATCGACCCTGCGAGCTAAACGACGATGCATACCTCGACGCACAATAAACAACGTGGCTTTTCGATGGTGGAGTTACTGATCGCCATGATGTTGTCGGTCACACTTGCGGCGGGCATCGTGAACATATTCGTCAACAATCGGCACAGCTTCAGGCAGGACGAGAATATTTCTCGAATGCAGGACGACGCGCGCCATGCTCTGCGCGAAATTGCATTCGATATCAGTATGGCAGGTCACTATGGCGATCTGCACCTGCCAAGCGCAGTCAATGTCGATGGTGAGCTTTCGATCGACGTGGATTGTGGCCCGACCGACGAACCGGGTTGGATGTACCGGGCAACTGATCCGGCGACTGGCGATTCACTGTCACTTGTCGCGACCGACAACGCGACCGCTTCGACTGTCACTGCGGCACACTCTTGTATTGCGGGCGGCGAATTGCAGGAAGGTTCGGATGTCGTGTCGATCAAACGTGTTGCCGGTGCTCAGACCGCAACGCCAAGCGCCGGCAACGTCTACCTGCGCACCAACGGTACCGTGGGTTTCCTTTTCGATGGTCCGGAACCGGAGGATGCACCGGTTGTGGTCGCGGCGCCGAGCGCCGACTGGCCGTTCCGACCCAGTATCTATTTTATCCGCGCATTCGCAAACGCCCCGGATGACGAAATCCCGACTTTGTGCCGCAAGGTAATGGACGGAGCAGGTCCCGCCATGACTACGGAGTGTCTCGCGACAGGCATAGAAAACCTGCAGATCGAGTATGGCATTGATTCCAGTCTTGACGGTCATCCGAACGTCTACGTCAGTAACCCAACAATAGCGCAACTGCAGAACGTCGTAGCGGCTCGTATTTTTCTGGTCGCTCGTACGACTGAGATCGACACGCGTTACACGAATGACAAAACTTACTCGGTCAGCAACTCGCCAGATTTCGCCCCGAACGATTCGTTCCACCGACGCGTCTTCTACGCCAATGTGTCGATTCGCAATATTCGTAACCTGAACATTATGAGTCTCTAATCATGAGAAACCGACTGCAAACACCAATACGGCCGCAACAAGGTGCCATCCTTATGACAGCGCTGCTGTTTCTGGTCACGATAACGCTGCTTACGCTGTCGTCAATGCGCTCGAGCAACATCGGCCTGCACCTGGCGCAAAACGAAGAATCGCATGCTACCGCCGGGCAAGCTGCGCAGGCCCTTGTCGACGCCATCGTTGCCAGTCCCGCATCAACACCGGTCGTCGGTGGCACCGGATACTCTGCATGCACACCGGGCGAGACAGGGTGCGACAGCAATGACTTGCCGGTCCCGAACGCCACACTGGCCGCAGAGGTCGCCGCCGATCACATACAGGCGCGCGTGGATCGTGTCGGAACTCTTTTCCGGCCGCCGCCGAGATCAGTAGAGACCAGCATAGATAAGTTCACGAGCGCATCGTTTCGTGTCGTCACGACCTACGACCGAATCGATGATGGCCTTGGGCAGGAAAAGATCACGGGCGGAGTACTCGTGCTCGTGCCGAAGAATTAACGCGCAGCAAAAGCTAGGGGCAAATGGAATGTTAACCCGACTTCGACAATGGACAATGTCAATCACTATCGCCGCACTAATCAGTGTCATCGGCTCGGCACACGCGGATGACACAGATGTTTATCTGAATCCCGGCGCAGGACTACCGGCGAACAGCGAGCCGATGGTGATGTTTTCGCTCGACTACCGACCCAACCTCGGATCGACTGCCTGCAACGGTGACGAATGCGATACTTTGATCGCAGAAGGTTACATGAGTGCAACAGGTCCCTACACGTTCTTCGACGTGTTGCGGGGGGCGTTGCGTAAGGTGTTCGACCCGCTTGAAGGCGTACGGGTCGGCCTGATGCTAAATCACTACAACAATAATAGTTGTGAAGGATTCGGGCGCACTAACTGCAGCAACGGCGGCTACATTGCAATGGGCTTCGAGGACTTCTTCGTCGGAGATACCAACGGCGCCAAGAAGCACTTTCATGGGATTCTGGAATCGATGCCTGTGCCGCAGGGCAACACAAGTCACTCGTATCAAGGCAAAGAACTGTTCTTTGAATTTTTTCGTTATCTAACCGGCCAGTACGTCTATAACGCGCACAATGGCTATTCGGATTACGGTACCTCGCCAGCCAACAACCTGAATATCGACAACCCCGCCCTTGCGTGGGATTCCGGTATCGAAACCGGCCCGCCCGGCAAGCCGTTGTATGAAAGTCCGTTGTCCGCAACCGGCGCATGTTCGAAGCTTTATAGCGTCAACATGATGTTCCAGGTTTCCAACCAGGAAGACGATTCGGACAAAGCGATTTCTGCTTCGGTGGCCTCGGGAGGCTTTGGTTCAAAACAGCAATCCTTTCCAGATGTCATCCAGTATCTTCACGACGCTGACCTCTCGAATGGAATGTATGGTAACGCTGGTAATCTCGACGACACGCAGAACGTCGTTTCGTATTTCATAATAGACGACACTAAAATCAATACAACTACCAGCGGTTACGCTCAAGCAGGTGGGACTGGCATGCCACTTGCGCTAAGTGACGACCCCGACGATCTTGTCAGCACGCTGCAAGAGGTTTTCAAACAGATAAAAAGCGTCAGCACGACTTTCGTTGCCGCATCCGTGCCCGTCAACGTATTCAATCGGGCGGAGGTTATCGACAACGTCTTTATTGCGTTGTTCCAGATCGACGATCAGGGTCGCCCTTCCTGGACAGGAAACTTAAAGAAACTCAGGCTCACAGGCGCGAACGACCCTGCGACTCCGGTAACGCTGGTTGACAGCAAAGGCGTGCCGGCAATCGCTCCAGACGGACGCATCCGTTTCGATGCGCTCACGAACTGGACCGAACCGGGGGCATTGCCGCCACCTGATACAGACGCCGGTGAAGTCTCCGGACGGGACGGCCGCGTTGTCAGTCGCGGCGGGGCGGGACAGAAAATCCCGGGGTTCATGACCGGTAGTCCGCAGGAATCGAACGGTCTTTCCGGCCGCACTATCTACTACGATCTGACGCCGACATCGCTCAGCGGTTTCAACGTCGATACCTTGACCGCGTCGGCAGTACAAGCGGACCTGGGCGCAACAACAGCGGGGGAGGCACTGGATCTCATCGCCTACGCCCGAGGTCTTGACGTCGACGATCTTGATGGCGATTCGGACACAAATGAGCCGCGCGACTGGATATTCGGCGATGCATTGCATTCGCGACCACTTCCCTTGAATTACGGAAACATAGGAAGCTATAGCGACCCCGACATCCCTGCCATTTATGTTGCTGTTGCTTCGAATGACGGCATGTTGCGGATGATTCGAAACACCACGCCTGGCGGGACCGACAGCGGCAAGGAAGTCTGGGCATTCTTGCCACGAGCAAGCATGCCAGCGCAGCAAACGCTGCGCGCCAATGGCGCCGGAATGAAACACCCGTACACAATCGACGGTGCACCAGTCGCATTCATTCAGGACGTCAACCAAAATGGCACTATCGAAGCCGCCGACGGTGACCGTGTATACATGTATATCGGCATGCGGCGCGGCGGCAAGGCATATTACGCCTTCGATATCACGGACCCGGAAAGTCCGGACCTGATGTGGACCATCGACAAGAGCGGTGATTTTTCTGAGCTGGGCTTCACGTTTTCAAATCCCCGCGTCGGTCTTGTGCGTACGTCAGATGGCGCACGCCCGGCCATCATGTTTGCTGGCGGCTACGATTTAAACAAGGATATCCGTGGCTCCGTCGGCAGCGACGATTCCGAGGGCAACGCCATCTATGTCGTTGACGCCGAGACAGGCCAGCTTATTTGGAAAGCACGCGGTGGCAGCGGTACCAGTGGCGGCAACGTATTTGTTCACTCGAACCTGGTTGACAGCATTCCGTCGACACTTTCCACTGCCGATACGGACGGTGACGGATTTACAGATCGTATGATCGTCGGCGACACAGGCGGCAACGTCTGGCGCGCCGACATTCACGACCCTGACGTCGCGAACTGGAAACTCACGCAACTTGCGGCTCTTGGCAGGCACTCTTCCAGTGCTTCGGGAATCGCTACGGACAGACGCTTTTTTCACCGCCCGGATGTCGTCCAGAGTACTGATAGCCATGGTGTGTTCGACGCTGTCGTTATCGGCTCCGGAAACCGCGCGAATCCACTGGACAGCGCTGGCATGACAGTAAATTACACGTATGTGATCAAAGATCGTCACACAGCTGCCGGCGACGGCGCCAATGTGAATTTACAGCATGGGGATCTTGGAGACGTGACCAGCAATTGTTTGCAAAGCAGTGCTGACTGCAGCGTTAATCTGGTTGACGGCTGGCGGATGCAGATGCAGGAACCAGGGGAAAAGGTCCTGGCGACACCGGTGACGATTTCCGGCAAGGTCTTCTTTACGTCCTACCTCCCACAGTCCGGCACTGGCGCGACGGCATGTGCACCTTCAGAGGGTGCGGGCAGACTCTATACTGTTGCCCTGCAGGATGGAACTGCCGTCATCAACTACGACACGAGTGACGATGATCCGGACTTCCCGGACCAGCCGACGTCGGCCAATGACAGAAGCGTCGAACTGCAGTCGCTGGGCATCCCGGCCGAAGTGGTGTATGTCCCGCCAAACAAAATCCTGCGACCCGACCTGCAAATTGACGACATAGACGTGACCATGCGCTGGCCAACCTTCTGGCACATGCAGGAAGACTCGGACTTATGATTATGCAAATGAAAAATTCGATGCGGACACCTCCGGCGGGAAAGAAAAGAGGAATCGCGGGCGTAACGATGCTCGAACTGCTTATCGTAATCGCGATAATCTCAATTATCGCGAGCTTCGCGTATCCCTCGTACCTCGATTACGTTGGGAGGGCAAAACGCACCGCAGCGACCGCTACGCTGCTGCAAATTTCGGATCGGCAACAGCAGTTCTTCATGGACCGCAAATCATATACATCCGATCTGACCGATCTCGGCTATGTTTCTGATCCTTTGATCATCTCGGACGATGGCACAACGTCTATCGCCACGGACCCCGAGAGTATCTACACGATAGCGTTATCGGGCGTTGCAACCACAACCTATGTGATTACGGCCGTGCCTTTGCATGGGCAACTGCAGCGAGATAGCGAATGTGGGAGCCTTACACTGGACCAGGCTGGAATTCGGGGAAGCGACGGGATCGACTGCTGGAATTGATTCTCGAGCCTATCGATTAAGTTCGTTTTCGGAGGGAAACCTGCCGAGTGTGACGAGTGCATCGCGAAAAGTTATTCCGGGCGATATACACTCCATTCCAGTCATGAACGAACATTACATCAACCGCGAACTGAGCCTGCTTCAGTTCCACAAGCGGGTGCTCGCAGAAGCACAGGACGCGAGCGTTCCGCTTCTGGAGCGACTGCGTTTTTTGTGTATCAGTTGCACCAATCTCGATGAATTCTTTGAAATTCGCGTCGCGGCACTGAAGCAGCGGATGGAGATTGGCGCGCCGGCACAGGGGCCGGATAAGGTACCCGCCCAGGAAATTTTCGATCAGCTGCGTGTCGACGTGTCCAAGATGGTCGAGCAGCAGTACCAACTCCTCAACGATGAACTGTTTCCGCAGCTTGCCGATGCTGGTGTCCGGTTTGTTCACAGCGACGACTGGTCGGACGAGCAACATGAATGGCTGGAAGAGTACTTCACCGATCAAGTCGTACCGGTTCTGACTCCGTTGACATTCGATCCGTCACGGCCGTTTCCGCGGATCCTCAATAAAAGCCTGAATTTCATAGTGCGTCTGCATGGCAAGGATGCGTTCGGCAGGCGACGGCATCGCGGAATGGTGCAGGCACCGCGATCATTACCAAGAATTATTCGTTTGCCCGACAGCGTAAGCCGCCCGGGCGAGCACAACTTCGTTTTCCTTTCCTCGATCATACGGGTCCATGTCGATAGCCTCTTCCCGGGACTCGATGTCGATGGCTGCTATCAGTTTCGAGTAACCCGCAATAGCAACCTGTACGTAGACGATGAAGAGGTCAGAGATCTTGTCCGGGCCCTTGAAGGTCAACTTGAAGCCAGTCGTTATGGCGCAGCCGTTCGTATCGAGATCGGGCATGAATGCCCTGATGATCTCCGCGAATTTCTTCTCGATCATTTCGAGCTGACAGATGACGACGCCTACATGGTCGACGGACCTGTCAACCTGAATCGGCTGTCAACGGTTTGTGAACTGGATGACAAACCCGGTTTGCTTTACGCGCCATTTACGCAAGGACTGCCGGAAGAGCTTCAAAGCAGCGATAACATATTCTCGATACTCGACGAGAAGAACGTGCTTTTGCACCACCCTTATCAGTCTTTTGCGCCAGTAATTGACTTCATCGGCACGGCTGCGGCTGACCCGAATGTGCTGGCGATCAAGCAAACGCTTTACCGAACCGGTCCGGCATCTCCTATTGTTGACCACCTGGTGGCGGCGGCGCGCTCTGGCAAAGAGGTGACAATTGTTATCGAGCTCATGGCCCGTTTCGATGAAGCAGCGAACATCGCCCTCGCCAATCGCTTGCAAGAGGCTGGTGCTCATGTCGTCTACGGTCTGGTTGGATTCAAAACCCACGCCAAGATGACGCTCGTGGTGCGCCGCAAGGAAAACAGGCTGGTCCGTTATTGTCACCTTGGTACCGGCAATTACCATCATGCGACCTCCTCGGTGTATACCGACTACGGTTACCTGAGCAGCAGTAAACGGCTTGGCGAGGACGTGCATAAGCTTTTTCTGCAATTAACGAGTCTGACGCGCCCGGAGGATATGACTCGTATGCTGGCGTCGCCGTTTAGTCTGTTCGATGCACTCCTCGACAAGATACGGCGAGAAGCCAGCTTCGCAAGAGATGGAAAGGATGCCCGCATCATTTTGAAGGTCAACTCGCTGAACGAACCGCAACTGGTTGACGCACTGTACGAGGCATCGCAGGCCGGTGTGCAGATAGATTTGATCCTCCGGGGTATTTGTTCCTTGCGTCCCGGTGTCGAGGGACTGTCCGAGAACATCAAGGTCCGATCAATTGTCGGACGATTTCTCGAGCACTCTCGTGTGTACTACTTTCTTAATGATGGAAAAGAGGAGTACTACTGCTCCAGCGCAGATCTGATGGATCGTAATATGTTTCGGCGCAATGAATCCTGCTTCGAGATTCGGCGCAGAGCGATGAAAGAGCAGCTTCAGCACGACCTCGACCTCTTTCTAGCCGACAATTGCCAGGCCTGGGAACTCAACGCAGACGGCACTTACGTTCGCTTGTCGCCGGGTGAAAACGAACGTGTATGCGCTCAGGAGAAGTTCCTCGAAGAACTAGCGAGTCCGAAACTCGTTTAAGACTGAGTCGATCAGGGTATCAATGAGTTTGACCATTGAGAACGCACCACCGAGGTAGAGTTTTCCCGTCAGCGCCAGTATGCAGATGCCATGAATCCCGCTCCACAAGGCAGTCGCGGTGTGATCAACCTCCTGTGACATTCGGCCGGGTGAGATTTCTCTAAGATTGTCCGCCACCATTTCAAACATGACATCCCGGCGTTCCTTCATCTGCAACGGCGTTGGCAGTCCGCGCGGCGCCTGATGCTCGAATACCAGCCGCCAGCGGTCGGGGTGATCCGTTGCATATTTCACGTAGAACTCAGCCATCGCACGAATGCGGTTCTCTGGATTTCTTTTCCTGCGTGTGTTGCGCTGAATTAGTACCGCCATTTCGTCGATGGTCTGTGCATTGAGGTGAATGACCAGATCGTCGAAATTTCGAAATACATGGTATAGCGTGCCCACCGTATAACCGATGCTGCTGGCGACTTTTCTTGCCGTAAGTGACTGAAACCCTTCGGTTTCAACATGTTTCGCCGCGGCCGCAATAGCCATTTCCCGAATCTCGTCGCGACTGTGGTCGCTTCGTCTGCCCATGCATTATGTCCAATTGTGTTTGGCGTGCTTAAGCCAAACTTTAACATTATTTGAACAACGTTCAATATATGTGTATAAATTAAACACCGTTTAATAAAGCGGTTTTTATTTCACCAGTAATTGAACGTTGTTTAATTTGGAGTTAATCATGAAAATCAGGAACTTTGTAAATCTTGTTGTTGTTCTGGCCCTTAGCGGTGTAGGCGCAGCCAATGCTGCCGGGCTACTGACGCCAAAAGGTCAGTCCAGCTCACTGGATATCCGGGACCACAAGGTCAACGTCGTTGTTGAGGATGGCTACGTGATTACGGCAATTGATCAGGTGTTTATCAACGGTGCCGGAGCCGATACCGAGGCGGTTTACAGTTTCCCGGTGCCCTCTCACGCCGCGGTCGCAGAATTCACGTACTGGATCGACGGCACTCCGGTCACCGGTGAGGTCCTGAAGAAAGAAGCAGCGCGCGACCTCTATGAACAGGAAAAGACTGCTGGTCGGGAGACCGCACTGGCTGAGAAAGACGAGTATCGAACATTCGACATCTCGGTCTACCCCGTGAGGGCGAATAGCGACGTAAGAGTGCGACTTGTCTATGTGCAAAGTGCGAGCATCGATACGGGAATCGGTCGCTATGTCTATCCACTTGAGGAAGGTGGGGTTGATGAAGAAAGAAATTCATTTTGGGAGGTACGCGATACCGTAACAGGCGACTTCAGTTTCGACTTCGAACTCAAGTCGTCCTACCCCGTCGATGCCGTTCGACTGCCAGAGCAACCCGACGCGGCGCTGAACAGGATCGATGCAGGCCACTGGACGGTCGGACTGCACGCCGTCGGATCGTCACCGGCGGAAGAGGAGTTTGGCGCGCAGGTAGCCGCTCTGGAAGCGGGTGAATCACCTCTGCCTGCGACTCGGGCGTCAGGCGTTGCCAATCTGGACAAGGATATTGTTGTCTACTGGCGCCACGCTCCGGACCTGCCAGGCACCGTCGATCTTGTCACTCACAAACCGGACCCATCAGGGCGCGGAACCTTCATGCTGACGCTTACACCGGGTGACGACTTGCCGATTATCGAAAATGGTCGCGACTGGGTGTTCATCCTTGATACGTCCGGTTCGATGCAGGGAAAATTCGCAACCCTGGCGAATGGCGTCCAGCAGGCGCTAGGCAATCTGAACCCGAAGGATCGTTTTCGGATATTCGCATTCAGCAACTCCGCCAATGAGTTGACCTCGGATTTCGTAATCGCAAACGATGAGAACGTAATGCATTACACGACGCTCGTTGGCAAATTGAGGGCGGACGGAGGTACCAATCTTTACGCCGGCCTGAGTGCCGGTCTGACCAGCCTTGATAGTGATCGCAGTTCTGGCGTTGCGCTCGTAACTGATGGCGTTGCGAACGTCGGCGTTACCGAGAAGAAGGAGTTCCTCAAGATGATGAGCCAGTACGATGTTCGCCTGTTCACGTTCATCATAGGCAACAGTGCCAATCAACCACTGCTCGAGGCAATGACCGACGTCTCCAATGGCTTCGCGATGGAAACCTCCAACAGCGACGATATTTCCGGTCAGCTAATGCTGGCGACGGCGAAGATTCGTCATGCGGCATTGCATGACGTGAATCTCAGCATTGACGGAATCAAGGTCGCCGATCTTACGCCCGAAAAAATTGGCAGCCTGTACCACGGCGAGCAGCTGCAGGTACTTGGTCACTATTGGGGCGATCGAGAAGCGAAGGTGCGCCTGACCGGCAAAGTGGCGGGCAAGGAAATCGAGTACAAGACCGCTTTCTCTATGCCGATCCAGTCGGACCTCAATCCAGAACTGGAACGCATCTGGGCATACGCGACAATCGAAAACCTGCAGTCGCAGATGGACTACTTCGGTAATGACCAGGATACGGAAGACGCCATCGCTGACCTCGCGACTGAATACGGACTGGTGACGGATTACACGTCGATGATTGTCGTTCGTGATGAGGTATTTGCCGCGCAGGGTATCAAGCGAAGTAACCGTAACCGGGTGGCAACTGAACAGGTGGCGCAGCAGGCTCGAGCCCAGCAGGCACCGCAAAATCGTCGCGTGGATCAGCATCAGCCGATGTATACGAAGAAGCGACCGTCCACGGGGGGCGGTGGATCTGGCGGTGGTGCGGCCGGCCTTCCGATGGTCCTGGTAATGGCGGGACTGCTCGCACTACGTAGACGAAAACAGAAAAAACTTTGATGCTTGGGGCCCTTCGGGGCCCCTTTTTCGTTCGTTGTTCAAGCCGGACGTTTGTACTGCTTATTGCGAAAAAGTCCTCAGCGGTTAGATCCCTAAAGTGTCTTCAGTTCATAGCCTATTTGGGCAAGATACCCCTGTTCTCGCTCGAGGTCAGCCACCGTCAGAGGATTCTCGGTAAGCCAAACCCCATCGAACTTAATGGCAAGCTCATCGTCGCCCACTGATATCTGTGGCGTTGGTACCTCCGTTGCGCTTCGACTCCGATTCAGGAGCACCGCCAGGCGCAAGATCACTAATAGTCTGAGGCCTGTTTGCCTCCATGATCGCGGCAATAAATCTAGACGTGTTATGTCAACTGCATGCCGCTGCCCGCCGATCAGCGCTGCCAGCAATCTCTGTTCAGCCCGGGGGAATCCTGGCATGTCGGCGTTTTCTGCAATATAGGCGCCGTGCCGCTGATAGCCATCATGGGAAATATCGAGACCAATCTCATGCAAGCGAGCTGCCCAGTCGAGCACCTTCGCCGCAAGGTCACCACCCAGCCCCCATTCATTGGTGCACTGATTCAGGATATCCAACGCCATGACCGACACCCTCTCGGCTTGTTGACGATCGACCTGATAGCGCGCAGCCATTGCGCGAACGGTTCGCTCGCGTGCATCCTCGTGATGCAGGCGGCCCAGCAGGTCGTACAACAAGCCTTCGCGAACTGCGCCATCGGAAATGCGCATCTCGTCGATTCGAAGAGCGGTGAATAGCTCTGCGAGAATTGACAGACCGCCCGGCCAAACCTGTGCCCGGCGGTCTGAAAGACCTTTCAAAGACAATTCGCTTATGTTGTCAAACGTCAGCACTCGTTCGATCAGTGTCTCAATCGTATCCAGCGTGATACCGATTTCCGCCAGCCCCAATTCCCGGGCAACATTCTCGGTCGACAGAATCGTCCCGGAGGTGCCGATCGCCTCGATGCCGGTTGCACCACGGAAGAATGCTTTGACCGGCCGCAGCTCCAGGCGCGCGGCCATGCGCGCACGGTTAAATCTCTCGCGAGACAACACGCCCTCGGGGAAGAAACGCTCGGTCATGGACACGCAGCCCATGTGCAAGCTCTCCAATGCGGTCGGTGTTGCGCCCTGACCCAGGATGACTTCCGTGCTACCGCCACCGATGTCGGTCACCAGTCGCATACCGTCAGTTGGCGGCAGGCTGTGCATAACGCCTGTGTATACGAGGCGCGCTTCTTCAATGCCGGAAATCACCTCAATCGGATGACCGAGGAGCGCCTCCGCTTCGGACATAAAGGATGTGTCCTCACGAGCCCGTCGAATAGTACTGGTACCGGCGGCGCGAACACTGCCCGCACGCATGTCCCGAAGCCGCTCGCCGAAACGCGACAGGCAGTCGAGCGCCCGTTGTCGGGCATCGGCGGACAGATCGCCACTGGCTGAGAGCCCTTCAGCGAGTCTGACGGTCTCTTTGATACGGTCGATGATGGCGAGCTGACCGTGGCGCAATTCGCCGACGATCATGTGAAAGCTGTTTGAGCCGAGGTCAACGGCCGCGATAATCTCGGGCTGAGTGGCCTCAGACAGTAAAAGAGGATCCGCAGCCACAGGTGGTTTGTGCATTCGGATTCCGGATTATGAACTGCGCGCCTTGCAAATCTTCTTTGTAATCGATCTCGGCGCCCATCAGGTACTGAACGCTCATTGGATCGATCAATAACATCACACCCTGATTCTCAACCTGGCTATCGCCGTCTTCGACGCTTTCATCAAACGTGAATCCGTATTGAAAACCCGAACAACCGCCACCCGAAATAAACACCCGCAACTTCAGATTGGGATTGTCCTCTTCGGTGATCAGTTCACCTACCTTGTGCGCAGCGGCGTCGGTAAAGACTACGCTCGGCGGTGGGGCTGCGTTTGAAATTGTTGTATCCATACTCGTATTCTACTCCACGGAAGCGGCGGTTTTCTCATCAATCTTGTTAGTTTGTTCCAGAAGTGGCACCTGCCCTTCGGGCTGGTGTATCAGCTTACCGTTAATTTCGGCGCCTTCTGCCATCTGGATCAGATTGTAGTACACATTGCCTATGACACGCGCGGTCGCGCCAAGTTCGACGCGTTGGCTGGCAAACACATCACCTTTCACAATGCCATTCAATATAACGTAGGGAACCGTAACTCCTCCGTCAACCTGTCCGATATCGCTGATACTCAGCGCTGAATCCGTATCCAGGTCTGCGGTCACATTGCCTTTGACCGTGCCGTCGATATGACAGCCGCCGATGTAATGCAGGTCTCCGTAGAACTTACTGTTCGATCCGACGAGTGTTTCCACGACTGTGTGCCTACGCTGTTTCTTGCCAAACATCTGGTTCTCCGTGCTGTGGCCCTGAGGCCTTAGGCTTCTGACTCTAACTGGTTGCCCAGTCAAAACTCTCTTCAATGCTGGATATCGACCGTGTTTTGGATCGTACCTCAACGGTTACACGTTCCGGTGTGAATCCATCCGGCAATATGAGCAGACGTTCAAAATCCTGAAAGTAGCGGAAGGAAAACGCCCAGGTTCTGTCGGCGTCTTCCGGAAGCAGCTCAGCCAGCGCGTAGGTCCTCTCCGCACCATCCTGGCTCCCGACAACGCTGAGCCCGACATCACCAGTGACTTTGCGATCATGCTTCATCGCCTGTACCAAAACGAGTCGCAGGTTGAACTCTCGCTCCGCTTTGCCACGCGTGAGCTTCATATCCTGTACGCGCAGCCCGGAATTACCGTCAGACGGCGACACGATGCCGCGATAAAAGGCGATCGCGTCGCGTTGATCCTGAATTTTCGCCTGCAGTTGGGACAAGCTGGCTTCAACTTCCTTGTACGATGCGCGGTCAACCTGGCGATTCGTCTCCAAAATCGCGATCTCTTGTTTCAGATCGACAATTTCCTTGTCCAGAACCTGAATATGATCGACGAACGCTTGTGTTTCGTTGCCAGCTTCAACCACGTCGTAACCTGCCGAAATACGCCCGAACTCAAACACCAGGTAGCCAGAAATGGCTACAAGCAGGACAAAGATCATCCTGACCGCCCAGATCCGGCCCGAGCCGTGCTGTTGTAAAGGAGATTTGATTGACACTTGGAGGATGCGTCCGCTTGCTCGCAAAAGACGTTATGTTACGCGGGTACACAGACTAACAGAAGTGCGCCAGGTCACGGATTGTGAAGAAATCCCTAGGCGGATTTCTTCGCCGCTGAGGCAAGATCTTTGTCGAACACCGCTCGCCAGCGTTTGGGCCACCAACGCGGTTGCGGCGGCAGACCGTCCGCGTGCACCGATGAACCTAGCTCATGCAGCGCACGCGCGTAGACGCGCCGTTTGAAATAAATCACTTCATTGACCGGCCGCCAGTAGTCAACCCAGCGGATGCGATCAAACTCAGGGCGGTCACATCGGTCGAAACGTACCGCTTCGGGGCCCGAGGTGAGTCGTAGCATGAACCAGCGCTGTTTTTGACCAATACACAGGGGTTTGCTGTGCCGACGAATGAATTTATCCGGTAGCTTGTAGCGCAGCCAGTCGCTCGTGACATCTAACACCTCGACATCAGCCTTTTCAAGGCCGACCTCTTCGCGAAGTTCACGATACATTGCATCGACAGGTTCTTCGCCCTCGATCATCCCTCCCTGCGGAAACTGCCAACCCTTGGCACCGACCCGACCACCAAGCATCAGCTTGTTGTCAGAGTTCGCAAGGATGATACCGACATTGGCGCGAAACCCTTCGGCGTCTATCCAATCGTTGCTCATAGCAACCGTAAAAAAACTTTAACTGCCGGTTACTTTACACTATTGATAGCCCGCGCGTTCTGACATAAGTCTCGCATCCTCATCCAGCCAGCCCGCGATACTAACGGGACCTATCTCAAACTTATTTGCGATGCGCGGCTGCTTCTTATCGACCAGCCATTTGACAAGTTGCTGAGCACTTTCCGGCTGCTGTGCGTGTCGGGCCACGCCGATCGCGTCAACATCCACGTAGTGCTGCTCGGGTACTAGGTATGCCAGATCATCAACATCAGGATTCGAAGAGAGAATGCCGTAAGCACAGGTCCCGTTGCGAATGGCATCGACCAGTTCGTCTTCGCTTGAAAATGGCGGCGCCGCCAGGTTCCGGATCCACCCTCGCACCAATCGCTCGGCCTGCTTCGCCCCGCGATCGTGTATGAGCATTGCCAAAAGGGAGCGATTCACGTGGAGTGCCGAGGATGACAGGCAGAGCTGGCCTCGCATATCTTCGCTCGCCAACTGGTCGTAACCTGAAGGCAACGGGCGAGCCATTTCACTCTTCAATGCGCCTATTGAGCTCCACCGCAATCCGACCGCAACCCAAAAGCCATCCGGATCCTTCAGCAATGGGTCTGAGCTTTTGATTGCTGCAGTGTCGACCGGGCGCAGCGCACCTTCATCGGCCGCTCGCCATATGTCGGCAACATTATCGCTAATCAGGACATCCGCTGGAGGCGAGCCGCTGTTATTGATCACAAGATCGGCATTTTTGCTGCTCTTGCTAAACACCAAAGTGACGGGTATTCGGGTATCGTCAGTAAACTCGGCAAGCAGCAATGTCAGATCGGCCTCGTCATTGCCGACGGCGTAAACAACGATGGGCGAGTGTGACGGTCCTTTGTCGCAGGCAAACAAGGCCAGAACTGCAACAACGATAAGAACAGCAACGCGAATCATGCTGCCTCGACGATGACTCGGTCTCTTCCTGCTGACTTGGCTGCATATAAAGCGACGTCTGCGCGGGCGACCAGTGAATCGCCGAGCGTCTTCAGATCGTCGTCATCGGGCCCTGGGTGAACCTCAGAAATACCAATCGACACGGTAACGCTCGCTGTTTCGCCATTGGACAAATCGAAGGGTTTTTTGGAAATCGCGGTGCGGATGCGTTCAGCAAGCAGCTTCGCCGATTCAACCAGCGTATTTGGCAGGAGAATCACGAATTCCTCGCCCCCGTATCGAGCAGCCACGTCACTGGCACGGACCTGCGTTTCGATACGTTGGGCTATTTCCCGCAATACGGCGTCGCCTGCAGCATGCCCCCAGGTGTCGTTCACTTGTTTGAAATAGTCGACATCGAGCATCAAACAAACGAGACCGGACCGGTCACGTCGTGCCCTTGCCAACTCTTCTCCGAGTCGAACACTTAGGTAGCGTCGGTTGTTCCAGCCCGTCAGTACATCGGTGAATCCGCTACGCAACAGACGTGCCCGGTTGACCGCATTTTCGACGCAAAACGACGCGATAATGCCGAGGTGTTCGAGAAAGTCACTCGCGTGGTCGCGCGTAAATCGCAAGGCATCGCGGCTGCACAAATTGATGCTGCCGAGCAATTTCCCTCGATGCTTCAGCGGAATCATCGCGATGCTTTTCAGGCCCTCTGCGTTCGGACAAATAATCTGGTGATCACAAGCGGCAAATGAACCAAGCCAGGGTTTGTGCAGCGCAATGTACTGCGGCGCCAAACCTGTAAGCGACTCTGTGACGAGCAAATTGGAATAGTCTTCAGGCGATTTGCCGGCAGCAATAAGTAAGTGTCGGATATCGTGGCCCGGGTCACAAACCACGAGGCTCACGTACTCCAGTCCGTAACTGACTCTTAGTCCGTCAATCATGACGGTAAACAGTGAGTCGAGATCCTCGGCCTGCAACAAGTTCAGTTCACGCTGTTGCGTTCTCCGCATCTTGTCATCGTTGCGGGCAACTTCGTCGGTCAACTCATCCAGCCTGCGCTGCGCAGCATCGAGGCGCGCTTGCAGTTCCTCTTTTGATTCCATGAGCAGCCTCTCCCTAGCGTCTCACCAAATTCTCCGAAAAGGGCTCTGACCCCTTTTTGTGTGGTTTATCCTCGTAGTGCGAGGTAGTCGCGGCCCTTCTTCATCAGCGCAACGAATGCATCTTCGTCGCCGCCGGCAACTGTCTCGCGAATTCGCCCTGCGGCTTCGCACAGCGCGTCAAGTGGCCCCAAACCAAACTTGTTCAAACTCTGAATCTCAAAATACAGATGCGGATTATCCTGTGCAACCGCTGCGGAAACGAGCAGCTGTGAATCGAAGGTGGTCGACGATAGTTGTGCGAGTTTCGGTGCTGCCTCGCCGCTTTCGGCCAATGCTGTAAAAAAGGCGATATTCAAGGCATGCGAAAGACCGAGTACGTACGCGATCAAGCGGTCGTGATCCTCAAGCCCCATGTCGAGCTGCTCAACCATCGTGGCGGCAAACAGCTCCTTCGCCGCGGCCGTGGCCTCCGGGTCACCGGCATCGCAGAAAATCAGGTGACGGCCGGAAAGCAAACGCGTGTCCGGTCCGTACATAGGGTGCAATGACGTGACGCGGCAACCGACAGACTGGAGTTCCTTCAGGCCGTCGATAAGCGGTGACTTCAGTGACCCAATATCAAATATAAGACCTTTGGGCTTGAGGACAGCGAGTTGAGCCAGAATTCTGCCCGATACCGCCAGGGGTGCCGCGACGACGATCACATCGAAATCAACACCTGCATCAGTCCAGTTCCGGTATTGAGAGGGCCCATCATCGAGCATCTTGTCCGCTACCGTCGTAGCAAAGCCCTGTGACGCGAAGAAATCAACGAACCAGCGGCCCATCTTGCCCGCGCCACCAATAACGAGTGCGCGCCTGCCGTCGCCTTTGCCTTCCGCTACGACACGGTCGCGCTCCTGACTCTCAAGTGATGTCCGGATCAGCATTTCCAGCAAGCTCTCGACGAGGTCTGGGTCGACCCCCAGTTCGGCCGCCTGTTTACGGCCCATCTCCAGAACATCTTTCTCACGCGCGTAGTCACGCGTCCCGGTACCGGAGGATTGCTTGGACTTGCCGATTTCAGCGACGATTCGCTGCCGCTCGGCGATTGTCTCTACCAATTTTCGGTCAACAGCGGACAGGTTTTTGCGAAGTTCGTCGAGGCTCATTTAGGGCTGCATTGTCAAAAGGATTGTTCGCATCCTTTTTACAGTAGAGAGCCCCACAGTGAAAGCCGACCCGATCACATTCGGGTCGGCTTTCCTGCATATTCAAGCGGCTTGGAATGATTAGTATCCGCGATTTCGAAAATATGACCGCTCCCACGAATAGATATCGAACAGCTGATGCCAGGTGATGTAACGATTCCTGTCGAGGCGTGTTGAATTCAACCAACGTCGAAAGGATCTGTCGTATTTCAGCCACTTGGGCATCTTCTTCGCGCGCCTGGACCCCTTATCGTGGCGCTCGTCCCATCGGCTGTTGCGGCTGTAGTAATCATGGCTGTGGGACTCGCGACGATAATCGTTCGCGTAATAGTGAGCTGGCGAGCGGTGCTGTTTGGCTTTTTGTTCGTGGGCTGCGGCCTCGGGAGATTCCAGCAGCAACAGACCACAAGCCAGGATTGATCCGATAAGTACTTTGTTCATGATTAAGCTCCGGTTTGTTCTGGTACGGTTCCAGAATAGGGCCTCCCGCATGAACTCCCACTGAACGCAAGTCGCTGTTTTTATTAATTTTGTGAACACAGGATGAACAAGCCCGGCAATCGTGAGAACATGCGTTTCTGTATTGCATAAATTTTTTTTCGCCGCCCCCGGAGATAACGAAACATGAAAACGCGCGCCGCTGTTGCCTTTGAAGCAGGCAAACCACTTGAAATCGAAATGCTGGATCTCGACGGCCCCAAATCGGGCGAGGTCTTAATTCGCAACGTGGCGAGTGGCGTCTGCCATACCGATGCATTCACGCTGTCGGGGGAAGATCCCGAAGGAATTTTTCCTGCCGTTCTCGGCCACGAAGGCGGTGCGATCGTGGAAGAAATCGGCGAAGGCGTTAGCTCCGTCAGTGTCGGCGATCACGTAATTCCTCTGTATACGCCCGAATGCGGCGAATGCAGTTTCTGCACCTCCGGCAAGACAAATCTCTGCCAGGCTATTCGCGTTACCCAGGGACAAGGCCTCATGCCCGATGGAACATCGCGATTCTCCTTGAATGGCAAGCCGATATTCCACTACATGGGAACATCGACTTTCAGTGAGTACACCGTGCTCCCGGAAATAGCCGTCGCGAAAGTCAGCAAGGAAGCACCGCTCGAAAAAGTCTGCCTCCTGGGCTGTGGCATTACGACCGGCATCGGTGCGGTACTGAATACGGCAAACGTTCAGCCAGGCGATTCAGTCGCAGTCTTCGGTCTCGGCGGCGTTGGCTTGAGTGCCATTCAAGGTGCCATGATAGCCAAGGCCGGTCGCATCGTTGCCATCGATATCAATGAAGACAAGTTCGAACTCGCCAAGCAGTTTGGAGCGACCGACTGCATCAACCCCAAAAACTACGACGATCCGATTCAGGATGTCATCGTTGAACTCACCGGTGGTGGCGTCGACTATTCATTCGAGTGCGTTGGCAATACCAATCTGATGCGCTCGGCACTCGAGTGCTGTCACAAAGGCTGGGGCGAATCCGTAATCGTCGGCGTCGCCGGCGCCGGACAGGAAATCTCCACACGCCCGTTCCAGCTGGTCACGGGCCGGGTTTGGCGCGGCACGGCTTTCGGCGGATGCAAGGGACGATCGCAATTACCAGGAATGGTCAACCAGTATATGGATGGTGACATCAAGATCGACGAATTCATTACCTATACGATGCCGCTCGAAGATATCAACAGAGCCTTCGATCTCATGCATGAGGGCAAGAGCATACGGTCCGTCATACATTTCTAGAACCTGAAAATTCGTGACCAGTGTTGCAGTAGCTACGACCTCTCAGCTTGCCGCTGAAGCGGCCCGGGAAGTCGCGGCCGGCGGCGGCAACGCGGTCGACTGTGCGCTCGCCGCGTCGCTTCTAACTATGAACACCGAACCTGGCGTATGCGCGCTGGCGGGCAGTGCCTTCATCACTATCTGGCCGGAAGGAGGCGACCCTGTAACGATCGACGGCAATGTCGCCGTTCCTGGGGCCGGCCTCGCGGAAGAAGAACGCGGCCAGGGCACCGTGCCCGTCTCAATAAACTACGGTGGCGGAATTGAGACCCTGGTGGGCCCGGGATCTGTTTCGATTCCGGGTTCGCTTGCCGCTGTCGAGTACGCCTGGAAAAAATACGGCGCGACCAATTGGGAGGCCTTATTCGCGCCGACCATTCGAGCAACACGAGATGGTTTCGCTCTTCCCGCCGCTTGTCACTACTACCTGGGTTATTCCAGCGACTGCATTTTCGATCGCAGTGAGGATGGGCATAAGGCCCTGCATGAGAACGACGGCTCCTTGCGCGATGCCGGCAGTAAAATCGTCATTCCACACCTCAGCGATACGCTCGAAGCCCTGTCTCGGGAAGGTGCGGACCTGTTCTACAAGGGCGAACTTGCCGCTCGGATTTCGGATCACTGCCGTAGTGGCAAAGGCATGTTAACGCGTGAAGACCTGTCATCGTATCGGGCGATCGAAAGACCAGCGCTAAGAGCTGAAGTCGGCGCCTGGTCTATCGCTACCAATCCGCCACCCGCAATCGGCGGCGCGGTCCTCTCGGCTATGCTCATGTCCTGTTCTGATCTCAATGATCGCACCTGGAATCGAGCGACTCTCGCGCAGCTGATTCATTCGCAACAAGCCTGCCTTGATTTTCGCAAAAGAAACCTTGATCTTGCCGGTGACATCGGTGCGGAAGCGGCACGCCTCATGGAATCCGCGCGCACCGGTCGGCTGCTAAGCCGATGGAGTTCGGCATCCACCGTACATACCTCAGTCGTCGACAGCGGCGGTACCGCTTGTGCAATAACCGCGTCGTCCGGATACGGTTCCGGGGAAATGCCTGCCGGCACAGGACTTTGGCTCAATAACTGCCTCGGTGAAATCGAATTGAATCGTCGCGGTCTCGACGCCGGACCGGTCGGTTCCCGCCTGCCCTCCAACATGGCACCCAGCGTCGCGCGACGAGACGGCGCAGTTCTTGCTGTCGGATCGCCCGGCGCCGATCGAATCACCACTGCGCTGCAGCAATTCCTGATCAATTATCTTTTGTTTGAAATGCCGCTGGAAGATGCCATTGCGCATCCGCGCGTTCACGTTGACACCAGCTCGGACGTAACTCGATTGATGGCGGAACCAGGACTGGATTTGCCGGACACCGAACTTCCAGTTCACCTGTTTTCGGAACTGGTGATGTATTTCGGCGGGGTCGGCGCAGCCGTATTCGATAGCAAGACGGGATTGGCCTCAGCGGCTGATCCTCGGCGAGAAGGTGGTACGTGCATTTACGAACCCTAGTCCTTTTTTGCCTCGCCTTCGCGGGTGAAGCCAGCGCACAAACTACCGTCACGCGTGGTGTCGGACTTTCCGTGGACGCCGCCAGAGACGGTCGCCTGACGATTGATCTGCACGGTGATCTTTGGGTGGTGCCTGGTGGCGGCGGCGAGGCGCGACAATTGACGCAGAACCTCAGATCGGTGCGCGGACCTCGCTGGTCTCCTGAGGGCGATCGAATTGCTTATTCCGCCGTTGCAGACGGCCAGCAAGGCATATGGATTTACGACCTCGAAAACGACGACAAACAAAATCTGTCGTCAGACACAGGCCTCGACCTGCATCCACGCTGGCACCCGGACGGCGAGAGAGTGTTGCTTTCATCGGACGTTCGCGGCGAGGGATTCGATCTTTGGGAAGTCGACTTGCCAACCGGGCTGCGCTGGCGAATCAGTGACCGGCCGGGTGACGAGACAGAAGGCGCCTGGTCAAACAACGGACGCGATCTGGTTTATGTTCATCATCAAGATGGTCAGTGGTCACTGGTTCTTCGTCGGCATTCGCAGCCTGAGGAAGTATTGCTGACGTCGGAGGACGAAATCGCAGCGCCGGCATGGCGACCGGACGGCAGTTTGATTTCATTCTTCAAACGCAGTGCTGCAGCGACGACATTGGAAATCGTCATATTGTCCAACCCACGTCTGGTGCGCTCATACGCAGCGAACGAGCAATTTACGATATCGCCGGTCAGTTGGCCGGACCGTCACAGGATGATCTACACCGCCAACGGCGAAATCCGGCAGCGACTTTTCGATTCCTGGACATCAAAGCCGCTGCATTTTCGAGCAAGCATCCAGCCGCAAACAACAGTGACCGTGCAGCGAGAGCGGCCGCTACTCCTATGGCCCGACGAACCGAAAGGAGAGCTGGTTATTCACGCGTCGCGGCTGTTCGATGGATACAGCAGCGACTACCAGTACAACAAGGACATACTGATTGAGGGGGGCCGCATTGCCCAGGTGGCCGAACACGAAGACCGGCCCGGATCAATAGTCATCGACATGGGTGACCTTACTGTTCTCCCCGGCCTGATCGATGCAGACGCCCGGCTGCCAGGTCACTTGAGCGACAGCCATGGCCCGCGCCTTCTGGCCATGGGCGTCACAACGATTGTTGCCCGGCACCCGGAGCTGGACCGACTCAACCTGCTGTGGGCCGGCAAGAGGGTTCCGGGACCAAGACTATTGAGTAGCGAGGAATGGCAACCCGGTCCGACGGCCAGACCGGAAATTGACGTCACCGCTGCCATCATCACGAGTCGATCGACCGGCTTGCCAACAGGCGCGGCATTGGCTACGCAATTTCGAATAATGAAGATCGCCGGGTTGTCACCATTACAGACTTTGCGGGGAGTGGGCGTGAATGCGGCTGGAGCCATGTTGGCCGACCCCTACCTCGGCCGTATCGCGACTGGCGCTGCTGCCGATCTGGTGTTTGTCGATGGCGACCCACTGACTGATGTGGGCGATGTGCTAAATGTGGTCGCTGTGGTCCGAAATGGTCGTTTCTACAGCGTCTCCGGATTATCCGATCGGGCGAAAAACGCGGATAGTGTCGAATAATTTGACAAAATACGGCTAAATCGGAACTCAAGCCGCCTGCTGGGGTGAATTGGAGGGGGTGCTGTGTCGCCTGGCTCCTGTCGTTCTTGCAGCACAAGGCACATTTTTTTGTTTTTATTAATTTATATCAGTTAGTTACGATTATTTATTAGCCCATCGCATTAAAGCCTGCCTGACAAAATCGTCGGAATAATTTACATATTTGCGCCTTTCTGCAGTGATAATAATTTTAGCAGTCGCTAAATCCTTGAATTCGCGGTGCGATCTCTCAAGTTGGCACAAGTTTTGCTTTTAATACTTTGCCCAAGCGAAGCGTAACTGCAATTGATAGCAAAACGGTCGGAAACAGGATTTAGACGCCAGAAGAAAAATAACTATAAAAATAAGAAGATCCAAATCCAATAACAATAAGAAATACTCTGTAGCCGGTTATCGAATTCGCAGTTACCTCTTTTGAAAAAAAGAGAAATTTAGGCCCCGCAGCTAACGCCGTGGGGCTTTTTCTTTTAGGGCACTTTGCCCTTTAACTCCTGTCGGAATAGGATCAGATCATCACAGGGGATAAATCATGAACAATTCCGATATCGCCAGAGGACTGGTGTCAGTTCTCGCATTTACATTCCTATCGGGTTGCGGCCAGCAAGCGGATCCGCCTGCCGCTGAGGCCTCGTCCGCAACGATGGCTGAACCGGCGGCAGAACCCGTGTCGACTGAGCCGACCGCATCTATCTACGAAATGGCCGTCGCCAGTGATGCGCGACCTGACTCCGATCGCAAGCGAGACGCCGGACGCAAACCGGCGGCCGTCCTCGAGTTCCTGGGCATTGAACCCGGCATGACTGTGCTGGACATGTTTACCGGCAGTGGCTACTACGCCGAAATTATTGCCGGAGTCGTTGGCGAGCAAGGCAGAGTCATCGCGCAAACCAATCAAGCCTATCTGGGCTTCGTCGGTGATGCGTTCGAGGAACGCTTTGGCAGTGGGCGCCTGACAAATATCGACGTACTCATGGCCGAAAATAATGAATTGTCAATGCAGGCCGATTCTCTGGACGCGGTGATGCTGATTCTGTCCTTTCACGATCTGTACCTCTCGGACTCGGAAAACGGCTGGCCAAAAATCGACGTTCCCGCATTTCTGGGAGAGCTAAAGAAAGGCTTGAAGCCCGGCGGCATAGTGGCTGTCATTGACCACTACGCGGAGGCCGGAGCACCGGTCGAAACCGGCAACACCCTGCATCGGATTGATCCGGCGATTGTTATTGCCGATATGGAAGCGGCGGGATTTTTTCTGGACGGTCAAAGCGACATGCTTCGAAATCCGGACGATGATCTCGCCCGGATTATTTTCGCGGAAGAACTTCGCGGCAAGACCGATCGCTTCGTCATGCGTTTCAAAAAACCCCGCTAGTGCGTTTTCGTCTGACCGCAATTTTGCTTCTGATGCTCGCCGCCTGCTCGGGCAGCGAGCGCAATTTTTCCGAAGCCGATATCGCGAAACTGCATGATCACATGCAGCGCGGCGAACTAAGTTCAGAGGAACTGGTTCGCTGGTATATCTCGCGCATAGACAGTATTGATCGGGCCGGACCCGCACTAAACTCCATCATAGAAATAAATCCGGACGCCCTGGGTATCGCCAGAGCACTGGATAAAGAATGGCAGGCGTCAGGTCCTCGCGGCCCACTGCACGGCATACCGGTCGTCCTGAAAGCAAATATTGATACAGCAGACCAGATGTACACCAGCGCCGGATCGCTTGCACTTGCGGAACACGCCCCTCAATCCGATGCATTTGTCGTTAAACGACTGCGAGATGCCGGCGCCGTCATTCTGGGTAAAGCGAATCTCAGTGAATGGGCGAATTTTCGCTCGACGCGTTCGCAAAGTGGCTGGAGCAGCGTTGGCGGTCAGACGAGGAACCCTTACGATACCCTGCGATCGCCGTGCGGCTCATCCAGCGGTTCGGCGGTGTCTGTTGCGGCGAATTTGACGACTGTGTCGATCGGAACGGAGACTGACGGATCAGTCGTTTGCCCGGCAAGCTATAACGGAGTCGTTGGCATCAAACCGACTGTAGGACTCGTCAGCCGCAGCGGTATTATTCCTCTCGCACACAGCCAGGATACGGCCGGCCCGATGGGCCGCACCGTCCGCGACGCAGCGATGCTGCTAACGGCCATGACCGGAACGGATACGGACGATGCTGCAACGAGCAAGGCCGTTCCACATCACGACTACTCGGCCAACCTCACAGCAGACGCTTTGCGCGGCAAACGCATCGGCATCATTCGATCCTGGTACGGCGCCGGATCGAACCCCGACGTCGACGCAATCTATCAAACCAGCATCGAGAAACTTCAGGAAGCCGGCGCGATTCTTGTCGACGACATCAACATCGAAGCAGACGCGATGTATGAGCCGGAGTATGAGGTTTTGCTCTATGAATTTCGATCAGACCTCAATGCCTATCTGGAGAGCTCCGGCGCCCCGGTGCGGAGCCTTAGCGACCTCATTGCGTATAACAATGCGAACAAAGAGTCGGTAATGCCCTGGTTTGGTCAGGAGATTTTCCTCGAGGCAGACGCGAAGGGACCACTGACGGACGAGGCCTACCTGACGGCACTCGAGACCAGCAAACGCATCGCCCGATCCGGCATCGATACGATCATGGATGAAAAGGAACTGGACGCCCTGATAGCGCCAACAAACGGGCCCGCCCGGCCGATAGACCTTATTAACGGCGATGCGTCGGGCATTGGCAGCTCTTCGCTGGCTGCGGTCTCAGGCTACCCCAGCATCACCGTACCCGCCGGCTTTGTTTCGGGCATGCCCGTCGGCTTGTCTTTCATGGGAAAAGCATGGAATGAGAAGCAGCTCATAGAGATCGCCTATGCATTTGAGCAGACTACAAGGATTCGTAAACCACCTGACCTCTGAACCATGTTCAAAGCTGTTCGCATCTCGATACTGCTGTTCATCCTGCTTTTTGTTGCGCTGAGCACGTTCCTGACACAGGCAAGAAGTACGGACTGGAATAACAGCCTCTGGATCAAGATCTATCCCATCAATGCCGATAACAGCCCCGAGGCTGAAAAATACATCAAGGGACTAAGGACGTCCGATTTCGAGGGTATCGAGACGTTTCTGGCGCGTGAAACACAACGCTATGCAAGAAAGCTGGATCGACCCGTGCGCATCGAACTCGGCGCCGAAGTCAAAGAACAACCGCCGGAACTCGACGCGAAGCCCAACGTCCTGTCCGTAGTACTCTGGTCGCTAAAAATGCGGTGGTGGGCCGGCAGCGCGACTGAGGATCAGGATCGTATCGAGCCGGATGTTCGAATCTTCGTTCGCTATCACACACCGGAACTCGCGGTGGTCCTCGAGAGATCCGTCGGCATGCAAAAAGGCATGGTCGGTATCGTCAACGGATACGCAAGTCGCCGACATCGCGGCACCAACAACGTCATTATCGCGCATGAGTTCTTGCATACGCTCGGCGCAACCGACAAATACAGCGAGTTCGACGGACATCCTGTTGGACCTGACGGCCTGGGCGAACCTGACAAACAACCACTTTATCCGCAACGATATGCCGAAATTATGGGTGGTCGAATAGCGCTATCTGAAGACAATTCCGTAATTCCGAAGAGCCTGGAACACGCCGTCGTCGGCACGCTGACAGCCCGCGAAATAAATCTGGCCAAGTGAATAGTCTAGACGACGTGTCCTTTTAGCTGGCCAAGATATTTTTCGTGCAGGGACGGGTTCGCGGCAAGCACGGAGCGAATATCAAGGTCCGGCTTGTCGCCATTCAGGTTAGTAAAAACTCCGCCCGCTTCTGTCACGATAACGGACAAAGCCGCAACATCCAGTATGTTCACATCCGACTCGATAACCGCCTCAATTTTCCCGGCAGCAAGCAAGTGGTAGTGGTAAAAGTCACCGTAGCCGCGAATGCGGTCGGCACGCTTCACTATATCGCCCAGCGCGGACCAGCCCTCACCGCTTGCCAGTGACTTCAGGTTGCCTGTCGAGACGGCGGCGCGATCGGGGTCGTAGATATCACTGACAGTCAGGCGATTTCCGTTCATCCACGCACCCTGTCCTTTCTCTGCCCAGGCAAGTTCGTCCATCATGGTGCCACTCGAAACGCCGAGAATCAGCTCACCTTCGTGCATAAGCGCAATTTGCGTTGAGAAGAACGGGTATTGACGAACAAAGCCCTTGGTACCGTCTATCGGATCGACAAGCCAGAGAAATTCGGCGTCGGCCTGTGTCTGGCCGGTCTCCTCCCCGTAGAACCCGTGCTCTGGAAACGCGCTGAGGATGATGTTGCGAATCGCCTCTTCGCATTCGACATCAGCCTGGGTCACCGGCGTCATATCGGACTTGGTCGTTACGGTGAAATTGCCCGCAAAATAGCTGCGGCTAATTCCTGCCGCTTTATCAGCCGCCGCCAAAGCTACCTTGAGGTAGTCCGATGCGTTTTCTGAGTTGTAGCTTTGCACTTTTCTTATCGGCCCGTTGTTAAGACAGTCGGCGCAACTATGGCGGCTGCTGCTGCGAGAAACAAGCGTGGTTTCTTGACAGTCGAAAGCCACCTACCTATCGTCGCCTAATGGGAAATCGATTAAGCAAAATTTATACGCGCACCGGCGATGACGGAACAACCGGACTTGGCGATGGTAGCCGAGTGGCGAAGGATTCGGTTCGGGTTGAGGCCTACGGAACGGTTGATGAAGCAAACTCCGCCATCGGCATGGTGCTTGCGGTGGATACGCTGCCGGAGAGTGTCCGAACCTGTCTGACCGAAGTCCAGCACGACCTGTTCGAACTTGGCGGCGAGCTCTGTATTCCGGGTCATAGTGCCGTCAAACAGGCGTTCATTGACCGGCTTGAGTCCGATTTGGACGAATTCAACGAAGACCTGCCAATGCTTAAGGAATTCATTCTTCCTGGTGGCGGTTCTGCCGCAGCGGCCTGTCATCTCGCGCGAACCATCGTGCGCCGCGCGGAACGACGAGTCGGAACGCTTGCCGGTATCGAGGACATCCGACCTGAAACGGGGAAGTACTTGAATCGCTTATCGGATTTGCTGTTCGTGATCGCACGGGTCCTGGCTCGTGCCGAATCCGGCCAGGAAGTCCTCTGGGATCGAGGCCGCTAGAGGACACAGGAACATGGCAGGAGTCGAAGGGCGCGTTGCCCTCGTAACAGGCGGCGGCAGAGGCATTGGGCGCGCGACGGCGGATCTGCTGGCCTCGCGCGGCGCACGTGTGATGTGTGTTGCCCGAAGCGAAGACGATCTCGCGAAGACGGGCCACGAGTATGCGCTTGCCGATCTCGGGACACCTGAGGGCTGTGCTAAGGCCATAGCCGACACCGAAGAACGACTCGGTCCGATCGATATCCTGATTTGCAATCACGGACTGGGATCGGCTCACGAAAAAGTCATTTGGGAGCAAGACCTGAAAGACTGGAGTGATTCGATGCGTATCAACCTGGACGGGCCGTTCTACCTGTCGCGCCTGGTGTTGAAAGGGATGGTCGAGCGACGGTATGGACGGCTTGTCTTCACGAGTTCCACCGCTGCGCTTAACGCGGAACACGCCGGAAGTGCGTACAACAGCTCGAAATCCGGGTTGCTTGGTCTGATGCGCTCCGTTGCCGAGGACGGCGGTGCCTTTGGCATTACATCGAATGCGGTGTTGCCGGGCTGGGTACGCACGGAAATGGCGGAACGTTCAGCCCGATACGAAGCCAGGGATCGTGGCATGACAGCGGAGGAGATTTGGGACGAGAGGGCTGCGCTTTATCGTCCGGGTCGCGTCGCAACACCAGAGGAAGTCGGTGAGATGATCGCCTTCCTGGCGTCTGAGGAATCCAGCGGTGTGAGTGGAGAATCTATCCGGGTCGCGCTGGGCAGCACGTGGTAATGCCACCTCCCCCGATCTTACTTCGTTGCTAAGGACGGCCAGGCTGACTGGGTGCATCTGTACTTTTCGGCGACGTCCGAAGACCTCATCTCTGCACTGGAATCAGCAAACGCCGGTCACGCCCGTCACTAGGATAATTTTTTCGACATGAGAATGGCATCCCCGGGACAAAGACTTCGGAACTCCTCAGTGCCCTGAATCGCGTCCGGTGCATCAGCCCGTTCGCGTGTCGCGAAGCCAAGCTTCTCGAA
>Ga0055584_100000885_pt1 | contig 28881 bp, 25 predicted proteins | sample OSDHelmetaG_FD_58716 | JGI IMG/M metagenome (GOLD analysis project Ga0055584, IMG submission 58716) | Pelagic marine sediment microbial communities from the LTER site Helgoland, North Sea, for post-phytoplankton bloom and carbon turnover... | ecosystem: Environmental > Aquatic > Marine >... | reverse complement strand
ACGCGTCGGAAATATCGGTGATCAATCGGTCTAATCGCTGGACATCTTGGTTCATGATTGCAATCAGTTTCGTTTGCTTCTCTGGATCTTTGATGAGCTCTAGTGTCTCCAGCGCGCTTCTAACCGACGTAAGTGGGTTTTTTATCTCGTGGGAGACATCAGCTGCAAACCGCTCAATCGCCGTCATCCTTGCCAACAAAGTCGCGGTCATTTCACGCAAAGCCAGTGAAAGGTCCCCGATTTCATCACGGCGATGGGTGAAGTCCGGAATTTCGACTTCTTGAGCATTCCCCAGACGCACCTGATCGGCCGCGCGTGCCAGCCGTCTGACCGGGTAGGCAATTGTGCCAGAGAGATAGAGAGAAAGAACAATGGTGATTGTGAGTGCTACAAAGAAAATTTGTAGAATCACTTTGCGGATGTTCTGCACTTCCTCGTCAATTTCCCTTGTGACGCGAGAAAGCATGAGCGCGCCCAAAACCTGCCTGTAACGTTGAACCGGTATACCAACAGAGAGCATGAGGTGGCTGTTTTTGGTGATCCGAACACTATGGCCCACATCACCATAGAAGGCCCCGGATACTTCGCTATAGTGATCGGCTTTTTGACTAAGTGCTTCACTGTACAACGGCAGCTTCCGTTGAGACCGTCCAAAAAATGACCACCAATTGACATCATCAGGCACATCAACGGTTGGTTTGATTGGTGGTGGTCGTACTGGCAACTCTTCCACAAAAATCGGACCACCTGGGCTCTTTAACTCACGGCTATCCGCAATGATTGCACCATTTGGCTGGAAAACACGGACCCGAGTTGAGGTTTCTTTAGTTAAAAGCTGCACCAGAAAGTTGGTCTGTGTTGGCCTCAGAAACTCATTGCCGTTTTGATCCTGGGCAACGGAAGCCGTTCCGAGAGCTACCGCTATTATCTTGCCTTCTGATTCTAGCGATGAAATCTCAACGTCAATCAACGATTGACGATATTGGTCGATCCAAAGAAACCCAAACAAAGGAATTAAGAGCGCCCCAACATTAATGACCAGGATTCGAATAGTTAAGGCAGAAAATCTCGGACGTCGACGATGGATGGAATTCCAAAGCGGACGCACCAGCGCGATTAGGAACCGCAGTCCAGTGGTTAGGGTGTTGGCAAAATTTCTGACGAAATCAATCACGCATCTTTGTAGCGATAACCAACGCCATACAGAGTTTCGATCTGATTAAAGTCATCATCTGCTGCTTTGAACTTCCGGCGCAGACGTTTGATGTGACTGTCGATGGTTCTATCATCCACATAGATATGTTCACCGTAGGCCGCATCCATTAATTGATCACGGGTCTTCACATGACCAGGTCTCATGACCAAAGATTTGAGGATGAGAAATTCGGTTACCGTTAGCGTCAGGTCTTTATCTTTCCAACGGCAAAGGTGTTTATCAGAATCTAAAGAGAGCTCGCCTCGGGATAGAACATCTGTGCTTTGCTCTTTCTCCTGACTTTCCTTGATCAGCTCCTGGCGTCGCAAAATAGAACGTATTCTCTCAATCAAAAGACGTTGTGAAAAGGGCTTCGTGATGTAGTCGTCTGCCCCCATACGCAGGCCCAAGACCTGGTCAACTTCATCATCTTTTGACGTTAGGAATATGGCGGGCATTGCCGATTGAGCTCGAATTCGAGTCAGTAACTCCATGCCATCCATACGCGGCATCTTTATGTCCAAGATAGCCATATCGGCGGGCTTGGAAGCCAACGAGCGAAGCGCTTCGGAACCATCGGTAAAACTGCGCACGTAAAATCCCTCGGCCTCCAATGCCATAGATACTGAAGTTAGAATGTTACGGTCGTCGTCGACGAGAATAATGGACTGCTGCACTTATGGCTCCTCCGCCTTGGTTACTGGCTTAAATGCCTTCCTCTTGCTTACAATATCTGGCGAATACAAGGCAAAGAATCACCAATTAAGGCAAAATGGGGCTAAGCGTAGTTTATTTCAACTAAGTTTGAGAAAAGGAGGCAACAATTATGGTCTTTTTTCTCAATGAAGGTTTGATCTTGACCAGGAATAGTTTAGGAATCGGCCCAATAATAAAATCGCCATATTCCCAGCGTAAAGACAAAGGGTGCAAGGCGACAATCTGCGGCGACAAACGTGAAAAAAATCAAAGCTATTGACCAAGGCCATCCGTTTGTATCGGCAATTCTGGTTGAAAAATTTCAAGGTCAAGAACAAGCATTTGTTAAAGCCCTAAGGTCTAGTTACGCCTGCGTTGATAGAGAATTGGCGATTGGCGATAGCCATACAGCCTTTCTGATGCGAAACTCACAGGACCTATCGACGATCGTTTCCGGTCTAACGAAGTGCAACGAGCCTTCAGCAACTATCGAAGTTATCCCTTTTCTCTGCTCAGACGACCCAAATGCCTACCTCGGAGAGCTCGCTCGAAATCTAACTTTGGAAACCAGCCGGTCTGATCAATTCATTGCTAGATTTTGGAACGAAGAAGTCGCTTTCGAACAGGCCATAACAAGCCATATTCCATCCCAATTCCAGCCTGATCAATCGGTGGCATTCCAAGCCATTATCGATCAGTCAAACAAAGAGACAGCATTCTTCGAAACATTCACGAGGTGGCCAGACTTTGGATCATCTGACGTCAACCAACCTCTTTTTTCAGAAGACAGCGACTATCAAACGCTGTCCACTGCTTTATCGGTGTTGGAATCCGAACCCGATCTTCAGCTTTCGGTAAACTTCCCACGACAAAGGTTCCAGAAAGATTTCTTGGACAAGGCGTTACAATTGCTAGGTGACGCGGGCCCTTTTGTGCGTAAAAGGCTGATCATCGAAATCGTGGAAGTTTGGGCAATAGCCGATTTTCTTCCCATCAAACAATCCGTGAAAGCATTGAAAAACCTCGGCTGTCAAATTGCTTTTGATGACGTCGGAGCCGGAATTTTACCTTTGGCAGATATTTTCGATTTACAACCTGAGTACCTCAAACTGGACCGTATTTTTGTTCAGCATTCTGTTGGTTCGCCTGAGCAAAATGGCCTTTTGAAGGGGTTTGTCGAACTCGCTGAAGAACTCAAAACTTGTTTGGTTGCGGAAGGCGTCGAAACAGAAGAACAGTCCGAGAAGCTTCTAGATCAAGGTATCTTCTTACAACAAGGCTACTTTGTTGCTCGGGAACAAAACCACCCCAAGCGCCAAACTGCTTAGAACTCAATTCGACCTTTAGATTTCTAGCCCTTGCAAGAGCCTGGGTTGATTGACGGACTTCCCGCTGGCCTTTTCAATCAAAAAGGCTTTCAACGAGTCCAGACGATTAACTGAGGGCAAGCCCACAGATGTCAACATGCGAGCCGGACCCGCGGAAGTCGAAAAAACGCGATTAAGGCCATCCATCAAACCCAGTGTCAGAGCCGAATCAAACCGCCGCCGCCGTTGATAGTTGTCGAGGCTTAGATCGTCTCCGAAATCCAATCCCAGTCGGCGCGCCTCAACCAAAACTTCGGCCAAAGCCGCGACGTCTCGAATACCTAAGTTCAACCCTTGGCCGGCGAGAGGGTGAACATGATGCGCTGCATCTCCAACCAAAACAAACCGATCTTTAGCGAAACAATCCGCTATTCCCGCCGCAAGCGGAAAGGACCAGCGCTTTCCTTGCAGTTTTAGTTTGCCCAATCTGTTACCGAACCGCCTTTGCATTTGGGTCGTGAATTCTGTCTCATCTAGCTCCATCATCACCTTAGCGAGTTCTCGTTTTTCCGACCAAACGATCGACGACAAATGAGGATGGGTAGCGTTGCCGGGCAAGGGCAGCACTGCAAAAGATCCGTTCGGTAAAAACCATTGATAGGCCAAACCTTCATGGGCAAATTCATGTGAAACGGTGCAGACAAGCCCCGCCTGATCATAGTCGGTCGATTGCGTCTTTATTCCGGCCAGCCCTCGCAAAACTGAACCACGTCCCTCTGCCGAGGCCAACAAACGCGTTGTTAGATTTTCACCCGTTGCCAGTTCGCAATCGACGACAGATCCGGTCTTTCGGAAACTCAAAATTCTATTTTTTGGCAGAAACTGAACTTGGCTGGTCTTTTTGAGCGCCTGATTCAAAGCGGTCATCAAACGCTCATTTTCAACCATGTGACCCAGAAGCACTTCAGCATTTGCGTCGAAGTTCAACGCGAAGTCCGTTTCCTCATGATCCACAACAGCTTCACCAATGCGCATACCGGTGATTTGTTGGCTGCCCAAGGAAGAGGTTAAACCCAACAGTTCAAGGCAACACCAACAATCTTCTGCGATGGCACTGGCCCGACCATCAGAAACAGCGGTTTCGTCAAACCAATCTCGTTGATCAATGAGGGTTACCTTGAATCCGTAACGATCCAAAACCAGAGCCAAAAGACCGCCTACCAATCCAGCGCCGGAGATCACCACATCAGAGATCGGCGGCTGTTTCTCCTGTAAAATTGGTTTTTCTGTCATGGTGACTATGGCTTCCCTTTTTTATTCATTCGAACGCTCAGAAAAAAAGGTCGCTCGAGTCTTATCAAATGCTTTGGAGTCTGTTATAGAAAGATAGGTCATTTAGGGCCTCTATTTAAATAGCCTTTTTGGCACAGCGAAATTTTTATTGCCCAGACATATTTTTAGGGTGGAGTTTATAGATCGATGCTGTCTTCTTTTTTGCGAAAAAAGAAACCCGTTAGCTTGCAGTACACCTATGTGAGCGGACCTGACTATCTTTCAGAGAAAAGTGGTTCAACACCTACGACTCTTTTCCCGCAATTCCTTGTAGACGCTTTCAAAAAACGGCTCGGGCAGTTTCTTGGTCTAACCTTATTTGGGATCGGTCTTTTCGTCCTTCTTTCGTTGTTAGGTTACTCACCGAAGGATAATGCCGCCAATTTCGCTGGATACCATGAGACCTCGAATTGGTTCGGACCATTCGGGGCATACACTTCTGATTTTCTCTTTCAGCTATGGGGCTGGGCAGCATTCATCTTGCCGCTAATTTTGCTCGTTTGGGCCAGCGTCGTTTTCTTTATCGGTAGCCTTAGAAAACCCTGGCGTCGAGCATTGGCAGTCTTTTTTGGAAGCTCGTTCTTTGCTGCATTCCTGTCTACACTGCCAGCAAAACCGGATCTATTAGCGAGTGAAACTCTCGGTGGTGCCGGTGGAGAAATTTTTGCCAATGCGATTGGGTTTGTCCTACCCCTGCCTACCTTTCTTTTTGTTGTTGTCAGTTTTGGTCTTGGTTGCCTCTTTACTGCACTCGCCCTGCCACTGCGCATTTCGGAGTGGCGGCAGCTGGGCCAGAAAATCAGTGCTGGGATTGGTTGGATTTCAACCCTTGTTTTTACAACCAAGAGAGAAGATGAGGAATTTTTGGACCGACAAGAACCCGCTTTCTCTGAAACAGCCCATGAGTCCGAACCGAAGATCTGTGAAGATGTTGTTTTTGACCCCTTAGAACAATCTGCCGTCGTGCTCGAAGAGTCGGAAGAAGAAGGTTTAGGAAACCGCACGTCGCAACTCACGATCCATGACGCAAACTTTGAAAACACAGCTACATCAGATAATATTGAGTTTTCTCAGGTTGAGGAATTTGACGAAGACGATGAAGCACATGGAGAAGATGAGGCCGACGGCTCCTTCGATGCAGAAGAAGAGTTTCGCTCGATCTATGATGATCTTGAAGATGACATTGATAAGTTCAATGGCTCTGATCAAGACCTAGACACCGCACCCTTCGATGATGACTTCGATGCTCTGGATGAGACTGATGAAACCGAACAATTCATGGCAACTCCGGCACCAGCGCCAGTCTCTCCAGCTAGGCCTGTACCAGGCAAACAATCTGCGTCAGTCAGCAAAGCAACCAAAGCAAAACCGAAGGCGACGAGCTATGTAGCTCCGAAAATTGACTATCTAACAAAGCCGGACCCCCTGGCTCACCAAGGAAAACTGACCAAAGAGCAGATGCGTGAAAACGCCGAAATGTTGGAATCGGTCCTGAAAGATTTTGGCGTCAAAGGCGAAATCGTAAATGTCTGGCCTGGTCCAGTTGTCACGCTTTACGAACTGTTACCATCTCCAGGTACAAAAACCGCTCGTGTCGTAGGGTTGGCCGATGACATCGCACGATCTATGTCCGCACTTTCCGCGCGTATAGCGGTTGTACCAGGACGCAACGCTATTGGAATCGAGCTACCCAATGAGAACCGCGAGACAGTCTACTTGCGAGAAATTCTCTCATCAGACACATTCCAAAAAGGGACGCTGAAACTGCCATTGGCGCTTGGGAAGGACATCGGTGGTAAGCAGGTTGCCGTCGATCTAGCCAAGATGCCGCACCTTCTTATCGCTGGTACGACGGGTTCGGGTAAATCAGTGGCCGTTAACACGATGATCTTGTCACTGCTTTACCATCTGAGCCCGGAGCAATGCAAATTCATCATGATCGATCCGAAGATGTTGGAACTTTCCGTATACGATGGCATTCCACATCTGCTGTCTCCGGTCGTCATTGAACCGGGCAAAGCGATTGTCGCCCTCAAGTGGGCCGTGCGAGAAATGGAAAATCGCTACAAGTCCATGTCTTCGATTGGTGTCAGAAACATTGACGGTTTCAACAAACGTCTGGAGCAAGCCCGCAAAAATGGTGAAGTTTTAACGAGAAAAGTCCAAACAGGTTTCGACGTCGAAACCGGTCATCCGGTTTATGAAGAGCAAGAGATGGATCTGTCTCCTTTGCCTTTCATCGTTGTTGTTATCGACGAAATGGCTGACTTGATGTTAGTTGCGGGTAAAGAAATTGAAGCGACGTTGCAAAGGCTCGCGCAAATGGCAAGAGCGGCAGGTATTCACCTCATTATGGCCACACAACGGCCATCAGTTGACGTCATCACTGGAACAATTAAAGCCAACTTCCCGTCAAGGATTTCGTTCCACGTGACATCAAAGATCGACAGTCGAACAATTCTGGGAGAGATGGGCGCGGAACAATTGCTTGGCCAAGGTGATATGCTGTACATGCCAAGTGGTAGCCGTATCAAACGTGTTCATGGTCCTTTCGTGAGTGACGATGAGGTCGAAACAATTGTTACGCACCTTAAGGAACTTGGTGAACCGGCCTACATCGAAGGCCTTACCGACGAGGCAGAATTGGCAGCGGACGGACCATCAATTCCTGGGATGCCGTCGGCAGAGCCAAGTGGTGATGACCTTTACGATCAAGCCGTGGCCCTCGTCCTGCGGGAAAAGAAGGCATCGACGTCTTTTGTTCAGCGCTATTTGCAGATTGGTTACAACCGCGCCGCACGACTAATTGAGAAAATGGAAACAGAAGGACTGATTTCAGCGGCTGACCGCGTTGGCCGCAGAAAGATATTGGTTGGAAATGAAGGCGAAGAAATTTAAGTTGATTCGAGATAGATTAAGGAAATCTCTATGAAAATGCTCCGGTCTCTTTTTAAGACTCTAGTTGTAGGCACATTGGGCCTGTCCTGCTTTGTTGCTGCCAACGCTGCTGCTTTGACACAAGATCAAAAGCATACGGTTTGGCAAATCGAACAGGTTATTAATACTCTGTCTACCGCTCAAGGGCGGTTTATGCAGATCGGTGCGAATGGGGGCATAGCACATGGAAACATTTTCATTTCCAGACCGGGACGCATCCGATTTGAATACGATCCGCCCAGCCCTTTGATGATCGTGGCCGATGGCAAGTATGTGGCTCAAGTCGATAAAGACTTACAGTCCGTTTACTTCAAACGTTTATCAAAGACACCGTTGAACTTTATTTTGGCTGACCGGATTTCTCTGAATGAATCCGTAAAAACCCAAGATGTCCAGTTCAGTGGCAATTCGATTTTGGTTACTGTCCGCAATCGCAGAAATCCAGGCGAAGGCACGCTAACGATGATCTTCGACAGTCACACAAAGGAACTCCACGCTTGGCAAGTGGTCGACACTCAGGGTCAGATGACAACGGTAAGATTACAACAGATGTCATATGGCCTGCCTCTTGATCCCTACCTTTTTGCGCGTCCCGAAGGCTACAAATCTCAAAACGTCAGGGACTAGTCGAACATGGCAAAACCGATTGTTGGTGTAACGTCCTGCGTTAAAGTTCTCGATGGTCAAAACTACCATCACGTAGGCGAAAAGTATCACCGTGCGATAGCTGAATGTACCTCTGCCCTGCCATTGGCCATTCCTTCGATAGCAGATATTTTGGACAACGATGCATTGCTTGATACAGTTGATGGTCTGCTTTTTACTGGCAGCCCGTCCAATGTTTTCCCGCCTCGTTACGGTGTTGGTGAAAGTGCAGAAGCAGAACCCTATGATCCTGTTCGCGATGCAATGACTCTGCCCTTGCTAGAGCAGGCCATCCAGCGTGGTATCCCAACGTTGGCCATTTGCCGAGGATTTCAAGAGTTAAATGTCGCCTGTTCCGGCACTCTGCATGCTCGAGTTCATGAACTAGACGGCCGGCAAGATCATCGCCGACCTGAAAATCCTGATTTGGATGTTCAGTACGGGACAAAGCACTCTATTTCCCTCCTAAAAGACGGCTTACTTTCTTCAATTCTTGAAACAAGAGGTCCAATAGAAGTGAATTCGCTTCACTGGCAAGCGGTCGATAAGTTGGGCGTGAGCCTTCAGATCGAGGCATGGGCTGATGATTCAACCGTTGAAGCCATTTCGATGCCGAATTCTAAAGGCTTTCTTTTAGGTATCCAATGGCACCCAGAATACAAAGCCAAAGAGAACCCGATTTCGGCGGCCATTTTCTCAGCTTTCGACCAGGCTATTCAGGACTATCGGCATTCAAAACAATAGGGTGCCAAAATCTCACGGCTATTTGAGTAAACGTTTCTGGTTCCATTTCTGAATCTTCTTATATCAAAGGAGCCAAGTTTTTCTTGGTAGTTTCGTGCTGCGTCCCCCGCTACCAGCACTGAAATTTTGAGAGCGCTCACCCTTATAGGTTGGGCGCTCTTTTTTATGGTCTGCGCGTCAAAAATCGTTAGGTTAGGCATCTGATGAATTTGGCTAAGGAAACACGCAATGGCTCTCAAAATCGTAACATGGAATATCAACGGCATTCGCCCTCGTACGGAGAACCTTTGCAGATTTTTAACGGAATATCAGCCTGATGTAATCTGTCTTCAGGAAATCAAAATTCAAACGGATGCCTTTCCTGGTGATCCCTTCCGAGAGCTAGGGTACGAGCACCAAGCCATTGCCGGTCAAAAAGCCTATCACGGTGTGGCCATTCTCTCAAAACTTCCCTTTGCCGATCAGTTTTCATGCCCTTGGGGTGGCGAAAGCGACGCTCGCCATGTCGCTGTCAAACTTGCCAATGATCTTGAAGTTCATTCAATCTACATTCCCGCCGGGGGCGATGTCCCAGATCCCAGCGTCAATGTGAAGTTTGACCATAAACTGCGCTTTTGGAACGATATGAAAGATTGGTTCGCAAAAGAGCGTTCAACCGATCAAATGATCCTCGCCAACGGCGACTTTAACGTTGCTCCGCTTGAAACGGACGTTTGGAATCATAAACGGTTGGTTAAGTCAGTGGGCCATAGCCCTATCGAGGTTGAGCATTTAGAAGCGGCAAAGGCTTCTCTCGATTGGACCGATCTACCCCGTGAATATGTGCCATCGGACCAATTCCTCTATAGCTGGTGGGGCTACCGCTACAAGCTGGCAGTAGAAAAAGATTATGGCTGGCGCTTGGATCACAGCTGGGCAACACCGGCCCTAAAAGAAAGAGTCACCAATTCTGAAGTCATAAAGCCAACAAGACTTTGGGAACGGCCCAGTGATCATGTGCCTATTTTGACAGAAATCGATTTGTAGAAATGCCGACTGAGACAAAATCCTATCACTATCATCGTCCAGGGCTTCACGGAGATTTGGTCTTGGGCATATCCGGGCTTTGTGCTGGACTAGTCTTTACCTTTGCCGCTCTCGAGACAAGGTTTCTTTTCTTTCTCTTTTTGGTTGTTACGACTTTGGCTCTTTATTTTAGCGCCAACAGCTTGCGTCGTTATTGGATTGAAATTCAGACTGATGACAAAGGGATAAAGCTGTTATCTAGAGGCAGCGAAAAATGTCTTATCAAATGGTCAGAAGTAAAATCCATTAAACTTCGGTTTTTTGGCAGCAAGTCTCAGCGTGAAAAAGGCAAAGGCACTTTGTCTTTGACAATGACGGATCAGAACAAGGCCAAGATAGCCTTTGAATCTGGTTTAGTTGATTTCGACGAATTAGCGCGATTATGCTTCGAACAAACTCAGGACTCTTCGGTTGAGATGGACGCTGTTTCTGTCGGGAACTTCGAGGCCGTTGGAGTACGGCTTTGACAACCAAGTCAGACGGAACCAATTGGAATCTGTTCTTCTTCGGATTTTTTATTGCCGTTTACGCAGCTTTTTTGCAGTTTAAGCTGACTCCAGCCCTGCCTGAAATGATGCAGCTCTACAGCTATGATCCAGCGGTCGCTGGAGCATTCATGTCCGTTTATGCGATCATAGGGTTTTTCTTGTCACCTTTGATTGGCCGGTGGTTATCGGGGCAGAAAGTAAAACAACTCATATTGGCGGTGTTGGTTTGTTCCTTTGTCGCCCAGGGCGTAGCCATTTTTGCAAGCCATTCTAGTGTGATCATGTTGGCGAGTCGGACCATGGAAGCCATAACTTTCGCTGTTTTCGCCATCGGCGGCCCGGTTATCGTTGGGCAAGCCGCCAGTGAAAAATTCCGTCCTCTCGGTATTGGAATATCCTCAACGTGGATGCCAAGTGGTATCCTTATCTCGTCAGTTGCTTACTATTGGTTCGCAGATGATTTCGGATGGTCTGTTCTATGGTATTTTGGCCTGGCTGGTGCTTTGTCACTCCTTCTTTGGACGGTGCTGTCCAATTTCAACAAACCTCAAGCAGCCACTACTGCCGGAAAGCCGAGTTTAAGTCTCACAAAAGCAGAAGAAATCAGCCTCTTGCTGGCCACGTCGATATTTTTGTTATGGTCCATTCAATTCAACGCTTACATGACTTGGTTCACAACCTACGTCACTGACACTTTAGGCTATCATCCGGTGGATGCTGTATGGGTTTTCATGTTACCGGTCATTGTGATCATTTTCGCAAATGTTCCCGTTGGGCTCGCGCAAACCACAGGCCGAATTACATTGATTCTATTGACGGTAGGTTTGGTTATTCAGGCTTTGTCCTGGGTATTGGGCCTCTACAAGAATGAAACCTTCCAGGTTATCGCCCTTATCGCTTATGGGATTGGTGCGGGGATTGTTCCTGCTGCTTTATTTGGCTGTCCCAAAGCGATCGTTGGCAGTGAAAAATACGCGATGGCTTTCTCCCGGATGATGACAGGGCGCTACATCGGCGTGTTTTTGGGACCAATTCTAATCGGAATCGCCATCCGGCAGGATATTTCCTGGGATTTGGTCATGGGGATAGCCGCCATTATGACCGCTATCCCACTTATCTTTGCTGGCTTACTTTACAAGCGTCTTTACTCAAGAAGCTAAGCGGTAACCACCTGCTTCTGTCACCAAAATTGCTGCGTTCGAAGGATCACGTTCGATTTTTTGGCGCAGCCGGTAGATATGTGTTTCGAGTGTGTGGGTGTTAACGCCAGCGTTGTAGCCCCACACTTCATTCAGTAAAGTTTCCCGGCTGACAACCTGTGTGCCTCTGCGATAGAGATATTTGAGAATGGCTGTTTCTTTTTCTGTTAATCGGATCTTTTTATTCGTTTCATTGTCTTGAAGAATTTTGGCACTTGGTTGGAACGAATAGGGTCCCACCGTGAAAATCGCATCATCACTTTGCTCATGCTGACGCAATTGAGCACGGATTCTGGCCAGCAACACATTGAGACGAAAGGGCTTCGCGATGTAGTCGTTTGCACCCGCATCCAACCCAAGGATCGTATCCGCGTCACTGTCGGCGCCAGTCAACATAATGATCGGCGCCTTTAGCCCGTTTTTACGCATAAGGCGACAAGCATCGCGGCCATCCATGTCTGGCAAACCTACGTCCAACAAAACGATATCAAAGTTTTCGTTCTTTGCGGACTCGACCGCGTCAGATCCTTTATCGTTTTCAACGATTTGGTAGTCTTCATGAAGAACGAGCTGCTCGGAAAGCGTTTCGCGTAGACTTTCGTCATCATCGACCAACAATATTCTGCGTGTACCCGCTGTATCGCTCACTCAAATACCCCTTTTGAACAATAGAATTCGTATCTTTACCAATATAGGTAATTCACACAGCGATGTGAATAGATAGGCGGGCTGTTCACAGATGTTCGTCACTTTTGTGAGCGGTTGTGAGCACTAGTGCATGGCTGAAAGATCGCTGCCGGGTACAAAATGACGCTTGACAGGGCTTTGGCTTTATCCCAAACGTCCGCCGTGTTTAATTGGGGTACCTACCCATTTGTTTGTCAAAAAGAAATTCCAGCATTTATGACCACTGAGAGCCAGGAAGCCATTTATCAAGTTGATCGTGCCATCGGCCAGATCAGACGCGGCGGTCAGGTTTCTTTTGAAACAAGATCTGGCGAGCGATATCTTTTTTGTGCTGCAGAGTTTTTGGATCGTGATTCAGAAGATTATTCGGCCGCTTCTTGTTTCTTCGCCTTACCGGAAAACCGGTACCTTTTTTTGAAGCATGGGCAGTACGATTTTTCGAAGTCTTATGATTCAGCGGTCAGACTATCATCATTTGACGATGTCCAATTGGCGGCTGAACAGTTAACGACTGATAAAGACAGTTCTCTCGGTGATGACTTTCCGGCTTGTGATCTTTCTCACGAGTTGAAGCCTGTTTTGCGCTTATTGAAATGGGCATATGCTTTGCCGGTTGCATTAATGAAGCCTTTAGCTTCTGAAGAAAAAGCGCCTGCTTCTGTACCTTGGCTATCTGAAGATTTGTTGGAAACTTACTTATTCAGTTTACCTTCGTCGATAAAACTTATTTCCAGTGCAAAACTGCCGATCGCCGCAACGGAACAGGCTGAAATTTTGGCCTATGGCTCCAGATCTTCCGCCCAGGAACATTTTGTTCTTCGTATTGGCCACCCAAACAAAAACAAATCTGCACCCCTTGTGAGAATGCATTCGGAGTGTTTCACTGGCGATTTGTTGGCAAGTCTGCGTTGTGATTGTGGTTCACAATTGCACAGCGCCATTGATCTTTGTGTTGAAGCAGGTTTTGGTCTCATTCTCTACCTTCATCAGGAAGGCCGCGGTATTGGACTGGCAAACAAAGTCCGTGCTTATGCTCTGCAGGATCAAGGGTTGGACACCGTTCAGGCCAATGCCGTTCTAGGTTTTCACCCCGACGAACGAGATTTTGCGGTAGCGAAGTCTATTCTTGAATCCCTTGGCATCAACAAGTTGCACCTCATTTCCAACAATCCCTACAAAAGGGAAAGTTTGGAGAAAGAGGGTTTTAACGTCGAGCGACTCGTGCCGTTAAAGATCGCAGCGACGAGCCATAGCAAAGCCTATCTCGACACCAAAGTCGAAAAAATGGGCCACAAGCTTTAGGATTTCATTTTGCCCTAGGTTATCGGTGGTCGGCTACCGAAAAGCGCACTGCCCACACGGACATGGGTAGCACCAAGTTCAACCGCGATTTCAAAGTCTGAACTCATTCCCATGGACAAGGATTTCAAGTTCAATCGATCAGTCCATTTGTGGAGCAACGCAAAGTGTGGACCAGGATGATCATCAACTGGCGGAATACACATTAGGCCTTCTACTTTGAGAGTGTTTTCCATGCAGTGGTCAAAGAGCTGTTGCAGATCATTGAGTTCAACGCCGGCCTTTTGAATCTCGCCACCTGTGTTAACCTGAATAAAGCAAGACAAGTTGCGTTCTTGTTTCTCCATTTCTTTGGATAACGCGGTCACCAGTTTTGGGCGATCAACCGTTTGAACGACGTCGAAATTCGCGACAACTTCTTTCACCTTGTTGGTTTGCAGGGGACCGATCAGATGTAGCTCAAGATTTGGGTTGTCATCTCTCAACTGGGGGAATTTTTGTAGAGCTTCTTGAACTCTGTTCTCACCAAAAACTAACTGACCAGCTGCTAGGGCGGCTTTAACTTCCTCAACTGGTTTGGTTTTACTAACCGCAATCAGCTGAACATCACGCGGCGATCGACCGGCTTTTTCGGCAGCTTCAGCGATTTTGGCGTTGGTCTCGTTCCAAGTGTCAATAGAGAACATCATACCCTCAATTTGTCTATATGAGTGTCCTTTAATTCAATGGCGCGTTCTAAGCAATCCAGTCAGGCCATTTGATTAGAGGAATTCTCCCCGATTTGCGGGGAAATTTCATTCTCTGCTGGCAGTTTTCTGACAGAAAATTTATAAGCAGCACCATATTCTAGGCTGATTTTTGTTTTAAAGAGCCAAATAGATGAAAAATACGGATAAAGACATGCCTATTATTGTGCGATGGCTCCTTGTACTCACTGTTGTTTTTGCGACTGCTGCTTGCGGCGGTAATCGCGATACGGATGAGGACGGCAAAAGAAAAAGCAGAGTTCAAACGAACCAAACATCAGATGAGAATGGTGAAGGTATTGTCATCATCGGTAAACGTAAGAACAAGAATCAACTGTCTGTAGCGCGCTTTTTCGGCGGTGGTGATGATGGGTACGACACCAGTTCAGACCTGAATGTCAATCAACATCTATGGCGCGCGTCTGTGACAACACTTTCCAAGTTGCCTTTGAAAACCGTAGATCCTTATTCAGGGATCCTTGAGACGGAATGGTATACGCCTGCTGGTGGCAAAAACGAGCAAGTCAGAACATCTGTGTTTATCCTTGGCCCGCAATTGCGTACCGAAAACATTCGAGTATCTGTTTTTGTAAGAGAGCGTGATGACACTGGCGTGTGGTCGATCAGACCGGGCAACCCTTCCACAGCTACAAAAGTGGAAAATGTAATTTTGAAGGCCGCACGACGTTCCCGAGTCGCCGCCAACGAACAATCAGAATCTTAATATCAATCAAAAATGTTATCGACGACGCCCCAGCCTACTTGGCTGGGTTTGGTTGTTGAAACGAAAATAAAGAAGAAGTTATGGATCGCTATAACGCAAAAACGACCGAGCAAAAGTGGCAGAGCTTTTGGGAAGAAAATGGTTCTTTCACCGCCGCCAAAGACACCAGCCGACCGAAATATTATGTTTTGGAAATGTTTCCTTATCCCAGTGGTAACATCCACATGGGGCATGTCAGGAACTATACACTGGGCGATGTGGTCGCGCGATACAAGCGCGCTAAGGGTTTTAACGTATTGCACCCGATGGGTTGGGACGCATTTGGCCTACCCGCGGAAAACGCAGCCTTTGAAAGGAAAATTCATCCAGCTGCTTGGACCTACCAAAACATAGCTTCAATGCGCGGTCAGCTTAAATCGATGGGTTTGTCTTTGGATTGGTCGCGCGAGTTTGCGACTTGTGATCCGACTTATTACCGTCACCAGCAAGCCATGTTCAATAAGATGCTGGAAAAGGGCCTGGTTTACCGCAAAGAGTCTTGGGTTAACTGGGATCCAGTCGAAAACACAGTTTTGGCCAACGAGCAAGTTGAAAACGGCCGTGGGTGGCGCTCCGGCGCTTTGGTTGAAAAACGTCGTTTATCGCAATGGTTCTTTAAAATCACGTCCTACGCTGATGATTTGTTGGAAGCGATTGGAGGGTTAGAACGTTGGCCAGCCAAAGTACGGTTGATGCAGGAAAACTGGATCGGTAAGTCTTCTGGTGCCTACATCGATTTCGAAATCGAAGGTCAGTCAGATCGGCTGAAAGTTTTCACTACGCGTCCCGATACGCTTTTTGGTGCCTCCTTCTGTGCAGTGTCGCCGGAACATCCTATCGCAGAAAAGTTATCTAAAGATAATGCTGCACTTTTGGAATTCGTTCAGGAATGTCAACGTAGTGGTACCAGTGAGGCCGTTATTGAAACCCTCGAGAAGAAAGGTTTCGATACAGGTCTGAAGATCAAACATCCTTTGATCGAAGGTAAAACGCTTCCTCTCTACATCGCTAACTTTGTGTTGATGGATTATGGCACAGGCGCGATTTTCGGCTGCCCGGGTCATGATCAGCGAGATTTGGATTTCGCTCGAAAGTATGATTTGCCAGTCGTCGCCGTGGTCAGTCCAAAAGGCAAAAAGGATTTCGCAATCGATGACGAAGCCTACACTGGCCCTGGCGAAATCATTAATTCTGAGTTCTTGAACGGACTTGCAATCGAAGATGCAAAGAAAGCCGTCATTGAACGGCTGGAGAAGACTGATATTGGTCAGGGGGCAACTGTATTTCGCCTTCGTGACTGGGGTGCTTCCCGCCAACGCTACTGGGGTTGCCCCATTCCGATTATCCACTGTGATGATTGCGGTGCGGTGCCGGTGCCTGAGAAGGATCTACCAGTTCAATTGCCTGAAGACGTTGAGTTCGACAAACCTGGCAATCCCTTGGATCATCACCCAACTTGGTCCCATGTTAATTGCCCAAGTTGTGGGAAGGCTGCGCGCCGTGAAACGGATACGCTTGATACTTTCGTAGATTCCTCTTGGTACTTTGCTCGGTTTTGTTCACCGCAAAGCGGCGAACCAGTGGAACGCGATGAGCTCGACTATTGGATGTCGGTGGATCAATACGTCGGTGGCGTTGAACACGCCGTATTGCACCTTCTTTATGCACGCTTCTTTACACGTGCCATGAAAGAAATTGGTTATGCCGGTGTGAAAGAACCCTTCGACGGTCTATTCACTCAAGGCATGGTTTGCCATGAGACCTATAAAGACACTGACGGGAAATGGTTGTCACCTGACGAAATAGAGAAGAATGCGGACGGATCGCACAAGGCTCTGAGAGATGGTTCCTCGGTGGAAACCGGTCGCGTCATTAAAATGAGTAAATCAAAGCGAAACGTCATCGACCCCGCTGTCATCATTGATGTTTATGGAGCAGATACCGCCCGTTGGTTCATGCTATCTGACAGCCCACCAGAGCGGGACATGGAGTGGACTGAATCTGGCATCGAAGGCGCTTGGCGTTTTACTCAGCGCTTGTGGCGTCTTGTTCAGGAAAACCTCGCAACGATTAATGCGACAAACCGCATTGACAGCCCTGCCGGAAAAGCTCTTCGGGCTAGTTTGCACAAGGCGATTGATTCGGTCTCAAAAGATATCGAATCATTCCAATTCAACCGCGCGGTAGCTCGTATTCATGAGTTGGCAAACGACATATCTAAGGCCTTAAAAGAAGCCGATCAGGTCAGTCCGGCAACTCTGAAAGAAACATTCTCTACTTTGGCACAGTTAATCTGCCCAATGATGCCACACCTGTCCGAAGAAATTTGGCAGGTTTTGGGTAACAGTCGTTCCCTCACAGAAGTCGAATGGCCAACAGCCGATCCCTCGCTTTTGGTCGACGATTCGGTCACTATTGCTATTCAGGTTAATGGAAAAGTGCGCGGCACCATTGAAATTGCCCGTGATAGCGAGGAAAAGCTTGTTCAAGAACAAGCCTTGGCGTTAGAATCGGTTCTGAAATTTGTTGATGGCAAGCCTTTGCGCAAGGTCATCGTCGTCCCGAATCGGATTGTAAATGTTGTCGTTTAACCTGTTTAGGGGTTCAGTTCAGAAAGTCGCTCTTATTCTTGTGCTCGGTTTGGGCGTTGGAACGCTATCGAGCTGCGGATTCGAGCCACTACACGGGTCTGCTAACTCAGTGGATAACAGTCTCGGTTCGACTAGGATCCAGATTATCTCTGAACGTAACGGCCAGATGTTGCATAATCATCTTCGTGATAAATTAAATCCTGAGGGCTTGGCCCCAAACCCTTTGTACGGGTTGACGGTTGCGCTCAAAACAAAGACACGCACAACTGGCTTCACGAGTGAGCAGAGTGCGACTTATGCGACGATCATTGCCACAGCCGAATACTCGCTTTTCAAACAGAGCGACAAGGAAGAAGTTTACTCTGGAACTGCGGAAGCTGTGACTTCTTACAACAAGTTCGTGATGCCCTATACCAACCGTTATACGGAGCGTGATGCTACAGAGCGAGCACTGGCGGCACTGAGTGAAGACATCTACAATGGGCTCAGTACTTACTTCGCGACAAACCATTAATCGAGTGTAGGCGTGAAAGTTGCAGCCAACCGATCGGAAGCTTTCTGCCGAAATCCCGATCATTCGATCAACCTTTTTCTGCTTTACGGCAGTGATAAAGGAATGGTGAGAGACCATTTGCGTTTCATCATCAAGGCCTACAAGGGCCGTGCAAATACAAACTTAGCTGTCACTAAACTTGCCATCGAAGAAGTTCGCTCTAACCTTAGCCTGCTGTATGATGAAGTTCTGGGGTTTTCTTTGTTGGCTGAGCAAAGGCTGATCACTATTGAGGAAGTCACGGACACCGACAAAACCCTGGTGCAGAGTCTACTTGAGGATAGTTCAAAGCTCACGGCTCCGTTGGTCATGTTAGCTGGAAGCTTGACGGCGAAATCTCAGCTGCGGAAACTGTGCGAAAAACACGATGCAGTTGCCGCTATCCCTGCTTATGCGGACGATCAGCGTTCATTACCGAACTTTGTCCGCACTTTCTTCCAAGAAAACAACAAAATGATATCGCAGGACGCCGTTTTCTTCCTAAGCCAACAGTTAGGGGTCGACAGAGGCGTTACCAGGCAGGAACTCGACAAAATCCTGACTTTTGCGGGTGATAAGGCTTCAATCGAGTTGGAAGATGTTCAGGCGCTAAGCGCAAGTGAGTCGGGATTCTTCCTCGACGATTTACTTTACGCTGTTTTTGATGGAAAAGTGCATGACGTTGAACGGCTTTATAGCTTGGCTGTGGAAAATGCTGTTCAACCTTCGATCATTGTACAACAGTTATCAAAGCATGCGTTGAGGCTTCATGGCGTTAAGGCGTTGGTGGAGCAAGGAACCGCTGTCGACAGAGCAATTATGATGACGGGTGGCCCGCTTTTTTGGAAGGTGGGTGATCGATTTAAGCAACAAGCCAGAACTTGGCAACTTGGGCAATTGCTTGATACTGTTACTAAATTGGCTGAAGCAACCAAACAAAGCCGCAGCAATCTAGGAGTCGATGAAGCACTCTGTCATCGTGCTCTATTATCAGTGGCGGCGCAATCACCGTTAAGAAGACGTTGATCTTGAAGTTTTTACTTCTTTAGCTTTTCCACGATGTTTTCAAGCTGATCCAAGTTTTGATAATGAAAACTTACAACGCCTTTTGCACCTTTAGATAAAACGTCGACTTTTAAACCGAGTAAAGCCTCTAGATCTTTTTCAAACTGTCTAATGTTCGGATCTTTTGCTTTATCCTCATTTGCCTTTTTGTCTTTGGAGCTCGGTTCTTGGCCCTCTTTTTTGACCAAAGCTTCCGTCTGTCGGACGTTAAGCGATAGATTCACGACCGCTTGTGCCAGCTTTTCTGGATTGATTGCAGGTAGCAAAGCTCTCGCGTGGCCGGCGGATAAACGTCCATCCAGCAACATATCTTTGACGCCAGCGGGCAACTGTACCAAGCGCATCATATTGGCGATATGTGGTCGGCTTTTACCTGAAATCTCAGAAATTTTCTCTTGGGTGTAGGAAAACGCCTCTGCCAAGCGCAAATAGCCTTCTGCTTCTTCCAATGGGTTGAGATCTTCCCGTTGAATATTCTCAACGATGGCGATCTCTAGGGTTCTTTGATCGTTTAACTCCCGAATTAGAACGGGAACTTCATGCAATTGCGCTAACTGAGCCGCCCGCCATCGCCGCTCGCCAGCGATAATCTCATAAGTATCCGCTGAATCGCCTGTGCTACGGACCAAAATTGGTTGGATAACACCGTTGGCTTTGATTGAGTCGGCTAGATCTTGAAGAGCTTGCGCATCAAATTCTCGTCGAGGCTGGAATTTCCCGGCTTTTATCTGCTCGATAGCGATGGTTTGAGGACCAGTAGGTGCTAGTGTCGCCTCTTCAGTGGACAACGTCGCCGCAATCCCTTCTTCGCCCAGGAGAGCCGCTAAACCCTTTCCCAGAGCTTTCTTCTTTGGTGCTTTAGCCATTGTTACTCTCCTAGCGTTTCAACATTTCAGCAGCGAGTTGAATATAGGCCTTCGCACCTGACGACTTCAGATCATAAAGAATAACAGGTTGACCAAAACTTGGCGCTTCGGAGATCCGAACGTTCCTTGGAATTACTGTTTTAAAAACTTTATCACCCAGAAAAGCCCGAACATCATCTTCAACCATCACACAGAGGTTGTTCCGGCGATCAACCATGGTGAGAACAACACCAAAAATTTCCAATTTGGGATGAATGGCCTGTTTTATACGCTCGATTGTCTTCAGTAGGTGCGTAAGTCCTTCCAATGCATAAAATTCAGCCTGCAAAGGGATCAAAACAGATTGTGCAGCGACGAGCGCGTTAATTGTCAACAAGCCTAAGGCAGGTGGGCAATCAATCAGAATATAGTCATAAGCCTCACTAACAGTCGCAAGGGCGTTTTTCAGACGAAATTCTCTCTTATCAAAATCTGTCAGTTCGATTTCAGCGGCTGCCAAGTTCACATCTGCTGCAACAAGGTCCAGACCCTCAATGCCTGTAGATTGGATAGTTGTTTTTAAGTCAGATTCGCCCAGCAAAACCTTGTAAAGGTTCTGTTCGCGTTCATCTTGTTCAAAACCAAAGCCCGTTGTTGCATTTCCCTGTGGGTCCCCGTCAACGATGAGGACTTTTTTCCCACAAGCCGCTAAACCAGTGGCCAGATTCACTGCTGTTGTGGTTTTGCCAACTCCGCCTTTTTGGTTTGCGAGAGCAATGATTTTAGCCATTTACGGAGTTACCTTGTTGGGGTTTTAAATTTGATATCTCAAGAATCAAACCTGAGTCGTCGCTAAGGCTTTTATGGCGAAGACAGCTAAATTGCCACCCTGTTTTCGAGTCGTTTATCTCTTCTTCTGCCTTTATTCCTTTTGGGAAAATAAAGGTCGTATCTTCTTTGGAAATGGGGTGGGCAAGATCAAACAATTTGGGAAGCGGAGCCAACGCACGGGCCAGGATAACATCAAAATCCTTACCCACTATTTTTTCTATCCGGTTGTTTTCTAATGTTATTTTTACTTCTGTCACTCGAGCTACTTCGCGAAGAAAGCCAGATTTCCTGATGTCCGATTCCACCAAGGTCATGTTCTCTACACCAGCAAGCGCGAGAAGTAGTCCAGGAATACCTGCGCCTGTTCCCAGATCGGCGATTGTCGTTTGAGGGTTGTCGGTCGTGAATTTCCTAATCAAGGTTAGTAGTTGCAGCGAGTCGAGCAAATGACGGTCCCAAAACTGATCCAATGTCCTCGGGCCGACGAGGTTAACCGTCTTCTGCCATTTAAGAAGAAGATCGTAATAGATTTTCAAACGCTCTAGCGATTGAAGATCTAACCGCTGTGGCAGTGAAGAGAGGTTAGATTCTGACAAAGTCTACGCCGCAAAATTAGATGTGGAACCGCTCTCACGTTTCACAAAACGTAACAAAGCCATAACAGCTGCTGGCGTCATACCAGTGATACGTGAAGCAGCTCCAAGAGTATGGGGCTTAGCAGCGTTTAGTTTCTCAACGGTCTCATTAGAAAGTGACCCTATCTTGCTATAGTCCATGTCTTTTGGAAGCTTTAGTGCTTCATCCCGTCGTAGCGCTTCTATATCAGCGTCCTGGCGACCTAAATAGCCAGAATAGAGCGCGTCGATCTCTAATTGTTCAATGACATCTGATCTAAGATCCGACAATTGAGGAAAGCTTTTAGACAGACCTCCAAAAGTAACGTTAGGAAATGCCAACATATCGGCTGCTGAGCGTTTTTGACCATCTTGGTTAACCTTGTAACCCCTCTTGGACCATTCATTGGGCGAGAATGTCAAAGCAGCCATGGCGGCTTTAGCCTCATTTATGGCATGCACTTTGGTTTTGTGAAATTCTTCGCGCTCTTTGCCAACACAGCCGATAGCAATTCCTCGGTCCGTCAAACGGAGGTCTGCGTTATCGGCCCTCAGTCTTAATCTGTACTCCGCTCGGCTGGTGAACATTCGGTAGGGCTCATTAGCACCTCTCGTGATCAAATCGTCGATCATAACGCCGATATAGGCCTCTGCTCGATCTAACACGAAATCTTTTTTGGAACCAGAAGCCTTCAGAGCAGCATTAATACCTGCAATCAACCCCTGCCCTGCCGCTTCTTCATAGCCGGTTGTGCCATTAATCTGCCCCGCTAAGTAGAGGTTTGGGAGCTTTTTAGTCTCCAACGTCGGTAATAATTCTCTTGGGTCAATGAAATCATATTCGATCGCATAACCAGGTCGAATGATCCGTGCGTTCTCCAGTCCAACAATCGACGTTATCATTTGCTCCTGAACGTCTTCGGGTAATGACGTCGAGATACCGTTTGGATAGACCGTGTAATCGTCGAGGCCTTCTGGCTCTAAGAAGATCTGATGGCGTTCTTTTTCAGCGAACTTGACGACTTTATCTTCAATCGAGGGGCAATAGCGTGGACCAACGCCATCGATTTGCCCAGAATAGAGTGGTGCGCGGCTGATGTTATCGGAAATAATCTTATGCGTTTGGGGGTTTGTGTAGGTGATATGGCAATCGATCTGTGGCACTTCTACCTTGCTTGTAAGCAAAGAGAAGGGCACCGGGGGATTATCTGCCTGTTGAGCCTCGAGAATATCCCAGTTAATTGTACGGCCATCCAACCTCGCTGGCGTGCCTGTTTTAAGACGGCCCATGGCGAACCCAACGGCTTCTAACCGCTCAGATAATTTGACAGCTGGCGCTTCATCAACACGACCAGCCGGAATTTGCTTCTCGCCTATATGAATCAATCCGCGTAGAAAGGTTCCTGTGGTTAGAACGACGGTCTTGGACTTGATTGCTTCACCGTTGTCTAGAACGACACCGCGAAGGTTTTGCTCATTATCAAAGTAGAAATCGTCCACGGCCCCGGCGATTAGAGTTAAATTCTCTACATTTGACAGAGCTTCCTGCATAGCTTCACGGTAGAGTTTGCGATCAGCTTGGGCTCTGGGTCCTCTGACAGCTGGTCCTTTGCTGGCGTTCAACATTCTGAATTGAATACCTGACTGATCAATGACTTTGGCCATGAGCCCGTCTAGGGCGTCAATTTCACGAACGAGATGGCCTTTGCCTAACCCCCCAATAGCGGGGTTACATGACATTTCGCCAATTTTGGACAAATCATGGGTAATGAGTGCTGTGTGTGCTCCCATGCGTGCGCTTGCTGCTGCTGCATCGCAACCGGCATGGCCTCCACCAACTATTATAACGTCATAGGCTACATCGTGATTCATTCGAATTTCCTGGATTGTTTCACGTGAAACAATGGCTCAAAACTTGGTCAGTCTTTATTACTTTCCGATGCAAAAATCACCAAAAATGCGGTCTAACAAATCTTCAACATCAACTTGCCCAATCAATCTCCCGAGTAGTTGCGATAACTGACGCAAATTTTCGGCAAAAAGTTCAGGTGTTTCCGTCCTCATCGCCTGGTCAATCACTTCCATCGAATCGTTCATGATCTGGATGTGACGTTCCTTTGCAACAATCTGATCCGTGCCATCGAGTGCGAAGTTCTGAGTTACCCATTCTTCTAGACGGGATAACAGATGATCTGTTCCCAAACCTTGCTTAACAGAAACAAGAAATTCTAAATTGATTGTATCTGTGCTTAAGTCAGACTTGTTGAATACTTTCCAAACTTGATCTTCTCTAAAGAAACCGTAATCGTCGTACGCCGATTGACTGGTTACCATGTCGGATAGATCGAAAAGGAAAAGGACTAAATCAGCCTTGGAAATTTCGTCGAGGCTCCGTTGGACGCCAAGATTTTCTATTTCGTCGCCACTAGCTCGTAATCCCGCAGTATCTGTGAGTGTCACCGGCAATCCGGAAAGTTCTAATGATACCGAGATGGAGTCTCTCGTCGTACCAGCAATATCTGATACAATAGCTCGGTCTTCTCTAGCCAAGAGATTCAGCAGAGAAGACTTTCCAGCATTCGGAGGCCCCGCAAGAACAACCTTCAATCCAGACTCGAGCTTTACCGCTTTTCTTCCGTTATCCCTCTGAGTTTCGAATTCACTGCGCAGAATTTTGAGCTGATCCTGGGACTGTTTCCAAAGATCATCTGGTAGATCCTCGTCGGGAAAGTCAATATAGGCCTCGACAAACGCAGCTGATTTGATCAGTTCCTCTCGCCACTTCGACACCTTCTCTGCCGCGGCTCCACCAATCTGTTTCAGAGAAAAATCCAGTTGCCGCCTGGTCTGAGCATTAATGAGATCTCCAAGACCTTCGATTTGGGCAAGATCCATCTTGTTGTTGTCAAAAGCATGCCTGGAAAACTCACCGGGTTCCGCCGGTCTCAAGCCTTTTCTGGTCGAAAGATCTTCCAGTATCGCCTTGATAACAGCCAGGCTACCATGGCAATGAATTTCCCCACAATCCTCCCCTGTAAAGCTCTCTGGGCCAGGAAAGTAGACCACTAAAGTTCTATCGATCATACCTCCCAGTTGATCCCGCAACAGACGATAGAACATCTGGCGAGGCTTAAATTCCGATACAGACAATCCGGTTAAGACAGACAATGTTGCTAACACTTCTGGGCCCGACAGACGGATAACAGCCACCGCGGACCGACCCGCAACAGTGGAAAGCGCAAATATTGTATTTTTGTTGACAGCCATAAAACCAAATATGTTTCACGTGAAACAAAAAAGGGGGGAACAAACTCCCCCCAAATTACAAACAGATAACCAAAGAAGTCTACTGATTCATAGAATCAAAGAAGTCCTGATTCGTTTTCGACGTCCTTAACTTCTCCAAAAGGAACTCCATTGAGTCCACAGCACCCATGGGCATGAGAATACGACGTAACACCCACATCTTGGACAAAGTGCCCTTATCAACAAGAAGCTCCTCTTTACGAGTACCTGACTTGCCAATGTCGATCGCTGGGAAGGTTCTCTTGTCAGAGAGCTTACGATCCATAACAATTTCCGAGTTACCTGTACCCTTAAATTCTTCGAAGATAACTTCGTCCATGCGACTGCCGGTATCAATCAGCGCTGTACCGATGATCGTCAATGACCCGCCCTCTTCAATATTACGAGCAGCACCAAAAAACCGCTTAGGACGCTGAAGCGCGTTGGCATCCACACCACCAGTTAAAACTTTGCCAGATGAAGGAACAACAGTGTTATAGGCACGAGCTAGACGTGTGATGGAATCCAAAAGAATGACAACGTCATGTTTGTGTTCCACCAAACGCTTTGCTTTTTCGATCACCATTTCACTCACTTGAACGTGGCGGGTCGCTGGTTCGTCGAAAGTGGAAGATACGACTTCGCCGCGCACAGAACGCTGCATGTCGGTTACCTCTTCGGGGCGTTCGTCAATGAGCAGAACAATCAAATAACAGTTTGGGTGATTTTCGGCGATCGACTTAGCGATCGACTGTAACATCATTGTTTTACCGGTTCTCGGTGGCGCTGTCAGCAAAGCGCGTTGACCTTTCCCAAGCGGCGATACAAGATCGATAACACGTCCGGTGCGATCCTTTACCGTAGGATCGGGATTCTCCAGCCGAAATCTTTCTTCTGGGTAGAGTGGCGTTAAGTTATCAAAATTCACCCGATGGCGGGCCTTTTCAGGCTCGTCAAAGTTAATCTTAGTAATTCGGACAAGCGCAAAATAGCGTTCATTATCTTTCGGCGCACGAATTTCACCTTCGATTGTGTCACCAGTACGAACGGCGAAACGTCTTATCTGGCTCGGGCTGATGTAGATATCATCTGGGCCCGGTAGATAATTTGACTCTGGAGAGCGAAGAAACCCGAACCCGTCCTGCAGAACCTCCAAAACACCATCGCCAAAAATGGCTATGTCATTCTCAGCCTGTGTTTTCAAGACCGCAAACATAAGTTCCTGCTTACGCATAGAACTAGCATTTTCAATTTCCAATTCTTCTGCAACTTGCAGCAAATCAGCAGGCGTTTTAGCCTTTAGCTCGTGTAGGTTCATATGTGGGGCTGACACTCGAATGAGTTAGGAGGTGAAATAGTCTAGGAAAAGAAGAAAGTTCCAGCAAGAATAGCCGTTAAACAACTTATCCATCGTCTACCCTGCCATCAAAATAGTGTCAAGCGCAACTTGAGTCGATTAAAACGGCCGCATAACAATCATAACAACAATAACAATCATCAAAACCGCCGGAACTTCATTAATAATCCGGAAGAATTTCTCACTGTGTCTATTGCTATCGGAAGCAAAAGCGCGTTGGCATTGACCCAAAAAGACATGAACATAGATCATGATGAACAAAGATAACAATTTGCACCACAACCAAAAAGAGCCCCAATCAACATTACCAAAGTAAAACAACAACAAAAGCCCGCTCAAAAAAGCCACAACAAAGGCTGGTGTCATGATGGCTGTTAACAAGCGCCGTTCCATCACTTTAAACGTTTCTACGGCGTCATTATTGTCTCTCAGCTGAACATGATAGACAAACAAACGCGGCAGATAAAGCATTCCCGCCATCCAAGATATGACGGCAATAATATGAACGGCTTTGGTGAGAAGATAGAAATCCACGCTCTAATCTCGTCTTACCAACTCAATCAATCGGCTCACATGGTCTGGGTTAGTATACTGGATGATGCCATGTCCCAGGTTAAAAACAAAAGGGCCATCTTTAAGATTGCTGAGAATAGCAGCCACAGAACTCTCTAGATGTTCACCGCCAACAAGTAGAGACACTGGATCCAAGTTACCCTGAACTGTTTTCTTCCTCTGTAAATTGTCCCGCGCCCAAGATAAAGGCAAAGACTGATCCAAGGAAAGACAATCAAGCTGCTCCGATTCAGCGAAAGAAAGATAGCCTAAACCCACGCCCCGCGGGAAAACTATGATTGGCACAGAAGGATGAACCGTCTTCACTTTATCAACGATGCGCAAAATAGGATCTAAAGACCAACGTTTGAGATCTCCTGCAGGTATAACACCTGCCCAAGAATCAAAAATCTGAAGCGCTTCTGCGCCGGCGTCTAATTGCTTAATCAAGTAATCCGCTGTTGCATCCACCAACAAATCTATCAACCGCTGAAACAACTCCGGCTGACCAAATGCCCACTTTTTCAACTTCATGAAATCTTTAGTGCCGCCACCTTCAATCATATAGGAGGCGACGGTCCAAGGCGCACCAGCAAATCCAATGAGAGCGGTCTCACTTGGCAAAGACTCTTTTAGTCGACCGACAGTTTGGTAGACAGGACCAAGCGCCTCGTGAAGCTTATCGACAGATAAACGGTCCAGATCAGCTTCCCCTGTCAGGGCATCCAACTTCGGGCCTTCACCTTCGGCGAACCAAAGTTTTTGTCCAAGAGCGTGGGGAATGACCAGAATATCTGAAAACAAAATCGCAGCATCAAAGCCATAACGACGGATCGGCTGAAGAGTCACTTCACAAGCCAATTCCGGATTAAAACAAAGATCAAGAAAGGAACCAGCATCTCTCCTGACTTCTTTGTACTCTGGTAAATAGCGACCTGCTTGTCGCATTAACCAAATGGGTGGACGACTAGTCTTTTGTCCTCGCAAAGCTTGGATGAAAAGTTTTTCTTCCGAACGCATCAAACACTCTTATTAATTAAAAGAAAGATATAAAGAATCTTTAGTTGTTGTTGTAGGTCATGTTGAACATGGGGATACTATTTTATCCACATTTTGTCTCCTAAATCCACGCGGCGCTTTAACACTGTGAGTAAGATCGAAGAAAAATAAAAAATACCGTTTATTTACAATAGGTTACACAATAATAGGTAAATCGAAAAACGTCGTTGCTCTACTCTACTGTTCAGCACTGTTAAAAACTTATCCAGCCAAAATAACTTTAGGATAGAAAATAGGCTTTTACAGTTTCTGACGAGAATTTCGAATTTTACTCACAAACCACAGAATTCAATCCCGACCTATTCACAGCTTTTTCCTCATGCAAAGATCTCCATCTGGGAACTCGAATGAGGGTGTGATAGGAAGAACCAATTGCAATCTGACTCTAGAGCCAAATTATGGAAAATGAAAAGTTTAATCTGCATCTCGTGTCAGACTCGACTGGAGAAACAATTATCTCTGTTGCAAGAGCTTGTTTAGCTCAGTTTGAAAACGTCGCCGTGGAACATCATGTTCACACGCTAATTAGAACTTCAGCGCGTATGGACCGAGTCATATCCGCCATTGAGGCTCACCCTGGCCCTGTTCTCTACACCTTGGTTGATGATGAACTTCGAACAAAGTTGGACGAGACTTGCCGTCAGTTGGCCGTGCCTTCCATACCACTTCTAGACCGGGCTATTCATATGATGGCGAACTTCTTTGGTGTGGATGCAAGGGCACAACCTGGTCGTCAACATGCGCTGGATAAAGACTATTTCTCCCGTATTGAAGCGATGGACTACACTCTGGCGCATGACGATGGCCTTTGTCCGGAAGAGTTCGAATCAGCCGATGTGGTTTTGATTGGTGTTTCACGATCGTCCAAAACGCCAACCTCTGTCTACCTTGCAAATCGTGGCGTAAAAACGGCTAATATACCCTTCGTTCCAGGGCAAAAGTTGCCAGAATCCGTACTAAATTTATCTCGGCCTTTGGTGATAGGTTTGACGAAAGATCCAAAACAGCTGGTGCAGTTGAGGAGAAATCGCCTGCGTTCTTTGGGCG
>Ga0055584_100000884_pt1 | contig 28890 bp, 19 predicted proteins | sample OSDHelmetaG_FD_58716 | JGI IMG/M metagenome (GOLD analysis project Ga0055584, IMG submission 58716) | Pelagic marine sediment microbial communities from the LTER site Helgoland, North Sea, for post-phytoplankton bloom and carbon turnover... | ecosystem: Environmental > Aquatic > Marine >... | reverse complement strand
CAGTTCACGCATCCGCATCAGAACCGGGTTATCCTGCAGTAACTTGGCCGAGTTGACCTGACTACGGATAGCCGCCGTTTCTTCACGGCGTGCAATCAGATTTGCCTCGGCTGCTTTTTTGGCCTCCGTGACCTTATTCATCACATCCTTCATCTCGCCTGGCAGGATCACATCGCGAATACCCACCGAAGCAATTTCCAGACCCAATTCACTTGCACGACGTCGAACATTGTCTTCAATGTCTTTTGCCAGCGCATCCTTATCCGTCAGAAAGACATCCAATTCGCGCGAACCTAGTACCGCCCGCAACACAAGCTGCGTTTCACGGTACAGCGCCTGCCGTACGTCGTCTGTTAAAGTGACCGCTTTACGGGCATCAGTCACCTTGTAAGTCACAGCAGCGTTGATACGCAATGTGACTTTGTCAGCCGTCATGATGTCCTGGCCGCTGACGTCAACCATTGTCTCACGCAAATCGATCTCGGCTACTAATGCATCCGACTGACCTAGCCAGAAGGCATACAGACCAGGCACCAGCGTCTCAACATACCGGCCATCGATAAACAGTACACCCACATGGTCACGTTCTACCGTGCAGACATCAAGGTACCGCTGTGCCATGTTGGAACGCGCGATTACCTTGAGATCAATATGCTCAAAACGGACTTCACGCGTATCAACAATCTCAACGCGCACATCCTTCTGACCTGTCCAGTAGGCGTAAAGACCTGCTGGCAGGATCTGGCTGAATCGGTTCTCGATCCAGACGAGCGCCCGTTCGTGATCCTTCAGATCCAGAATAATCGCATCTTCTTTCAAAGCCCCCGATTTGACAATCAGGTCCAGCTTCTCGTGAATCAGCAATGGTTCACGCATCGAAATCACGTCAACCTGTTCTTGAGAGAAAGGATCGAAAGACCAGTGGGTTCCGGCGTTCAACAATCCCTGAAATTCGTCATTCCGGAACTGTAGACCTTTTTCAAAGCTTAAAATTTTGTAACGTTTGAAGCCGAACATCACATACCTCCTCAGGGAAACTCCCTGGACCTTTCGTCTCTGTTTCGTTTTAAAGAGTGTTGACTTTTAAATAAACGCGGCTCCTGTGCCGCGAACTGTTTGATGAAGACACCTTTCGAAGACAGAATGTTCGCGGATCACACGCAACAATCGCGGAGTACGCTTGAGTATTCTTCTTCAACAGTATCCAAAAACTTTCTCGCCGAGAGGATCTTCCTGGTTTCCCACAGGATTCCATTCTGATCGCTCTCATTGCTTCCATCTGCTTCAACTGTTGAGTCTTGAACGCGGTATCCACGTACTACAAGGCGTCGTCACATGCTGTTTTGAGTCACTTTCAGCATGCGAATCACAGGCGATTCACACGCCGTCTGTTCTCCAAAACCGATCTTTAAAACATCTGCCTCCGTCCGGTTTCATTGGGGTTGATTTGCAGCCAACCATACTGGGCGTCGGAACGGGACTCGAACCCGTAACAACCAGATTGAGAGTCTGGGGCTCTAACCATTGAGCTATCCTGCATTGATTTCGCCCGTTTAGATTCCATACACGGGACATACAGAGCCAAACCCTCACGGGTAACCTGCATGCCGCTGGAGAGACGACATCAATGGTACGTGCGTTCGGACAAAGCCAACAAGACTGTGGTTCGCTTTTATGCCATCAGAAACAGAAAGGCATCGTCTGCTTTTTTCTTGGTAGCCTCATCTTCAATGAAGCGTCGGATGGTGTAATAACCATACAGGGTTTTGATGCGATGCGTCAGACGCGCTTCGTCTCGTTTCAGCATGCCTTCCCAATAGATGGGCGTAAGAGGATCACGCGTAGATTTAACGACCGCTCCCAGTTCGTTTTCCACATCGGGCAATGTACGCCATAAGCGAATGTGTTGATGTTGCGCGGGTAACGCCAGTCTGGCGAGTTTTTCATAACCGAATCGATTCAATTCCGTGATCGCAGCCGCATGGTTGATGATATGCCACAAACCGCCGAAGCCCTGCTTCCTGACCGCTGCCGTCGAAATCAACTCGGCAATCGTGACATCAATCATTTCCTGAATCGATTGATACTGGGGGAATGACCTGTCGGCTTCCAGTTTGACCTGTTTGCCGTTCAGCCAGCCTTTTTCTTTACCATAATAGCCTCGACCCGCATGTGCATTGTTGAAGCCCGCCGTCATTTTGCGAATTCCGGTGATGATTTGAGGCGTGGCGTATTCGTTGTGATCGTGTAGAGCGCGGACTGCGATGGAGGCAAAGATGATATTGTGTCCCGATTGCCGAGTCTCACCGACATTCTTTTGCAGTGCTGTCACAATGGAATCGATGGCAGCCGAATTAGATGGTTCTGTGGGAAAGCTCTTGAACAGCCCGGTCGGCGTGATGCCCGCTTTCTTAGCGTTGAACCAGAATCCTTCCTCGCCGGCGATGATGCGTTTCAACTCGCCTGTAATCCCTGCGAAGACCTCCTCGGGTAGATCGCTTTGATCTTCACTAAAGAAATAACCTGCGGCGACAGCGGCGCCCAGATGACCGGCCATGTTTCCCGCCTGATGCGAGTGGGCCAGTCCACAAACACCTTTATAGAGATAATCAAATTCTATCATGCGATACGTCTCCGTTAATGATGCTTTGATTCTCTTACAATCTTCGCCTGTCAAAACGTTACGGTCAAGCAATTAACGGATGCAGGGTGTTTATTGACTTTAATGAGAGTCGCTGTTCTGTTTTAATATCGCTCGCAATTCGAGTGGATAATCGGTCAGTATCGCGTCAATGCCCGCAGTTGTCACTCGCTTCCAATTTTCTGGCAGATTGCCACTCACAGTAGCGCCCGCAATGAAGGCCCGCTTTCCTTTTTGGTGCACGCGTTTCATTTCAAATTTTGATGGAAGATATCTCACGTAGACCCAATCCGCTTTGGCGGCCTCCAGAGCTGCGGGGAATTCAGTTGCATTATTGGCGACTGCTGCAGTCTCCGCTTTCACAGAAGCAGCTTTGATGTTCGCTCGCACCTTTGGTTCTTGTATGGTTCTGCCAATAAAGAGCAACCGATTCAAGATCTGATGCTTTTCAGCCAGTCGTACAACATCCTGTTCGATATCTGCATCCTTAAAATCGACGGCGAGCAAAATGTCATGCTGACGATACGAGGCAGCCAACTGCAGCACTTCTTCAATAGTTGGCACCTTCTCTGTGGCGAACTGGGGATCAAACCAACTGCCCGCGTCGAGCTGTTTTAGTTCTGCCAATGTCATCTCATTGACATTCCCTTTGCCGTTGGTCGTGCGGTCGACCGTGGCGTCATGAATACAAACCAGATGTCCGTCTTTTGTTCGCTGCACATCAAACTCGAATCCGAGCCGTAATTCGAGACAGGCCCGGAAATTTGCGAGAGTGTTTTCGGGTGCTACCTGCAACAATCCACGATGCGCGACAATCAAAGGCCGATGCGCTTCAGCAGAGTAAGAATTCATTGTGACACAGAATAACGCTAGTGGGAGAGCCAGAAATTTGAACAGGAAAATCATGCCTTGATCAATTTCAGAAAGTGTAATGGTTATTGAACAAATGATATTTTTAAGCGTACAACGCGGAAATTGATAATTCAATCTCCCGATCACTGTAATTTATAAATCAATATCTAATGAATGAAATGTCGCAAACCTATATCAATAAATAGTTTATGTGCAAGTGACAGTGCGAGGAAGACAATTATAAATATATTATGGTTTGATCTTACAAAATGTCGATATACGAACTATAATTCGTTAATTGAAATTCATGAAAAAGTTGACATATTCTGTGCTCGTGAGAGGCTTGGTCTGTAAAGGAGTTCACGCTGGCTTCCCGGGCAGATTTAAAAATCCCATTGGATGATTCGAGATTTGTTCGGCGAATCAAGCTCTTCAAATTTTTTTGTAACGCCTTTTCCTTGTAAATTGCTCATGACTCTTGCCACTCCCAATAGTGTAGATGCCAGAATCCAAACGGACTCGAAATCATTGCAAAATGATATTAAAGCCACCGTTTGGCTATTTGAGCAATTGGCCATTCATGCTGGTCACTCAGCAGATCGCTCTCGAATTCGTCGTGCATTAATTGAAGCGAGTTCCGCGAGAACTTCAGAATCAGCCGATGAATGGTGGAACTGGCTTGTGGAAGCGAGCCGTAGTTTAGGGCTCAAAGATAAGGTGATGGATTGTACGTACAGCGAATTGATGGACATCACCAGAGAAGGCGGAAAAATTATCACTCGTGTGGGTGATTCACATCAATGGACCGCGATTCTCTCCTCTAAAAGACAACGTTTTCAAGTCTTACAGCCTCAACTGGAAAAGAAGCAAACCTGGCTGAGCGCCCGCAGAATGCGCAGAGTCCTGCAGATTTCCAATCGTGATGAGGTAGTCCGCTGTCTTGTGATCAAGCCTGAATTGACAGCTACCGATTTTTCCACAATGGATCAACACGAGCGAGAACCGTTGAACCGGGTACTGGCTCTGTTTAAGCCGGAGTCGTCCGATATTTGGATCGTCACGATCTATGCACTGGTGACGGGTCTATTGGCATTAGCAACTCCTTTAGCGGTTGAGACTTTGGTCAACACGGTTGCCTTTGGTCGATTGCTACAACCCGTCATTATTCTGGCGATCATGTTGCTGGCGTTTCTCTCCTTTTCCGCCATCTTGCTGGGGTTGCAGACCTATGTTGTGGAAATCATTCAACGCAGACTTTTTGCGCGCGTGGCGGCAGACCTTTCCTACCGGCTACCCAGAGTGGTTCCTTCAGCGATTGAAGGTAAGTCAGGACGAGAGTTGGTGAACCGGTTTTTTGATGTCGTCACCGCGCAAAAAGCAATGTCAGCACTCATGTTGGATGGAATTTCTCTGGTGTTGACCACATTGATAGGTATGACGGTTCTGGCATTTTATCATCCCTGGTTACTCGGCTTTGATGTGGTCCTGTTGGCATTAATCGCTTTTGTGATTTTTGTATTAGGCCGCGGTGCAGTCAAAACCAGCATTAAAGAATCCCAGGCAAAGTATAAGGTCGCTGCCTGGTTGGAAGATTTGATCGGTTGCCCGACTGCTTTTCGTTATCGGGGAGCTACTGAGTTTGCCCTCGATCACGCCGACCATTTAACGTATGAATATCTGAGCGCGCGAAAGAAGCATTTCCGAATTGTGATGCGACAAATTATCTTTGCGCTCGGCATGCAAGCGGTTGCGAGTACTGTTTTACTGGGATTGGGGGGCTGGCTGGTCATTTCCGGTCAATTGACGTTAGGTCAACTGGTTGCAGCCGAATTGATCGTCACAGTCATTGTGGGTTCCTTTGCCAAGTCAGGTAAGCATCTGCAGAGTTATTATGATCTGCTGGCTTCGGTCAATAAGTTGGGTGTCCTGTTTGATCTGCCCATGGAACGTCAGGATGGACTACTCGAAATGTCACATGAGAAACCGGCTGAAGTGAGTATCAGTAATGTGAGTTTGACAAAGCCACATTATCTTTCGCATGATGAGAGTTTCAGTCTGACTGTTGAGAGTGGCGCGCGACTGATGATCATGGGACCTTCAGGAACTGGTAAGAGCGGGTTACTTGATTTGTTGTTTGGTTTACGGATTCCTGCGGAGGGGCATGTAGCCATCAACGGAGTCGATCCTCGTGACCTGCGACCGGATGTACTCAGAAAGCAAGTGGCATTGGTGCGCGATATCGAAATATTTTCAGGGACACTGGAAGAAAATGTGCATCTGGAACGTCCCGATATTTCAACGGGAGATGTACGTGAAGCCCTGGAACGAGTGGGGTTGATTGATGATCTGCTCAAGCTTCCCGAGGGGCTCAATACACATGTTGTAGAGACCGGATTTCCTCTGACGAAGAATCAGGCACGCAAGTTGATGCTCGCACGAGCCATTGTGGGGCGGCCCCGACTCTTACTGATTGATGGCATGGTTGATGTGTTTCCCGATGAGGAAGCAGAGCAACTGACCCGGATGCTTGTGGATTCAGAACGTCTCTGGACTCTGATTATGGTCACTGGAAGATCAGGTCTGGCCAGGGTAGGCACTACAATAGAGAAGTTTGGCGAAGAGGGGATCATTTCTACGGGAGAGGGGACTCATGTCAGTTAAACAGCAGCTTGATACACCTGTGTCTGAAAATGAACAACAGCGTTGGTCGATGTTGGCACCTGTCGCCTACAGTGAATCGAGTATGCCATCACTGCGGCTTGTTAGATCATCGCGTGTCGCACGAACGATTGCCAAATATCTGTTTGTTGCGCTTGTGTTTACCATCATGTTGATGGCATTTGCTCCCTGGCAGCAATCTGTAACTGGAACCGGTAACGTGCTTGCCTATTCCGCGGATCAACGTCAACAGGTAATCCAGGCAACGATCAAAGGTCGGATTGCGAGATGGGGCACTGACATCTATGAGAACGCGCGCGTCAAAAAGGGTCAGGTAATTGCTGAAATTCGAGATTTGGACGATTCGTATAGCGCACGGCTGAATCTTCAGTTGATGAATAGCGAGCAGGCTGTCGCATCCGCCGAACAACAACTCGCGGCGGATAAAAGAGCACTTGTGGACTCGTTGAAAATTGTTGATCTGTATGAATCACAAGTAAAAACCTACGAAATTGTGAAAAACGAAATCACTGCAGCGCAAAATGCTTATGTGGAAATGGCAAAAAAGAAAGTAGAAGCGAAGCAACAGGAACTGAATGTCTATCAGGCAGCACTACCTCAATTGCAGGCAGAATATGATCGAATGAAAAAGCTCCAGGCTATCAATAATATCTCTTTGCAGAAGTTACAAGAGGTCAATCGGAAGCTAAATGAAGCGAGAGGGAAGGCCAAAGCAGGAGAGTCTTATTTTGGCTCTGCCAAAGACGAACTCGCAGGTAAAATGAGTGATCGAAGTGCCTATATCGAGAAGGCACAAGTTGATATTGATAAAACAAAATCATTCTGGGAAAAGGCAAATGTTGATGTTTCTAAGGACCAAAGTAAGATTGCGGAAACAGAGCAGAAGTTGAACAAGGCAAAAAAAGAACTACTTGATATGAAGGTCAAAGTGTCTCGGCAAGAGAGTCAGACCATTACCGCTCCCTTTGATGGATTTATCGTTCAGATCACTCCGAACCTGGGAACTGCAATCTTAAAAGAGGGTGATCCTATTTGCACAATCGTGCCTGATACAACTGATCGCTCCGTTCAAATCTGGCTTGATGGTAACGATGCACCGCTGGTGGAACCGGGGAGACATGTCAGACTCCAGTTCGAAGGTTGGCCCGCCGTACAATTTGCCGGATGGCCTTCCGTTGCGGTTGGCACGTTCGGCGGAGATGTTATTTCCGTGGATTCCACCGACGACGGACAAGGAAAGTTTAGAATTCTGATCAGACCCGATCCCAATGAACCAGCCTGGCCTACCGATCGCTTTCTCAGGCAGGGAGTACGGACGAATGCCTGGGTTTTGTTGAACCGAGTACCACTATGGTATGAAGTCTGGCGGAAATTGAACGGTTTCCCGCCCGCTGTCTCCATGGGGGAGCCAGGTAACAAAAACAAGACTAGTAAACCTCCTAAATTACCAAAGTGATTTCAGGTGCTTTAGGTTGAGTTTGCGGCCTTTGTAGTTTGTTCTGGTCTTAACGGTTCTTTCTGTGATTCCGGTTATATGGCCAGTACTCCCGATGAATATCCTCTGCTATATTTGCCGAATTCTATTACACAAGCGCTTATTTCCTTTAAATCACAGGATAATTTGATACCCGCATCAGCAGTCGTTCCGGGTTGAAAAGTGATAATCTCATGTTTCGAGTGTGGATTCCATTAATCGCAGCAGTTGCGGTCGGATGTACTGGAACACGGCAGAACGTGTCTCAGTTACTTCCCGAGCCGTCACAAGCAGTTGCGCGCGTTGATGTTGCCTCCCTACCTCCCAAAACAATTTCAAAAAGTGATTCCACACAATTTGAGCAGAAGGAATCGGTCAATCTTATTCCCATTTCAAGGGAAGAGAGTCCTGCCGCTGATTCTCAGTCAATTTCTCTTGTCGCTGCTGAAATCAGTCCTGATCAGGTCAGTCCCATTCCTCAGGTACCACCCTTACCCGAGCCGGGTTTTGAGCCCGGTCAAAACGGATTAATCCTGGAAGATGTAATTAACTCGGTCTATCAAAGCTATCCGTTACTTGAGGCAGCCCTCTATTCTCGCGATGTTGTCTCCGGCGAGCGATTAACGACATTGGGGGAATTCGATCGAAAATTTAAGGCCGGCAGTGAAAATGGGCCAGTCGGTTTTTACAAGACCTATCGCCAACATATTGGTTTCATTCAACCTCTGTATCAGGGGGGTGAAGTATTTGCCGGTTATCGGCTCGGTCGCGGAAGTTTTCAACCATGGTACCTCGAGCGACAGACAAATGAAGGTGGTGAATTCAAGGCAGGTTTCTCTGTTCCCCTTTCGCGAAATCGCAACATCGACGAACGCCGCGCCGCGCTCTGGCGCGCCACTTATGGGGTTGATGCGGTGGAGCCCGAAATTCAGGCGCAACTCATCAGCTTTGTACAAGAAGGTGCCTACACCTATTGGGACTGGGTTGCCGCGGGAGCTAAACTACAGATTGCAGACCGAATTCTGAAGTTGGCCCAGGATCGGACAAATCGAATTCGCAGCCAGGTTGAAAATGGTTTTCTTGATCCACCAGAGTTAACTGATAATCTCAGGCTGGTTGCAGAGCGACAGGGTAAACGTGCCTTTGCTGAACGTAAGCTACAACAGTCGGCCGTTAAACTTTCTTTGTACTACCGCGATGCGAATGGCACACCATTGATTCCCACTCCTGACCTGCTTCCCGCATTTCCTGTATTGGAAACAGTCAACGCAGAACGTGTTGCATTGGATGCTGAGACAGCTTTAGCACAGCGACCGGAAATCGCTACACTGGATTTTATTCAGCGGCAATTGGATATCGATCATTCTGAGGCCGTCAATGATACTCTTCCTTCGGTAGACCTCGTCATGGCAGCATCTCAGGATGTCGGTTACCGTACGAGCGCAAAGAATGACAAAGGTCCTTTTGAGTTGGATGCACTGTTGTTAGTGGAAGTACCCATCGAACGTCGAAAGGCACGCGGAAAAATTCAATCCGTGAGTGGAAAAATCGCACAGCTGAATGCCAAACGAAAATTGACAGAGGAAAAAATCGTAGCAGAGATAGAGTCGGCATATGCGGGATTGATTGGTGCTTTTAAACAGGCACATCAAGCGGAAAAGGCCGTTGCTTATGCGGAAGATCTGGCACGACGTGAACGACAAAATTTTGATGAAGGTTTATCGGACCTGTTGAAAGTCACGTTACGTGAACAATATGCGGTGGAATCTGCGGAAAAAGCAGTCGACGCCAAACTATTGTATTTCAAGGAACAAGCCGACTACAGAGCGGCATTGGCAGAAGATCAACTCTTGGATTTTGAGAGCGAAGAATAGCACCCACCGGCCCATTTTCATGTTCTGGCTTATTTTCCGACTGGTGGCGGCTGAGGACGGGCGAAAACCAGTTTGTTTGCCTTCGAATCATCGGACACGTATTCATAACCATCCACATGGAACTCGGTGAGTTGCTGCGGTTTGTCAATCCGGTTTTGAATGATCCAGGCTGCCATTTTACCACGTGCCTGCTTGGCAAATAACGCGATTGTGCGTGACTTTCCCGCTTTGATTTCCTTGAAAACGGGTGTGATGACGGTGCCGGTGAGATCACGTGGTTTGATCGCTTTGAAATATTCATTGGAAGCTAAATTGACCAGCGCTTTCTGTTTCTGTTTTGACAGAGCTTCATTGAGAGCAGCGGTGATTTTCTCTCCCCAGAAATCATACAGCGACGTGCCTCGGCTCGTTTTCAGACTCGTTCCCATTTCGAGTCGATACGCCTGCATCAGGTCGAGAGGACGCAGCACACCATATAAGCCGGAGAGAATTCGCAGATGATCTTGTGCAAACGCAAGATCGCGCGCTTTAAATTGGCTGGCGTTGAGACCCTGATAGACATCGCCGTTAAAAGTCAGAATCGCCTGCTTTGCATTTTCAATTGAGAATGGACGTGACCATCGGGTATATCGACTATGATTCAGTTCAGCCAGATTATCACTGATTCCCATCAGATCACTCAGTGATTTTTTAGACATCCGCTTCAGCTTTTTGACGAGCGTTTCTGCTTCATCGAGAAATTCAGGTGACGAGAATTTGGTCGTTTGTTTTTGCGAATCCAGATTCAGGGATTTTGCGGGAGAGAGCACAGTCAACATGGTCGCTATTGGTCCTTATAGGGTCGTTCGTATCCGCATTGTTTATAGAGAGCGCATGTCAGATTGTCAACGAAAAGAAATCCACGCGCAAGTTTTCGAAACTGGGGAAGCGAGTGTGATTGATCAAACTATGGTTTGATTGTGCGGTAAAACTGAATCATCGCGTCCACTTTATCCGTCTGTTGATGCAGCGAACCCCAGCGAAATACCATGACACCGGTTGCAGGCAATCGCGTTCCATGATCCAGAACTGCTTCAACCTGGGAAACAGGCACCGATTCACCCCAGTCCGAGAGTTGTACGATCGGCCAGATTTTAAGCCTTTCTCCCGATTGTCCTTGAATGCCGAGATGTTTTCCCAGCCAGGCGGTCTGGCGCGAGATCCACTCAGGATCTTTTGGATGATTAAAGCGCGCGTGATAAGGCATAATGCTGAAGACATCGACGTACTGTGCCTGTGCTTTCAGATCAATGGCCAGTTTGTTACGGAGTGCTCCGTTGAAATCCGTGTCTGTCCAGGGGCAGTGAAATGTTCCCAAGAGCGCTTGCGGACGTGTCGCATTGATGATCGCCCGAAACTCACGTACCCAGTCTGTGAAGACATCGCAGCGCCACTGGACCCACATTTTTTTCCGTTTTCCCCGTAGTAGATTTGCCAGTTCAGAAGTTGGTACATCTGGTAATTTTGTTTTGGTTTCGCGCTGGAACTGTTTCAAGCAACGATCACAAAAACAGGTATCAGGCATATCGGGTTCCGCGCGTTCCCAACTGGCGTGGCTATGATGGTAGTCGAGCCAGATGCCATCAATTTCAAATTCCTTGAGTACTCTGCGAAAATCATCCATGCGGTATTGACGATAGCCGGGATGCGTGGGGCAGATGCCCTGCCAACCATGAGGAGCCGGACAGATTTTCCCATCTACACCAACAGGAGCGGCGTCGGGATGTTTTTTGAGGTAGTTGGCGACGTGCATGGTATTGAATTCCGCAAAGACTTTCACGCCCTGTTTTTTCAATAGCGCGACTCGTTCCTGCGTCAAACTTCCTGAACCCATAAAGATCGTGTTCACGCCCAGCTCGGGCAGCGTTTTCTTCTGTTCTAATAATTGGGTAGGCGTGCCACCATAGATACCCCGGATTTTGACGTGCGGTCGTTTTTCAACCTGGGCATCTACAGGCTGTAAAGACAACAGAGTCATAGCTGAGATAACTGCCAGTGAAAACAAGATCCGAATCTGATGCCCTGTCATTAGAATTTCTCTCCTCAATAACCAGTGAATGACATACTTCAATCTATCGCGCCGGAGTGCATAGTTCAACCAGACAGGGCGAAGAATTGAAACCGTCATTGTTTCAACACGTCAGCGAGCCATTGGCGAGCCCGGGTTCGCTCGGGGATGTCTTTTAAAACCCATTCATCAGAATGATTGGGGTAGGGGATCGCCATGAAAGTGAACTGGCCTTTTGAATTCGCTGCTTTGAGATACTGTTCGGTCGCGCGCGTACTTTTTTCCTGTGTGATGAATTGGGGGCGATTACCGAAGCGGGCCAGCCGTTTGTATGCGGATACAGGATCGCTGTCGGGGTAATTCCATTTTCGAACGCCGTCATAATGGCTATGGGGCAGCATGCCTTTCCAGAGTGATGCAATTTTGTCATCGCGCAGGCCAATATAATTACAGGCGATTGCACCACGTGAAAAGCCGGTGAGAAAAACGGTTTTTGGATCGCCGCCGAATTCCTGGCAAATGCGTGCGACGGTCTGCTTACAGTAGTCGGCAGTCGCATCGGGGTCGCCCCACCACTTAATGGAATGTTTTCCATTTTTGCGATCGACGAACGGCAGGCTGACCCAGATCATGCCCTTTCCGCCAGACAATCCATAACCCAATTTACAGTCTTGAACACGTCCCTCACTACGATCATTAAGGGCATTTGAAAAACCGCCGTTCCCGGGGTATTCCATGATCACTGGGTATTTCCCGTCTGGTTTCCAGTCCGGAGGTAGATAGAGCGCGTGAGCGATTTCTGTTTTCTCAAAACCGGAGTTTTGCTGCCAGACCCGTTTACCAGGGAATGGCTTTTCATGAGTGACAGAGGGAACCTGCAAGTCAGAGGGCAGACTGTTGAGGTTCTCTGGTTTCGCTGCAGATAAACTGACAAGATGAAAGGCAACACTCAAGACAGGTATCAAATATTTCACAAAACTGATTCCGATCATTCAAAAAATTAACATCGCAAAATATCTCTAATCCACTTCCCGTTGAAATGAGAGTGAGTAGGAGTCAAGGGTTGGCGTGAAAGAGGGATCGTTCGTTGAAAGAATAAATTCGAGGGAAACCGGATGATCCACTCGAATTTTGGAACCGTTTGCGACATGGGAACGTATCTTTTCCCCGGATTGATTCAAGATGTTCACTTCGATTGATGTCTGATCTGACGTGCGTGCATGATAACTCAATCGGTTAAACAGACCGTGGGGAGGGGGGGCGAGCAGATCTGTCGTAAACTTGCCTGTTAAGAGATATTTGTCTGATTGTTTTTTTAAAACCAGATTGTCTGTTAAATTGACGACTCCCTCTTTGGTACCACGGTAGATGAAGTAAGAGTCCTCGTATGCCCAGGGAACAACATTCAGTCGCTGATAATTGCGACGACGTTGAAAATGTTCGGTATGGGGACCAAGGCCCCGGGTTTTGATAACATCTAATCCGCCACTTCCAGAGATGACCAATTCCAGAAAAGGGTCATTGTCAATATTGCAGACAAATGCATCGCCCCAGTAGCGCGGCGAGCCAACATCGTACTGGTCTAAAATCTCGCCTTCCGCCGAGAGGGCAAAGACAATGCCGTTCGCTTTCTTTTTACTACCTGTGACTTTACCGGCTTGATCAAAATAAGCGCCATTGGTCAGTGCAATAATCTCCATTTTCTGGTCACCATTCACATCGCATAAAATCGGTGTCAGATAAGCATGCGGGTTCTGATTCTTCAGTTCGGGGCGCAGGTTCTTGCGCCATTTGACATGACCTTTCGAGTCCAGACAATACACTTCGTTGTCGAATGTCATGCCGACGATTTCCACTTCTCCATCATGATCCAGGTCAGCCACGTTGGGAGAATCTTCACCACTCAAGCCTGGTGTCTTCCAAAGCAATTTACCATCTGTTTCAAAGGCGTAAATGGCGTCGTGAGCGTCATCTCCGGCATAATTGTCTACCGACTTGATGATTTCAACCTGACCATCACCATCGATATCAACCAATACCGGATCTGCGCTTGATGCGTTATCGTTAGTCTTGTACGACCAGAGGCTGTTCAATGTAACCGCATCAATGCGGTGCAAAACGCCCTTTCTGCTGCGCGAATCGTCGCCTGAACCTGCGAAAAAATCCCATCGACCATCTCGGTTAACGTCCATTGCCGAGGTATGGCAGCCACATTGAACCCAATTAGAACGTCGCCGGCTGAGTTCCAGATCCGCCATATTCAGTCGTATGAGAAACTTTGACCGCGAGCCGAACAACCCATCAAGCTGGCCATCACCATCGGCGTCAACTATCACAGCCGAATTTCCGAGCTTGGAGTCATTCGAATCCCACTGTCGTAGCACCTTCCCGGCAGAGTTGAGCACATACAGTCGTCCGGGACTGGAAACGGTATAAAGAATTTCCATAGTACCGTCGCCATCAAGATCGAAAGCAGAAAGACTCTGTTGAGATCCGGCAAATTTCTTGCTCCAGAGAACAGAACCATCACTGGCACTCAGCATTTGCAATGTTTTTGTTTTTCGTGAGGCGAACAACAACGCGCGCAGGCCATCGTTGTCAAAATCAACACAGACTTGTGAGTTACAAAAACTCAGATCCGATTTTTGGTAATTGAGTTTGAAGAGTTTGTCCTGCTTTGTTGTCTGCGAGGACTCTTTCTTCAATTTGATTTCAAGAGCCGGTTCGAATGCGCGGACGCAGGTCGTTGTTACAATCTGTGAAAATCCCAGGCTGATTAACAGTACATAACGGCACACGAATTATAATCTCCTGTTATTTGACAGGCCCATTACCTTGCAGATAGCTAAACAAATCTCGCAGATCCTGATCTTTCAACTGTTTTAATACATCTTCTGGCATGATGGAAACGGTGGCATTTTGAATTTCCTCGATGTCGCTTCGTCGAATTATCGATTGTTCGTTTTTATTATTCGCTAACACAATTTGTGCCGGGGTTTCCTTGATTATAAGTCCCGTCAGAACGCGTCCATCCGTTGTCAGCACGACAGAGGGTACGAATTCTTTTCGAATGAACGCATTAGGGTTGATGATGCTCTCCAGCAGATAATTCAGATCTTTTCGGTTTGCTGTCGTCAGGTCTGGTCCAAGTTTTTTGCCTTCGCCAAATAATTGGTGACAGGTAGCACAATGTTTTGTGAAAAGTTCGCGGCCACGTTTCAGATCGCCGGCGGTTTTGAGGTTAAATCTGACGCGTCGAATCTCGGTAATTTTCTGTTCGGCGGTGCTGCTATTAATTCGACCCCAGTGTTTGATGATGATTGCTGTGATCGATTCCTCATTGTAGGCAGTCAGTGTAGTTAATTCGCCTAGCGTCACTTCACCGGCAACATATCTACCTTTATCAATTTCTTTAAGAAACCGTTCTGCTGAAGATTTTCGTGCAAATAGAATCTGGCGGGCACGTGATCGTGAGGCACTGTCGTAATGATCGTACTCACGGAATAGCGTATCAATGATTCTATTGTCATCATAACGTGCCAGAACGTCCATGGTGGCATATCTGATCCAGGCTGGTTGTTTTGATTCTAAGAGAGGTGACAAAGACTCAATGCATGACGCGTCACCAAATTCACGCAAGAGATTGAACATAGAGATCCGCTGTTCCTTCTTTGCGTGATCGCTGGTGATGACTTGCAAGGCATGATTTGTCACCAGTGGGTTTCCCAGTCGGCCGTTCAATTCTAAGAGGGTCAGGTTTTCCGGCTGCTTCTTCCATTTCTCAATCAACCATTGCTTGAAGTCTCCGGGCATACGATCTGTGAGTCGTTTTTTCTCATTTCGATCTATACGCGCCATCGCCAGGCCTGCATCCAGCGACGATAACATGCTCTGCTCCAGTTTAGCTGAAGGAGCACTTTCGACGATCTGTTTACAGACTGATAAAGTACGTGGAGTCGCCTCAGCCGCCAGGCGTTGTGTGAGTCGATTGAGAATTTCATCGCGTATTAATGGCTGTTGCCAGACACTTTTATCTACGAACCGTTGTTTGATATCGTCGATGGCATCCACCGCATGTTGCTCCACAGCCCACCATAATAGCAGCGGTATGTGTGGGTCCATTTGATCTTCGTTTCTCAGTAATAATATGTGTGCGATGGACAAACCATGGCTGGCTGGGATGCGGACAGCAGTACTGGCCAACTGGCTGCGAACCTTCGCGCTGGAATCATTTTTGGCCAATTGTTCAAATTGTGTCAGAACCTGAGGAGAAACAGTCGGCTCATCGCCCATCAATCGAACCGCCCAGGTACGCACGTCTTCATTTTGATGATTGAGTGCCTGCAGTGCCGTCTGCTCGTTCAGGCCTCCCGTTGCTGCCAGTGTCCAGAGCGAGTTCAAGACGAATTGATCATCTTTGCTTTCCCGGATCTCCTTTCGTAATGGGGGCCAGATGCTCTTGTCACCTCGCGCGACCAGCTCACGACGGGCTGCACGCACATACCATTCGTTGGTCTGTTCTAGCAGCTTTATCAATTGATCGCTGGTCAAGTTCGAGAGCTCAACCTGTTTTTGAGAAGCTATACCTTTGGCTTGCAAGCGAAAAATTCGGCCATTCGAACGATCCCAATTGGCATCCGGGTTTGGGTGTGCGGTGCGCTTGTCATGCCAGTCAGAAAAATAGACTGCGCCATCCGGTCCCACCGTCAAATCATTGGGGGCAAACCACGTATCATTGGCTTTGACCAGTTCTCCTCCATGCTGACTGCGAAAAGAGGTTCCATCCTGACTTAACGTATGGAAGTGAATCTCATGTGATAATAAGTTGGTGCTGATATACTTGTCGCGCATCTGCGCGGGAAAGGAATCGCCTTGATAAACGGTGCCGCCTACGGTCACATGACCGCCTCGAAAGTTTTTGTGTGGGATGTGATTGAAATAGCCAAATGTAAACGGGTTTCTGAGTGGCCCATGTTTGCTGAACTGTTTCCAATAGTAACCACCTTGCACCATATGCAGCATGGTAAACCCACCGACGTTTGTGCTGGCCAAAAGATTTCCATGACGATCGAAATCCAGCCCCCACATATTGCCGCCACCTTCGGCGAACAACTCAAACTTTTTTGAGACAGGATGATATCGCCAGATGGCTTGCACAAACTTAATGTCACGAATCACAGCAGTGACCGTACTGCCCTGACATCCATACAACCAGCCATCCGGACCGAATATGAGCGAATTGGCGACCGAACTGGCATCATCCATGCCGAACCCGGTCAGCAGAACTTCCGGATCACTGTCGGGAATATCGTCGCGATTACGATCAGGATAAAAGAGCAAGTAGGGAGCCTGCAAAACATAGACCCCGCTATGCCCGAACGCAAAACCCGAGGCAAGGTTTAAGCCGTTCACAAAGTCTTTTGCCTGGTCCATTAAACCATCGCCATCGGTGTCTTCGAGAATCGTCAGCCGATCTGCCCCCTTGGGGCCGTGTGGCGGTGGCTTGGGAACTCGGTCGTATTTGGAACGCGTATGCTGATCCACCTTCACCCGTTTCAGCCCGGCTGGATTTGGATATTGCAAATATTGAATCACCCAGAGTCTTCCGCGATGATCAAAGTCAATCGCCACGGGTTGTCGAACTAAAGGCTCGGAAGCCACGAGCTTGACCTCGAAACCATCTAACACAGTCATTTTCTGAGCAGCTTGTTCCGGCGGAATTCCCTGTGCAGAGGTCGTGTCAGTCGGCCAGAGACAAAAAACAATGAACAAAATGAGGAGAGATTTCAATGGACGGGAATACATATTTTCTATCCTCCACTTGCTGACCGTGATCTGTTTACTGTTAAAACTTGCATCACGCGTAACCAGTCGACAATCATTATTTTGTTTGGCTTTGAAAAACGGTGTGTAACGGGTCTCCACCCGATTTCAGGTACGCCAGGAGGTCAAGAATTTCCTCTTTGGTGAGCACATTGATCAGACTTACTGGCATCGGTGATGTTCTGGACAGGACTGATTCTTCAATCTCATCTCTATTCACTGGAACCGTTGTCTGCTTGATCGGATCCGTTTCAACAGTGATAGTAGTTTTGCTGACTCCAACCGGTCGTCCGGTTACAATTTTTCCATTCGTCAGTAAATACATCGTATAAAGGTATTTTGGGTCCATCACTTTGGAAGGTTCAATGATCGATTCTAGAATGGCGCGACCATCAAAGCGTTTGCCAACATTCGTGAGATCAGGACCAACCTGTGCTCCAGTGGAACCAATACGATGACATTTCAGACAATTGGCTGCCAGCAGTGCCTGTCGCCCATTCTTATAGGATCGGTTGACTGTGAGTGCACCCAGATGTGGTTCAAGATCTTTCAGAACCCATTCCTGAACGGTGTGGCGCGCGGGAACGGTCTCTTCCTCGACGAGTGGTCTCTTGAGGGCTGCGATCTCTGGACTGAATTGTTTCCGTTCTTGTTCCGTGAGCAATTTCAGAAAGTCTTCACGGATATCGCGCAGTCGTTCGGTTAATTGTTTGCCGCCATAGAAGCCGCGAGCCTGTGCTAACCAGGCAAGGAATGTTTGCTGATGTTCTTTTTTCCAGTTCTGTTTTGCAAACGTCAGTGTTTGTGCTGCGCGGATTTGTTCTTCCTGTGTGGTATTGTCTGTGAGTAGTTTTACTGCTTTGGGAACAATAGTTTCATCGTTTAAATAGACCAGCAGTTCACAGAGCATATGATTCGCGCTCGTTGTGGCATGCGGGAAAAGTGGCCTTAATCGTTGCTGGAGCATCTGGGCCTGTTCTTTCGTTGGTGGTCCCAGGCGAATAAAGCAGAGTTGATACGCGCGCAACAGAGCGAGAAACTGTTGTTGATCTAAATTGTTGATATCAATTTGATTCAGTGCTGCCAGGACGGCATTGCGGTCGTTGGCTGTCCCTTTTCGACTTAAGGCAATCAGACCGGCGATAGCAGCAGTCGGCTCTGATTCTGTGAGTGCCCGTTTCCGCCATTGAGAGACATCCTGATTTTCAATGGCACGGCGTACAGCAAAACGTAACCAGCGATCATCACTCTTCAAATGTGGCCAGAGCTCGTCGATGTTAGCGTCTTTTTGGACATGAAACACTTCGATCTCTCGTCTCAGTTTTCTTGCAGCTGCTGATTGTTTCTTTAACTCGTCGCTGATTAAGGGGGCAATCGAATTATTGTTTGCATTGGGATCGGGTGTCACGCGGTATAAACCTGACTGGGAACCACGTCCACCTGTAATGAAATACAACGCACCATCTGGCCCAAACTGCATATCACAGACGTTAAGGGGGCCTCCTTCCAGGAAGGATTCATAGCGACAATTGTAACTGGCACCATCGGGAATGAGGTCAACCAGCAGAATACGACCATTCTGCCAGTCAGCGATGAACATGGCCTTTTTGAATCGGTCGGGGAACTGGCTCTTTGATCCAAAGATCAGGGCTGTGGGTGAACCCAGACCGGTATCTAAAGTTGTGGGGAGACTGTCCGCGTAATATTCGGGCCATTTTCCAGTACCCCAGCGCCAGCCATACTCACCACCGGAAACCACATGATTCACGCGCGTCGGTCTGTACCAGGGCTGGCCGATATCCCATTCCATGTCGGCGTCCCAGGTAAACATTTCCCCGTCCTCATTGAAGGCCAGATCCACTTGGTTACGAAATCCACCTGCCAGAATTTCCCATTTTTTTCCTTCCGGGTCAGTACGTTGAATCGTACCGACGCGATTATCCTGACCCTTGTCATGAGGGTTGGGCAGCAGGTGATCATTCTGAGGATTGAGGTAGGGGGAATCAGGTGCGACCCCTTCCGGGAAACTGACGTCGTTTCCGACAATCAGATAGATCTGTTTGTCAGGTCCGAGCACGATCTGGTTACTGCCATGCCCGAAGCGACTATGGTATTCCATTGTTTTCAGGAGTTTCATTTGATCGTATTGATCATCACCGGTGGTATCTTTGAGCCGATAAAAACCATTGCTGTTCGTGGCACTGACATACAGGCTGTCGTAAGCATGCAGCACGCCCCTGCAATGTTTGAGAGTATTTTCTATCTTCTCGAATTTGGTTTTGGATGGATCGGAATTGAGTGTGAGTCGTCCGATTCCAACATCATCCAGTCCCAGAATCAGCCGTCCCCGGTTATCGAAAGTCATACTGATCCAGGAGCTTTCGCCTTTAGCGGCAGATCTTAGCAATTCGACTTGAAATCCGGGTTGAACACGAATCGAACTGACGGGTGTCGCCGTCGGTTCGGCAAAGGCACTCAGACTGACAAAACAGGGGAGAAGTAAGGTGAACGATAGAGCGATCCAGTTCAGGCTTTTCATCACAACAGCTCCAAATTGATTTACAAAATTAGGCTGGCAGAATATTGAATGTCTGTTTTTATTTTCTGATTTCAAGTGTCAATATCATTGCTTCAATTTCAAAATCGCAAAAACCGGACAGTGATCCGACGCCAGCGGTTCTGCGATGACTTCCGATTTTACCATTTCGAATTGTGACGCGGTTCGATAGAAAATATAATCGATACGCGATCTTGGTTTTGTTGAAGGAGCCGAGGGAGATGCATCTTTATCGATGGCGTTCGTCCACCGTTTAAGCAGAATCTTAATCGGTTCCGAGTCTGGTTTGGCGTTCATATCGCCTGCCAGAATTGTGGGAATGTTGTCACTGGCTGTGAAATATTTGTTGATGGCTTTGGCTTCCGCCACACGATCTTCAGGCACATTATGTTGGAAGTGCGTGCTGATGAACTTGAGTGGTTTGTTACCAGGACCCCTCACTGTTACGGCGATCGCGCCGCGGGGGTAGGTAACAAGTTTCGGTGTGCTTTCGGTATAAGGCAGTGGTTGAATCTTCACATCGAGAATCGGCAGGCGTGTCAGGACGGCGTTTCCGAACAGTCCACCTTCGTAGTGTTGTGTAGGACCAAATCGCACCGCCATGCCCGTCAGTTCTGCCAACCGTTGTGCTTCATGCACACGACCCGAGCGTTTCACCCCTACATCAACTTCCTGCAACGCCACCAGATCTGGCTTGGTACGTTCAATTACCTTTGCCAGACGTTCAACGTCATACTTTCCGTCGGTTCCCTGACCGTAGTGAATGTTGTAGCATAATATTCGCAACGTGTCGGTCTCTTCTGCTCCGTGTGCAGCACTGGAGAGAAGGCAGGCGATGGCAAGCACGCCACTCCACCGTATTGTTTGAAACAGAAAACTTACATTGAAAAGAAAATGGTTCTGCATGTTGGTTGCCTCCTGAGTAAATGCAGCATTGTTTGTGTTTTGGGCTCTTTCCAGGGAGGACAGAGCGGCATGCTCAAGTATTTACTATGAAAGAACCGTTCTCCTACGTCAATAGTTCAACTGATATAAACCATGATTGAACAATCTTTGCAGTCTCTGGTGTCTTGTCTTTCCGGGGAATCCTCTGGTACATTCTAATAACAATTACAATTTGGGTTTTACATCTACTCTGACGAGCATAATATGTTAAAAGATGCTTATGATGGCTTTGTAATATAAGGGAAACAAATGACTCGATTACCATTGATAAAAGTCTTAATGATTGTACTGCTATTCACTTCTTATGAGAGAAGTGGGCAAGCGGAATCGAAATTAGAAAAACAGCAACAGGCAACCGGTTATGTTTTTCACGATGCGAACCATAATCGCAAACGGGATGCGGGGGAGCAGGGGTTAGGCTGTGTTCGCGTCTCCAATGGTCGTGAGATCGTCTGCACGGACGAGAATGGCTTATATCAATTACCGGTTACAAACGATACGATCCTGTTTGTGATCAAACCCCAGGGATGGCGAACGCCGCTGAGCAAGACTCTGACACCGGAATTCTATTACATCCATAAACCAAAGGGCTCGCCGAAATCAAAGTACCCTGGTGTCAAGCCGACAGGGCCGCTGCCTGCTTCAGTCGATTTTCCACTCTACCCGCAGAAAGAGCCCGCTCAGTTCAGGGCCATCTTTTTTGGAGATCCGCAGCCACGTGATCAAAAGGAAATTGATTATATCGCGCACGATGTCATCGAAGAACTTGTCGGCACTGATGCTGCATTTGGCGTGACTCTCGGCGATATTCTATTTGATGATCTTTCCTTATTCGAATCGCAGGCACGAGGGATCGCACTGTTGGGAATTCCCTGGTACAACGTGATCGGCAATCACGACATTAACAACGATGCCCCGAATGACAAGTTGAGTGATGAAACGTTCGAACGTGCATTTGGCCCTGCTTACTATTCTTTCGACTATGGAACAGTCCATTTTGTTGTACTTGATAACATTGAATGGATCGTTTCGGAAAAAGGTAAGAAAGGGAAATACCAGGGCGGGTTGGGTAAAGAGCAGATTGAATTTGTGAAGCACGATTTGGACCAGATTCCCGAAGATCAACTGGTAGTGTTAATGATGCATGTTCCGCTGATCAATACAAAAGATCGACAGGAGTTGTATCGGCTCATTGAAAAACGTCCGTTCTGTATGTCAATCTCCGGACATACCCATCATCACGAGCATCGTTTCATTACGAAAGCCGATGGTTGGCGTGGTCCGAAACCACATCACCACGTCATCAACGTGACGGTCAGTGGTAGCTGGTGGTCCGGCTCTCCCGATGAACGAGGCATTCCTCATACTGTGATGGCCGACGGCGCTCCCAATGGTTATTCCCTCATCCGTTTTGACGGGAAGGAATACAATCTTGACTTCCGGGCTGCAGGCCGACCTGCAAAATATCAGATGAATATTATTGCTCCTGAAGAAGTCGTCGCCAGCAAGTTGTCAGAAACGGACATTTATGTCAACGTATTTAATGGTTCGGAACGTTCGAAAGTCGAAATACAGATCGGAGCAGGGGGCACCTGGGTTCCGATGGAATACAAGCCTGGGATCGATCCCAGCTTCAAAAAATTATCTGAAACCCAGAATGCCGTGAAAGAGAAGAGTTATCGCAATCTGCCGAAACCGAAAATCTCGCCACACCTCTGGAAGGCAAAGTTACCAGCCGGATTGAAACCTGGTACGCATCTCTTACGGGTCCGCACTGTGGAATTAGATGGTGACAAACACCAGAGTGGCCGAGTGATACGCGTGCTCCCGGCTAAAGCGGTTGCAAAAACCGCCGCCAAGAGTTTAAAAGCGAAATAAGTGATTACACTGGTTTCACACGAGAACAGGGGGGATGCGAAATTATTTCGTATGCCCCTTTTTTAGTGCAGCGAAATTCAAGGGAAGTTTCGTGCCGCTCTCGGAAATCAAAACTTTGTTGACTTTTTTATGACAGGAAATGCATGTCATCGTTAAATGCAGGTAACTGAGTGAAGCACCGTCAATATTTTTTTCTTTAGCGAACTTGATGACCTGTTTGGCAGCGGAACGGAACTCTTCACTCTGTCTCGCAAAAATGGGACCTTCAATCACTTGCCATTCGGTGGCATTGCTCATTTGGATCATCTTTTTGGCGCCCTTCTGCATCAGATCGTAGTCCTCAACCATAAGTCCTTCCAAAACGAGTTGAGAATTAGTAAGTTTTTCGCGCATGAACTTACTGAGTTTTTTCTCACCATTGGCATCATCCTGACTAATGCTCTTGGATTTCGCCGGGTCAACAGCATGGGCGAATTGCGAATCTTGCTGGTTCGTTCCCAAGACGAAAAGCAGGCAGCAGCAAATCAATAAAAAAAGAAGTTTGCGCATGAGATGGTCCTTGATTTCGGTTGATTATCAAAAATATCTGATTTCGGCATCTAAACAGGATGACGATATCCTCTATTGTAGGATAATTCTTTTCCGGAAAGCAATCCAGATTTGGCGATGTGTGCAGATTCTTGGAAAGCTGTTTTCCACAATGGGGCAGATCATTTTGTTCAGAGCCTTATTCCGGCAATTGCGTTTCACCGGGAAGCATGGAAAGATTTTTATCATGAGGAATAAAATAAGGTATGGATTCTGCCATCAACCTGTTTTGTAGTCCCTCAAACATTTGTTTTCGGGCTTCTTCCGCGGTGGCATCCCGCAAAATGAGAAAGCGGGGGTTGACCAATGCCTGTTTGGTCCAGAGTGTTCTTTTCGTTTTTTTTTCAATCCAGGAAAGTTTAAAGGCTGCTGCCGTTGTTTGCAGTGACTGTCCTGTTGCAGTTCGTCCCAGAGGGTTTCCGGGGGTCGGTTTTCCGCGTTTGGTCATTTGTAATTTATTGCCTTCTTGTTCTCCGTATTCAAGTTTGAATACAATGGGTTGATTGGGAACTACTTTGAAACCTTCTGACTCCAGTCGTTGCCTTATTACATCCCTGAGAATGCTTTTGACTTCTTCCTCATTGCTAAATTTGACCTTTGCAATTTTTACATCAATACTGACTTGTTTTCCTGCACTTAAAATCGCTTCGCCCTCGCTCTGATAAGCGGCCAGACTGTCTGCGATCTTCTTTTCCGGGAGTGGCACGGAAACCAGCTTTGGTTTTGTTTTTAAACGTAGTCGTCCGCGTGCGTCTGTTAATGCACTGTCGGTTCCAGCAAGAATGTAGTGGGGAGTGATGTATAGTTTGTTTCGCATAATAACATTTGGCACGGGGTGATACAGCCAGACATTCCGTTTACTCTGGCGATCAACGAGCAGTGCGCCATATAACAGGAAGCTGTTTCCCGACGGGGTCAGGATGAGTTTATTACCCTCATATGCAGGTTCGCTAAATACCTTATCTAAACTTCCTGCAGCTTGATATGCTTTGGTAGATTTCCCCGTTTCTAAATCTATCAGCCAGACTGAAGTTACCATAGACATATTCACAAGTAACCCCAATTGTTTACCGTCAACAGAAAATTGCATTGATGACAGGATCGGATACTTTTCAGTCGGGTCTAAATAGTCTTTAATATCGAGCAGGCGGATCATTTTCAGGGAGGTTAGGTCATAGACAAACAGCTTGTCGACGGTACTTGATATCAGGTATTTACCACCGGGGCTGATCGCATAATTCGAGTCAAAAAATTCGCTCGATTTGACCTCATTTTCTTTCAGAAGTTTACCTGATGTGAGGTCCCATAGTTTTAAAATCGTTTTGTATTGATTACCTTCTTTGCGAATGATTTTTGCAAAGGCTTTGTCTGAACCGCAAATTTCATAAATCGAAACGGATGACATTGTCTTGTCAGCCTCCCATTCTGCTATTTTTTCCCCCGTTGTTATACTCCAGCTTGTCAGTTTGGGAATCTTGGTATCTCTTGTAACGATAGACAAGATGAAAGATTTCCCATCTGAACTCATCTTGATTTTGTGAGAAAGTAAAATCCAGTTTTTGTCGATATTGATTGAAACTTGTCCTATTATTTTTCCTGTTGCCAGATTCCAGAAATCAACTTTAAAAGGTCGAGGATTTGTATATCTTAATCCTACAAAAGGGCTGAACGTATTTGGTTGAATGAAATCTTTTCGGACGTTTTTTAAATCGATTTTCAGCTTGGAAGATTCAGGCCATTTTGTGACAACAGAGGGAGCATCCACTAAGGAGATCCACTTTTGGCTGGATGAACCGTTTGTTGCGCTCTTCTTAGCGTTGATCGCCTTCTGTTTTTCGCTCAGCACCTTAGCGCGATCGAGATTGGTTTTCATGCTTTGGGCAATCTTTTGTTTTTCCTCTTTCGTCACTGCTTTTTGGATTGCTTCTGATTTTTCTTTCAGGTCTGTCGCAATTTGTTTCATTTCCTGATTTATATCGACCTCGTTCTGTTTCTTTTCGCCAAATAATCCGCCAACAAGAGTATAAGACACATAAAACGCAATCCCGAATGCACACACACCGGCAATCATGGTAATCGGGTTGTTCGAATTATCTTGCTTTTTCTTCTTTTTTGCTGAGCCTGCTTTCTTTTTTTTGCGTGTAGGACGTACGGGCGCTTCAGATTCTTCAAACGTGTCATCCAACAAGTCATCATCGCCTGCCGGTACACGCATTTTTGAACCACAGGATTTGCATTTCAGAACCTGTCCGGCTCGATCATCACGTACTTTATAATCCTGGAAACAGGTTTCGCATTCAAATTTGATCACGCGAGCAGTCCTTTGATTCGATATGTAATAGATATAAAAATCTCTTGCAAAATCATGTATTACTTTGTCCGAGATCGCAAGTAGAAAATGTCAGATTTTACGAATTGGAGTTCGTTAGGAATTATCAAGTGAGAGTCTAATATACGTATTATCGTGAATTTCAATGTGTGTCTGTTATACTCTTTGAGTCGTATTATACCATTCTATTATTCGGAAATTTAAGGATCTCTCAGTGCGAAATCGAAACCTTCTTTTTCAAACGGGCTTTACAATGATTGCATTCGCCTGTCTGTTTTGCCTGCAAGTGACATTGAAAGCAGCTACCCGTCAGCCCGGGGATCGTCCCAATCTGATAGTGATTATGGTGGATGATATGGGGTATGCAGGCGTAAGTTGCTTTGGCAACCCGTATTTTAAAACGCCGCATATTGATCGGTTGGCGGACGCAGGAATGAAATTCACTGACTTTCATTCTTCGGGTACGGTTTGCTCGCCGACACGTGCAGGGTTGTTAACGGGTCGCTATCAGCAAAGAGCGGGGATAGAAGCTGTGATTCATCCGGTGAGTGATCATCCCGAACACCGTAAGGGCTTGAGAAAGAATGAAAATACATTTGCAGAATTACTACAGTCCGCCGGTTATCGAACCGGATTGATTGGGAAATGGCATCAGGGGTATCCGCATAACACGGCTGAGTTTCATCCCGACAATCATGGCTTCGATACCTTCATTGGTTATCACAGTGGTAATATCGATTTTATCAGTCATGTGGGAGATCATGTCAAACACGACTGGTGGCATGGCCGAACTGAAACACGCGAAATCGGTTATTCAACACATTTAATCAATCAGTATGCTTTGCAATTCATCAAAGACAACAGCCAGCAGCCTTTCTGCCTGTACGTTGCACACGAAGCGATTCATAATCCGGTGCAGGTGCCCGGAGACCCGGTTCGGCGCAGTGAATCGGAGGGTTGGAAACGTTGGAAACCTGCGAATGAAGCGGAACGCATTGAGAAGTACAAGGGCATGACACTTCCCATTGATACTGGAGTCGGACAGATTCGCAAGTTGCTGGCAGAGTCGGGGTTGGATAAAAACACATTTGTCCTGTTTTTTTCAGACAATGGTCCTGCGCGTGACTTTCCGAGTGGTAGTCCAAAATGGCGTGGCGGAAAAGGTTCGGTTTATGAAGGAGGGCATCGTGTGCCAGCGATTGCCTGGTGGCCGGGAAGGATTAAGCCCCAAACGGTTTCGGATGTGCCTGCGATCAGTATCGATGTGATGCCCACCTTACTGGCGATCGCAAAAATCGAAGCGCCCCGGGATCGGCCCCTGGACGGCGTCGATCTTTCACCGGTTCTGTTTCAACAAAAGAAGGTCTCAGCACGACCGTTATACTGGGCTTCGTTGTCGAATAATGGGAAGCGTTCGGAAGCGATGCGCCAGGGTCCATGGAAGCTGGTGGTCTTGCATCCGCGGGCGAAACCGGGCACATTTGAAAAGGAAAAGATCGAACTCTATCGCCTCGATCAAGATCCGGGAGAAAAGACGAATCTTTCCAAACAGGAACCGCAACAGGCGGCGCTCATGCTTAAACAGCTCAAAAGCTGGTATCAGGAAACCCAGTCGACGGCGACACCACAACCGGGCGGCTGGCTTTCAAAAGGGAAGTGAACTTCATTGAAGTAATAGTATTCAGCACAGTTAAATTACTGTTTCATGGAGAAAAGTCATAAAAACTGGGGTTGCGGTGTTTATTGTAAAACGATAAAAGTTCGTCGCTTTACAACAAATTCATTGGAAAGGAATCCAAAAATGACTTCGAAAGATCGAACCAGTATCATTTGTAAGGTGCTCTATTACTGTTGTAATATTTCACTGTTTGCTATGCCTGTTTTGTTGGTGTGGGTCTGGTTTTATGGAGATCTCATCGCGGCGAGTGCAAGTTCTCTTCCCGCTAGTGCCATTCAGCATCCATTACCCGTTTGGACCAAGTGTATTATGGTCTTGTTAAGTGCAACTGTGATGGCACCCACCTATTGGGGTTTGTTCTCAATACGTCAATTTCTGAAAGCCTGTTGTGCAGAAGACTATCTCAGTTCGCAGAACAGCCGTTATATAAAACGACTCGCATTCGGCTTATTAGGGACGGCGCTGCTTTCCCCTATTTCCTGTTCGATATTAAGTGTGATTCTGACTTTGCATAATCCTCCCGGCCAGAAAATGCTGACCATTGGCATCAATTCCAATCAGATCATTTTGGCGGCGGTGGGTGGATTGCTGTTTGTGCTGGCGAATTTAATTCAACGGGCGAGCCTGATTGCAGAAGAGCATGCACAGATTGTTTAGAATTCATAATTCTTACCAATAGTTATTAATAAAAAGATAAAAATTCTTTTTCTCAATTGATGAGGACATGATGCGAATTTGTATTACACTGGATGTGATGCTGGCGAAACGCAAAGTGACTTCGCGCGATCTGGCACGTTATATAGGAATTACCGAGCAGAACCTTTCGCTGTTGAAATCGGGGAAAGTGAAGGGGATTCGGTTTGCGACTCTGGAAAAAATTTGTGAGTTTCTGGAATGTCAGCCAGGTGATCTACTGGAGTACGAAACGGAAACGCAGAAAAAAGCGGCCTGATGGGGAGTGGAAACAGTGAAAGTACATGGCGTTCTGGAAACGGCAATTTATGTCGATGATTTACAGCTGGCAGTTGACTTCTATCGGCGACTGTTCGGATTCGAAGTCATGGCTGAAGATCGACGATTTTGCGCGTTGAATGCAGGTGACCGTAGCGTCTTTCTGATCTTTAAGCGTGGTGCCAGTCACACAGCCGCCCATCTGGAAGGGGGAACCATTCCTCCCCATGACGGTGCCGGCCCTGTTCATTTTGCGTTTGCTATTGACCGCGATGATTTGCAGGAATGGGAAGCACGTCTGGTCGCTGATGGCGTGGAAATTGAAAGCAGAGTCAGTTGGCCTCGCGGCGGCGAAAGTCTGTACTTCCGCGACCCCGACAATCACGTTGTCGAACTGGCTACCCCCGGTATCTGGCCGATTTTCTAGCGGGATTTGAAATACTGATCAGGAGACAACTGGGTTTGACTTCTTTCATCGTTTCTCCCTCTCTTGAGACTGATGCGTATTATTAATCCCGCATTTCCCAGATGACGTCCCTCGCTTTGGCACGTAATTTGCGCATACTCCTATAAA